>ENA-OQLB01000170-OQLB01000170.1-human-gut-metagenome-genome-assembly--contig:-NODE-170-length-38909-cov-3.340493_pt1 | contig 38909 bp, 43 predicted proteins | sample MGYA00242656_ERZ504813 | MGnify/ENA primary metagenome ERZ504813 (study PRJEB26092, sample SAMD00036388) | human gut metagenome | host: Homo sapiens | study: EMG produced TPA metagenomics assembly of... | reverse complement strand
GGAGGAAAACCCGCCATTGTTCGATAATATTTTCGCAGCAATCGAAAAATGGATGAGGGAACTTCTTTCCGGCATGGTGGAGTCCAACCTGAGTACGATGTTCACAGCGGTCAACCAACAGACCAGTGAAATCGCTGCTCAGGTCGGGCAGACACCGCAAGGGTGGAACAGCAGCATTTTCAGCATGATCCGTAACATTTCGGATTCGGTGGTGATCCCTATTGCGGGAATCATCATCACGCTGATCCTCTGCTACGAACTGATTTCGATGCTGACGGAACGAAACAATCTGCACGATGTAGACACTTGGATGTTCTTCAAGTATTTCGTGAAGATGTGGATCGCGGTCTATCTGGTCAGCCATACGTTCGATATTGCAATGGCGGTATTTGACATTGGACAGTCGGTGGTAAATTCTTCCTCCGGCATTATCCGTGGCAATACCGCCATTGATATTAGTTCTCTTTCCATGCAGATGCAGGCGGCAATGGCAACAATGGCGATTGGCGAACTGGTGACGCTGGCATTGGAAACTCTTGTTGTAAGCTGGTGTCTGAAAATTCTGTCGGTGGTTATCACGGTAATTATGTACGGCAGAATGATAGAAATATACCTCTACACTTCGCTTGCTCCGATTCCATTTGCAACTATGAGCAACCGTGAATGGGGCCATGTGGGTACAAACTACTTCCGAGGGCTGTTCGCGCTGGCATTCCAAGCGTTCCTGATGATGGTCTGCGTGGCAATCTATGCAGCCCTTATCGGCAGCATCCGGGTATCTTCGGATATTCACTCGGCATTGTTCGGCACAATGGCCTACACGGTGATTCTTTGCTTCTCGCTTCTCAAAACGGGAAGTCTGTCCAAACAGATCTTCGGCAGTCACTAAATCCGGGAAAATCCAATGAAAGGAAAAGACAGCAGACAACGCCGTTTCCCGGCGGCGGTCTGGCTGTTCTGGTAATCCATGGCCTATGTAACGATTCCCAAAGACCTTTCCAAAGTGAAAAACAAGGTCTTTCTGAACCTGACGAAACGCCAGCTAGTGTGTATGGGTTTTGCAGCAGGCATTGGTGTTCCGTTTTATTTTCTCATGCGCGATACGCTGGGAACCAGCAATGCGGCGGCAGGCATGGTGCTCCTGATGCTGCCGGAATTTTTCTTTGCTCTGTACGAGAAAAATGGGATGCACCTTGAAACCATCCTGACGAATTTCATCAGCGTCCGCTTCAAACGTCCTGCGGTACGCCGCTATGAGATCGAAAACCTGTATGACAGGGAACTGGAAACCGCAGCACCGATCCAGAAGAAAGGAGGCATCCTTGGTAAAAAGTGAACCGAAGAAGAAACCGCAGTCGGGCGGCTTCTTCCAGAAGTTCTTTCGGAAACCCGAAAAGAGCCAGAAGGAACAGCGGCTGACCGTGCAGCGTTCCATTCCATATCTGGAAATGGGGCGCGACGGTATCTGCCGGGTGGAGGAACATCTGTATTCCAAAACCGTCCGATTCTACGACATTAACTACCAACTGGCACAGAACGAGGATAAGAACACCATCTTTGAAAGCTGGTGCGACTTCCTCAACTACTTCGATGCCAGCATCCGCTTTCAGTTGTCGTTCATCAACCATAAGAGCGACATGAGCGAGTACAACAAGGTGATCCAGATCGAACCGCAGCACGACGCGTTTGACGATGTGCGTATGGAATATGCGCAGATGTTGAGACAGCAGCTTGCCAAGGGTAACAACGGTCTGGTTCGGACGAAGTACATCACGTTCAGTATCGAAGCAAAGAGCGTCCGGGAGGCAAAGCCACGGTTGGAGCGTATCGAAACCGATATTCTCAATAATTTCAAGGTGCTGGGCGTGAAAGCTACCCGCTGAACGGTGTGGAACGGCTTCAGATCATGTACGAAACCTTTCATCAGGAGGAACAGCAGAAGTTCGATTTCAGCTATGACCGCATCCTGCAGAGCGGCATGACGACCAAAGACTTCATTGCCCCGACCAGTTTCCTGTTCAAGAGCGGCAAGGACTTTATGATGGGGGACACCTATGGTGCTACATCCTACCTGAACATCCTTGCCCCGGAACTGACGGATAAGGTGCTGGCCGAGTTTCTGGATATGGACAAAAATCTGGTGGTCAGTATCCATGTGCGGTCGGTAGACCAGCTGAACGCTATCAAACTGATCAAAGGCAAAATTACCGACCTGGACCGTATGAAAATCGAGGAACAGAAGAAAGCTGTGAGGTCTGGTTATGATATGGAAATTATTCCGAGCGACCTTGCAACTTATGGTGGCGAGGCCAAGAAGATTCTGGATGATCTGCAGAGCCGCAATGAGCGTATGTTCCTTGTTACGGTGCTTTTCCTCAATACGGCCAAGACCAAGCAGGAATTGGATAGTGCTGTGTTTCAGACTGCTGGTATCGCTCAGAAGTTCAACTGCACTCTGAACCGTCTGGATTATTTGCAGGAGCAGGGCCTTATGAGCAGCCTGCCGCTGGCAAATAATCTCGTTCCCATCAAGCGCGCACTGACTACCACTTCCACCGCAATATTTGTCCCGTTCACCACACAGGAGCTTTTTATGGAGGGCGATTCCCTCTATTATGGTCTGAACGCAGTGTCCAACAACATGATTATGGCAGACCGCAAACAGCTCAAAAACCCGAACGGCCTAATCCTCGGCACACCGGGAAGCGGTAAGTCGTTCAGTGCAAAACGTGAAATTACAAACGTGTTTTTCACCACAACGGACGATATTATCGTGGCAGACCCGGAAGGCGAATATTATCCACTGGTGGAAGCACTGGGTGGTCAGGTTATCCATATTTCATCCACCAGCCGGGATTACATCAACCCGATGGATATTAACCTGAACTACGCGGACGATGATAACCCCCTGGGCATGAAATCGGACTTTATTCTTTCCCTGTGCGAACTGATTATGGCGCACGGGATGGCATGGAGCCGGAGGAAAAGTCGGTCATTGACCGCTGCCTGCCACTGGTCTACCAGAAGTATCTGAACGACCCGAAGCCGGAAAATATGCCAACGCTCGGTGATCTGTACGACTGCCTGCGGGAGCAGAAAGAACGGCAGGCGCAGCGTATCGCCACGGCACTGGAAATCTACGTTAATGGTTCGCTGCGGGTGTTCAACCACCAGACCAATGTGGAACTGGATAACCGCATCATCTGCTTCGACATCAAGGAGTTGGGCAAACAGCTGAAAAAACTGGGGATGCTCATCGTCCAGGATCAGGTCTGGAACCGTGTCACCATCAACCGCAACAGCAAAAAGAACACCCGGTACTATATAGACGAGTTCCACCTCCTGCTGAAAGAGGAACAGACCGCTGCATACAGCGTCGAGATCTGGAAGCGGTTCCGAAAATGGGGCGGTGTACCGACAGGAATTACGCAGAACATTAAGGATTTGCTGGCCAGCCGGGAAATCGAGAACATCTTCGAGAACAGCGATTTTATTTATATGCTCAACCAGGCATCCGGTGACCGACAAATCCTTGCAAAGCAGCTGAATATTTCACCGTTCCAGCTGTCGTATGTGACGAACAGCAACGAGGGCGAGGGGCTGCTGTTCTACGGCAATACGATTATCCCGTTCAAGGATAAGTTCGACACTTCGCTGAAACTGTATAGTCTGATGACAACGAAGCCCAATGAGATGGGAAAATACAAGGAGAAAAAAGAAGCATGAACACACCGAACATTTTTGACCGACTGAGCCGTAAGATTCATCATCACTCTGACATGGAGCCGCACGAAAGCGATTCCGGCCCGCCCTTTGGTGAGGTGGAGCCGCTCAACTTCCACGATGAAGAATCGGTGGTGCATACGGTGCTGGAGGACTTTTACGCCGTTGGTACACTGGCCGATGAACTGACTGACGGCTTTCACATGGAAGCCCACGGCTATCTTGACCGTGAGGAAGTGAATGCCCGTCTGATCGCCTTTGCCCGGAAGCTGGAGCAGGTGCTTGATAAGTGGGAAACCCACGCAGCCCTGCTCGCATGACGCTCCAGCCGGAAGGAGGTGATTTCCATAGCAGACAAAAAGTTTCGGGGCAGAGATAAAATCGTCCAGAAAATGACCAAGGATGGTCTGGTGGATGAAAACCTCCGCACCGGGGAACAGAAGTCCGCAACCGCAGCAGAAAAACCGGAGCAGGAAGATTCGGCAAAAGAAACTGCGGAAAAGGAAACAGACAAAGAACCTGTCATGGACGAAATCTGTATGGATGCCGGGGACGGGGAGGAGGATGTACCCCGGCATCACAGTACCGCCAAGCAGAGCGCAGACTATTATAAAGCCCATCAGGAGGATGGCAAGCCGAAGGATGCGCCTGCGGAATCGGATGCAGAGCCGCCCACAAAGAAAGGCCGACTTTCTTTTGAGAATGAAAAAGGCGGCATTGTCCGTGGCGTGGGGATGGGCGTTAAGAAGGTGGCGAAGAAAGGAGTGGACACCGCCACCGGATTCGCCCATCAGAAAGTACATCAGGTGGAAAAAGACAATTCCGGCGTGGAAGCTGCTCACAAGTCGGAAGAAGCCGCCGAACGCCTGCACCACTTTGTCAAAGGCAGAAAAAAGCCCAAAGACAAATCTGCTAGAGCAGAGAAAAGAGGTGGCGAGGATCAGAAATCCAGCCGTCTGAAATTCTCCGAGAGCGAGGGCGGCACTGCAGAAAATGCAGCAGAACCGTCGCTGAAAAAGAAACCGCGCCAGCCACCGCCGACTGCCGCAGGAGGTGAATCAAAAACAGTCGGTGCGAAGTTTTACCAGAAAAAGCAGTATAAGGATGCCTATGCAGTCGCCAAGCGCGGCCAGAAAGCCGGAACTGCCGCCAGCAAGCAGGCAGCAGCGGCAACAAACACCATTACGGAGAAAGCAAAAGCGGCGGTGCAGGAGATCATCGTGCAGCATAAAACTTTGTGGGTTGGTATTGGTGTGGGTATTCTGCTGGTGATGGTCATGTTGGGAGCCTTTTCAAGCTGTGGTGCAGCGATTCAGGGAACAGGCAGTACCTTTGTGGGAACGACCTACCCCAGCAAAGATGCCGACATGAAAGGTGCAGAAGAGGATTATCTGGAACTGGAAAAAGAACTGGATAAGCAGATTCGGCAGATGGAATCCACATCCGGCTATGATGAATACCGTTATCAGCTGGATGAGATCGGGCATGACCCGTATCAGCTTATTTCCCATCTGACTGCGGTTTATGAGCAGTTCACCAGAGGACAGGTCAAGCCTGTTATCAAAGAACTGTTCAAGCAACAGTATCTCCTGAAAGTGTGGGAAACCATTGAGATTCGCACTCGCATGGAAACCAGAGTAGGGATTCGGCCAACGATTGACGCTTTTGGAAACATCAGCATGGAAACCTATACCTATCAGGAAGAAGTGGAGTACGAGTATAAAATCCTCAATGTCCTGCTGAAAAATAAGGGTTTTGATACCATCGCGCGGAAGAACATGAATCGGAAGCAGACCGGGCGATACGATGCCTACAACCTGACCTACGGCAACCGCCCCGAACTGTTCGGCGCAGGCTCCCCGACATACAGCGGCGGCACAACGGGCAGTATCGGCACAGGCGGTGCTGGTGGCTCCGGCGGTGGTTTCAAGTATGATATTCCATCGGAAGCCCTTTCGGATGAAAAGTTCGCAAGGATGATTGAGGAAGCCGAAAAGTATCTAGGTATGCCGTATGTGTGGGGCGGCAGTTCCCCAAGCACCAGTTTTGACTGCTCCGGCTTCGTTTGCTGGGTCATCAATAACAGCGGCAATGGGTGGAGCGTTGGGCGTACAACGGCCAACGGTCTGCGAGGAAAATGCAGCTATGTCTCTCCTGCGGATGCACAGCCTGGTGACTTGATTTTCTTTGAGAAAACCTATAACACCGTTGGCGCGTCGCACGTTGGAATCTACGTCGGCAATGGCATGATGATCCACTGCGGCGACCCCATTTCCTATACCAGCATCAATTCGACCTACTGGCAAAGCCACTTTTTAGGCTTTGGCCGCATCAACTGAAAGGAGGGCCGATGGGCAAAAAATTACAGAAATATCTGGATGAAGCCGAAAAGACGGAACAGCAGATCGCGGAACTGGAAGAACGGCTGAGAACCATCCGGGCAGCACAGAAAAAGGAAGAGGACAGCGAGATCATTCGTGCCATCCGCAGCACCAAGATGGGCGGGCGCGAACTGCTGGCTCTGCTGGACAACATTCAGGCGGGCAACGTGACGTTCCTGACCGCTGTAAACAACGCTTCGGAGGAAGCAGAAACGGAGGAAGCGATTGAAAAAGATGCTTAAACGGCTGGGAGTTGTTATCCCCAGCACAATTCTGACCCTGCTGATGGCAGTGGGCTTTTCGACCCCGGCCTTTGCCTTTGTGGACACCACTGAGGTGACAGAGGAACCTGTGCAGGTGATCGAGGAAGAGGAACCGACCGAGGAAGAAAAAATCCCGTTCACCATCGCAGGCAACGGCGAGGTGAAGGATGACATCGTGGATGACCCCAGCAAGGAGTTCTTTACAGTCAAGACCAAGGGCGGCAATACGTTCTTTCTGGTGATCGACCGGGCGCGAAACAGTGAGAACGTCTATATGCTTTCGATGATCGACGAGTACGATTTGCAGGAGTTTCTGGACGATGAAGAACGGAACGGCAAGCAGGAAGAAGAAACGCCTGCGGTAGTTCTGTCCGAAACCAAACCTGAACCTACCCCGGATGTGGAAATCGAAGAACCGAAAGAGGAATCGGGCGGCGGCATGAATAAGATTCTGCTGCTGGTGTTCGTGGCTGCGCTGGGCGGCGCAGGTGCTTTCTTCTACTTCTACATTTATAAGCCGAAGCCGAAAGAAGAAACGCCGCAGAGTGAAAATCTGGAAACCGACCAGAGCCTTGCGACGGTGAACGAGGATAATCAGTCCGGCAACGAAAATGACACATAAGAAAACCGTAACCATAAGGATGTAGGGGTAGTCGAAAGGCTATCCCTGCTTTTTTTTAAAAAGGAGAAAGCGTTGAAATATCTGGTGATTGCAGAAAAACCGAGCGTATCGAAATCCATTGCAAAAGTGATCGGTGCATATCGGCAGGAGGACGGGTATCTGGAGGGTGGGGATTGCGTGGTAGCTGGTGTCTGGGGCATCTGGCAGAGTATGCAGCCCCGGAACACTACGATGAACGCTATGAAACTGGCGTTTTGAGGATTTGCCGATTCTCCCTGTTGAGTGGAAACTGCTGGTACACAATACCAAGAAGCCGCAGTTCAATGTTCTGCGCAAACTGCTCCGCAGCAAGAAATTTGATTATGTGGTGAACGCCTGCGACGCAGGGCGCGAGGGCGAAGCGATTTTCCGCCGTGTGTATGCTCTTGCCGGAAGTAAACTCCCCATCAAGCGGCTGTGGATCAGCAGCATGGAGGATGCCGCTATCCAGCAGGGCTTTGAGAACCTGAGAGATGGCGCGGCCTATGATAACCTGTTTGCGGCGTCCGAGTGCAGAGCAAAAGCGGACTGGCTGATCGGCATGAACGGAACCCGTGCCTTTACGAAAAAGTACGGCAGAAAACAGACCATTGGCCGTGTGCAGACCCCGACGCTGGCGATGCTGGCCGAACGGCAGACCAAAATCCAGAACTTTGTAAAAGAACCTTATTATAAAGTGGAACTGTCCGGTGGTGGCATGGTTGCGGTATCAGAACAGATGGCGCAGGAGCAGGATGCAGATGCTATGCAGGCTGCTTGCGATGGGCAGTGCGCCGTGGTTGGCAGCATCGAGCGAAAGAGGGTGGGAAAAGAAGCCACCGAAGCTGTATGACCTGACGACCTTGCAGCGAGAAGCAAACCGCTATTATGGTCTGCCTGCAAGCCAGACCTTGCAGGCATTGCAGGAACTGTATGAAGAAAAGCTGGTGACATACCCAAGAACAGACAGCCAGTTTGTGACCGAGGATATGCGCAAGACGGTGGAATCTCTGGTGCTGGCCTTAGATGGCGCGGCGGCAGACGTAAGCTGCGTTATCGACAACAGCAAGGTCACAGACCATCATGCGATCCTGCCGACGATGCAGGGTGCAAAGTGTGATAAGGAAAAGCTGTCCGCAACCAAGCAGAAGATTCTTTCGCTTATCATCTGGAAACTGGTGCAGGCTGTGCAGCCACCGCTCATCTATGAGGATGTGCTGGTGACGGTATGCTGCCAGGGCAGGAACTTCACGGCAAAATATAAGGATGTTCTGCAGCCCGGTTATACTGCAAAACCTGTTCCGCTTGTGGAGCCGGAGAAGAACAAGGATGCGTCACTTCCGAAAGACCTGGAACAGGGGATGATTATTCCGGTGGTACGGGCAGAGAAAAAGCAGGGCTTTACTTCACCGCCGAAAGTCTATACCGAAGATACCCTGCTGTCGGCCATGGAAACCGCAGGCAACAAGGAATTTGAAAAGGATACCGAGAAGAAAGGTCTGGGAACCCCTGCAACGCGCGCCGCGATTCTGGAAAAGCTGGTATCCTCCGGCTATGTTGAGCGCAAGGGCAAGCAGATGATTCCCACGGAGGATGGTGTGGCCGCAATCCGCAATATCCCGGACTACCTGAAATCTGCCAGTATGACAGCCGAATGGGAAAATGACCTGCTGCGGATGGAGCGCGGCGAGATCAAGCCCCATGATTTTATGCAGGGCATCCATGGATTGCTCGATAAGATGCTGACTGACCTCCGGCAGATTCCTACCGTCGCGGCAGCTCCCAATCATAATAAGGTAAGCGTAGGAAGCTGCCCGGTCTGCGGAAATCCTGTGCATGAAAGTAAGCTCAGCTTTTGCTGTGCAGACCGCAGCTGCAAATTCGCCCTTTGGAAAGAAAGCAGATACTTGTCCAACATGAGAAAAACGCTGGACAAGAAGATGGCGGTAGACCTTTTGAAGAAAGGCCGCACCCATGTAAAAGATTTCTATTCCACAAAGAAGGATAAGACATTCGCCGCTGACCTTGTGATGCGCGTCGAAGAGGGTCGCGCACAGTACAGTCTGGAATTTCCCAAAACACCGATGAAAACGAAAACGTAAAGGAGGTTTGACCCTTGCCACAGATTAACGATATTCGAGAATTGGCGCAGCAGAACGCCCGGTATGTCAGTAACTCGCCACAGGACTGGATGAGTTATCTGGATGTGGCGGCGCGGCTGTACCGCTATTCGTTCACCGATGCACTCCTGATCCACGCGCAGCGGCCCGATGCGACCGCCTGCGCAGAACTGGAACTCTGGAATCAGAAAATGAGCCGATGGGTCAACCGTGGCGCAAAAGGCATCGCGCTTCTGGATGATACCGGACCGCGTACCAAGCTGCGGTATGTGTTCGATATTGCTGACACCCATCTGGTGCGCGGCGGCAGAACACCACTCTTATGGAATCTGGACAGCCACGAGCATGAGCAGGCTATCTTAGACCATCTGGAAGATACCTATGGTTTATCCCAGACAGACAGCATGAACACCGCCCTGATGGAACTGGCACAGCAGCTGACCGCCGACAATCTGGATGAAGCGATGGACGGTCTGGCCTATGAGGTGGCGGATACGTTTCTGGAAGAACTGGACGAAGATAACATCCGCGTCCGCTTCCGGGAACTGATGACCAACAGCATCTTCTATACGCTTTCCCGTCGCTGCGGGCAGGAGCCTATGGATGTGCTGGACGATGATGACTTTATCCGCATTGTGGATTTCAACAAGCTGCCGGTGCTGTCGTTCCTTGGCAACGCGGTTTCCGAACAGTGCGAGGCGGTTCTTTTTGACATTGGCCGAGAGATGCGGAAAATTTACAAAAAAGAAATCACGCAGCAGCTTGAAAAATCCGTTGACAGCTTGTATAATACCAATACGGACTTTAGCACATTAAAGCGCGAAACCAAAGAAAACACGACCAAAGGAGGACAAGAAAATGGAGTTGACGTATTACCGCAAGGGAGATTATCTGTTCCCGAATCTGGCCGTGAAGGACGAGCCGCAGACCATCGGGAAGTACGGGATGCTGCGCAGGACGTACCTGAAAGAGAACCGCAAGAACTGGTATCAGAGTATGCTGATGAGCGGCAGGCTGAACCAGCATCTGGCGCAGATCGAGGAAGCAGCGGAGAGCCGGGTGGAAACCTGCTGGACAGTCTGAACGAGAAGTTTCCGGCACCGAACAAGGAGAAAGACCCGCTGGCATGGGCGGCACATCAGAACAGCCTGACGGCGATGGCAGAAGAAATCGTCTTGAAGGAATTGGTATACAATTAACCGAACCGACAACAGAACAGGATTTGAGCGAAGCAGAGGAAGAAATTGCCTCTGCTTTTTCTTTTCCTGATTTGCCGACCGTGGAACAGCAGATCCGCGCCATTGAAGCACCGATCCAGGCGCGGTATGCGAACGAGATTGCACTTGATTCTGAAGTAGTCGATGAAATCCTGCGCACGGGCAGCAACCGCAGCAAGGGTCAGCTGCGTCTGATCTACAATTTCATGGTCGAGAAAACCCCGGAAGAATACACGGAGTTTGTGAAAAACGAATACGGCACGGGCGGCAAAGGCTTTGAAATTGTCGGTGCAAAGTATGCCGTTTGGTTCGATGATCTGGGGTTGCGCATTGCGGCAGGTGACACGGCTAAGGGCGGCACGATTGTCAATGCGTTTCTTTCGTGGGAGGATGTCAGCAACCGTATCCATGAACTGCTCCGGCAGGGCGAGTATGCGCCGCAGGCGGTTCTGGATGCTGCACGGCAGAACGCCTTACAGGAACACGCGCAGAGGTTGGCTTATATGGAACGTGATTTGGCAGACGGTGTTGCTGAAGCAGTGTTTCAGGATACAGAAATCTTCAGGGGCGGTTTCCCGGAACTGACGGACAGGCTGGCAGGCTTGCTGGATGATACAGATTTTCTGACTGACCTCAACGAGAGATTGTCTGCGCTGGGGGAAGCCTATGCCGAAGATAAAGACCTGATGCGGATGCACTTTTATAAGCCGGATAAAGTGGCAGCTCTGTTTCAGCAGTTTGCAAAGCCTTATCAAAACTACTCGGCGCGGGATGGCTTTCACTGGAATGAGTACAAACGATTCATCACGGAAGATGAAATCAATGGATATTTCACGCGGGGAAGCAATTACTCGGATAGTCGGCTGGCAATCTATTCGTTCTTTCTGAATCATGAGGACAAAAAAGAACGGGCTGACTTCCTGAAAGAGCATTACGGGATCGGCGGCAGCAGCCATGCACTCTGCGGGGCAGACGATTCTCACGAAGATCACGATGGCAGGGGCATTTCTTTGGAGCGTGGCTCATACGGGAACCCGGATGCAAGCGTTCATCTGAACTGGAATCAGGCCGCAGGCGCATCGACCAGCTTATCCGTGACAGTGAGTATTTGAAGCCGGCAGACTACTCCCGGATGCCTGCTTATGAGCGCGAGCGGATGGCAATGCGGGTGATGGGATTCTATCACCATCTGCCGAACGAAGTGGAACGGCCTTACCCGCAAGACCTTTACCATGAAGATGGTCGAAAGGCTCTCGTCGAAAAGCTGGCAGACCCTGAACAAGCAACGGAACTTCTGGAGCAGATGGACACTGCACTGCTGTCTGTGCCAATGGATTCCGAAGAATATGAGCGCAAGGCAGAATCCCTCTCTATCCTGCACCAGTATGTCGAGGGAACGTACACGATTTTCCCGGAAAAAAAGAGGGCTGTTGAGATTGCGGTTCCTGAACAGGGGCAAATTTCCATGTTTGACTTCATGGAGCAGGAGCCGCAATCGAAAGAGCAGTCAACCGCCGCAGCGGTTGAGAAACCCAAAAAAGATGCGCCTCTTGCAGATGAAAAGTATTCGGAGCAGACGCTGCAGCCCCTGCCACTGGATGCCGCCAACGAATATAACGCACTGAAAGAGCGCTACCCGGATGCTCTGGTCGGCTATGAGCAGTACGGAAACTTTGAGTTCTACGGCGAGGATGCAAAGCGCATTTCGGAACTTCTTGGCAGCAAGCTGTTGGAAAAGGAAACCGCACTCGGCAAGGTTGAGGTATCTGGTTTTCCGCGTGAACAGTGGGTTTCACAGGCAATGAAGCTCTGGAAGCAGGGGGAGAGTGTCTATCTGTCCGGCCAGCAGGAAGATGGAACCCATGCCCAAACGAAATACTTCCGCAGAGAGGAATATCTGCCTGTTAATACCATCATCGAACTGGACGATAGAGAGTTCCGTGTGGATTCGGTGGACTTTGGAAATGGAACGGTCAGTTTGCAGGACATGACCCTTGCAAAAGAAGCCCGGTATCCGATTTTCCGAACGGAACAGCTGGAGTACATTCGGCATCTGTACGAACAGGCAGATGTACCGATGGAAGAAGCGGTTGAAATCACAGTCTTTACGGCTCTGCACAATGCGGGTGTGGCCTACGAGGATTTCTCCCCGGAGCAGATGGATGTGATCTATTCGGTGGCAGAAGCAGGCGGCGAGCTGGAAGAACTGCTGAATCCCGACTTCCCGCCGGAACAGATGCAGCTGATCGCAGATGTGCAGAACCGAACGGATGCCATTAGCCGCGCAGCGGCAGAGGAAGCCCTTGAACCGCTGACGCAGCAGCCTATGACTCCGGCAGAGGTCAACCATGCAAGGCGGCAGCACAATCTTCCGCTGGACAGTGAAGCAGAAACAGAACAGCCTGTACAGCCCAAACAGGAACCTATGAACTTCCGTATTACGGACGATGATCTCGGCGCAGGAGGACCGAAAACAAAGTATAAAGCCAATGTGGAAGCCATTCGGGTGCTGCAAACGCTGGATGCAGAGCAGCGGCAGGCCACAGCGGAGGAACAGGAAATCCTTTCCCGGTATGTGGGATGGGGCGGCATTCCGCAGGCGTTTGATGAAAGCAATGCGGAGTGGTCGAAAGAGTATGCCGAACTGCAGTCCCTGCTCACGGCAGATGAGTATAAGGAAGCCCGTGCCAGTACCCTGAATGCGTTTTACACTTCCCCTACGGTCATCAAGGCAATGTATGAAGCTCTGGGCAATATGGGATTGTCCAAAGGCAATGTGCTGGAACCGTCCTGTGGTGTCGGCAATTTCATGGGTCTGGTGCCGGACAGCATGGAAAAGATTCGGATGTACGGTGTGGAGCTGGACAGCATTTCAGGCCGCATTGCACAGCAGTTGTACCAGAAAAACAAGATTGCAGTGCAGGGCTTTGAAACGATGCAGTTCCCGGACAGCTTTTTTGACTGTGTTGTGGGCAACGTACCTTTCGGCAATTACAAAGTACCGGACAAGCGGTATGATCGCCACAATTTCCTCATCCACGATTATTTTATCGCCAAGAGCCTTGACCTTGTGCGTCCTGGCGGTGTGGTAGCGGTGGTAACGTCCAGCGGTACGATGGATAAGAAGGATTCCTCTGTCCGTGAGTATCTTGCCAACCGTGCTGATCTGGTCGGTGCGATTCGTCTGCCGAACAATGCGTTCCAGCGCAATGCCAACACGGGCGTGGTTGCTGACATTCTGTTCCTGCAGAAGCGTGACCGTGCAGCGGTGGAGCGGGCAGACTGGGTAGACCTTGGCGAAACGCCGGAAGCTACTCCATCAACCAGTATTTTGCGCAGCATCCTGAAATGGTGCTGGGCGAGATCACCACGGAAAGCACCCAGTACGGCAAGCAGGAAACAACGGTCAAGCCCATCGAGGGCGCAGACCTTGCCCAGCAGTTGAAAGAAGCAGTCGGAAATATCCAGGCTGCCATCACAGAGCCGGAAATCTCCGACGATGAACTGGATGTGCAGGAAGAACCCATTCCGGCAGACCCAAATGTGAAGAATTTCAGCTTCACGAACATGGACGGGCAGATTTACTACCGCGAAAACTCCTTTATGAATAAGGTGGAACTGCCTGCCGTAACTGCAGAGCGGGTGCTGGGTATGATGCTCTGCGGGAAACCACCCGAAAACTGCTGGATTGTCAGCTGCATGATGGTTCGGATGCAGAAGTTCAGCTTTTGCAGAATGAACTGAAACAGCAGTACACCGCATTTAAGGCGCAGTATGGCCTTATCAACAGCACGGCCAACAAGCGGGCGTTCCGGCAGGACAGCAGCTATTGTCTGTTGGCATCACTGGAAATTCTGGACGAGGAGAAGAATCTCAAACGGCTTGCCGATATTTTCACCAAGCGCACCATCCGTAAGCCGGAGCCTGTTACCTCAGTGGACACGCCAAGCGAAGCTCTGGCACTTTCCATTGGAGAAAAAGCAAAGGTGGATATACCGTTTATGGTGCAGCTCTGCGGTAAACCGGAACAGGAGATCACGGATGAACTGGCAGGTGCGATTTTCCGAAATCCTGTGACACAGCAGTGGGAAACCTCGGATGAATACCTGTCCGGCAATGTGCGTGAAAAGCTCGCCACAGCAGAAACCTTTGCGGCAAACCATGCTGAATATCAAATCAATGTGGATTACCTGAAACGGGTACAGCCCAAAGATCTGGATGCTTCGGAAATTGAAGTGCGGCTGGGTGCAAACTGGGTGAAGCCGGAGTACATCACGCAGTTTATGAAAGAAGTGTTCAAGACCCCGAACTACTATGCTGGTATTGACATTAAGGCAACCTATTCCGAAATCTCCGGTGCATGGAACATTTCGGGCAAGTCGCTGGATCGCGGCAATCCGCTTGTTACCAATACCTACGGAACAATGCGGGTCAATGCTATAAGCTGCTGGAAGATGCGCTGAATCTCCGGGATACCAAAATCTACGATACGATTCACGATGCGGATGGCGACCACCGTGTGCTGAATAAGCAGGAAACCATGCTTGCACAGCAGGCACAGGAATCCATTCGGGAAGCGTTTAAGCAGTGGATTTTCAAGGATTTAGACCGCCGCGAGGATTTGTGTGCGACCTATAACCGGATTTTCAATGCGATTCGTCCCCGTGAGTACGATGGCAGTCATATTCGTTTCGAGGGCATGACCCCGGAAATCTCTCTGATGCCGCACCAGAAAAATGCTGTGGCGCACATTCTGTACGGCAACAATACGCTGTTAGCGCATTGCGTGGGCGCAGGCAAGACCTTCCAGATGATTGCTGCCGGCATGGAGAGCCGCAGGCTGGGCCTATCGCAGAAAAATCTCTATGTGGTGCCGAACCACCTCACAGAGCAGTGGGGCGCAGATTTCCTGCGGCTCTATCCCAATGCCAATGTACTGGTGGCAACGAAAAAGGATTTTGAACCCAGCAATCGTAAGCAGTTCTGTTCCCGTATCGCAACCGGCGATTACGATGCCATCGTGATCGGTCATTCGCAGTTTGAACGAGTGCCGCTTTCCCCGGAACGGCAGAAAGCCATTGTGGAGCGTCAAATCGACGATATTACGCTGGCTCTGGCAGATGCCCGGAGTGAGGACAGCCGCAGTTTACGGTCAAGCAGATGGAAAAAACAAAGAAAACACTGGAAGCAAAGCTGCAAAAGCTGAAACGACCAGACGAGAAGGATGATGTGGTTACATTTGAGGAACTTGGTGTGGATCGTCTGTTTGTGGACGAGTCGCACTTCTATAAAAATATGTTCCTCTACACAAAAATGCGGAACATCGCAGGTATCGCTCAGACCGATGCACAGAAGTCCAGCGATATGTTTGCAAAGTGTCAGTACCTGGACGAGCTGACAGGCGGCAAGGGCGTGACCTTTGCAACCGGAACCCCGGTCAGCAACTCGATGGTGGAACTGTACACCATTATGCGGTATCTCCAGTACGACACCCTGCAGAAGATGGGGCTAAGCCATTTCGATGATTGGGCGGCATCCTTTGGCGAAACCGTCACGGCAATCGAGCTTTCCCCGGAAGGAACCGGCTACCGTGCGAAAACACGTTTTGCCCGGTTCTTCAATCTGCCGGAACTGATTTCTCTGTTCAAGGAATCGGCAGATGTGCAGACGGCGGATATGCTGAACCTGCCTGTGCCGCAAGCGGAGTACATCAACGAAGTGCTGAAACCCAGCGAAACGCAGGAAGAAATGGTGAGTTCCTTTGCAGACCGCGCCGAAGCCGTGCGCAATGGCAATGTGAATCCCAGATTCGATAATATGCTGAAGATAACCAACGATGGCAGAAAACTGGCACTCGACCAGCGGCTTATAAATGATATGCTGCCGGACGAGCCGGAGAGCAAGGTGAATCGCTGTGTGGACAATGCGTTCAAGGTCTGGGAAGAATCTGCCTCGGATAGGGGAACACAGTTAATTTTCTGCGATTTATCGACACCAAAAGCCGATGGTACATTCAACGTCTACGATGATGTGCGGGAAAAATTGGTGGCGAGAGGTGTTCCTCGTGAAGAAGTGGCTTTCATTCACGAGTATAACACGGAAACCAAAAAGGCAGAGCTTTTTGCAAAGGTGCGCGCCGGACAGGTGCGCATCCTGATGGGGTCTACACCGAAACTTGGCGCAGGAACCAATATTCAGGATCGGTTGATTGCCCTGCATCATCTGGACTGTCCATGGAAGCCGTCTGACCTGGAACAGCAGGAGGGGCGTATTCTTCGGCAGGGAAACCGGAATAAGCAGGTGAAAATCTATCGTTACGTCACTGAAAATACGTTCGATTCGTATATGTGGCAGATTCTGGAAAATAAGCAGAAGTTCATTTCTCAGATCATGACTTCCAAATCGCCTGTCCGTGCCTGCGACGATGTGGACGATACCGCGCTGTCTTATGCCGAAATCAAGGCACTGGCAACGGGCAATCCCTACATCAAGGAAAAGATGGACTTGGATATTCAGGTCAGCAAGCTGAAGCTGCTGAAAGCCAATCACACCAGTCAGATTTATAGTTTGGAATCGGAAATTGCGCGCCGCTATCCGCGAGAAATCGCTGTGGCACAGGGTCAGATCGAAGCATTGAAAACTGATATGGAAGCGGCAAAACCACTTCTGGCGCAGGATAAAGAACACTTCGATATGGAGATCGGCGGCAAGGTGTACACCGAACGTAAGGAAGCGGGTGCGGCCATCATTGAGGCTTGCAAGGCTCTGAAAGCGGCTGGCACCGAGGGCAGGATCGGCAGCTACGGTGCGTTTGAACTGCATTCCCGGTTTGACAATTTCGATAAGGTGTTCCGATTGTCCATCAAGGGCGCATGGAACTATTCGATGGAAGTCGGCAAAGACGCGCAGGGTAATATCCTGCGCGTTACCAATGCACTGGCAGGCATCGAAAGAGCATTGCCGCAGGTGGAACGCAGACTGGAAACCTTGGAACAGCAGCTGGCGCAGGCAAAGGAAGAAGCAAAACGTCCTTTTGCACAGGAAGCAGAATTGGCCGAAAAATCTGCGCGCCTTGCGGAGTTGAACTCGCTGCTCAACATGGACGAAAAGGGCAGTGAGGATGCACTGGGCGTGGACGAGGATGCAGCCGAAACCGAGGTCGCAGACAGGCCGCGCCAGCCTGTGAACTATGCAGGCCGCGTTGCAGAGCGCACTGCGGACAAGGTGCATAAACCTCTGTGCTGTGGCAGCTTCATGCAAAACAGGCAGAGCGCAGCGCAGAACCGCAGAAATTCCAGAAGCGGAAAAGTCATAATATGGAACTGTAAATAGGATAACCCCGTTAGATCTCTGCAAGGAATCTAACGGGGTATTTTGAACAAGGAGGGCATTTGCTGACATTAACACCGATCAATTTGAAAACGGCAAACGCATTTGTGCAGCAGTATCACCGCCACCATAAACCGACGCGAGGGCATAAATTCTCAATCGGCGTATCGGACAATGGTGTGCTGGTGGGCGTTGCTATCTGCGGCAGACTGTGGCACGGCGGCTGGACGATGGCTACACGCTGGAAGTCAACCGCCTGTGTACGGATGGAACGCCGAACGCTTGCAGTATTTTGTATGCGGCGGCGTACCGTGCAGCACGGGCAATGGGCTACAACAAAGTGATCACCTACATTCTGGATACGGAAAATGGAACATCCCTGAAAGCTGCCGGGTATACCTGTGAGGCAGAGCCGGAGGCTTGGAATGGAACGGTGCAAAAGCACCAAAACAGGCCGACCAATATCCGCGCCAGATGAAAACACGATGGGTCAAGAAAAAGGAGGGTTTGCATGGCAGTTGACCGTAAACAGCAGATGAAAGAAATCACGGAACGGTTGGAACAGGGCGTAAAGGACATTTTTACATCGGAAATGTACACGACATACCTACGCACGATGGCAAAATTCCACAATTACAGCTTCAACAATACGCTGCTGATCGCTATGCAGCGGCCTGATGCCACACTGGTGGCAGGGTTTAACGCATGGAAAAACAAGTTTAACCGCTACGTCAAAAAAGGCGAAAAAGGCATCCAGATCATTGCTCCGGCTCCCATCAAGGAGGTCGAGGAACGCGAGAAAATCGACAAGGATACGGGTCTGGCTGTGCTGAACGAAAACGGTGAGCCGGAAATGGAACGTGTGGAGTATGTGATTCCGCGTTTCCGCGTAACAACGGTCTTCGATGTTTCGCAGACCGATGGTGAACCGATTCCGTCGTTGGAAGTGAACGAACTGACGGCCAGTGTCAAAGACTATGCGCTGCTTACGGCGGCAATCGAGCAGGTATCTCCTGTGCCGATGCGGTTTGATGAAATCGAAGGGGAGGCTAAAGGATATTACAGTGATGCCGACAAAGAAATCTACATCCAGACAGGCATGGGTGAGAGCCAGACCATAAAGACGATGATCCACGAAGTCGCACATGCGATGCTGCATAACAGCGATTCGATGAAGCAGCGCGGCGAAGAAAAAGACAGGCTCACGAAAGAAACCGAAGCCGAGAGTATTGCGTTTACGGTCTGCTCGGCACTTGGAATTGATACGTCCGACTATTCTTTCCCGTATGTGGCAAGCTGGGCCAGCGGCAAGGAGATGAAGGAACTGAAAGATTCGATGGACACGATTCGATTGACAGCTGCCGATTTTCTGGAAAAGCTGGAAACGGCAGTCGCGGAAAGGAGCGCAGAGCGCATGACCGCGATGCAGTATGCGGAAAAGTTGATTGCCAATAAGGAGCAGGAAAAAACGATTTTCGATGATGAGCAGCGAAACCTCATCGTGAATTTTGCTTTCAAGCTGGATGACCGGGCAGCAACGGAAGAACTGGTGAACGGTATTGCAGCTGCACTGGCCGAGGATGACAAAGAAGAAGTCAACCGCCTGATGTACGAGGCACAGGAGAAAATCGAAAATCTCCCGGATGGGATGATTGGTTTTTCGGAAATGCACGACTATGGCTACCGGAAAGATGATGTGCTGCCGCTGACGAAAGAAGGTGCACGGGAGTGGCATCGGCTGGGTGAGAGGATTTATCCACTGTTCCGTGATGGCACGGCAGGTGATTATGTAAGCCAAGAGGAAATCGAGCAGCACGATGGCATTTTCGGCATTAAGGCAGACGCATGGGATGCGATTCTGCTGGAGCAGCGGGAAGATTATGCAGAGAACGAGTATGTGCGCCCGGATTTTAAGCTGACAGTAATAAACCGTGAACAGGCTCTGCGGCTGTATGACGAGGGTAAACAGATTTATCTTGTCCGCATCAGCCGTGGCCGATTCTTGTCACGGCGCGAGAGGAAATCGAGCGCGGAAGTGATACCTTCCAGATTGCAATAGCAGATTTGGAACAGGAGCGGAACATGACAGAACAGGAAAATATGCTGCTGTATGGCAGCGAGAAGCAGTTCGGTATTTATCAGATCACAGAGCGTGACCCGGAACATAACTATCGTTTCATGGGGCTGGACTATGTGCAGAAGAAAGGCATGACGGTTTCCCGTGCAGATTATGACCTGATCTATGCCGCACCGCTTACGGACAAGGATACGCTGGATGGCATTTATGAACGGTTCAATATCCAGCGCCCGGCAGACTTTACAGGGCATTCGCTGTCGGTCAGTGATGTGGTGGTACTCAATGATGGCAGTACGGTCAAAGCCTACTATGTGGACAGCATCGGCTTTGCGGAACTGCCGGATTTTTTTAAGGAAAGGAGTATGGATTTGCAGAAAGAGAACCTTCTGAACGAGGAATTGCAGGAAATCGAAATCTTTGATAAGCCGGGTCTTTTCAGCAATGGCCGACTGCGGGATGAAGATGTGCCGGAGGGCTTATATCGCTATGATCTGCGCGGCTCAGACTATGACCCAGGCCAGCCCATTACAGTGGAGAAAACGGTGGTGGTGAACCATGCGGCATCTGTCCTGATGACCGAAGAACTTGACCTTGGCGCAGATGGGCGGCTGGAACTTGGCGAGGATGGGCTGAATTTTACAGGTGCAGAACTGACCGTGCGGGAGTTCATGGAGGAACAGCAGCAGAAAAGGAACGGACTAATCCACGGCGATTCCGACCATATCGCAGTCGAAGGGCATATCGGCACATGGTACGCCATTGATGAAACGGAAGTTGGCGGCGAGAAGTTCTTCCTGCTGGAACATGAGGAACACGGTGACATGGCGGCCTGTGTTGCAGTCAATGAGCAGGGCAAGCTGGTGGCAGAGGATTTGTGGAACGGCTTCGATGAAGATTTTCAGGAGGCCGTGCAGAAATATCTCTCTGAAAAATGGAATATGCCGAAAAAAGAAGATGTGGTATCGGAGATTATTGAAAAGGCTGCGCCTGTGCTGGACAACAGCGCACAGGACTATTCGGATGTGCCTGTCTACTACGAGCCGTTCAGCTATGCCAAAGAAAATGACGAGGTGGATTTATACCGCACTTCCTATCGGCTGAACAGCGAGTGCAAGCAGGCAATCCATGAAGCGATTGCGGACAACTATGATGGGATGTACCTTGGCGATGGCGCAGTCGATCAGGTGGTGCGGCAGTACGGTATGGAGCGTGTGGGGTACATTCTGGCAAATACTCTGCACCATAAAGCTACGATGGCCGCTTTTCTCACAGCAATAAAGAATGGTCAGAGCAGGTCAGCACCCCGGAGCATAATGCAGACCGCATGACCTTCCGCACGGATTGGGTGGTTGGCAGCCACCCGGCTATTCTGGATGGCTTTGTAACAATGTTCAGAAAAGAACTGGAAGCGCAGAAAGAACAGGAACAGCCTTTCGTAAAGCAGTTCTATGTGGTCGAAAATTTGCAGGCCGCGCCTTTGAAAATTGAGCGGTTCGGAAATCTCAACGATGCAATGTCGCAGTATCAGGCACTTCCGAACCATTACATGAAAGCCTTGGGCGTGGAGAAGAATCCTGATCCAATGCCGGGTTCACTGGATGTTTTGCAGTGCAAGAACGGCCTTGACACCATTGTAGAGGACTATAAAACGGTTCCGGGCTGGGATAACCCGTATATCCAGAATCATGTTGTCCAGCCGTTGCAGGGGGCGTTAGCGTGCAGGATGTGGAGTTGGCATACGAATTGCCGGATGCCTATTTTCACATCCAGACCTGCGACGATGGCTTCGACTATACCTTATATAATAAGGACTTCACGGAACGGGATGGCGGTGTCCTTGAAACGGATGGAGATAAGCCTGTGCAGGAGGCTATGACGGAGCTGCTGGCAGAGTTCGGCTGCGATGCGGCAGAGGGTAAAGTCATGGATGCGGCAGAACTGCGGGAACAGGCTGATACGGTGACTGAACAGCAGGCAGAGGTTTTGAAAGAAAAACTCGCTGCAGAAAGACCTGCGCCGGAAGAAACGCTCAGCTTTTATGTTGCGGAGTGTTTGGAGTTTACGTTTGCGGGAGAGTTCCACGATCATCTGACAATGGAAGAAGCCTTGGAAGCCTACGACAAGATTCCGTCTGAGCGGATGAACGCCGACAAGTGCATTGGATTCTGCATTGAGGAAGATGGCGGCTTTGTTGGAATGTATGAGCTGGTCGTGAACGACAAAGTGCAGCGTGAGAACATCAACTCCATCAACTATTTCAGAGATGATAAGCTGGTGCAGCAGGCTATTTCCGATATGGAAAAGCTGATGGCGGCACGACAGCAGAGCAAGGAGCAGGAACGCGGCAGTACGAAAAAGTCTGTTCTGGATGCCCTGCGCAGTCTGAAAGCCAAGAAACAGGAGCAGCCTGCACAGGAACAGGATAAGCCGAAGAAAGCGAAAAAGAAAGGAATGGAGTTATGAGCAATGTACGCTTTGATGAACTGGAATTGATGCTGATGGCGATGTTTGAGCAGCCGACGCTCAGGGATACGATTCAGGTGTTGACGGAAGCCCAGCCGCTTGTGGCAGAGGATGCGGAGATGGCTGTACTGGTTCGGCAGACGATCCAGAAGATGCAGCAGTTGAATGAGCAGCAGTTCAAGGGGCTGGAACTGGAATGGCATAGGCCGGAGATGATGCGGGAAAATGAGTTCAGATATATTTGTGATTTACCAGATCGACAATTCCGAGAAAAATCGTGAGTATCGTTGCCGCAGCTACGAATACCAGATTCAGCATGGCTTTATGATAACCACAGACAATTATGGTACGGGCTATTCTGGTACGGCTACGCGAGGAATGGGCGCGGAAGCGATTCGTAAAAAGATGGAAAGCATTAACCCGGACAAATTCAAAATTAGAAAATTTGGGGTCAGTGATGTAATCGGATTGACTGAGGCAGGCAAAACCTCTTTTTTCTATGTTGATAAGGATAGGCTGGTGAGATTCAACGGCTTTTTCCCAAAGCCCCAGAGTGCACATACCTGATTCTTGATGAGGGCGGCTATCAGGTGGCAGGACAAAAAGGCACATGGATGGTATCGGATGAAGTAGAGGTCGATGGTCAGCGGTTTGTTCAGATGAGAAGTGAACAAACGAAGAATCCACCGCCGAGCATTATTCTTCACGAGAGCGGAGCCTTTGTGACGCAGACAGCTTTAGGTTTCGATGGAGAAGCTACCAGAAAGATGTGCGCTTTCTTGCAAGACCCAAAGCCTGACCTGCTGCACCACCAGAAGTTCTTTGAAAACGGCACAGCGGAACGTGCCAAAGAATCCGGCACAGAGCAAAATTACAATATGATAGATGGCTGCGTCAATAATGTGCCGAAAAAGCCCCGGCGCATTGGTGGCAGGTGGTCGGTGCTGGATCGGCTGCATATTAAGCAGGCTGAGCGGCGACAAAAAGACAATGCACCGCAGCAGGAGCAGGAAAGAAGTCGAAAAAGTTAAAATGCCGTAATGTCGTTGAGATGGCTTCCCCCAAAAGGAGGCCATCTTTTTTGCGTTAGAGTCGTAATGTAAAAACTTTTTTACATTACGATTGATTTCCCGAAGCTGATGGTATATAATAATAGCAGAAGGGAGAGATGAAAATGCGTTTTGATGAACTTTTTGAAATGAGAAAACTGACAGGAACAAAATTAAAGGACTATATTCGCAGCAATGGATTCTCAAAAGTATCGTTCTGCAAGAAAACAGAGATTTCTCGCCCTACTTTAGATAAGATTTTGAATGGCGAGATAGATAGCAAAAGCACGTTCGATAAGCACTTGAACAAGATTCTTACCAGTTTGAGCATTGACCCGGATACTTTGATGGGATTTTCACCGAGAGTGCAAAGTGTAGATGCCGTGTACTCGCAGAATGCGCCGATTGATTATCAGATGAATGATAAGGCAAAAATGGAGTACGATCTGTTGCAGGATATTCTAAACCTTTGCAGTGTTTATTATTAAAGGCGGAAGGCTATGAGTGAGCGAATTACAGCAGCAACTTAGATGAAGTTATCAAAAGGAACGAAGTTATCGAGGAACAGATGAAGCAGAGTGCTTCGCTTATCTGGTCAAAATACAATCCGATGCAGATAAATTCTCCGATACAGTTGGCGTTACAGATTTTAAGACATATGGTTTGATACAGCTGCCGATTGATAATCGCTATTTAAGCGGAGCAATTTTTGTTCGGGATGGAAAACGAATCCCCTTGATAAATACGGCACTTCCGAGAGCAAATCAGTATTTTACGGCATGGCATGAAATTTATCATCTATTGTTTGATGAAGTTTCTTTTGACCATTTAATTGAATCCGAAATCCTGATGGAAGAACGAAAAGCAGAATACTTTGCTGCGCTTATGCTTCTGGGAAACCTTATGCCGTACTTTGAGGGCTTAAAGGATATGGAGTTCCAAGCAAAAGCGTTTCAGTGCATGAACGCTTTCCAAGCTCCCTATAAGGCGGTGCTGATTTCTCTGTATGAAAGTGCAGTAAAGAATGGGAACACGGCTATTGTGGAAGAAGTTAAGGAAAACTTTGATGTGCAGGTTGAAGATATTGCACAGAGATTCCGCGATTTGGGATTGATGATTCCCTTGTACGGCCTTCGTATGTAGTAAATGTAAGTCCGCTGCAAGAGAAAATCAATAAGACGATTCGCAATGAGCCGGAAGTGGAATACCATAAAGACAATGAAGCATTTCTAAAAACGGTTTTAAGTGAATTTAAAATGCTGACGGGAGAGGCCGATGCTTAATATACCAGAGTATAAAGAATATGCTGGGGAAACCAAAATAGCACTTATGGATAACTCATCACTGGCATTTATGCACGAGTTGAGCCAGAGAAGTTATCCATCTGATGGAATCCTCAGCGTATACGATTTGATTCTGATACCAAAGTGGGTAATGGAGGAAATTGAGGATTCTACATACAGAAGCACCTATGTTGAGCAGCTTCAGGCACAAGGGTATCCTATTCGTTGGATTGATGAAACAAAGTACGGTGCTTTTGTCAATGATGAAGATGTGAACCTGTACTACATCGTTGAAGCTGCGGTATCGCGTGTGTCAGAGTTGATGCGCTTCCTTCGCAGAAAAGTAAAAACCGAAGATCTGATTGATTTGCCTTCCGCAGAGGAATGGATGAACCGGCTGTACGATGAATGGCCGATTCATGGAAGAACGCTGTCAACGGGTCGCACTCTTAAAAAGAATGCGGGAGAAATCTCGTTGACGATCCTTGCTGAAATATTCGCGTGGTATCATGATGGAGTGGACAGCCTGACAATCTATACGCAGGATACGGATGCGCATGAGTTCCAAACGAATGCAGAGCGCATTTTAACGGGAAATTCTGAATTTACTCCTGCACTGGATTCTCCGATTTCGGTGGCATTTAAGTCAAATGACTTTATTTTGTGTCAGATGTATCGTGAGGGAGCCTTGACTTTGGATGCGGTGCGGCAGCTTCGCCACGATGATAGAAAATTGACTTATACACGGCAGCAAGCGGATAAGTCGATTATTTGCCGCAAAGAAGTTATAACGAAAGAGCAGTTCATTGATTTGATTCAGGATGCGACAGTTCAAATCCTGTTCTAAGAGTAATATGGTAGAAAAGAGTCAGCCCTAGTCTTTCGCAGGAAAGACCAGGGCTGGCTTTTTGTTTTATAGAGAGTGTTCGTTCTTTCGGGATTGCTGCTGTTCGCGCCGTGCTTCTCGTTCTGTTCCCAGAATGTTATCTACATTGGCACATACAGTCTGGAGTTCCCTGTGGTAATCTTTGAAATAGTGGTATGTGTCATACTGGGCATCTTTCTGAATGGTAAGCTGCTCCTTTTCAGCCCGGAGGTCTTTCATGGTCGGGAACCTTCCATCTGGGGAGTGCTGCTTTAGGATGCGGAGGGCTTCTTCATATTTGGCAATATCCTCTGCATGAGCCTGACGGAAAGATTTCTTATTGCCGGATTTCAAGAAATCACCATAGACTGATTTTGTAGAAAGATACTGGCCTAAATAACGAATCTGCTCATTGACTTTTTTCAATTTTGCTTCGGTGAATTTGGCATCACTTCGGCTTTTGCATTTTAGATTGAATGGCGTCAGTGGTATCGGAGAGTTTTTCGTAAGAATCGTATCCATGTTCCTGCACATAAGCGACTGTTCGTGCCATCTGCTGCAAATTGGAAATCTTGACTTTCTGTGCATACGCGCGGCTCTGTTGCGCTTTTACGCAGGTCTGCAAGTCAACCACAAGGCGCAGGTCAGACTTAATGAACAAAATAGCCATAGGATCATCTGCTGCCCAATGAGGATTGTTCCGTTCTTTGTTCCGCGCATTTTCTGCAAAAATGCGGAGAAGCCTGTCGCGGTCATAATTAGAACCGAGAGCGCGGGCAGAAATAAAATTTCTGTCGGTCAGCAGGAAGATAGCTGAATCGTCCACGATGGTCTTTTACCAAAATTCCGTATTCCGCTTTTAATAACCGTTGAAATTCCTCAAAAGATGTGGCACGTTCCGCAATGTCAGAAATGGCATTGCGGAAGTTTTCTTTGTTTGTTTCAAAGGTAGTGTGCATGGGGGTGATGCCATCGCCCAGAAGTTCCATGTTTGCAATGTCCAGATTCAGCTGCCCACGCCGCTGCGCATGGTACTCCTGCTGTGTGATTTTATCCGCAGCAGGGGAGAGCAGATCGACCTGATGTAGCCCTTCGCGCTGGCAAATATCCATCAAAGATTTTTGCAGGTGCTTCAAATAGTCTTTGGTAAGGTGGTGCTTGTATCCAGCCTTGCAGTCGATTGGCCGTTCGGTGTAGGTCTGAAGCTCTATATCGGATTTGCGCAGGCTATTGATTATGATGTGGGTATGGATGTTGCCTGTTCCGTTATTGCCATCTGTATGGGTGCAGACCAAAGCTGATGCCCCGGAAAATTAGCTTTTGCGTATTCCAGCCCGATGGCCTGTGCACGTTCTCCTGTTAAATCGTGGTCGGCGTTATCTCTGGGGTCATGCTGATAATGTAGTGGTGGCTTTTGATTTCATCATAGGTGTTGTTCTTATGGTATTGCTGGTTTAACAGTTCACATTCAAGGTCGAAGGTTTCGGGATTGCAGTTCAAACCGTCAAGATAAAATTCTTCCCGAAGCAGCATATTCCCACTTTCATCCAGAACTGGAACCAGATGAAACTCGTCGTGCTGGTATTTAAGATAGTCGATGGCACTCCCATAATTGGCATTTTTACTTGCGATGTGTTTTAGAATTGCCACGATATACACCTCCAAGCTGAACGATTTCCTGCCGTAGTTCACGGATTTCCGCAATGCACCTTTTTAGTTCTTCTAACATTCCGCGTGATGCCAGACCGCCGCCGTGAAAAAAGCGGGCAATCTGGTTGAGATTGTTCCCGATGCCTGCGGCCTGCACCGTCAAATTCTGAATTTCTCCCAGATCGGCAACGATATTATAATTGACTTCCAGCTTTTCGCGGAGAGCCTGTTTGCGTACAAAAGTACCAATCGGGTATCCGGCGTCTTTAGCGTATCCGGCTACCAGCTCATATTCCAATTCTGTGAAACGGATGTAAACTCGTTTCCCCCTATGAAGCGATTCGTCTTTCTTTGGTCGAGCCATAGCATAATCCTCCTGCACTTTATAGTTGCAGAGCAACTCCCGATAAGCCGTAGGCGTTCGGCTGCGAACACATTCATGTGGAGCCAGATAGCCAAAATCCAAGATTTTGTGCGTACCGTGGGAATGGGGAACGGAATCCCCATCAAGATTGCCAGCCGGGAAAAACCACGAAAGTGAGTTTTGAGCGGCTATGGGCGAATCTTGCGCTAAGAGAGAAAAAAGCCCCACGACCTGGAAAATCGAGAATTGTCCTTATACCTATAACATTCTGGAAGCACCTTTTGGCAACCACTTGAAAAAATATTTTGTGAAATTTCAAAATTTGGTTGCCAAACACCCCTTTTAGAATGCTATAGGTGAAGGGAGGTATTTGATGTACCAGAAAATGACGCATACACTTGAGGATTTGAAGAAATTGGCAGCGATGGAACTTCGGGATGTGAACCGTGAAGAACTGGTGGACATCAACGATGTGGAAATCAAGAAAGACCTGTCGCAGCGAGAACGGATGGTTGATTTTGTTTCACAGATCAAGAACCCTTACTGCTATCTTGACCGGGGAATGGTCGTAAAGATCAGTTTTGCCGGAGAGAATCGATTGGAGGACACGCTGAAAAAATGCGCAAGGACACACCGGAAATGAAAAAAGAAGAAAGCAGAAGAAAATTTGCACTTTAGCACATTAAAGCGTTGACATAAACCGTGAAATATGAGATAATGGCTTTGGGTCAAAACAGAATATGCTGATAAAGCCGATAATTTCTTGGTTTATTGTCTGAACGACAAATAGATTAGGAGGTTATCGGCTTTTTATGTTTTTCAGGGAAATGAAAAATACAACTGCGCCACATATCTTCGTTTGTCGCGTTCGGATGGCGACCAGCAGGAGAGCAACAGCATAAAAAATCAGAGAGCGTTGCTGAACGATTACATGGGGAAGCACCCGGAATTGCACAAGTTCGACGAGTATGTGGACGATGGTTACAGCGGCACAAATTTTGAACGCCCGGATTTTAAGCGGATGATGCAGGACATTGAAAAAAGGAACGTCAACTGCATCATCGTCAAGGATTTATCTCGTTTCGGCAGAAACTACATTGAAACGGGTCGTTATCTGGAACGAATCTTTCCATTCATGGGTGTGCGCTTCATCGCCATCAACGATCATTATGACAGTGCAGAGGAAAACGATGATAAGGGCCGTATTCTGATTCCGTTCAACAATCTTATCAATGACACCTACTGCCGGGATATTTCGCTGCGTGTCAGAAGTCACTTGGATGTGAAACGGAAAGAAGGTCAGTTCATTGGCAGCTTTGCAGGATATGGGTATCAGAAAGACCCGAAAGACAAGAATCATCTGATTATAGATGAATACGCTGCGGGCATTGTGCAGGAAATATTCAAACAGAAATTGAACGGAATGAGTTCACAGCGCATTGCCAGTCACTTGAACGAACTGGGTGTCCTGCCGCCGAACGAGTATAAGAGAGCCAATGGATTCAACTATACCTGCGGTTTTCAGGCTGGGCTGAATCAAAAGTGGACAGTGGTTTCTGTCAATCGTATTTTGAAAAATGAATCCTATACGGGAACATTGATTCAGGGCAAACGCAGGAAAATCAATTACAAAGTAAAAAAGAGCCATGATGTTGGAAGTGAAAACTGGATTCGGGTGGAAGATGCGCATGATGCCATTATCAGCAAAGGCGAGTTCCGACAAGTACAACAGTTGTTGGAACTGGACACTCGTACCGCACCATCGCAGACAACAGTTTATCCATTATCAGGTTTTCTGCGCTGTGCAGACTGCGGGCAGAATATGATTCGCCGCACGGTGACGAAAAACGGAAAGAAGTATCAATACTATCACTGCTCTACCTATAAGAATGGCGGTGGCTGCACACCGCACATGATAAACAGTGAGAAGCTGACGGAAAGTGTTCTGGCTGCGATTCGACATCAAGTGACACTTCTTGTAGAAGCGGAAAAGGTACTCTCCAATGCAGAGCTGGCAAGCGGCGAACAGATTGGCATAAAGATTCTGGACAGCCAGATCGCTGCACTGGAAGCTGAATTAGAACGGTACAGTAATTTGAAAATCCGTCTGTATCAGGACTTATGCGATGATGTTGTCAGTCGGGAAGAGTACGGAGAAATGAATACTCGCTTTGCGCAGAAGATAAAAGAGGCACAGGATAAGATTCAGGAAATCCGCGAAAAGAAGCAGGAGGCATTAAAGCACGACACACTGCTTCCTACTTGGTTGGAAGAATTTAAGCAGTACGAACATATCAAAACGCTCGAACGCAGGGTCGTGGTGGAACTGATCGACCACATAGATGTTCATAGCAAAACAGAGATTGAAATTCATTTCTGCTTCGAGGATGAATTGCACAGTATCACAGAAAAATTTATGGAATATCAAGCACATCATGGAAATGAGGTGGCAGAGGAATGAAATGGGTCAGTTATACAAGGTCGATTTCCAGCAGGATCGGAGAAGAAAATCCATCCAATACGATTGCGGAGCAGAATGAGCGAATTGCACGGTATCTAAAAAAGCTTGGGTGCAACGTATCCGAAAAATACAGTGACCGAAAGAGAACAGCAGAAGCCACAGAGGGCTTTGACAAATTGGTACAGGATGGGATGGCGCGGAAATTTGATGCAGTTGTTGTGGATTCTATCTTCCGCTGTGGAAGAACCCTTCCGTTTGCCATTGAAGCACTGCAGAGGACGTTCTATCCGCTTGGTATCCAATTTGCAGTTGTGGAAGATGACTTTTGCAGTGCAGAAAAAACTGCCGAAGAAGTTGCAGAGTATTTCAATGGAAAGACCATTGATAAGATTCGTTCGGAATTTATTACCAATCGCCAGAATCACTTTGAAGAGGGTACATTGACCCATCGACAGGCTAAATATGGTTATGCGCTGTCGGAAGATCGCAGAAACCTTGTTCTTAATCCTGAGAGCGCACAGGTTGTAAAGCTGATTTTTCAGATGTATCTGGAAGATATGAAAATCCCGGAAATCGCAAGAGCATTGGATGCACAGGGCGTTCCATCTCCACAAATCCAGATGGCAAAGAAAAAAAGATCAAGAACAAAAATCAAGTGGCCGGATTCAACAATTCGCTCGATTTTGAAAAATCCACTCTATATCGGAAAGTGTACGCTGACGCTGGCAAAGGCAAAGCGAGAATTAGAGGTTCCGGCGATTGTTTCAGAGACGGAATTTCAGAAAGCCCAGAAAAAGTTGGAATCTACGAGGTTGCCTTCGAGAAAAAAAGGCTCGAAAAAAACCAAATCTGCTCTTCAAAAAAATCTATGACAAAGAAAGCGGAAAAGGTCTGCTGTGCAGAACATCAGAAGATGAAAGCCAGCAAATCTATTCGTTTGACAAGGGGTATAGATGCTTCTCTGGAAAAGCCCCTTTCATCGAAAGCGAGAAAATCTTTCGAGAGATTCTTTTAGCTTTGGAAAAAGAAAAAATGCAAGCTGCGCATATTGATAGGGTGCTGGACTTGAATCCTGAGAAAGTCAAGCAGTGCATGGATGCTGGACTGTTGCAGTACAGAAAAAGAGCAAATGAGATCGTTGCGCACTTGATGGCCAAGGACGATGAACGAACAGCAGTTTATCGGGAATACGAGCAGGGATCAATTTCACTAGAACAGGTAGAGGAGTATGAACATCAGTATCAGGTGGCGGTCCAGAAGCAGGAAGCGGTTTTTAAAAAAGTAATGCTGGCTGTTAATGACATAGAAAAAGCATTTAGCCATGGGAATCCCTGGTTGATGAAGTTCCGAGCGATTTCAATTCCTGAAACGTTGGAGCGCACGCATCTTAAAGAATGGCTTGACCATGTATGGATCGTAGATTTTGAACAGGTAGAAGTGATCCTACAAGAAAGTGAGTGGAAGAGATTCTTCCCGGAAGAATGGCTGAACAACGGAGAGGAAGATTGTAATGGCAAGAAAGAGTAGAAAGAATATGATGCCACAGGCCGCTGTGCAGGAGGCCGTACAGCAAAACGAAAAAGAACTTCTGCGCACGGCAGCGTATGCGCGACTGTCGGTTGAGAACGGCGGGCATGAAACAGAAGATTCCCTGCACACACAGATTTTACAAATTCATAATTATATCAGGGAAAACCCGGAACTGACGCTGACCGATACCTATGCAGACAATGGTTTTACGGGAACACGTTTTGACCGACCAGAATTTGAGCGTATGATGCAGGATGTACGGACAGGCAAAATTCAGTGCATCGTTGTGAAGGACTTATCTCGATTTGGTCGTGACTATATCGAAACGGGAAGCTATCTGGAAACTATTTTCCCGATGCTCCATGTTCGTTTTATCGCCATCAACGATGATTTTGACAACATCCGGCAGTCGGATGTGGATAGTCTTGCGGTTCCCATCAAGAACATGGTAAACAGCTTGTACGCGAAGGACATTTCAAAGAAAATCAGCCTTAGTTACCAGATGCGCCGCGAGAAGGGAATCCCTACATCGTGGTGTACACCGTATGGCTATCAGTTGAACCAACAGGGAAATAAGTTTGAAGCGACTGAGGATGCGAAGTGGGTCAAACTGATCTATCAATGGTATCTTGCAGGAGTGAGTACAAACGAAATTGCCCGCAGGTTGGAATTTTTAGAAGTAGCAAGGCCGAACGAACGGCTGAATCGCAAATTGCATGAGGGAGATGACCCTACCTATAATAAATGGCACCCCAGTACGGTTCTTCGTATTTTGAACAGCAGTGCTATATTGGAGAACTGGTATCTGGGAAAACGCAAACTGCATCATACAAAGGGATTGGCCTCCATCCAGTGGAAAAGAAGGAATGGCACATTGTTGAAAACGCTCATGAAGCAATCATTCTGAAATCGGATTTTGAAAAAGTGCAGGCACGGCGGGAGCAGAATAAGGAAAGACGGGAAAGGGCGATGGCTCGTTCCAAAGCAACCAGAGAGAAGTGTTATAACCATCTATCGGGAATGGTTTACTGTGGCTGCTGCAGACGCAACATGACGTTTGAACGGCGTGTGCATGGTACGGTGAAAGAAACGCACTATGGAGTGTTCATTTGCAAAAGAAAGAAGAACACGACTCCCTGTGCCTATCATGCGGTGCCGGAGAAAATGCTGATGATGGTGGCGATGGATCAGATTCATCATCTGGTGTCTACCATGTGTGAAGAAGAAAAGATGGTAAAAGACATGATGCGCGGCAGCAATCTGGATTCAGCCCGTTCCATCAAGATGAAAGAAAACTCTATCCTGTTTCGGATTCAGGAAGCCGAAGAACGGCGGTTGCGTTTATATGAGGACTATAAAGCTGAAATTCTGGACGAAGATGAATATAGTCAGCTAAAGGAACACTACATAGCAGAAAAGCAGCGGTTGGAACATGAACTGCAAAAGCAGCGTCAGCGCGCATTGGAACTGGAAAAGAGAATCAAAATCTGTGATGCGCAGATGGAACGGATGCGTGGGATTCTGAATCAAAATGAATTTGATGAAGAACTGGTGCATGAACTTATCAAGAGAATCTATGTGGGAATGGACAATTCTGTGGAGGTCGAATTTAAGTGCAGTGACCCCTATCAGGAAGTGCTTGCAATCATGTCGGAGGTTCAGAATGAATGATAAAATTGCAATCTATCTCCGTTTATCATTGGCAGACGGAGATTTGAAAAAGGGTAGCAAGGATGAAAGTAACAGCATTGAGAACCAACGGATGCTGCTCCACGATTACATTGGAAAGCAGGAAGATTTATTTGGCGAGATTGTAGAATATGTAGATGATGGCTATACTGGAACAAATTTTAATCGTCCGGCTTTTCAGAAAATGATCGTGGATTTGAAACAGGGCAATATAAAAGTCATCATGGTAAAGGATTTATCCCGCCTTGGTCGTGACTATATCGGTGTTGGCGATTACATTGAGCAGATTTTTCCGTTGATGGGAGTTCGGTTTATTGCTGTGAATAATTCCTTTGACAGCATGAAACTGAACAACGGAACGCCGGGAATCGAAGTGGCAGTCAGCAATCTGGTGAATAATATGTATAGCCGGGATATTGCAAAAAAGGTTCGGGCTGCTCTGGAAACGAACTGGAAGAACGGAAAAGCCACCTGCACAAATGTTCCTTTCGGATATGTGTGGAACAAGAAAGGCGGACAGCGGTGGGAGATTGACCGGAGGCCGCAGCCAGCGTGAAAAAAGTATTTGAATTAGCATTGTCCGGCCGCAATACAACGCAGATTGCCTACGGCATGAACGAATTAAATCTTCCTACGCCGGGGTTGTATGCAAAACGGAAAAATCTGATGATGGGCAGTAATCCTATTATTGCCCCGGACAGTGAAATACTCTGGAATGCGGCAATCGTGTGGAGAATCCTTAGACGGTATGAATACACGGGCGCGCTGGTTATGGGGAGAAGAAAGAAAATTGACGTAAACACTACATCTATTCGGACACTCCCGGAGGACAAGTGGATCATTGCAGAAAATGCACATGAGGCCATCGTGACAAAAGATGAATACTACCAGGCACAGAAAGCAATCCGTAACGTAACTCCAATTCAATATAAGGTGGGTGATGATTTTGCGTTAAAAGGAAAAATCTGCTGCGGAAACTGTAATCGGCAGCTTCGCCACGAAAGGCAATATGGGGAAATGGTATTCTGTTGTGGTCACAAAAGGTCAGCCGGAAAGTTCTCTAAATGCTACGGCGGCTATTACAGAGAATATTCGGTGAACGCAAAAGTGGCTCGTGCGATAAAAACAGTATTCTATGCGCTGGATGTGGTAAATCAGGGAATGCAGGAAAAGCAGTCTATCACGGTGCGCTGCGTGGACATTGAGGACTTGGAAAAGCAAGCAGAAGCCATTCGGGTAGAGCAAATCAAACTATATGAATCGTATGCAGACGGTGTGCTACGGCGAGATGTGTACATAGAAAAGAAAAAGACCCTTTCGGAAAAACTGGCTGCATTGCAGGATAGCATACGGACAGAAAAGGAAGAACAGGAGTGTGCCGATGAACTGGATGAAGAAATCCGCGCTCTGACAAAGCAGGCCAGCGAGAAAACGTACATCGGCGGGCTGACAAAAGAATGTGTGGATGCTTTTGTGAGCATGGTTTATCTGTATGACGATCAAACGATGAAAATAGAGTTCAACTGTGAGGATGTGATTCGGAGAGCGTTGGAAAAGTATGGCGCATAATTTGATGGAAGAAGTTGCATAAGAAAAAGAATACCCGTCTGAGCGAGATGATTGATTCAGAAAATCTTCTCGCCTAGGCGGGTATTTCATTCCGCAGGAATGTGTCTATTAGAGGCTAAGGGTTTCCACCCATGCAGACAAATCGGCTTTTCTGGAACAAAATGGGTTGTAGAGAATGAGGAAATCTTGATATGATAAAGAGAGTGTGATAACATAAAGAAAATACTTTTGAATAAGAAATTGTGTGGGAATTCGGGAAAATGTTCAATTAAGGCGAATGGTGTTCAAGATGCTGTGGTATCAAAATTATATAAGAAAAGAGGTTGACTTAGTATGCACGATGAACTGATGGATGCTGACTTGAACGATTTGGAAATTTTGAAAGAATTCACTCTGGAAAGTAAACTTTTAATGTGTCAGCAATTATCTTGTCGAATCATGACGGCATCGGGAGTTGATATAAGAAAAGCGTATGAAGAAAATATTATGCCTTGGGAACTGGAAACATTTACGGCATATTCAATATTGTTTGATGATGCCAGTGCTAATAAAACATTGGATGTGGAAACATTTTCAAGGTGTATCACACTAATAAGAAATTACTGGCCGAACAAATTAAGTGAGGCAGAAAAAGATGGCGTGTATCCCGAAACATTTATAATGATTAGTGCATTACAGCAATATCCTGTTCAGGGTGTATATTTGCAAAAATTGTTTAGATCGCATTACTTTTTTACATTTACAAATGAAAACCTTGATATGAAAAAATCTTCAACCAGAAAATGGGGGTTGAGTATGAACGCTTGGAATTGTTTGCGTTTGTATTGTTCTTTTCGATGTGTGGCGATTTGAGTGGTGAGGTGCCAAATGAAGTGCGCTGCAAATGGTTGGAAATTTATTGAAAGATTCGGAAGTTTGTACGTTGCTGTCAATTAACATTGATGATTATAAAAAGCAATTAGAAGATTTGAATGGAAAAAGTGTCGAGGATCAATTCTACGGATTAAAGACCCAATATATATACCCATTGATTGAAAAAGAAAATATCATATATATTCCATCGCCATATTTGGTAATCAATGCGGTGACGGAATCTATGCTTAATAGAATTACTTTTGGAGATGAGCAATTAAGGAGAGAATTTGGCAAAGAAGTTATAGAATCGTATTTATATGATATAGCATCCCAAGTTAAAACTGTATCATGGATTAGTAAAGAAATTGTATATAATGTGGGGCATCAAGAAATCCGTTCGCCGGATGTGTTAGTGGGCGAAGGAGAAAAATGACTTTTTATGACACAAAGGCGTTCTCTCCAAGTCTTAGACTGCGCTCGTTAGATAGAACAGAAATTGAAAATGATATAGCAAGATATGCAAAAAATGTAATTCAACTGTATAAGCAAATTGTGAATTACTTAGCAGGAAAGTTTGAACTTGATAAGCACTATGAAAAGAAAGATATTTTTGGAGTAGTGGTAGTTTTGGAAGATGCTGTCGTTTCCCGAAAAAAGGTTTATGACAAAGTCTTTTTAGAATTAGAAAGAACTGCCCATTTGGATGACGAGGAAAAAAGATACATACATAGTCATATTAAAGTTCTTCCGCTGAGAGAAGTTGAAACCTTTATGCTTCAGAATATGAGTCCATTACCGTTCCTTGTTGAACAGGTGGAAAATGAAAATCAATGGGATAATTATAGATATGGATGCCTCAGAAGGGAAATGGACTGATAGCTGAATACGAAAGCTATGTGAAAAAATTAAAATCTATGTTGATTGCTCGAATGAGAACAGTGTAAAGCATATAAGTATTGGAACGGAATATTTCAATGGAAATATTTCACTTGAAAGATGGATGATTGACTAAAGGCATCTAGTATAATGAAATAAGCCTACAAGGCTCGGATCGGTTGAAAATACGACTGAAAGCCTTGTAGGGCTTATTTTTTTGCAATTTTTTCTAAAAATTTTTCGCCCCTATCTTGACATCAGGGGGACTTGCTGCAGTCAGCTCCTCCGCATTTGCGGCACTTTATAGTGCATTTGGAAAATACGATGTGGTGCACATCCACGCCGAAGGACCGGCGTTCTTTGCATGGCTGCCGAAGATGTTTGGGAAAAGAGTTGTTGTTACCGTCCATGGAACCTGTAACCTTAGTCAAGGAGTGAAGGCCGAAGGCATTAGCATTGGTGAGATGCGGATGTTGGTGCAGCTTGTCCGAGATGGTGATTTAAAAATAGAGCGCGCTGCTGAAAAGGCAAAAATGACAGTGGAGCAGTTTAAGAAAATGATGGAAAACACTCCGCTGGGGCGAAGCCTCTGACAAGACTCCTGTGTATGCTGCAGATGTAATCGTGACCTATCAGGTGCTTCCTGAGAAGAGTGCATAAGTTGACATCGGCCGGCATTGATTGGCAGCGCGAGAAATGGCAATCAGGACTTGGTTCTAAGTTTATCCACCAAGGCGAAAAAAATGCTGCGAAATATGCGGACGAGGTCATTGTTCTGAGCAAAGGAGTGCAGGACTATTTTAAGGAAACTTATGGAAGAAAAACGCACTTTATCCCTAATGGCGTGAATAGGCCGCAGATTCGGGAAGCAAAGCTGATCACGGATCATTTTGGACTGGAGAAAGATTCCTACATATTGTTCCTCGGTCGTCTGGTGCCGGAGAAGGGGATTCGATATCTGGTTGAGGCATTCAAGAATGTCAAGACAGATAAAAAACTGGTCATCGCAGGCGGCTCCAGCGATACGGATTCCTTTATGGAGGAATTGAAAGACCTAAGGTCCGAAATCCTTACTGCTATCTGGACAATGGAATTATTGTAAAGCTGAATTTTGCACCAAGAGGGAGCAGCACACTGTCTGAGCGCATTGGCAGGTGCTTTCAGTCTGCTAGCTGAAAAGGCAGAGAAACTTTCGGCAAGCTGCTGAAGAAACACGCAGAAAAATTTCACACTTTAATGCGATAAAGCACTGGACAAAAAGATGATGATTCTGGTAAGCTGTTTACGGGTAAGAAAATAGGAATAACCGCATCGCCTACGATGAAACGTATCGAAAAATCGGAGAAAATCCACGGGAAAGCTGGCGGATGGTGCCGGACAACCATCCGGCGATTATCAGCTGGGAACTGTTTGATGAAGTTTCCGCGTTGCGGGAAGCTGAGCAAGCGGTCAGGGAGGAACGGAAAACATGGTGCAAACAGCGCAGAAAGAACAATCCGAACATCTTCAAAGGCCGGATATTTTGCAAAGAGTGCGGAGAAAAGCTGGTTTGCCATTGGCAAAGGGATGGCTCGCTGTATTTTTACTGTAAATTTTGCCATGTTTCCATCTCAGAGAAAGACCTCTGGAACGGCATCTATAAGGAACTGTACCAGCGGTTAGAAGAACATAAGAACTTGAAAAAGCTGATGCTGAAGAATTCAGGAAAAAGCAACCTTGAAACAAAGAAAGTTGCATTGAGCCGTGAAATGGAACAGCAGATTCAACGACTTCGTACCGAGAAAGATCAAATTTTCCAGCCTGTGAAAAAGGATACGGATAGTTTGCAAGCCGTGATGAATACGGTGGGAGAAGTTGGCGATGTGATGCATCTGTCGCAGAATGTGGTGGGAACCTTTATTGACCGCATTGAGGTTTTCAACGATGAGCGCGTGAAAATTCGTTTTACATTTGAGGACACATTGAAAAGTTACGAAACAGGGTAAGAAATGATATTTGCGTTTTTGGAAAGTTCATGCTACAATAGCTATAGAAGGGAGTGTGGAGGAAATGGTTCTCCAGTACTATGTGGTAGAAACTGCGACCGGAAAACAGATTGAGATCGATATTGAATCGGCAACCAACGAAGACCTGACCTCTACAAAGGAAAAGTGGCAATCTGATTGGACGAGTGAATTTATCCGCGATCCAAAGCTAGAAAAGTATGTAGCGAAAACAGATGCTGGCGAAATTGTAGCATTGGGTGCATATCGGGAAGATGATCACGGAATATCAGTTTTTATTGCGAATATTGAAGCACATCCTGAGAGTAATCCGACAATTAGCACAGTGCGTAAATACGCAGGTATTGGCCGAATGATGATGCTTATGGTATTCAATTGTCAATTGATAGTGGGCATGGCGGCATTGTTACCTTTGAAGCAAAAACAGATGAACTATATGATCACTACATCAAAGATTTCATGCTAGTTCCGATTTTTCAGCCAGCACTAGGTTAGGCCCAAA
>ENA-OQLB01000169-OQLB01000169.1-human-gut-metagenome-genome-assembly--contig:-NODE-169-length-38960-cov-24.013700_pt1 | contig 38960 bp, 45 predicted proteins | sample MGYA00242656_ERZ504813 | MGnify/ENA primary metagenome ERZ504813 (study PRJEB26092, sample SAMD00036388) | human gut metagenome | host: Homo sapiens | study: EMG produced TPA metagenomics assembly of... | reverse complement strand
AAAACAAAAAAACAGTCAATAAAACTAAATCAGTGTTGTTTCGTCAAAAATGGTCTCTTTCCGGAGCAAACCCCCGGAACAAGCAAAAAACAGTTCAAAGGAACTTGGAGAAAAGATGGCAAGTCTGATAATCGGACATGGAGGCATCCTCGACGTGCTGCGATCCAAGGTCCCCGAACAGCGTTGGAGGGTGCCCGCAGGAGAGGATTTCGCAGCCCAGGCAGACTTCCTGACAAGGCACCCGGTGCGTCCAGGCCGTCAGGGAATCGTGTTCACGAACCTCCCGGGAAACTGGATGCCGGTCGCCGATGCAGGCTGGACAATCTACTGGATCGACCGCGGACAGATACCCATCGGAGCGCAGGCCCTCCCCGAATATTTCATGGACCGAAGCATCACGGATTTCGTCCACGAGTTCTGGCGGATACAGACAATCGACAAGCGTCTGGTAGGCGATATCATCCTGAACAGGACCCGCCAGACGGCACCCATGATCATTGTCACATCGAACACTGGAGGCGTGGGAAAGACGGTTTCCTCACGCAGATTATGCGAGCGGGCAAAAGAAAAAGGACTACGCCCCCTCCTTATCGACGGCAACATGAGACAGTCATCGCAACGTTCCTTCTTCGACCCTGGGCAGCGTATGCCGGCGCGCACCATAGCCGACTGGCGTCCCGGCATGGCGGCACAATACGGCGCCAATTCGGGACGAATGTTCAACATCGGTTACGATGTTTCGTTCGCTCCACCGGCCGGTGCGATGGTGTCGTGGGACCACTACCGCGCATACATCGAGGAAGCACGCAAGCTCTGGGACTTCGTCGTCTTGGATCTCGACCGTATCAGCGCAGATGATCTGCAGGACAGCACCACAGCCGCCGGAGGAATGGTCGTCCCCTACGTTCTCGCCGGCGACCTTTGCCTGGTCATCGTCAAAGCCGGCGTGCAAACGCAAGGAGATGCGTTGAATCTGCTCAGCGCGTTTCCCCGTTACGGTTTGCCCCGAGAATGTATCGGAATAAAAGACACGGTCCCGGTCGGAATGACAGACTACCGGCCACTTGATTATTCAAGATACGGGATTTTTCTCGGAGTCGAGTACCAGACGGTCGAGGCCGGCAATCTGATCGCATCCGGTAAATCGAATTGGGCTGACTCGAATCTGGACTTGGCGAGAGAGCAGACCCTTGAATGGGTTCTGCCCGATAAAGGATTCGAACCGGCCAAGTTCGAAGTGAAAAAGAAAAAAGGGTGGTTCCATCGTGGTTGATCTCTCACTCACACCGAATCCCGATGACCGTGCTCTATGGCCGATGGGTAGCGACGCCGATTGGATTCGCGGAAGCGACGTGGCGAACAACGAACACCCCGGAGTGTTGGCGCAACGTCATCAGTGGATCGTCCCGAACCGATTGTTCGCGGAAAGCATGGTCAAGGCAAACAGTGAATTGGTTACGAGCATCATCGGCGCATTGCTTTCATGGAGGACATGCACCGTCGACCAGCTTCGGGCGGGACTCTCCGTGAAAGGAGCTCCCGAATTCCATCGCGACGAACCGAACCTGTACGGCGCGTTGTGTCGGCTGGGAGTCATCGACATCGGCTTCAGTCCTTACGAAAGATTTTCCGGGCAGATAATCCCGCAAACCTGGTTGTCGTTGAGCTCCGACAAGAAACTCATCCGAAACACGCTCGGCCTGTTTAATTCAGCAACTTGGCTTCGTAGAATGCTTTCGGACAAGCAGTTGATCGGAATGAGACGCCACGTGCGCCACAATACGTATGCGGCGCACGTCGGACTGCATCTCGGTGTCAATCCGGACATCAAACTCGTCGGCGGCGACGGTTGGGGAGCGTTCCGGCTCATCGACCCGCAGGCGGTCAGCGAAGCCGGACTGCCTCACAGCTGTTCGACGGACATCACCGCACTCGCATCGAACAACGTGCTTGCGGGAATCGAAGTGCAGGTCCACCCAAATAACATGAGCCAGAAAATCTCCAATTGGTCGAAGCTGCTCGCCTACTCGCCGATGCAACGACGTGGACTCATCTGTATCTGGCTGCTCATACGCGACACCAGCCAATGGCAGTACCCGGCATTGGGCAGCATCATCGAAACGGCAAGCCATGCCGACGAGATGTTGGTCGGCGACCCATCCGTGGCGTCGCGTATGGGATTCGCGTTATGGGACGACTGGTTCGACGAGCAAGGCAACCCGACCGGCGGGATTGGAACATACCGGGACATGCTGAACGTCGAACGCAGCATGTTCTCACCGGACTGGAGCCGATGCGCCCCATCAACAAAACCTGTGACGACAATCCGTGACTGGGGATGGACAGTCATGGATGAAACAATCAGACACCAATGGGGCTGGGATGTCAGTGGATGGCGGAAGCCGGAAGCATACCGGGAGGATTCTACGGGTATATCGGAGGTGAAAGCGTTGAACTCTCTTCCTGAAAATTTCGCAACCAACCAGCAGCGTTTGGAGGAAGCCAAGACCGAACGCTACCGTGCATTGCAGAAGATACGGACGCTTTGCGAAACAGGACGCCGTTCGCTGGTGGTCCCGTTCCTCATGGTCAACCTGCAACGCAATCCGGCTTTGAAAAAAATACGACTCTGGCAATTGGATGCGATCATGTTCGACGTTTCCAAATACATTGCGGTGAAGACCATACGACGGATGAGGGAAACCATCGGCGACCAGAGCACCGTCAAGGACGGGTATGCGGATTTGGGATGGGCGTTGGCAGACAAGGATGCGACGGTCCGTATGACCACATGGCTATATCAACTGTTGGAAAGAGAGAAGCTGACCAAGTTCGACTTGCCGGAAGGATTCCCCTTGGCCATGCTCTACTCCACCGAACCGGCAACCGCAGAACAATCGAATTGACAGGAGGGCATCGGAATGAGAGAAAAAGAAAAAGCATGGTACGAGGTGACTCGCAGCATCAGCCAACTCGATGGCGACCAGTTGAGATCCATCGCGGATGATGTCCCAGGAAATCTGGAGGACTGCACGCTGCTGCTCGTCAGAGTGAGAAACGAGCCGGTCCGTGAATATGTGCATGGCGATGGCGAAGGCATACGCAAGGCGGGTGATCTCGCCGGCTTTTCCATCAGCCACTGCCAGGGAACGGCGAACCCGAACTGCCGGAAGGAATCAGCAGATCAGCTCACTCTCTTGTGCCATGGCGGGCCCGCTTGAATTCAAAGGCGACGATGGAGAAGATGCGCACCGATTCCGCCGGCATTCGGAAAAGCGTCGAAGCATTGATGCCGGCAGACAGTTATGTCAGCGTAACGCTCCGCAGGCAAGGATATTTCGAACAGGCCCGAATTCGAGATTGGGTTGCCGACGAGCATTCCACCGTCGAGGACGGCAACGAATTTGTCGCCGCTCACACGCTCTGCGCGCGAGTCACCGCAGCATGCGCCGACAGCCGCCGGAACGCAGAACTCGCACAACGGCTGGACAGGCCATGTTCCCGCTGCTCTCCAACATGAGCAGTCATCCCAGCTACCCAAAGTTGGGCGGACTCATCGTGACCTTGGCTGTCACCCTGTTGACGATGGTATTGTCCGTCATCACTCCGATTCGTCTTGCCACATTCTTCTGGCTGGCGGGAACGGTAGCGGCGATGCTGCTGGTGCCTTGGGTTTTGAGTGGACTACTCTCCGCAAACGCGAAAGCCATGCTGAACGACGACAACAGCACTCGAATGTACTTCCGAGTACCGCCGCACTACAAATTCGCATGTCTTGGACTGTTGGCGTACTGCTCTTTGATGCTGTTGCCGATACCGTCATGGTTGTGGATCGTTCCTCTTGCCTTCACTGTTGCAGCTGGAATCAGATGGTGGAGGAACACTCTATGGGATGATATTCTCCAACGCCCACGCCGATACTGGTGGCTTCGCCGCAAACGCAAGGCGAATCTCAGTGACACCGAAACAAAACTCGGCATGAAAGACAAACGAGTGTATGCGACGGGATATGCCCGCAACGCACCACTTTGGTCTTCAGCCCAATGACCACGACCACACTGTTCATGCCGGTGCAGAAATCCACGGCGGTGAAACAGGATCTTCACCCGGTGCCCGAACCATTGTCCCATGGAGGCGTCCTGATCGGATTGGACGATTCCGGACGTCCCGGATACTTGGATCCGACACAGCTCTATGGCGGAATCGCAATCAGCGGTGAAGCCGGATCAGGAAAAACCGTTCTGACCCACGGCATCAGCCAATGGGCCATCAGCCATCGCAATGATACCGGCCGTGACGTGTGGGGAACGGATTCACGACTCATCCACTTCTGGATGAAGGACGACACCGGAGTGGAAGTGCTGGACCGGTATCGGCAAACGCAGGGGATTGACTCCCATCCACGTGTCATATACCTCACCGACCCTTCCAGCATCGGTCTCGATTTGCTCGGAATGCAGGAGGGAAGGAACGCCCAGGAGACGGCGGAAAGCGTCGCCAAAACCATGAGATACGCATTCAATGCCGGCGACATTCAGAACGACTCCCAAAACATCATCACCCAATCCATGACCATCGGCGTGGCCGCAAGCCGATACGACCAACACAAGCCGGGGGACATCCTAAGAAGATGCAGACAACTCGAGCAACAGTATCCCGGGGCCGGTCAACTCAGGCAACAGCAGTCACCCATCGGCTGGGCCGTGGTCGCATTGTGTGGGTCGGATGGTCAAACCGGATCAGCCAGAGCGCTTGGACAGGTATGCAGGGCTCTCGCATTGGAGTTGAAGGACGATCCTCTCGGAATAGACATGACGTTGGCCGCGCGTGCCGCAGAACAACTGTACGGACGACCGGATCAGAAGGGGCAGGCGGCGCGAAGCGATCGTGAAATACTGCAGCGTACCAACGCCTCGGTGAACAAGGTCAACCAGTTCCTCGCCATCGAACACATGTTCACACCGCGACGCAGCACCGTCACATGGAAGTGGATATTGGATCACCCGGGCGACTATCACATCGTGCTCGCCCCGCACAATGGCCACTCGCTTCCCGAGCTCATGGACAAGATTCTGGGCTCGTGGCTCATGTACCGGTTCTGGAACACGGTGTTCGCACACTGCAAGGACTGGTTAACGCTTGGCAAACACACGATGCTCGTCTGCGACGAGCTGAGCCTGCTGGCGAACGGGTCGGACGACGTGTTGAAGAATCTTAGGGAGCAGGGGCGTTCGTTCGGATTGATTCTCGTGTTCGCCACCCAATACCCGACCCAGTTGTCCGACACGTTGTTGGATTCGTTCCTGGGGTACACGACGTTCATCAGCTACAACACGTCGATTCCGCGCATAGCCACGCTGACCGCGGCGCGTCTGACCGACAATGAGGGATTGGATGGGTGGACTGGAGGAGCGGTGACGAACCTCCCCAAATACCATGCCGCTGTAAGAACCAGAAACATGGAACAGATCCAGCCGGCATTCATCGTGAGCGTGAAAGACTTCGACGACGGTTATCGCCCCGGCGACAAGTAGGACCGCAAAAAAACATGCCAACCCATCCGGCTTCCATTGATGCCGGATGGGTTTTTCTTAATCTGTGTCCCCCGTGTTGTCTGAGAATGCAAGAAACTTTGTTAAAAACCGAAAACCTATCGTTATCAACCGATTCCGTTGATACACTCGGGAAACGCAGGAGGGTTCCTTCAAACCAAATTCGAAGGGAATCCAATAATGGGTAACACCATAGAAATCGCCGCTTCCAGCAATCTTGTCGGAAGCTATCACGCCATGTTCGACGGCATCCTCAACTCGACCGCTGGACAGCTCATCACCAAGGTGGGCGCCGCTGCCGCAGTGATCTTGGCCTTGGGGCTTATCCTGGGAGGAATCAGCAAGGCGATGGGGCGAAGCAACCAGCTGGTCTCCATGTTCTGTCCAAGCGTCACACGAGTCATCGTCGTTCTCGCCGTCATCTTCATCTTCGCTGGCCCGACCATAACCATTCCGGCATTGCTGACAGCTCTTGACTGGATCGTCAACGCCGTGGGCAGCCAGGGCAAAGACTACCTCGGAATCTGATCGGGGAACATATTCATGGGCGAGCAAAGACAATTGCATCCAAGGGAAACCATGGATGACATCACCGAGGTCTCATCCACCGCATCCATTGAACGTAAGAACACGTTCATGATCACGAAAAGCACGGAAGCCCGATCCAAGACCGTGTTCTCGACAATCATCGGCGGTGTTATAGGACTGTTGATCTGTCTTATGCTCGCCCCGATCATCGGCATCACATTCGGCGTGGTGTTCATTCTCATCGGCTTGGTCGCCGCGCCATTCCTCATGGTCGGCCAAGTCAAAGACCGGACCCAGCAGGTCCGATGGAAAAGACTTCTCAGGAGATTGCAGAGCCGGAACATCGCCGGAGAGGTTTTCTACCCCAATTCGAATCAGCCAGAGCGTCTAAGCAGTCTGAAGGAGATGTGGATACTGTGAGCGCTTCAACCCAGATGCAGCCCAGCCTCCCGGTCAGGATGAAAGCGCGACGGAACATGCTGTTCATTGTTCTGCTCGTCGTTCTGATGACAGTGGTCGTACTGCCCTCCCAAGCATTCGCCATGGTCGAAAACGATGGAGCGCGAGCGCGCCGGCATGCGCTACGACCACAAGCACCCAAGTCGATTACACGACATGTCTTCCGTCCGGCCGATGGGGAAGCAATGTCGGCAGCATAACCAGCCGCATCGAACCATCGAGCGGCATCCTTGGTTTCATCTCCAACGTGCCCGCCCTGATCAGCCATACGACGAGGGACATCCTGCCGAACATGCTGATGCAGATCACACAGCTCTGCTGGTCATCCGCCCTTTCTCTAAGCCAGTTCGCGGCAAGCTTCACCCCATTGAAGACCGCCGGAGCGTCGGTCGACCACGCCACGGCGAAACTTATCGACAATGTCATGGCCGGTGGAATACCCGCGGCGTTGATGGTGACCGCCATCGTCGTATGGCTTCTCGCGGCGGGATTCGACATCGGGACCACGAAAGAGGCGAGCAAACGACTGCTTGCCACAGTGCTGTGCCTTGCGGCTCTCATCGTGTTGGGGACAGGAGCCTCGAAAACCGCGGAGAATGCGACCGAACCGGCGACAGGCAGCCCCTGGTGGGTTGTCAACACCATCAACGGCGCAGTCAACAAGCTCACCGTCGGACTTGATCTGGACGGGTTGAACGACGGCGAATCGAACATGATGGCGTTCAGCAACAAAGCACTCAACCGTAATACGAACTGCCAGGATTACCTGTATGCCATGCACCAGCAGTACGACACCGCGACCAGCGGCAACGGGGGAGACACATCCTCTATCACCAAGGCTGTGAACCGCATGTGGGAGGAAACAGCTCTCCGATCATGGGTGACGATGCAATGGGGTAATCCGTCAGCGGGGCCGAACACGCCATCAGGCGTGGCCGACAACGCACAGCAAGCATACTGCCATGTGCTTGACATGAACACGAACACCGATCCTGCGGTGCAAATGACATTGACGAATGCGGCAACCGGTTTGAGTATCGATTCCGACACAGCAGAATGGTTGTTCAGCGAACACGGTTGGATCGACCCTCAGGACAGTTCCGTCAATGACAAGGAAAAGGAGCAGAACGACCGGGATAAATATGTTCGACTGACCAGAGCGGGGATCTTTTGGGAGACCTGCGGTATCGACGGCAGTGGGAAGGTGTACGGCCGTGACGGCTGGAACATCCTCGTCAAAAACATGGGGGACAAGGATACAGGAGCCATCAAAAACGGGAAGCTCACCGTCAGATTGAAGAAAGATGGATTCAGCGACATCTCAGGCGGGAACGGGGCCCACTTCTACGGGGACGATGACAAGATAGACCAGAACATACTCCAATTGTGCAATGTGGCTTTGGGCACAAAGCAATTCAAAGGCGACCAGTATCGGGCCTTTCACAACGACAATGACTTCCGTGATTCGAGCGGCAACGTCCAGAACACGAACATCGCCGATGCCGCGAACCTGGGCTGGCGTTTCGATATCCCCAACGTCGGCGGAACCTGGCGTGAAGCAACCTTGGTGACACGCAGGATTCTTCGACCGGACAAGGAGCGATGCGAATCACCCTGGACAACCTGTACGGCAATTCAGCACCTGACAATCTGGGCGCATTCGGATCCGTGCTCGGTGGCATCTGCAACATGATCGTCTGGGGATTACTCAGCGTCATCCTCATCATGACCAAGCTCATGCTCGTCCTGATGGTGCTGTTCCTCGTCGTAGCATTCCTCGTGAGAGCTTTCCCCATAGGCGAAGCTCCGAAGAACGTGTTGAAGAACTGGGTGAAATACACGTGCAACCTGAGCATGACCGGCGGATTGTATTCGGCTTTGGGAGCCATCGCCACATTCATCTGCCAGCTCACATTGAAATTCTGTTCCGAAATGAGCAGCAGCTTCATGTACAACGTGATCAGCGGTTTCAGTCCGGTGCTTGCAATCGCGGCCATCAGCCTGTTCTGCACCAGCGTGCTCAAAGTCGGCAACCCGTTCAGTTTCAAAGCGATGATGGGAATCGCCACCGGTGGAGCCATGGCAGGCGGAGTACTGGCCGGCCTCAGGAGAATCGGCGGAGGAATAAGCAGCGGTCTCCTCATGGGACGGCTCCTCACAAGCCGAAACCACGGCGGCATGTCCAGTCGCAACGCCGGACCGCGCCACAGGATGTTCGGCCCCACCGCCGGCGAAAGCAAACTCGACTCCATGCTCGATTCGGAGAGGAAGAATCTTGACCTCGACGGCGGCGACCGCAACCTGTACGGACGCAACGCGAAAGAATACGATGCGATCGCAGCCCGCGGAGCAGACTCCCTCAGTTATAGATGGGGGCGCATGAACGAAGGCACCGTACGCGGGTCCCTCGCAGGAGTCGCCGCACGTTTCGCCAACCAAGCCGACAGAGCTCAGGCGTTCATGACGGGCGGCATGTCCTACGATGATCGCGTCAAGAACTATATGGCCCGCCATCCCGGCGCATCGCTCGGCCGCGCCCGTACCATGGCAAAAGGTGCAAGCCTGCTTAATCAGACCGCACGCGGCCTGGGCGGAGGAGCTATGCTGTTGGGCGCGACAGGCAAGGCAGCCCTAGGTGTCATGCAATCCCAACCGTTGCGTGACGTGGTCAAGCGTGGCGCCAAAGTCGCGGCGACCGGTATCGCCGCTGCCGCACTCACATCCAACCCGATCACACTGCCGGCAGGTGCAGTCGCATTGGGCAAGCTCGCCACCAACCGTGACTTCTGGCATGGAGCCAAGGTCGGAATCGGCGCACTGGGAGCCAGAGCGGAGAAGAGCCGCAACGAAATCCTAAGCCTGGGCAACAGGCCCACGACGGTCATGACTCCGATTGCTCCGGTCGAAGACAATCCGTTCGATCTCGATGAATCATTGAACGAGATGCACTCCGAGGACGGAAGTCTCAACTCCGATGGAGACAAGGCGTTCGGGGTGGTGGAGAACAGCATGATGCACAACTTCCGGCAACAGGGCCACATGAGCGAGCAGGAAGCCGCCGACGCATTGGAGAGCGCGCGTATCACGGGAGAGGTCAAGGAAGCAGCGGCGAAATACCATGCGAACCTCAACGCGCCGAAGAACCCACCTCGCCAGAAAACGTCTGATGAGTTCGAAACGGATGGAGATGCATTCTGATGGACACCGGCACTGTTACTCAGACGGCTGGGCAGGGAGCCGCCGATTTTCTCACCGTCCTGTTCGCTTGGATGTTCACGCCAACGGGAGCCGTGCTGACCCTGCTCCTGTTGACGGTCGGCGGCGGCAGCGTCTTCATGAAGATCATGGGACGTTCGATGAGAATGTTGTCCGTTGCGGCGAGGATATGCGCGGGCCTGTTCTTCGTGTGGGTCATCAGCGGCGTCCTGGAGGCGATGGGCATTCCCATCCGTGAATGGATGCAGGGGATCGCTAGTCAGCTCCCGGATTTGGGCGTGTTGCTCAAAGCGTTTTTGGAGAGGCTGTTGTTTACGGCATCCTAAAATTTTCGCAAAGAACTGTGGGAATGCGGGAATGGTTTGGCAGATGAATGCGGAAGTGTTTTTTCTGCCTGATCATTCCCGCATTGTGTTGTTTTCCTGTTGATTGGGAGAGCTGGTTCCACAAAAAATGCGCCTCTGCTACACTGAATGTGGCCACATAAAAAAGCGCGTCCCACGCCTCCACCTTGGCGGCGGAAAACGTGAACAGAGGAGAAAACAGCATGCTGAAAAGCACGATTCTTGTCGCGGTCGCCGACATCAAAGGCGGCGTCGGAAAAACGACGACAGCCATGCTTATCGCCGGATGCCTCGCCCGACGCGGCGAACACGTCACGGTTCTGGACGCCGACAACACCGGTGGTGCGACGCTCTGGGACGAATACGTGCGAATTGAGGACGATCGTCGTCGCAAAGAAGACGAAGCCAACGGGACTCCGCACAAACCCTACAAGCTGGGTTTCGACGTGATCCAAACCAATGACGTGATCCTCGGAATGCCCGACAGGATTCGCGAACGCTACAAAGGATGGGTCATCATCGACACGCCTCCATCCGATGCGGGAACGGTGCAGACGGCACTCCAGGCGGCCGACGTGTCAATCATCCCCTGCCAGCCGTCCATCAGCGATTTGAGCCATGCAGGGAAAACCTATGCGGCCGCCAGAAACGGCATCATCCTGCTCACGCGAGTGAAAGCGCGAACCAAACTCGCGCGTGACGCAGTGAAACAATTGGATGAGCTGGAGGCAACACGATTCGAAACGGTCATCCACGAGAGGGAAGCCATCAAGAATCTGTACGGAACCAACCAGATAGACAACAGGGATTACGCTTCCGTCACCCAAGAGCTCATTGACCTCGTCAAACAGTTCGGCATCGAGTAGGAGTTGAAACATGGTAAAGAATATCAACAGCGCTTTCGGACGCGGCCTGCAGGACACTCGCGACATGGGGCGTCGGCCTCTCCTATCCGAACCCCCCGAACCGAAGATGACGGTCGAGGCTCCCGAGCAGAAAGCAGTCTCTGAAGCAATCCCGGAAGATCATGAGACGAAAACGAATGAAGCATCCGGGAGGCCGGCCGGAGGAAGCCCGTGTATTCGTTCGACCGGAGGCTCGGCACGAACCTGACGGATGAAAACTATCTCGCGCTGCGAATCAAGTCGGTCGAGACGAACATGACCACGCAGGCTCTTCTTAACGCTGCGGTGGAACAATGCTTCGTCAACGGAGGACTTGACATGGAGCTGGCCAGAAAATACGCGCAGACCCGCTGACACAAAAAGAGACTCGGCAGTATCCGAGTCTCTTTTTTCTTTTCCCGACTTCCACCGCTTTCACGCTGAGACTCCGGATAGTCTGACACTAGATAACACGTTCAGATTCTCAAGGAGACGAAGTGGCACGAAAAGCATCCGTTGAATCTCCAATGGACATCACCGAAGACAAACGGAAGAACGAAGTCGAACTGACGGCAATCAAACGCGCCATGCGAAACACCCGCTGGTGGAAAGTTTTCATCACCGTGTTCATGATCGCCGGAATCGTCGCTCCCGTCATCAGCATTCACGCAATCAGCACGCTGCAGGACATGGGTTCCATGTTGAGCGCGAAATACAAGGAGATCAGCGTAGACAAACCAGGGAAACAGGCAGCCTTGGCGTCCGTCAACAAATGGTTGGACACAAACAAAGGACCATTCCGTTACGGGACCACGAACCTGTTATGGGATTCGGCGACAAAAGTCGGATCCAGTGACGAGGACACCGGAACAGGAAAGGAACATACCGACTGGTGGAGCCACCAGTTCTCCCTGACCGACCTGTCCGACGGATCCACCCGCGACGTAACCCAGCTCATTTCATGGAAGAACAACGTGGCCACCGCCGTGGGAGAGCCAACAGTGCTGCCGTTGAAAGCAAGCGGCGCTGGCGGAGCCCAATCCTATACGCCATCCGGATACTCTCGCATCGACCAGGCGTCCAGCTTCCAGAACGTCGTCAACGCTTGGGCGAAAGCCTACATCGGGAAAGACAGCAACGCGTTCACCGTGCTGGTCGGGGATCCGAACAGCGAGCACGCCTACCAGCCAGCAGCCATCGGAACATTCAAAAACGTGAGCATCAACTGGCTTGTGGAGTGCGACAAGAACGGGCAATCCGTACCAAAGGAACAATCCAGTGACACGCCTCCCTATGCTGCGGCGTCGATCAGCATCACATTCGAACCGTATGCCGCGATGCAAGACAGTTCCGATAAGGGAAGCGACACGTCATCTTCGGACAACACCGGCGGCTCGACCGTCAAGACGAACATCACCGTACTGGTCAAGAACCCTACATCCGGCAACGCGAAGATCATCGACTGGGGAGCGGATGGCAGCGTCAGGACGTTGAGCCCTATGCGAACGCACTGAGCAAAAGCGACGTGACCTCGGCGAACTCCGACGACGAGACCGGCGGCACCGATTCCGCCGGGACCACATCGCAGGACACCCAGTCCGACGATTCCACTGCCGACGGTTCCAAGGCATCATCGGGCAACGGCACGTCGGACAACACCTCAGACGGCACATCGTCGGACGGTACGGCATCCGACAGCCAAAACAACTAAGGAGACCATCATGGCCAATGACAAGAAACCGGAACTTCCCCCATTTGCGGAATTCGTCAACAGCAACGCCGACCTGTTCGGAGCGATCATCGTCATCCTATTCGGCATCGCGGTCGTCTGGACCATCATCAGCGGACTGTTCTAGAAGAGGAAACCGTTGTGGCATCGAGAAAAAACAAGACCGGCATAACCGTCGCCGGCATCCTTGGCGGCTTGGCCATCGTGCTCATAACCATCATCGTCATCATCCAAACCGGAGTATGGGCCACGGTCGCCCCACAATTCGGGTTGCCTGCAATAACCAGCATCAGTCAGATACTTCCGGGCGAAGACTCCATGCAGAAAACAAACATCGGCTTGGGGTTGAAAAAACCGGACCTGTCGAAAATCGAAGGCCAGATCAAAGACGGTCTGGCCTCCTCGGGGAACACCGGAGAAAAGGATTCCACGAACACGGATATGGGAGCGAGCGGACTGCCGGCTTCCGCGGCAAGCCCCATGAGCGTGTTCGAAGCCATCACAGCCGCCCGGAACCTCCCGACCGAAACACCCCATACGAAGGCTACAATCGCGCCGAGGATTTCGGGGACTGGCAGAACAGCGACCAGCTTTGCGGATACGGAACCACCCGCGACTACATTCTCAACCGTGACCTGACCAATCCGGTCATGGACTCCAATTGCAAGGTGCAATCCGGGACACTGCATGACCCCTATACGGGCCAGACCATCAACTTCCGGAAGAGCGTCGTGAAGAATGGGAAGACCGTCAGCGGAGACAGCACCGCAGTGCAGATCGACCATGTGGTCGCCTTGAACGACGCATGGGCCTCCGGCCTGTGGAAGAACTCAAGGAAAAACGATCGCGTGAAATACGCAAACGATCCGGACGTGCTGCTTGCCAGCCAAGGGGATGCCAACAATGCGAAAAGCGAGGGCATCAACCTGTACGGGAGCGGTGTCCCCAAGAAGTCCGTCGGACGATGGGCCGCATCCACCCCATCCGTCTGGCTGCCAAGCAACAGCGGCTACCAGTGCTCCTACATGGCCAAGCGCGTCTACATCAAAGACAAGTATGGACTTTCCATGAGCAGCTGGGAGAAAAGCGAGACGATTGGATTCCTGCAGCAATGCCAGGCGAAAGAAAATTAAGCCATTCCGAAGAAAACTAGGAATTATCTGATTGTTTCAATATATTGCCTGTTGTTTCGGAAACACTACGGTAGGTTGAGATATCAGGATGAGGGCCTACGTTCTCTCGACCCGAATCCTCTCGGTGGTAATCCTGTTTTTCCTCGGATTCTCCTATGGTGCGGCTTCCCCTTGTGGACTTTTTGGGTGAGCCGCACCTTTTCTTTTTTTTCTGAAACAATTCTGTTATGCCTGTTAAACTGAATATATCTACATAGAGTATGGAACAGCAAGGAGATCCATTGTCTGAAGACAAGACCGAAAAACTCGGCGACTTTATGCGCCGCGTAAAAGACGACACGGTGCTCAACCTGTACTTCGTCACGGAGACCGGGTCGAAAAGAATACCGACGCCACTGTTCGGCAACCCCACTGCGGAACAGCTGAGGGACAACAGGTACCTGCAATCCCAGGTGGTCGCATCCCGCAAGCACTATTGCAATGAGGTAATCAGCAGCGGATGGACCGTCCACGTGGATACCAAGTTCGATCAGGAGGCTTTCGAGAATGCCTAGAGCGGATAGAGGCTGGAGAATCTGCGGACGTCGGTTCGGCTTTCTCGGTACTAGGCACCTGTCTTAAACCTTGGATATCTTTCATTGGGATTTTCTTCTACGGCATATGACTGTTATACTGAATATGCCACATAAACAATTGAAGGAAGAAAACACCAATGAGCCACGCAGCCAACACAAGCATCCAAGACATCCAAAACGGAATAGGAGACTTCGTGCTCCGTCCCGAAGCAGACCGCAACAGCCTCGACGGCTATATGAAACTACCCGAACAAAACCGTCTCAACACCTGCTCCCATGGATGTCTCATCGAACAAGGCGTGAAATCGAACATGACCTACCATGATGACGGCAGCGGAGACTGGACACTCTGCAAAGACGACCCGGACTACAAGCAGTACGTAGAGGCCGGCAATCCGACACATGTTCCCTTGAATCCCGTCATCTGAATAGAAAGAACGAAATCATGTCCATTAAGTCAACGCAAGCGAAACAACAGCTCAGAAACAGCGATGGCACATTCGCCAACGAGAACAAGAAGGCGGGACTTCCCTCCAACGACATGATTCAGCGTGCCTCCAAATTGTTAGCGAAAAGCTCGGCGACCGTTGATGAGCCGATCATCAAGCCCTCCGTGAAGTCGGAAGGCTACATGGGATCCACCGCCATCACCGGCGGCAAATACGATGCCAGTCGCAGTCCGGCGGAAAACGCGAAACTCATGCGCGCGGACATCAAAGCATTGCAGAAGAACGGTCAACTTCCAAAAGATTGGAAGATCGGAGTCCGAACAAGTACAGGTTCCGCAAGTTGGAGAGCCCGATTCACCATCCAACTGCCGGAAGGCGAATCCTCCACATACGTGCCGACCCACGCCGAATATATGGCTGCGGATTCCGAAGACCGGATCATCGGTCCGGAACACAGGGCCGGACGAGGAATCATCGAAGCTCATGGAGGAAGCGCCTCCTCCGACGAATGGGATGAAACAGCACGGCGAATCAACCAGAAAATCCAGAACAACGAACAGCTGACCGTAGAAGAGCAAGCCTGCGTCATCGAAACTCCAAAAGTCCGCAACGCAAAGAAACTCTGCCAGCAGGTCGGCGACCAGTACACGTATCAGAACAACAACGCCATGGTCGACTACTTCGACACGGACGGATACGTCACCGTGCAAGCCGTGACCGGAATCAAGAAACCAGAAAACAATGAGTGAACCAGTACGAAACTTCAAACAAATCATTCGGATCAAAGGCACCGGCGATGACGCTTACCCAAATCCCGGAACGTTGATGCTATGGGGAGACAACTGGACGTTGTTGGATTGGATCCGGCAACACACGGACTACAGCAAGGACACCAGAACAACCCCCGTTGACGTTGACGTGCTGACTCGCTTCACGAGTATGCGACCGGTATCGCCAACCAGAACGGGCGCCATGATGTTCGACGTGGTGAGGCCGCGTGCATCGTCGCCGGAGTGGAATCCGTGCAATCCTATCTGCGACGCAACCCTGGCGTGGAACTCGAATTCGCATTGATTCAAACGGATTCGCATCCATCAGCCACATCGAAGGAGAAGCCTAATCGTGTCCGAGAAAATCGACCTGCAGCAGGAAGCATTGAATGCCTTGAAGGATGCAGGCCTTGGAAGTAACAGCCTCAGACAAGCATTCATCAAAGGTTATCGCGCTCACGCCTACCGTCAGCCCAGCCAGGAAGAGGAACATGTTGCGGCCGTCACGATGTCTGGACGCATGCGTTCCATCTTCCACTTGGAAGAATCGGATGAAGACAATCTGACCAGCAAGTGTTCCTGCATCTATTCTGATATTCAAACCGCTTTGCATGACGCTTACGACAGGTTCGAGACCGAAGATGACCGGCGACTCGTCGAACTGACCAACCTTGTTGGCCGAAACTGTCATGAGCTGGAAGGCTGCCTTGTCATCTTCACGTGGAAAGGCGAGCCGAAAGCCGGGACACTCCAATTCAACGGCATGAGCGACCTCAGCGTTCGAGACCTGGATTACGACACGGATTACGTGTTGGAAGTCTGGCCGGACGGTTCCATCCACGGAGTCAACAAGAACGTGTACGACCTGCACGTGTTCGCAGGAAAGGAGAGCAGCAATTGAGCAATGAGACAGTGACGCGAGTCGGTGACGCCGATCCGGTAGAACATCCCGCACACTACGAATTATCCCATCCCGGTCTGGAATGTATTGACCTGACCGCCGGCATGAGCTTCTGCATGGGCAACGCCGTCAAATACGTGTGGAGATACCGGTCGAAGAACAAGCCGGTCGAGGACCTGAGAAAGTCTCTCTGGTATACGCATTATGCGGAAAACAGGAACGAGCCCGTCGCTTTGACCTGCCGTCAGCTTGGCATCATCGATGCGCTGCAGCATCAATCCCAGACGGAACAATACGAATTCCAGTTCTGGAATGCCTTACGGTTCGGAGATTATCCGAAGATGTGCCGGGCTATCGCGATGATGATTCGACTGGCAGAAGGAAAGAATATTGACGATATTAACCAGGAGCTGGAATCTTGAACGGGGCATCATCGGCCAACATTCCTTACAAGAACGAATTACGAGACCGTCAAGGATGCGGCGAATACGGGAGACGGCACAAGCCACTCCTTGATGCGGCAATCAATGACATACGTATCCGATTCGAAGGGAAAACGGTAGAAGTCGAATTCAATGACACAGCCCCGAAGCCACTGCAAGGCTTTACAGTCACCGCGCCCGTTCAGATTCTGGAACACAACACCGGATGCTGGTGGGAAAGAACAATCACGGCACGAATCAGAGACGGCTCAACCATTCCCGTCGTGTTGGATCACGTGTATTGGAATTGGATCACCGGCACACCCGTGCACATTCATCTCGACGGCATTCAACGCATCCGGGTCATCGAAGACAAGCATCATCAAAGAGAGGAAAACAATTGAGCGTGAACCAACCGTTGACGGACAGCGAAGCCAGGAACATCTTCATAAACGGCGCGGAGGACTTCTATTCACTGTCGGCAAACCCGCAATTCTCCAACGTAGCCGAACTGTTTGACGCCTGGCTTACCGAGCATGATCGCCAACTGCTGGCCAAAACGGAAACCGAAGCAGGGAAACGAATCTCCAGCGAACTCAAACTCGAACATGCAAGCGACGCCCACGCCCGAACGGAACCATCCCGCGCATACATTCAAGGATGCAAGGCCGCGAGAAGCCTGCTCGAGGACGCCATCCGAGACATGACGCAAGAACAGGGGACGCTATGAGTTTCACCGAGAAGAAATTCGTCGCAATCCACTACGACGAATGCGATGAACAATACGACCCCGAAGACGGCAGCGCTTATTACCGGTTTGCGCCGTAAAGCCCCTGGCTTTAGCCATGGGGATATAAGGCGCTTTGTTTTTTTCTGGTGTTTGGGAGTGTATCGTCTTTCCGGTTTTTAATTAGATAGCTTCCTGCTGTATAATTGTTTTCGTGAGGTGCAAAAGCAATCGGAACGTGGTGTACTCATGCAAATACCACGTGGTGTGGTGTCCGAAATACCGTCGCCCCGTCCTGGTGAACGGGGTCGACGGACGGTTGAAGGACATCATCCGCGAGACATGCGCCGAGATACATGCGGAGCTGATCGAGATGGAGGTCATGCCCGACCATGTGCATCTGCTCGTCGAGGTGGACCCCCAGTACGGGATACACCGGGCGGTGCGCCTGATCAAAGGTAGGTCATCACGGTTGTTGCGCGACGAGTACCCGTGGCTGAAAAGCCGGCTGCGACGTTGTGGACGAACTCGTATTTCGTGTCCACTGTGGGCGGCGCCCCGTTGAAGACCATCAGACAGTACATAGAGAACCAGAAGCACGTGTAAGGAAAGGAGGTTCCCGCTCATGGTGGACATGGGGTACCGGTTCCGCATCTACCCGAACCGCAGGCAGCGTCTGCTGATCGAACGCACGTTCGGCTGCACGCGATGGGTGTGGAACCATTTCCTCAACAAGCGTCAGGTCGAATACGAGGAGACCGGCAGAAGCTCGCGCGCGTTCAGGCAGATGAAGGACCTGCCCAAGCTGAAGGATGCGAACCCGTGCTCAGGGAGGTGGATTCCGTCAGCCTGCAGGCCGTGATCCAGCATCTGGACCGCGCATACGACAACTTCTATCGTCGCGTCGCGTCGAAGAAGAAAGGCGGATACAAAGGAACCACCGGCTATCCGAGGTTCAAGGCAAGCACAACAGGCACCAGTCATACACGACCAAAAACGTCGGCCACACCGTGTACGTGGCGGACGACAAGCACGTGCGCCTGCCCAAACTCTGCATGGTCAAAACCAGGGTCAGCCGTCCCGTGACCGGCGTGGTCAAATCCGCGACCGTCAGCCGTAACCCGGCCGGCGAATACTACGTGACCATCAAATGCGCGGGCGTCCACAAAAGCATGGCACCCGCCAAAGGCGATGCGATCGGCATCGACCTCGGACTGAAGGACTACTGCATCACGTCGGAGGGGGTGAAACATCCCAACCACCGATATTTCAAGCAGAGCGAGAAGCGACTGCGTCACGCAAAACGGAAACTGTCCCGAAAACCAAAGGGCGGCAACAACCGTGAAAAACAGCGCATCAAAGTCGCCAGACTCGAGCAGAAGGTGGCGCGCCAGCGGCGCGACACGTTGGACAAACTGTCCACCATGCTCGTCCGCAGACATCCGATCATCTGCATGGAAACCCTCATGCCGAAGAACATGGTCAAAAACCACAGGCTCGCCAAACACGTCAGCGACGCGGCGTGGGGCGAGTTCGCGCGCATGCTCGACTACAAGGCCGGATGGTACGGTCGCAAGGTGGTCCACGTGGACAGGTTCTATCCGTCCAGCCAGCTCTGCCACGACTGCGGATACCTCAACCCGGAGGTCAAGAACCTCGATGTGCGCGAATGGACATGCCCGCAATGCGGCGTGTTCCACGACCGGGATGTCAACGCGGCCAACAACCTGCGCGACGAGGGGCTGAGGATACTCGGCCAGCTCGAAACGGCCGCATAGAACATAACAGAACAAAGGTAGGGCGGGACACGTCCAAACCAAACGCTTGCGGAGACCCTGTAAGCCCTTCACGGACTCGAAGGCAACCGGTCGATGAAACAAGAATCCCCCGGCTTCGGCCGTGGGGAGCGTCAAACAGACAAAGACGACGCAGACGATGACGCCAGTTCCGACGGATGGCAATTGGATGGAGACGAAAACCACTACTGTCCGCAACACTGGCATCTGACCTGCAGCAAATGCGGGAAAACAGCAATGGGAAACCATGACGAACTCATTGAAAACGGATGGGACTGCGCCACAGACGAGTGGCTGTGCCCGGAATGTCATTAAGGAGAAAATTTGAGCAAATTCTACGAACCATTAAAAACAATCGTCAAAGAGGATGATTGGAAGATCGTCGAGGAGAACGAACACACTCTGCCTGTTCCTGTAACGGGTTGAACGGCTGGGCTATCAGCGGCATGAGTGTGGTGGAATATTCGCAACGACGTTTGGCTTTCTTCCGAGACAATAGGCTGATCGGTGAAATCAAACTGTATGACCTTGACCTGGCGGGACGAGTCGTTGATGAATACATGACCGGCGGGTTCACTCCGACCATGTTCATTTCCTTGGATACGACGATGGAACAGTGGTGCCAGCAAATCGAAGATGCTTACGCAGGAGCGTCGAACGGCCTTGACGAGGAGGAAGACACCGATGCCGGAAGCCAATGAGAGCATTGAACCGTTCACTCTTCTGGTGGAATCCTGTATCTAAACGAGTTCGAACTGTTGCCGGGACTGTCGGCTGACGCTTGCCGGGACATTGGACGACTGCGGCGTAAAGCGTATCAGCTCATCTGACGGGAGACGACCACACGGTTGTCTCCTGTGCCAGACAGATCAACCGTGTGGTCGAAGCAGACAGGCAGCGCCGAGAACGACTCTCCTCCAAGAAAGGTCGGCCGACGCCGAAACAGAAGTCATCGCAAAAGAAGAAGAACGCTAGTTCTGAATACGATGCCGAATACCGACGGTTCAAGGAACAGTTCATGAAAGACGTGAATGATCCGAAGAAAATACGCGAAGCTGACAGGCTTGCCTTCTTTAGCGGAGCTCGAATCATCGTCGAAAACAACTAACGAAAGAAAAGAAAGCCATGAAGCATCCAATCAGGACACCACTCCTTATCGGTCTCGGTATCATATTTGCCGCAGTCATCGCAGTCGCCGTGCGCCTTGCAAAAAACCCAGTCTGATCATGCCCCGATATCATAGTCGAGCCGAACGAGCAGCCGACCTGCTCCAGTCGCGTCGTTTCACGGTGGAATCCGTCGCCAAACAGACCGGTTTGCCCGTCGATATCGTTCGCCAGATCAACGAGCCTATCGCCAAACGTCTGGCGGAGCAGGATGCGGTGGATGCCGCGGAACGTAGCATGAGGAAAGCCGAAGCGAAGATAATGCGCGAACAGTATCCGTGCCCGCTTTGCTCCACTGGTCATGCGGAACCGCATGACTGCGACACGTTCCTTCCCCTCGGGTTCATACACGGTGGCGAACGTGACGGACAAATGGACGGCTTCTGGTGCCACCCGTACTTCTGCTCCTGTTCGAACCAACGGTGCATCGCCTATGAACTACCGTGAGGCTGAAGCCGTCACGGTTTCCTGCTTCGCCGAACGCATGGAGAACATACGCAGATTGTCCACGTATGACTCCGATGTGTTCTCCACAGGCTTGTATTCCCCTCGTTCCAAGGGTATTTTGTCCGAATATTTGGATTGTCCCAGCCAGACCATGGTCTGAGCGGCTTTGACGTCTCTTGGGGCCGTATATCCACAGTCGGCGCACTTGTATATGCGCCGTTCCAGCGGGATTCTGGTTTTCGTCCCGCAGACGGGGCACAGTTGCGTGGTCGGCTCCCACTTGGAGAGCACCACCACCTGTCCCGCGTGGCGGGTCAGTCTGTTTTTGACGCGGCCGAGGATGCTGTGCTGTATTTTTCGGCCATAACGGCGGTGCCATGCTTTGACCTGTTCGTCCTGCATGAAGATGGTCTCATTGCGCAGTAGTTCCGCCGCTGTCTTGTTGGCGGCATCGTTCAGCCGATTCTGCTGTTTCGTATATGCCCGACGGATTCTCATGCGATTGCGTTGCCGGTTGTTCGACCCCTTCTTCTTGCGGTTCAGTTTTCGCTGTTCCCGTTTGAGGCGGTCGGTTTCTTCAACCATGACGTCGTATTCCGTTCCGTCCGAACATGTGATGGCGGTCTTCACGCCCATGTCCAGTCCGATGATGGTGTTCTTCACCGGCGCTAGTCTCTTGGCTTCACGTCGCTTGCGGTGTTCCTCCTTGTCCATGTAGCAGGTGACATGCAGATGCCACCCGTCCGCTTCGCTGGTGAGAACGGCCTTTGCCTGTTCCCATCCCTCCAATTGTCCGACGCCGCGCACCCGGACCCAGCCGGGGATGTTCTGTATCCTCGCCTTCTGTCCGCGTATGCGGTACGTGGTCTCCGGTTGTGGGAGTCCGAGCGACTTGACCTCGCTCGTGAACCCGACCGTTCCGGTCTTGCGGCCTTGTTTCTTGAGGGTTGCGAGTGTTTTGATGTTGGATCGGATGGTCTTGACGAGGGACTGCTTCATCTGGGAGCCGAGCACGCGGTATTCGCGTTCGTCCATCGTGTCGTCCTTGGTTTTCACGAGGACGTTTTTTCTTGGCTTGTAGGAGAACGGGTCTCCGCTGGCGATGCATTCGTTCCATAGCCATTTGGCTTCCAAGAACACGCGAACCAGTGCCTCGCGTTGGGTGCTGGAGAGTTTGTTGCCCACTATTTTCAGGTCGAACGTGGAACAGGTCTGGGTTTTCCTCTTGCTTTGGTCGCCTTGATGGATTCCTTGATTCTTCGGTTCTTGTCCAGTCTCGCCTCTTCGGAGGTTCTGCGTGGCGAGCCGATGAGACTGACCGTCATGCTAACACCTCCGAATCTGCTAAACTGTTGTTAGCATGATTATAGCATAGAGGTGTGCGACATGGAACCCGACGAATACAAGCCAAAGGCTTCCGCGAAAGTGCGGACCAGATACCATATCGTGCTGGTCACGAAATACCGCAAACACGCTCTCGCAGGAATAGAGGCGGACGTGCTCGACAGCATCCGCGACGCCGAACGACGCTCACGGTTCGCAATCCATCGAATCAACACGGGCGACGGCAACCACGTGCATATGCTCGTCAGCATCCCACCCGACATGACCATCAGCGGGACAGTCAGCCGAATCAAACAGCTCACCACACGTGAACTGTGGAGCAAGCACCCCGATCATCTCAAACGCTACTACTGGGGAAAGCGCCACAAGCTATGGTCCGCCGGATACTATTGCGAAACCGTGGGAAGGAACAGCGAAAGCATAGTCGAACGCTACATAGACAACCAAAGACAAGCGGAGGCGATTCATCCGCGACACTGAAGATGACGAGGCTTTCTCGCCAAAACAAAAACGGTAATGGCAAGCAACTTCTACAAGGCGGGTGCGGCTGCGATGACCTCGAACAAGGACGATTGGGAGACCGTTGTAGATAACTTTGTTTTAGCTTGTCGCTAGAGCGAAGTCATCTACAACGGTAATCTTGCCGTACTCGGGGTAGGCCGCAAAGCATGTGGACATGGGTGCCCGCGACACTGAGCCTGACCGCCTGATTAGGCGTTGAGCGGTGTGCCGCAGTTCGGGCAGAAGTTGGTTTGTCCGTCCAATGGCTGACCGCATTCGGGGCAGTTGTTCGTTATTGCCGGCTGGGGGATAGGGCTGGAACGGGTGATGTCACAGGCATCGGCACAGTGTTCGTCACCGACGCTGCTGGCGCAGGAGCTGTTGTTTGACTGCCGAGGTGAACAGTCTGACGACACGTGGCGGAATATTGTCCACCGGCAGCAGGCTCAGGGATTGGATTTCCGCAACCAACTGTCCAGGCGTCACGACACGAACATTGCCCGGCCAGACGGCTTCGCTGACATCCGGGTTGCCGTTATGTCCGCCCGGTACCATGCAGACCATCCATTGGGCCGCCACGTGATAGGTTTCGAGCGTGGACGCCCAATTATCGCGTTGGGTTGCCATGTTCTCGCTCATCTTGACCACGGGTGTTCCATCCGAGCCTTTGACGAGGGCTCGACGGCTGATGCTCATGCGCACCAGGTTTCGTGGATCCAAGTTCACGTATTTGGTGTCGCTGCCGCCCTTGTAGTTCTTCGCGTCCACGAACCAGGCATGCACCTGCTGTTGCGGGTCTATGCCGACCAGCACGCAGTCGATGTCCGCGTTGATGGGCTGGCGGTTCTCGTTGAGCCCGTACAGGGACCAGAAGGAGATGACGTTGAGCCGCATGTAGGCGATGATTCTGGCCAATGCGGATTCGCCCTGCTGGCCGGCCTGTACGGCCGTGTTCCCGAAAGCGGAATAGTCCAAGCCGGAACCCGGATCGCCGTACAGTTTCCCGAGCTGGCGTTCCTGTTGCAGGTTCGCGTTGAGACTGGCTTCATACAACGGGTCGGGGGAGCCGCCGTTGTCGTGGTCTATCATGAACCAGCCATAATAGGAGTCCTCGTTGCTCATGGCGGCCACCAGCGTATCGGGCGCGAATCCCTTTAATTCCGTGTTCGGATCCAACGTGAGCTGATTGTTCGGGGATGGGGTTTCCTCCCCGCGTGGGAAGGTGATTCCCCACCAGAGGGTTCCTGCCACCACGGTCACGATGAAACCTATGAAGAGTTCCATGAAGGCGGAGCCTCCTGTCGCGGAAGATCCGACTCCGGCAAAAGGCCGCAGCGCATAATCCGCGCCCAATGAGGCAATGACCGCGAACACCAGTCCGGCCACCGCGGTCAACACGCGTTCCTTCATGGTTTTGCAGAACATCACGCGGACTATGACAGCGATGACGGTGACGATCAGCGCCAGTATTCCTATGCCGTTCAACTCCTGGAAAAACGGGTCAAGATGTCCCATGGCTTATATCTCCTCTCTTCAGTCGTGTATCGGTTGGCGGTATTCCAAAATCCGACGGTAGTCCTCCAAAAGGAACACCGTGACATCCATCTCGCAGGACATCTGATAGATCTCGCCATCATATTCCCGTTCGGCCTGCACATAGTCCGCCGGGTCGATCAGGAACATGGCGGTTTCACGGCGCACACGCCATTCGGCATGGCTTTTCCCGTATTCCGCATGCGAATCATCGGCGTGCAGCCAGTGGAACAGTTCATGGGTGAGAGAGCATCGTTTCTGCACGTCGGTCATATGCTCGTCGATGATTATGGTCTGGATAGCCTCACAGTAGAGGCCTGAAGTGTCATCGTCAAGCGTGGCTTCGATGACGTGGACTGGCTGGGTTTCCACGGCGTCGAGCATCTGCTCGTAGGTCATGCCACGGTTGATGGGCATGTGGCGGTCGAATGGTGCGGCCGTCAACACGGTTGAATATCCTCCTATCGAATCGGTTCGAGAAGAGGATACTCTGACAGAACGGGGGCAAGCAGTCGTCACTAGCGGCCGTCACCGCCTTCCATTTCCGCGAGCTTATGCGGATCCTTGTTCGCCGCCAAGGACACGTCACCCCTACGTAGTTTCTCCAAAACGATACGCTTGCGCTCCTCATCGGTGAGGGAGTCCGGCCCAGGGGCATCCTCACCTGCGTTCCCGGATTCGATTTCGGTTGACGGGCAATGTTTCCGTATTGGCCGTCTTTCTTCGTCGTTGACGAGTGGCGGGGATGACGATCCGTCGAGGATTTGAACGATATCATCACCATCCATGACCGCGACGACTGATACGAGGAGATCGAGTCGGCTCCCGTGGCTTCGGGGTGCGAATGGTCGGCTTTGAAATCGACATATGAAGTCAGCTGGCCGAATGTCATCCTCCAAAGCTCGCACATGCGTTCGAGGTCGGCTATACGCCATTCCTGCTCGTCGTTTACCCGTTCTCGGACGTATTTTTCGCTGCGTTTGATTCCACGCGCCAACGCACGGTTGGATAAACGACGTATGCCCATCTGGGATTTGACGCCGATGTTGATTCGTCGAGCGAATTCGCTGACCTCGATTTTCGTTGCCATGTCTCTATTCTACAGCTTTTGCGTCTATTTAATGCGTCACACCGACACGCCGATACTATTTGCGCCTACATGGACGCACCTGTATAACCTTAATTGCGCCCACATAGACGCAACGGATACATAGGAGACCTTTTCAGAAAATGACAAACCGCAAGGAAACACCATCAAAAACCGGAAAAGCGATCCGCGACCGGATAAACGCGATTATCGGAATCAACCGACATTCGAACTACGACGTCGCCCGCATCATCGACAAATCCGAACGCTACGTGCGTGTCCACCGCAAGGGCGATCTCGAATGGAGCCTGGGGGATGTTGAACGATACGGGGCGGCCACCGGCTACACGCCAGGCGAAATCATGGCGGACGCGTTCACGATAAAGCCGGCCATGAACGAGCGGTAGCACTGGTCCATCGCTAAGGAACTTATATGAGGCAATATGCTCTAATACATCGGGCCATCCTAGACGATCCGAGCTGGCGATGCCTGACACGTTCGCAGCAGAACCTGTATCTCCTGCTGCTGCTGAAACTTTCGACCAATCTCTGCGGCGTCGTTGACTGGCGTCCTAAAAAGCTTGCCGTCAACGCTTCGGATATGACTGTCGAGACGATAGAAGCCGATGCCGTCGTCTTGGAGAAGAAACTCTATATCGTACGAGACGAGGACACCGATGAAGTGCTGATACGTTCCTTCTTGCGAAACGACGCGCCTCTCAAAAGCAGCAAGACAGCCATCGCTGTTCGCTCTAGCTACACGGATACAGCTTCGTCGAAACTGCGTGGAGTCATCGTTTTCGAATTGCAGCGGCTGTACAAGGAGCAGCGTGACTGGCAGGGATGGGATCAGGTTAGGGACCTGCTTGACCTGCCATCAATCGACCCCCGGAGAATTGTGTCAGGAGGTGAAGAAGCGGTATCCGACGCTCTCAAACGGTATCAGGAAAGCTCTTTCTCTCCCCTACGGATACCTCATTCGATACCCCATCAGATGGGATATCTCAAGGGGTATCGGATACCCCATCAGATGGGGCATCTCAAGGGGTATCGGATACCCAATCCGATTCATATTCTCCCCTTATACCTAATACCTTATACCTAATACCTAATTCCTCTATCCGTGCAAAAAACGAAAAATCGGCGGACAAGTCCGCCTCAGAGCCTGAAAACGAGAACGCTTCTTTCGAAGCTTCTCAGAGTTCCAGCAGGGTCGAGGAAACCTCTCCGGTTCAGAAGAAACCTTCCGCGGTTTCTTCGAAGAAGAGAAAAGTTCCGAAAAAAGAGAAGAAGCCCACGGCCCGTCAGACCGTGTTGGCCCCGGACTGGAAGCCCTCGCCCGAACTGCGCATCGCCACGGCCAAGGCGGGAGTCAACCTGATCCGCGAAGTCACCCTGTTCGTCGCCTACTACACGCAGGAGAAACCCGAATACCGCAGCGCCAACTGGGATGCCACATACAGGCGTTGGCTCGAACGGGACATTCAAAACCTGAAAATGGGGCGCGACCCCAACAACATCGCGCTACACCCGGAGAACCTACCGGCGAACGGCAGGCTGCCGAAGAGCGTGCTGAACGACATGCATAACGAGGAACTACAGGCGCGGGCCGCCGCCTGGGATGAAGCCCATCCGCGAGAGGAGGAATTCGATGAACTTTAACGAAGCGCTTCAGGTGCTGCGCCGCATCAACGTGCATCACGCAACGCCCCCATCAGCGACGCTCAAGCCCAATGCTTCTACGAGGAGCTGGCCAGATCGGTGTCGTTCGACGAGGCCAACGCCGCGGTACGGGAATTCTACGCATTGCATCCTCACGGCGAATGGATGACGGTGGGGGATATCAACCTCGCCGTGAGAAGGAAACGACGGCAGTCGATGCCATCGGAGGCGACCATCACCCGGCTGATGGAGGAGAACCAGATTTCCGACCCCGACGAGATGTGGCAGTTCCGTCGATCGCTGCTCAAATCGTTGAGCTACGGTCGCGCACCCGATCAGGCGGTGAAGCGGGCTTTGGAACTATCCCGGCGTCCGATGCTCTCGGCCTTCGGGGGAGGCGAGGAAAAGCCTGGATCCCGCGAAGCCAGGGCAGCGGGCCAGTCCGTCCTATCCTGTTCCGCTGTCAGCAGTGTCCCGGAACGTGATCGGGAACATGGCCGACGGTTCCGAGCAACGAGGCAACCGATGATTCCCGTCAACTTAGCCAAGCAAAGCATCAACCCACACCCCGTCGAATTCGGGGACGACCGAATGGAGAAAAAACAAATGGCCGATATCACCACCATCACAATCCGCGACATCTTCTTGGACAACCTTCCCGAAAACGTGTCCCGCCGGGACGGGGAGGAATTCTGGGATGCATGGTTGGATGAACAGCGCGGGGGAGTGGGAGACGAGATGCCCACGCCTCCGGTCGGATTCCATTACGAGCCGGATGGTCTGGAAGACTCCGACTACGGGGAGCCGTCTCCGGAAAGCGACCAGCTGACCGAAGACCAGAAGCGTGACCTGTTGGGTTTGGTCCATGATTACGCGGCGAGCACCGCAGAATTGACATGCACCATGCTTGACCACGACTACTTCGATGATCCGCAGGTTCGAGAGCTCGTCCGTCAAGCATTCAAGGATCTCGAATGCGCCGGAAGCCACGTGTCTGACGCTTTGAAGCTGATGGGTTGGACCGCGGACGATGCGACGGTCAGCTGATTTCGTTTCCGTTGCCGTCGATGCCGGGTCATGCGGCAATGGAAGAAAATCGGTTATTTTCAATAAAAAACCGGTTAATTACAAACCCTGAGGTTACAGTGGGAACTGTTTGAGAAAACTCAGGCAAGGAGAACCCTCGAAATGACCAAACGTAACAGCAGCGGTCTGCGCAATGCGGGCACCATCGCCACCGTCGCGGCATTGACCCTCGGCATGGCGGGGCCCGGCGTCATGACGGCCACCGCCGACGAAAACGCCGCGAACGGCTACACCGGCAACAACGCCGCCCAAGCCACGCAGGAAGTCAAATACACGACCACCGTGGCAGGCACGCCAGTCGACTTCACGAAGGACAGCAAAGGCGATTACACGGCAACCGTCCCCAAGGTCAAAGGCGAGTTCAAAGACCAGGTGATCGTGTCCGGCACAGACAAGTCCCAGAACACTCTGACCACCGGCCAGAAACCTACGGACGGGAAAATCAGCGGCCCCGTCGTCTACACCAACGCCGACGATTCCGCGCCCAAGTTCACGCTGACCGTCACGGATTATGAAATCGTCGAAGACCAAGCGGCCCAATGGAACGCCACCGTTGAAGGCGAGACATACCCTCTCGACGTGAACGGTGACACCGCATCCAAGGACCTGCCCAAAGTCGCCTCCTACCCGGGCGACATCACCGTCACCAACGGAGCAACCACCATCGCGCTGACACCCGAGTACCAGAACGTCACCGTGGAATCCGGCGACAAGCTGGGCCAGCTGAACGTATCCGGCACCGCAGTCTACAAGCAGCCCGCCGACGCGACGAAGCCCACTCCGGCATTCAACGTGACACTGCCGTTCGCCTACACCTCGGGCACCCCGGTGACCGTGGACGGCACCGAAACGGAACTCACCAAGTCTGATGACGGAAAATACCATGCGGATTACGCCGGTCCGACACTGGACGAATCCAACAAGCCCAGCACGGACACGGTGCCCCTCACCGGCATCAAGACCACACTGCCCATCCAATGGGGCAAAGACGTGCAGGTTGTCGATAAGGGAACCGGCGACACCGCCAGCAAGTTCGTACGCCTCACCGGAACAGCTTCCGGCGAAGTCACCATCCAGGATGGCGCCAGCGGGAAAAGCGTCACCGTGCCGGTGGAAGTGGATGTCACCGCGGATCGAGCCCAGGATACAAGCTTCACCGGCCTGACCGTGACCCGCACCAACGCCAAAGGCGAAACCACCGTATACGACGGGGCCAAAGACTTCAATGCGAAATTCAACCCCAGCACCCATGAATACACGTTGACCCTACCGGCCGATGCGGTCGGCGACAGCTACACGCTGGGCCTCACCCACGGTGTCGACGCCCAGGCATCCAAGCCGACGCTCGCGCTCGGAGAGGGTGCCTCCCGCATGCTCAAGGTGAACGTGAACGGAGCCGACTACACGGTTAACGTGAAATTCCAGCCGGCCGACCTGAAAGCAGATTCCCCTGCGAAACTCACCGGACTGTACGTGAACAAGACCGGCGAGAACACGAAGGGCCAGCTCATCGACAACTGGGATCCGAACCGACTCGACTACGTGCTCGCACTGGGGGAGAAGGATCCAAGCCCGTATGTGCTGCCCGAAGCGCCTGACGGAGTCACCATCAAGGGCGGCAACATCACGCAGAACGCGCAATCCACCCGCCAGGAATGGATCGTCACCGACACCGCAACCGGCGTAAGCCGCACCTACAGCCTGACAGTGACCAGGCCGGTGAAAACCGCCGTCACCGAATTCAAGCCGGCAGACCCAGCGAAGCAGGATTCCACGGTGGACCCGGAAAGCCAGCAGGACACCAATCTTGCATCGCACGGCTACACCGGCAAGGACGGCAAATACGTCGTATCGGACAAGGGTTCCTACGAGATTCCCGAGGGTGGAACATTCGCCTATGAGCCGAAGAACGGGCAATCCGCGACCGTCACCGTCGCACATGAGGCATGACCTACACGTACACGGTCAACGTGCTCGCGCCGGACGGTTCGACCTTCGCGCAACACACGTACACCGTCACCTACATCACGGCGGCCACGCACAAGGCGCAGCTCACCGGCATCCTCGTGGACGGTACGGCCGTCAAGGGCTTCGACCCGGCCAGACACGAGTACAACGCATCCGTGAACGATCCGGACGAATGGATGGTCTCCCCGCAGTACGACAAGGCAAGCGGCATGACCGTCAGCACCGAGAAGAAGGGTGCGGACGCCACCATCACCGTCACATCCGGTGACGGATTGGTCAAGACCACCTACAAGGTGCACGTCACCCGCAAACCATTCGGCGGCAACGGGAACAACGCGCTCGGACTCGCCTCCACAGGCGTCGGCGGCGGAACCGTAGCGTTCCTGTCGATGGCGTTGATGGCTATGGGAGCGGTTCTCGGACTCGTTGCACGTCGGCGCCAGCGCGGACGCAGCTTCTAATAGCAACGGCTTGCGACCGCATCAGGTCGCAAGCCTTCCATTATTTTTTCTGACTCGGCGTGAAATGTCGGGCAAAAAACAAGAAAAGGAAAGAACATGATGAAACAAAAACGGATTGTCGCCGTAGCACTTGGCCTGGCCCTGTCCGTAAGCCCCATGATCGTGTTGCCCACCGCTTTCGCGGATCAGGTATCGGGGAACCCGTCCTCGTCGATTTCGGCCCGTTCGACGGCTCCGAATCCGCTCGACAAGTTCAACCCCGCAGAGAAGGCGTTCCTCAACAATCACAAGGACAAGATCGCATCCGCCCTGGGCATCGACGGGTTCGACCCATCCACCACCGACTATTACAGCGTCAAGGAATCATCGCTCGACACGGTCGCGGGCAAGATCCCCACCGCGAACACGGGACTGCTGAAGCCGATGGGCGCGCCGCTCGAGATCGACACGAACGCCACCGGCTGGCTCGTCGACGGAAAGATCGCGAAGGACAAGCCGTCCTCCGGCGACATGGCATACCGGGTCACGATCAAGGGCAAGAGCGGCGGCACCGTCGCATACACGCTGCACACCGCCTCACAGGATGCGAGCAGCAAAGCCGATCCGGGCGAGCTGAAGGGCGTGACCGCCACCGCCAATGGCACCGCCGTCAAGGACTTCAATCCGGTGAAGGACGGCACATACACCGTGCCCGACGACGCGGAGGTGAAGATCGGCGACGTGCCCGACGGATGGAAGCTCGACCATAAGGCGGATTCGAAGACCGGCACGCTCACCTTCACCTGCACGAAGGATGATGTGACCGTCACCTGGACGTTCAAGTACGATGACGGAACCACCACGCCGGGCACTGGGGACAAGGCCGATCCAAGCGAACTGGCGGGGGTGACCGCCACGGCCGACGGGAAACCGGTCGACGGGTTCGCCCCGACGAAGACCGGCACATGGACCGTTCCCGACGGCGCGGAGGTGAAACTCTCCGGCCTGCCCGACGGTTGGGCGAGCTATAAGAATCTTGACGCGAAACCCGGCACCCTGTCCTACGACATCAAGAAGGGCGACGTCACCGTCGTCACGTGGACGTTCACATACGATTCCACGACCGATCCGGACAAGCCCGCCACGGGCGTGGACGCATTGAAGGGCGTGGCAGCCACCGTTGACGGGAAACCGCTCCCGAGCTTCGACCCGACGAAATCCGGCACCTACAGGGTCGCCACGGGCGCCGAGGTGAAGATCTTGAACGTCCCGTCCGATTGGAAGCTTGACAAGACCGCATCCGATTCGAAGCTGGTGTTCGCCGCTTCCAAGGACGGCACGACCGTCACTTGGACGTTCGAATACCAAGGCAAGGATGATGGCGGAGCCACCACCAACCCTGGTGACAATGCCGGAAACAAAAGCCAGAACAACAATGACGGCACGGCTTCCAAGCCGCCGGTGAACGGCGCGAACCCGCTCGCCTCCACCGGCGTGGGAATCGGCTGGGTTGGTTGGCTTATCGGCATTCTCGCCATCATCGGCGGAGCATTGGGAATCACGGTCGCTGTCCGCAAGCCGAAGGGCAAGGCCACGGACGAGACCCCGGCCCCGGAAGCCGATGACAGCGAAGCGTCATCCGATCAGCCGCTAAACTCCTGACCACCCATCGAAGGTTTGGCGGGAGATGCAAATACCCTCCCCTGTCAAACCCCACGTTGAATCTTGATGCCATGCGGGACCCTCCTGCAAACCGGCCTATAGCATGACATCAACAAGGGATGCCGAAAGGCATCCCTATTTTTTATTCAAAAACTTTGGTAAATACCGAGAAAATGTTGGAATCAACCGATTTTGCATGTACGTTGAAGGAAACGAAGACGACCATTCCCCATCAGCCGTACGCCGAAACCGACAAGCGAGTTCGGTCTGAAGCCGGGCAAATACAGGCCGTCCGCGGTGAAAGTCGCCGGATTCGACCCGTTGGACGCCAACCATGCCGCATCTACCGGTGTGGGGTCGTTTCCCGTCCTCGACAGGACGTGCAAACAAGGAAAGGAAAACACTGGAATGAGAGACAACCAAACGACACGGCGCATGCCAATGATCGTGACGGCAATGGCCTGCGCGACCGCGAGCATGCTGGCCGGCCTGGCACTGGCCCCATCCGCGCCGTCCGACCGTCACCCGACCGGAGACGGTCGGACGACGTGAGCCGGGAACTCTCCTGCAAACCGTACTTGGGGACCATCCCCCACACCATTGGAACAGCCGTATTCATTCACGGCACATCCCCGAAAGGAACCGAAAGACGATGAAACCCGGTCTGAGAAAGGTCGCCGCGCTCATACTCGCGTCCGTGACGCTGTTCGGCTCAGGCGCGTCGGCCGTGTCCGCCGCGTATGCGGACGATACGACCATGGGCACGTCCACGCGAATCCAAGCCGAACCCGACGTGAAGACGACCACAGGCGGCGACGAGGCCGCGACGAAACCCGACACCGGTTCCGGCGACGAGGCCGGAACCGGTGCGGACGAACAATCCGACGCCGGTGCGCCCGCGCAATCCGCTCCGCAGGCGGATACGGGTCAGGCCGCGCCGGACGTGACCATCCACGACATGCTCGACACGGACAGCGCCGCCGTGAGCAGGCTCAGGCTCACCGACCGCATCACCGGCACCGCGCCGTTCGACAAGGACAACGAACGCGGCGACGACAAGGACGAGAACAACGACATCGTCCGCTCGTACGACACCGTGACCTACGACTACGAGTACACGCTCACCCCCGACTCGACCATGGACTACTATCGGCGCACGCGCGTCGGCTTCCGGTTCGAACTGCCCTACCCGAAGGACAAGGTCACGTTCGACGCGGAGAAGATGGCTGGGTGGACCATACGCCCGGCTACGAGCCGAAACTCACCACGGAAACCATCGACGGGACCGTCACGCAGGTGTACACCTGCTACCGCCTGTTGGAGCCGACCAGCCAGTCGCCGACCGTGAACCCCGGCACCGGTTCCATCGGCCTGTCGGTCGCCGTCAAGGGCGCGCCCACGGCTACCGGTTCCATCCGACCGTCAAGGCGTGGCCCGCATGGGACGCCTCGAACCCGACGAACACGGGCACGCACAAACGGGCCGAGGACACGCCGAAGGATGTGACCGTCAGCGCGAAACTCAACCTGAACGTGCGCATGGTCAACTACGGCAACGTGGACAGGGGCGTGTTCGACTTCTCCTCGGGTGCGGCGAACGCGCCCAACAAGGACGAGGGCAAGGTGACCGGCTTGGGTTCGGGCATCGCATTGGTCACGGAGATGCGTTGGCCCGACCGGACGAAGGGGTTGAAGGGTTTGGAGGCTCCGTCCGGCAGGATCACCTATAGGCTTCGCCTGTCCAACCAGTATTCGGATGATACGAAGACCGGGACGAAGCATCCGATGGAACGCCGTTGGCAGCCGTTGCTCTACGATTACGGGCATATCGACAACGAAGATTCGAAGTATGGGCGGACGTTCGCATGGATGGGCGACCTACGGTATCAGGCTCCGGGCGTCGCCGACCGTGCCGACGGATATGACAGTGTGGCGCGTGGCAACACGACAATCACGACCACGACCGGCGGGCAGGGCACGGACGTGACCGTCTCGTTCGACGGCTACGACACGTCCGTCTTCCCCATCCACAATAAACTGAACGGCACACACAATAAATGCAGCACGGATTACATGACGTCGGACTGCTCCACCATGCAGGTCGGAGCCATCCACACGGACGTATTGCAGTTCATCACACCCACCAGCCGTGACGGCAAGACCGTCGCGCAATATTACGGGAACGTGGACCAGACGGCCAACATCACCATGGACGACATGGGATTGACAGCCACCGGCGTCAGCGGAGACCGTCTCGCCACGGCGGAAGACAATTCGAACCAGGCCGCCACCGGTGACGACCATGCGGGTTCGGCCACGACCGTCCGCACGCCGGGCACGTACAGTACGCGCATCCGATACACGCACTGGAACAACAGCACGTCATGGAACGATGCGGGCACGAGCGGCGACTGGACGATGCCCGACCGCAGCAACGGGTCCGACAGTCTCATACAGGGGTCGAAACTACGCCTCCAAATAGGCCACAACATCATCATCAACTCCGAAGCGACGCCGAAGTGATGGGCATGGGTTTGGTCAAACTCGACCCGAACAGCATCGAACCGGTGGACGACCATCCCGACACGCAGCCGACCATCCCCATGAACGTTTTCACATGGGGCGCGAGGGCAGCCAAACGGTCGAACGCAATCCCCTACTGGTACGCCGTCAAAAAAGACGGCACCAAATGGAAGGACTACAAGGAGCAGCGCGACACGAAAATCAGCGGACTCGACTACTATCCGACCCTCAACGAGGCGAAACGGCATGGCACGATAGTCGGCATGCTGTTCGAAGACCACAACACGGTGGACCCGACCGGCACGAGCTTCAACCGAACATTCACACCCATCGTCTCCCTGCCCGCCCGCATCCTCGACACCGCGAGAATCGGCACGGTCACACCCATCGTCGCCGAAACCGCCTACTGGACGCGCAACAGCCTCGCCCGGACCGCGAACCTGAACGCGGACGCGCCGGACACGCAATGGCAGCAATGTTCCGACAATCTCACCACCCGACTGCCCGAATACGCGAACATCGTGAAACCCGACCTGACCTACAGCGGCGACACGTACCGTCCCGCCACGTTCGACGAAAACGGCGTCTACCAGGGCGGCGACACCGCCGACACCCTGAAAGGCGACAGCCTGTACATAGCCGGCGAAACACCGCACATCGCCAAACAGGTCGCGCAAACCAACGAAGCCGGCAACACTAAAACCGTCTACGATTTGGACAAGGAACAGCGTACGGTGGACTGGAAGCTCACCGCCACCGCCGACACGTCCACGACCACGGACGGCGGACAATACACGACCGACTACATCATCACCGACACGCTGCCCAAGGGCCTGACCTACGTGGACGGTTCCATGACGGTCGGCGGCCAGTACACGCAGCATACGCCCGACAAAGGCACGGTCACCGGCGGCACCCCCGTCACGCCGACGATCGTCGTGAACAAGGACGGCACCACCACCATGACCATCAGGGTGAACGGGGCGCGCGCCGACTCCGGCACGCAGACCGTCATCCACTATTCCACCACCATCGGGGACGCGTCCGACCCCGACCATGACGTGAGGAACAACGATTCGTTCACAAACCATGCGACCATCCAGTCGAAACGCAACATGGCTCCCCCATTGGCTCCAAAGGCGCAGATAGCCGACATGACGGTTCGCGTGTCCCGCACGCGCGCGACCGCGCTGGCGACCCGCTGCTGAACGACATCAACCGCCCGTTGGGATTCAGGAACATGCTGGGCAACTTCTCCAAGGACGAGAAAACCGACCCGTATGCGGTGGACGTCATGCCTTACAAGGGCTTGAACCAGTCCAACTATCACGGCGACTACGTGATGGCCGGACTCACCGTCAAGGCGGGTGCGGGCGCAAGCATGAACGGCGTCAAAGTCTACTTCACCACCGACCAAAAATGGCGCAACGTGGACGCGACGAAGATAACCCGCGAACAGGTCACACAATGGACCGAAGCCACGGTGAATGCGACCACAGGCAAGGTGACCATCCCCGACGGCTACAGCAAGCCGGTGGCATGGGCGTTCACCTCGCCAAGCCTGCCCGCCAACGCCCGCTACGATTTCAGCCTGAGCATCAAACCTACAGGCAACAAGGCGGCGGACTCGTACGTGAACCGTTGGGCGGACGGCGACAACACGGTGGACGCGGTCACGCAGGTCGTGGAACGCAAGGTCAACGGCGTCGCATGGTTCGACACCAATCATGACGGCATCCGACAGGATTCGGACCGGCTTCTCGCGGACGTGAACGTCACCCTCGTGGATGGCAACGGCAGGACAGTCACCAGTGTGGACGGCAAACCCTGCACCGCCACAACCGACAGGAACGGCCACTACGAAATCGGTTCCATTCCGGCAGGCTCCGGGTTCAAGCTCAGGTTCACGCCGAAAACCGGCACCGCCTGGCACGGGCAGAACGTCACCGTCAAGAACGCGAAGGACGCCAGCGAGGCGACCGACTCCGACAGCGACCGGGAGGACGATTCGCACGGCAACATGGTCGCCGGCGTCATCACGCTGAAACCGTTCCCCGCGTTGGATAAGATGACGTCCGCCGTGTACGAGGACCCGAACGAGGACCACGGCATGAGCGGCACGCTCATGCCCGCCACGCCCGCCACGTTCAAAGCGGTCAAGGTGCTGGACGGGCGTCCGAACGGCGCTTGGACCGACAGGGACAGGTACGTCGCGGACATCACCGCGTTGGACGGCGCGCCCGCGAACGCGGTGCCCGCGTCTATCACGTTCGCCGACAACAGGACGCAGACGCTCCAAATCAACTCCAACGCGTTCGCCAAGGACGGCGTCTACCGGTATCAGGTCAAGGAACGCAAGGGAGACAACCCGGGCGTCGCCTACGACGACCGCACGTGGGTCCTGACCGTCACCGTCACGGACGATTTGACCACGTTCACCCGTCGCATCACCGCCAACACGACGTGCGACGCGTCCAATCCGACGCCATCCAGTTCACGAACACGTACGCGCCGAAGGACACGCAGGCGCGCATCACGGCGAGCAAACTGTTCACGGACGCGGACAGGTCGGCCACGAAGATTACCGACTTCCAGTTCGATCTGTACGCGAACGACAAGGCGACCGGCACGCCCATCCAAACCGTGAACGCCACGGCGGACGGCAGGGTCGAGTTCGCCCCGCTCCTGTTCACCAAGGCGAGACTGAACGGCAGGGACAGGGCCGTGTTCCGCTATTCCGTGCGTGAACGCAATACGGGCGCTGCGGGAGTCCAATACGACGGACATCATGCGGCGTGGACGGTGACGGTCACGGACGACAACAGTGGCCAGTTGAAGGCGATCGTCACCAACCCGTCCGAAACCGAAGGACGGTTCGTCAACTCGTATTCCAGCCAGCCCGTCACGGTCACGCCGAAAGCCCGCAAGACGCTCGCCAATCCGTCCGGAACCCTCCGCCTGTTGAACGCCGACGAGTTCACGTTCGAATTGCAGGATGCGAACGGGAAGACCCTCCAATCCAAGGCGAACAAGGCCGACGGCACGGTGACGTTCGACAAAATCACCTACGACACCGTAGGCGAACACGATTATCGAATCATCGAACAGTCAGGCAAACTGGCGGGCATCACCTACGACCAGACCGTGCATATGATGCACGTGACGGTCACCGATGACGGGTACGGACAGTTGAAAGCCTCCACCTCCTACGACAATACGAGCAAGACCCCGGTCTTCCACAACACGTATCAGCCGAAGGACGTGACCGTGAGCCTCACCGCCCACAAGACGTTCGACAACGCCAACAACAGTCACGCGAAGCTCACCGACTTCCAATTCCAACTGTTCGACAACGAGCGGGCGGTCGGCGTGCCCGTGCAGACCGTCAACGCCGCCGAGGACGGTACCATCCGCTTCCAGCCGTTGACGTTCACCGCCAGCCAGCTGAAAGGCAACAAGTCCAAGACGTTCACCTATACGGTGCGTGAAATCCGCCAGTCGGCGGGCGGCGTCAACTACGATTCCCACATGGGAATGTGGCAAATCACCGTCACCGACGATATGAGCGGACAGTTGAAAGCCCAAACCAGAACGAACGCGGCCTATCCGACCACGTTCACGAACACGTATCAGGCGAAGCCGGTCAGCGTGCAATTCCGTGCGCACAAGACCCTCAACGACCCCGACCATACAGGCATCCAACTGCAAGCCGGACAATACGAGTTCACATGCGTCGAGGACAAGACAGGCGGCCAGGCCGGCACGGTGAAAACCAACGACCAGCAAGGCAACATCCTGTTCGACACCATCTCCTACAAGAAGACGGGAGTGTACGACTACACGCTCAGCGAAGTCCACGGCGACAAGGGCGGCGTCACCTATGATGCTACGAAACATCATGTGAAAGTCACCGTCACCGACAATGGCGAACCCGGATTCAACTTGTAAGTGCAACGGCTGGTTTCGGGTCGGCTTGTTTTGATTGTAGCTTGGCCATCTCCTCGTCCCATACCTCGTTGGGCGTTTTGTATCCGAGGAGTTTCATGGGGGTGTCGTT
>ENA-OQLB01000168-OQLB01000168.1-human-gut-metagenome-genome-assembly--contig:-NODE-168-length-39310-cov-4.076002_pt1 | contig 39310 bp, 43 predicted proteins | sample MGYA00242656_ERZ504813 | MGnify/ENA primary metagenome ERZ504813 (study PRJEB26092, sample SAMD00036388) | human gut metagenome | host: Homo sapiens | study: EMG produced TPA metagenomics assembly of... | reverse complement strand
GATTTGAATGTCATGCTGGCCTCCGGCACAAATCTTCAAGGGCAGATGGAGCAGGTGGATACCGATCTTGGCTACACCTGGGACAGCTATACTGATCCCAACAGCGTCCGAATCGGCGTCAATTGGGGATATACCTCATCCCAGCTGGAGTCGCAGCTTGATCCAGAGCTGATAATTGCCATAGCAGCTTTTTTGCTGCTGGTGGTTTTCACGGGGTATCTTATCATCTATAACATTTTTCAGATCTCTGTTGCAGGGGATATCCGGTTTTATGGACTTCTGAAAACCATTGGCACAACGCCCCGGCAGCTCAAACGCATCATTCGCCAGCAGGCACTTCTGCTTTGTCTTATCGGCATTCCGGCGGGGCTGCTACTGGCTACGGCATCGGTGCTGTTCTGATGCCTATTGTCTTGCGCTCCACCCAGTTGGATGCAGGCATCACCACCATCAGCACTTCGCCTGCGATCTTCCTTGGTTCCATGCTGTTTGCCCTGTTGACGGTGCTCTTGTCCTGTTCCAAGCCTGGAAAAATGGCAGCCAAGGTCTCTCCGGTGGAGGCTATCAAATATACGGATGCGATGCAGACTAAGAAAAAACAGCGCAGCACCCGGGGAGCCAAGCTCCATCAGATGGCCTTTGCCAATCTGGGACGAAACAAGAAAAAGACGGTGCTGGTGGTGTTGTCTCTGGCACTGTCGGTGACACTGTTCAATGCGCTGTGTGCCTTTGTGGGAGGCTTCAGCATGGAGAAGTATGTATCCTCCATGACCTGCGCCGATTTTATCGTCAGCACTCCCGACTATTTCCGTTTCAACCCGGCAGATGAATTCATCACGCCAGAACAGATCGAGGAGATCGCAGCAAACACAAAGACCAGTCTTTCCGGCACGGGATATGCTGTGCGAAAAACCGCATACCTGTGGATGACGGAGGATGCTCTGCGGCAGAACTATGCAAGGTACGAAAGCGCCGAGCAGTTAGACAGCCATATGAGCGCATGGAGCACCGGGGGAATATGGTGATGGGAGATAGCAGAATCGAGGCTCTGGATAACAGCCTGTTTGACAAGCTGCAAGTGTTTGATGGAGATATTTCTCCTATGTTGAAGCCGGACAATAACGCCATTGCCATTGCGGTTTCTTTGGATGATTACGGCAATCTGCCCAATCCTGAATACTACCCCAAGGTTGGAGACACGATCACGGCTACCTATGCGGATGATGTGAAATATATCGACAGCCGCACCGGAGAACTCTGCACCGAAGATACACCGGAGGAGTACCTTCAGGCAAAATTGTATGGAGCCAGAGATGTAGAGTACACGGTATGCGCTTTGGTAGAACTTCCGTATTCCATGGGTTATCGTTATGGTGGTGATGGCTATGATGCAGTTTTGTCTGTGGACACCGCACAGAGGGACAGCGGTGGTGCGACCATTCCGATGCTCTACCTGTTCGACACAGCGGACGACGCTGACGAGGCCGAAGCAGAGCAATATCTATCGAAGCTCACTGCCGGTGAGTTTTCACCCTTGATGTATGAAAGCAAGGCCACAGCTCGCTCTGAGTTTGCTCAGTTCCGGCAGATGTTCCTTCTGATCGGTGGTATCCTCTGTGCTATCATCGGACTGGTGGGACTCTTAAATTTCTTCAACGCCATGATGACCGGTATTCTTTCCCGCCGCCGTGAATTTGCTGTGCTTCAGGCTGTAGGAATGACGAACCGGCAGCTCAAAACCATGCTGATCTACGAAGGATTGTTTTACGCAATGTCTTCCGTAGCGGCGGCCTTTATTCTGTCGCTGGCGGTGGGACCTCTTGCAGGGAAAATGCTGGGCAGTATGTTCTGGTTCTTTGAGTATCAGTTCACCGTTCTGCCTGTCCTACTGACAATTCCGGTATTTCTTCTGCTGGGGTTGCTGATTCCCTGCATGATGTATGACAATGCAGCAAAATGCAGCGTTGTAGAGCAATTAAGGGATGCTCAATAACTGTTAAACCAAGGGTTGGAAGGCATAGATGGTTAGAAAATAACCCACGGGATTTTATGCAGATATTACATGTAAATATAGATGATTTTTTGGACGTAACATGATAGAATGGTTACAACAAAAAAAAGAGAACACCCATGAAACCAAGAACAGAAATCAGCATGCAGCTCTACAATCTGATGATGGAACGAGGTTACCCGGAGAATTTATGTGATCTTGTCACCAGAAATCTGAATACCGATTATACAGCAACAAGGATGATCGGATATTTATCCCATTATTCTGATTTGCCGGATGTAGAAGTTGTGGATGAAATGCTTGCTATTTTAAGTGACCGTAACGAGCTGATCAAGAAAAAAGAATCTGAACAGGCACAGACCAGGATCAGTGAGATTTACAGATTTGGATTAGATATTAAATAAAAGTGGAATAGATAAGAGGGAGCAAAATCTGCCCCCTCGATTATTTTTGCTCTAAAATATAAGCCAATAAAGCGTCGCATCCTTCATTTACGTCTCTGTAAGTTGCATCAAAATTCCCAGTATACCAGGATCTGCGATATCAGCGCCTTTACGTGATGTGTAATCTAAAAGTTTAGAAATCTTACCATCCGGATCACCTTTAAGCATGCGGTTAAGATATTTTATATTGATCGAATCCATACCTATGATATAATCGAAATTATCATAATCGGAAAATGTAATCTGTTTTGCACGATGTGGTACTAAAGGAATTCCAACTTCTTTTAGTTTGTTTACTGTACCTCTATGCGGTGGATTTCCGATTTCTTCTGTGCTTGTCGCAAAACTGTCTATTACAAACTGATCACTCAACCCTTTTTCTTTTACCTTATAGGTAAACACGCTTTCGCTTAAAGTTGATCTGCAAATATTCCCCCAACATACAAATGCTACTCTTATTTTCATGATGTACCTCATTCTTCTAATAAATATACTGGAAATATTTCTCCCTGTCTCTTATGCCTCCAATGCATAGGAAAGAAGCTTTTTCAAATTGTGATGAAACTGACGTTTATATACATGCAGTTTTTTTCTTCTCAGAAACGGAATAGTGTTTCTCCACGTAGATATCATATCGTTTGAACAAACTTCGGAAATCTGTATCCTGCCTTTGTCCCCAACGGACCAGTACCCAGTTCATGGCATCTATATTCCAGTATTCGCTTGGAATTCCTGCCATTTTCAATATGGTAATCTGACGCATTGCCTGCATGGATAGGCGGCTGAGCTGGCGTTCACGGTGCATCTCATCCGGATCATTTTTCCCAAGCTTTTTCATTAATTTTTGAGAGAGTGTCTTTGTCCTGGAAGCACGTTCCATTACACGAACACTTTGATCAATGATATCCTGGAGCTGCACTGCGGCATTCCAGTAAGTCACGAAAGAAACGGACTCTTTTTCATCTTCCGGCGTAAGTTTAAATGTCTTAAAAACACGGTCTGTAACTCCAAAAATTTCCAGATTATAAGCTTTTCTTTTCGCCGGATTGGAAAGAACCCGGTAGGCTTCCAGAATCTCCTGCATAAAAGCAGTTGTATCTATATCTTTATGCATATTGGCATCCGGATGGTAGACCTTAGCCAATGCATTTTTCGCTGAAGTAATTTCTTCCAGAGTCGCATCTCTGGATACACCTAAGATATCGTAATAAGTGCGTGAGCTCATTTTGACCTCCTAATATTAGATTCCATCTTTCTGAAATCACAGAAAATGGACAGTACTTCTAATATACGCCTGTAAAATTGAAAAGTCAATTCTCTCCAGACATATTTCCCCTCCATCGCTACTATACTGGTAAAAGAATAGTCCATGGGGGAATTGCAGATGAAGAAAGGTTTTACAGTGATTTTGCTGACTTTTTTTCTGCTGTATAGGATTACATTTCCGACAAGTGTAGTCCACGCGGAAGAAGTAGAAATAAGTGCGCCGTCTGGTATTCTTATGGAAATGTCTACGGGAACGGTTTTATTTGAAAAAGATGCAGATACTGCGCGGCCACCGGCAAGTGTTACAAAGATCATGACAATGTTGTTAATCTTTGATGCATTAGAAAACGGAACTATATCACTTGATGATGAAGTGTCAACTTCTGAGTATGCAGCTTCTATGGGAGGATCTCAAGTATTCCTGGAACCTGGAGAGATGCAGACGGTAGGTACGCTGCTAAAATGCATTTCTGTCGCAAGCGCAAACGATGCATGTGTAACTATGAGTGAATGTATCTGCGGTAATGAACAAGAATTTGTAAAACAAATGAATGCGCGGGCAAAAGGACTTGGAATGAAACATACAACTTCGTAAACTGTAACGGATTAGATACAGATGGCCATGAGATGAGTGCCAGAGACATTGCACTCATGTCGCGGGAACTGATGACCAAATATCCGCAGATAAAAGATTACTGTACGGTCTGGATGGAAAATATCACGCATACAACTGCCCGTGGTTCTTCAGAATTTGGCCTGACGAATACAAATAAACTGATCCGGCAGTACGAATATGCGACTGGTCTGAAAACCGGATCCACCGGAAAGGCAAAGTTCTGTGTATCAGCAACGGCAAGTAAGAATGGTGTAGATCTGATCGCAGTAATTATGGGCGCTGAAGATTCAAAAAGCGTTTTAAGGATGCGGTAACCTTATTGAATTATGGATTTGGAAAATGTCAGATTTATAAAGCAAAAGAACGGAAACTGCCAGTGGTTCTGGTGAAAGGTGGCAAAGAAGATCATCTAAAGATTCAATATGAGGAAGGATTTACTTATGTAGATACGGAAGGATCCGATTTATCGAAAGTCGAAGAAGTAACAGAAATTCCAGATGAAGTAAAAGCACCTGTGAAAAAAGGGGACACAATTGGCCGGATTTGTTATCGGATAAGCGGGAAAGAAATCGGATCCGTAAATCTAATCGCTTCAACACCTGTGGAAAAGGCAGATTTTGGAGATTATCTAAAAAGAATTTGGAAGAAATTATTATAACACTTGTCGGGAACATGGAAAATGTTTTATAATAAAGGGCACGAATGCGGGTAGCTCAGAATAATTTTTAGTCTGTTTTATGAAATTTTACTACCCGCAATGGATATAAAATACAGGAGGCAGATTAAATTAATGATTACAGAACGTATTGATCATACATTATTAAGAGCAGATGCAACAGAGGAAGATATCCGTGGATTATGTGAGGAAGCAGTTACGTACGGATTTCATTCTGTTTGTGTGAATTCAAGTTGTGTTGCGCTTTGTGCCTCTCTTCTGAGAAATACAGGAATTAAAGTATGTACCGTGATTGGTTTTCCGTTAGGAGCAATGTCAACAACTGCGAAGATTGCAGAAGCAACAGCAGCAGTGAAAGACGGCGCAGAAGAGCTGGATATGGTTATCCATATTGGAGCATTGAAGAGTGGAAACTGGGATTATGTAAGAAGAGATATCGGTGCGGTTGTAGCTGCTGCCGGGGATGATGTGATTGTAAAGGTGATTCTTGAGACATGTCTGCTTACAGACGAAGAGATTCAGGAGCTTGTCTTGTAAGCCGTGATGCAGGTGCAGACTATGTAAAAACTTCTACTGGTTTCTCAACCGGCGGAGCAACTGTAGAAGCAGTTTCTCTTATGAAGCGTACGGTTGGCTCTGACATGAAGGTAAAGGCATCCGGTGGTATTCATACACTGGAAGATGCACGGAAGATGTTTTATGCAGGTGCAGACCGTATTGGATCAAGTTCCGGTGTGGCGATTGCAGAAGCTGAGATGTCTGAGATACATACGATATGAGCATCTTAGGTTTTTTCACTGTTCTTTTTCCGATTGTGTGCGCGGTTATATTAGCAGAAATGTATCGGGAGCAGCATTCTTTTTGTGTAACACATTACGAAGTACATTCACCAAAGATAACCTGCACAGCCGAAAAAGACTCAGTGAACAGAATTATTTTTTTAAGTGATATGCACAACCATGTTTATGGTAAGCAGAACAATAAATTGTTCGAAGCTATAAAAGCAGAACAGCCAGATCTGATTTTAATTGGCGGAGATATGCTGGTGGCAAAAAATGACGTGCGATACCAAGAGGCACTGGATTTTGTCAGTCGTCTGCCGCAGCTCTGCCCGGTTTATTATGCCAGTGGAAATCATGAACAGAGAATCAAAGAGAATCAGGAAAACTATTCTTTGTGTTATGAAGAGTATCGTAAAAAGTTACAGGCAGAAGGGGTTTGTTTTCTGGAAAATGAAAGTTGCGATATTCTGTTGGGAAATCAACAGATTCATATCAGCGGATTGGAACTCCCACTGATTGTGAATAAAAAATTCCGCAAGGCGGATGTCACCGTTGAAGATGTACGCAGATGCCTGGGAGAAAAGCATACTACAGGAAATCAGGAAAAACAGCAGGAGACAACAGAGAATTTCGCAGACAACAGTTATCACATTCTGCTTGCCCACAATCCATCCTATATGGAAGCTTATAAGGAATGGGGTGCCGATCTGATTTTGTCTGGACATTTACATGGAGGATGTGTACGCTTGCCGGGAATTGGCGGCGTGATCACTCCGCAGGCATTTCTTTTTCCAAAATATTCAGGAGAGAGGACCGTGGAGGGAGAACAGACGATCATCGTCAGCAAAGGGCTTGGAACACATACATTTAATGTGAGACTGTTCAATCCGGCAGAAGTGATTGCAATCACCCTTTGCAGATAAAAGGAGATTATTATGGGAATACCGGTAAAACTGGAAGTATTTGAAGGGCCGTTGGATCTGCTCCTTCATCTGATTGAGAAGAATAAAGTTGATATTTACGATATCCCCATTGTGGAGATTACGAATCAGTACATGGAATATATCCGTCAGATGCAACGGGAAGATCTGAATGTGATGAGTGAATTTCTTGTTATGGCAGCGACGTTGTTGGATATTAAATGCAAGATGCTTCTTCCAAAAGAAGTCAAAGAAGACGGAGAGGAAGAAGATCCAAGGCAGGAACTGGTTGAACAGCTGCTGCAATATAAAATGTATAAATACATGTCTTATGAGCTCAGAGACCGCCAGGTAGATGCGGATCTGATTTTATATAAGAATCCGACAATTCCGGAAGAAGTTCTGGAATATGTGGAGCCAGTTGATCTTGACCTTTTACTTGGGGATCTGACAATGGTACAGTTAAAGAAAGTTTTTCAGGAAGTTATGCGTCGGCAGACAGATAAAGTGGATCCGGTAAGAAGTAAATTTGGCAATATTGAGAAAGAGGAAGTTTCACTCACAGATAAGTTTCTTTATGTGCGTGATTATTTACAGGAACACCGCCGGTTCAGTTTCCGTCAGCTTCTTCAGAAGCAGAAAAGTAAAATGCATGTTGTTGTTACATTTCTTGCAATTCTTGAAATGATGAAGCTGGGTGAAATTTATGTTGAACAAGAATCTACTTGTGGTGAGATCATGATCGAGAGAAAAGGAGACGTAGTGTAAATGGCAGGAGTAAAAACACTTCAGGCTGCAATTGAAGCTATTTTATTTACAATGGGAGAGTCTGTTGAACTAAGTAAAATTGCGAAAGCAATCGAACAGGATGAGCAGACAACCGAAGAATTACTTCAGGATCTGATGAAGAAATACGAATCAAAGAACAGAGGAATCCGCATCATTGAACTGGACAAGTCTTATCAGATGTGTACAAAGAAGGAAATGTATGACTATCTGATCCGTGTGGCAAAGCAGCCAAAGAAATATACTCTGACGGACGTTCTTCTTGAGACAATGTCAATCATTGCATACAAACAGCCGATCACTAAGATCGAGGTAGAGAAGATCCGTGGAGTAAAGTCTGATCATGCAGTAAATAAACTTGTGGAATATGGTCTGGTAGAAGAAGTCGGAAGACTTGATGCACCTGGAAAACCAATTCTTTTCGGCACGACGGAAGAATTCTTAAGAAGATTCAGTGTACCGTCGATTGATGATCTTCCGTCATTGAATCCGGAGCAGCTGGAACATTTCAAAGAAGAAGCAGAGGATGAGGCAAAGATCCGTATGGACATTTGATTTTTGAATTCTACAACTTGCATTGGAATCATAAAATTAAAAGAAGAATGGAGCTTCCAATATAGACAGGAAATCAATTGATGATAGAATTTAAAAAGTGGTATTTCAGAATCTATTTATTCTTTGTTCGCATACTGATTGTCAGCATGATCATTGGAATTTCTTTTCCGGTTCATATTTTTGGAACTACATCTGATCATGCAGGACAAAACTGGAAGATAAATGTCAGTTCTAACGAACGTCAGGTAGTTCCAGATGAGCTAAAACAATTATACGCCTGTCTGCCGTCTTAATGGATGCAGACAGTGGGCGTATTTTATTTTCCAAAAATGGACAGGAAGAACGGGCAATGGCAAGTACAACAAAGATTATGACCTGCATCCTTGCATTAGAGAGCAGCATAATGGATTCAGAAAATCAGATTGTTACAGTAAGCGATCAGGCTGCTGCACAGCCAAAGGTACATCTTGGAATGGTTGCAGGAGAACGGTTTTATTTAAAAGATCTTCTTTATTCCTTAATGCTGGAGTCACATAATGACTCTGGGGTTGCAATTGCAGAAGCTGTTGCCGGAAGTGTAGAGAAATTCGCAGATCTGATGAACCAAAAAGCGCAGACGATCGGCTGTTATTCTACTTATTTTATCACACCAAATGGATTAGACGCAGCGGATTCAAATGGAATCCATCACACTACAGCAGAAGATCTTGCAAGGATCATGCGTTATTGTATTATGAATTCTAAGAAACAGGAAGAATTTCTTACGATCACGCGTACCGAAACCTATCAGTTTCAAGATGTTGAAGGAAAACGGTCGTTCAGCTGTTATAATCATAATGCATTCTTAAATATGATGGACGGCGCTCTTTCCGGAAAAACAGGATTTACTTCAGATGCCGGATATTGTTATGTCGGAGCGCTGCGTAGAGATGCACGGACATTTATTGTTGCACTCCTTGCCTGCGGATGGCCAAATAATAAGAGTTATAAATGGTCCGATATGAGAACTCTTATGACTTATGCTTTGGATCATTATCAATATAAGACATTTGAAATTGAATTACCTGTCCGGCAGATATTTATTAATAATGGGATAAAAGCACATTCAGATACGATAGCTTATCCCGGTAAAAACGGAACCAAGATTTCTCTTACTGCAAATCTGACACCTGTTTCTTTCCTATTGAAAGAAGATGAAACGATTTCTGTTGACTATGAGATTCCTGATCAGTTGGATGCTCCTGTAAGGAAAGGAATGCAAGTCGGCAGGATTCGCTGCACGTTAAATGACAAATTGATCCGTGAATATCCCGTCTATACAACACAGAATGCAGAAAAGAGAACCTTCAAAAAATGTGTGAAATATATTTTCCACCTGTTTTCTATACAAAATTCGTACCAAAAAGCAGGAAATATTAAAAAAGATCAAGCGAGGTGATTAAAATAGTCACTACAATCTAAGACTTTCCTGTGCTAATATAAACGAGTGTTAAAAAACAACAACTAAATTGATTAAATATAAGAGAGGTACACATTATGGAAAACTGGAGGAAATACGAAAAGACTTACTTTATGCCACCTGAGCCATGTTATGACTGGGTAAAGAAAGATTCAATTGACAAAGCACCAATCTGGTGCAGTGTTGACTTGAGAGATGGTAACCAGGCACTGATCGAGCCGATGAGTCTGGATGAAAAGTTGGAATTCTTCCAGCTGCTTGTGGATGTAGGATTCAAGATGATCGAAGTTGGATTCCCGGCTGCGTCTGAGACGGAATATCAGTTTTTAAGAACATTGATCGAGCAGAATATGATTCCGGATGACGTTACGATCCAGGTTCTGACACAGGCAAGAGAGCATATTATCAGAAAAACATTTGACGCTGTCAAAGGTGCTCCACATGCTATTATCCATGTATATAATTCAACATCTGTTGCACAAAGAGAACAGGTATTTAAGAAAGATAAAGAGCAGGTAAAACAGATTGCAATTGACGGTGCAAAGCTTTTGAAAGAGTTAGCAGAAGAAACAGATGGAAACTTTACATTCCAGTACAGTCCGGAAAGTTTTCAGGGAACAGAAGTTGACTATGCTTGGAAGTCTGCAACGCAGTTCTTGAGATCTGGCAGCCAACAGCTGATAACAAAGCGATCATCAACCTGCCTACAACAGTGGAAAATGCTATGCCTCATGTATTCGCAAGTCAGGTAGAGTATTTTAACAAGCATCTGCGCGACAGAGAGAATGTAATTCTTTCTCTGCATCCGCACAATGACAGAGGATCAGGAGTTTCAGATGCTGAGCTTGGAATCCTTGCCGGTGCTGATAAAATTGAAGGAACATTGTTCGGAAACGGAGAAAGAACAGGTAACGTAGATATTATTACACTTGCAATGAATATGTTTTCTCAGGGTGTGAATCCGGAACTTGATTTCTCTAATATGAGTGACATTTGTGAAATCTATGAACGCGTGACAAGAATGAAAGTTTCTCCGCGCCAGCCATATGCAGGAGATCTTGTATTTACAGCATTCTCCGGTTCACATCAGGATGCGATTGCGAAAGGTATGACCTGGAGAGAGGAGCATGACTGTCAGACATGGACTGTTCCATATCTCCCGATCGATCCACAGGATGTTGGCAGAAGATACGATTCCGATGTAATTCGTATTAACAGCCAGTCAGGAAAGGGTGGCGTAAACTATATCCTGAAGCAGAGCTTTGGAATCAGCTTACCGGAGAAGATGAGAGAAGAAGTCGGATATCTTGTAAAAGATGTTTCCGACAAGGCTCACGAAGAACTTACACCAGACAATGTATATCATATCTTTGAAGACCATTACATCAATGCGAAACCAATTTTCAGTGTTGATGAATGCCACTTTAAACAAGAAGATGGAATTGTCGCAGAAGCAACGATTCACCACAATGGAAGCAACCGCAAGATCACAGGTGTTGGAAACGGACGTCTGGATGCTGTCAGCAATGCGATCAAGCATTATTTTGATATCGAATTTGAACTTGCATTTTACGAGGAGCATTCTTTGACAAAAGGATCTTCTTCCAGAGCTGTTGCTTATGTCGGTGTTATTTCCAACAAGAAGCGTTACTGGGGTGTCGGAGTTGATGCCGATATTATCAAAGCATCTATTGAAGCACTCGTTGTTGCAGTGAATAAATTGGATAGCGTACAGAGATCCCAGACATGCAAGGATGAAAGATTATTAGATATTACAAATTATATTTACGCAAATTATAAAGAAGTTACATTGGACGATCTTGCTGAGAAGTTCTTCCTTTCAAAACCATATTTGTCAAAATACATTAAAGAAAAATCAGGAATGACATTTGGGGATATTCTGAAAGAAATCCGTATGAAAAAGGCAAGAGCAATGCTTAAGAGCAGCAGTGCAACTGTAGAAAGTATTGCAGAATCTGTGGGATATCAGAATGTAGAGCATTTTAACAGAACATTTAAAAAACTGTATAATATCACACCGGTACAGTATAGAAACAAACCTTGATCCCGATTCAAGTTTGACTAAATTTGAAAATATAATTTTAAAACAAATCGCCTGACAGTTACCAAAAATAGTAGCTGTCAGGCGATTACTGTTATGCAGATTCATTATTCTGCTAATTCTTCCCACAATTCATACAATTCTTCTAATCTTGCTTCATTTGCAGCGCGTTCTGTTGAAAGTTTCTGGCACTCAATAGAGTTCGAATAAACTTCCTCTTTCGTCAGTTCCTCGTCAATCTCTGTGTTGCGATCTTCAAGTTTTGCAATTTCTTCCTCTGTTTTCTTCAACTCATTTTTACGTTTACGTTCACGTGCCTGCTGTTCCTTCTGTTCCTGCCAGCTTAATTTTGAATCCGAAGCAGGAGTGGATGCAGCAGAATTGCCTGAATTGGATACATTTTCTGCATTTGTTTCATTTCCAGAAGCATAAGCAAGTGTCAGTGCTTCTTTTTTCTCCAGATAATAATCGTAGTTTCCGATGTAATTAACAAATGTCTGATTCACCAGTTCAAGGATACGGGAGGCGGTCTGATTGATAAAATAACGGTCATGGGATACATAAAGTATCGTTCCGCTGTAGTTATTTAATGCTTCTTCCAGAATTTCTTTGGAAGTAATATCCAGATGGTTGGTCGGCTCATCAAGGATTAGAAAATTTGCTTCCGAAAGCATAAGTTTGGCAAGTGATACGCGGCCTTTTTCTCCACCGCTTAACGTATGAATCTCTTTGAACACTTCATCTCCGGTAAACTGGAATGCAGCGAGTGTATTTCTGATCTGTGTATTGGTAAGATCAGGATAGTCATCAGAAATCTCATCAAAAATGGTCTTATCATCATGAAGTACGTGATGTTCCTGGTCGTAATAACCAATCGTCACTTTGGATCCAAGTGTGAATTCGCCCTGATCCGCTGCAATAACCTGATTAATGATCTTTAAAAGTGTTGTCTTTCCGGTTCCGTTATCACCAATCACAGCGACATGTTCGCCACGTTTGATTTCAAAACTGATATCACTGAAGAGAACCTGACTGTCAAATTGCTTTGAGAGATGTTCCACTGTAAGAACATCATTTCCGCTGATCTGCATGGTTCCAGCGTAAAATGCATTTCTTTCGTACTGTCAACCGGTTTGTCCAATGGCGTAATCCTGTCAAGCATTTTCTCACGACTCTCTGCACGTTTAATTGATTTTTCACGATTGAAAGACTTTAATTTATCAATAACAGCCTGCTGATGTTTGATCTCACGCTGCTGATTCATGTATTCTTTCAGCTGTGCATCTCGGATCTGCTGTTTTTTCATTGCATAATCTTTATAATTTCCAAGGTACATGCGAACCTGTGCATTGTCAATCTCAACAACTTTTGTGACAACACGATTCAGGAAATAACGGTCATGGGAGACGATAAATACCGCTCCGGAATAATTGATCAGATATGTTTCCAGCCAGGCAATGGAATTCAGATCCAAGTGGTTTGTCGGCTCATCAAGCAGGAGGATATCCGGACTTGTAAGCAGTAATTTTCCGAGAGAAACACGGGTCTTCTGACCCCCTGAAAGTGTATCTGTCTGTTTATTAAAATCGTCTTCCGTAAACCCAAGTCCCTTTAATACACCTGTAATCTCACTTTCGCAGGCATAACCGTTTCTTGCATCAAATTCAGACTGTAGACGATTGTAGGTCTCCAGGCGGCTCTGCAATTCCTCACCTTCCAGATGCTTCAGTTCATGTTCAATGGAACGAATCTGATCTTCCATTGCAAAAATATCCGCTTTTGCACTTTTTACTTCCTCATAAATGGTATTTCCGGATTTTAAATCCTGACGCTGCGCAAGATAACCGAGTGTCTTTCCTTTCGCGAGAATAACCTCTCCACCATCAAGAGGTTCTTCTCCGATGATCATCTTAAGGATTGTTGATTTCCCGGCGCCGTTCACACCGACAAGAGCAGCTTTCTCACGATCTTCAATATGAAAGGAGCCGTCTCGTACAATTTCGCGTTCCCCAAACGCTTTTTCTATATTGTGACATGCGAGTATCATATATTTTCACCTCGTTTTTTGACTTCTAACATTATCATTATATAGAAAAATGTCGAAAATACAAGGAAAATATATGGATTTTAAAGGTTTTTGCAAAACAAAAGTTTGACAGAACTTTAACTCTTTTATATAATAAAGAGTAGTTTAAGAGTGGAGGGCTAAAAATTGGAACAAAGAAAGATATCACGCGCAGTCATTTCCAGACTTCCGAGGTACTATAGATATTTGGGAGATCTGCTGGAGGCTGGCGTAGAGAGAATTTCATCCAGTGACCTGAGTAAGAAAATGCATGTAACGGCTTCACAGATACGTCAGGATCTGAATAATTTCGGTGGATTCGGCCAGCAGGGATACGGATACAATGTGAAATATCTTTATACAGAGATTGGAAAGATCTTAGGATTGGATAGATGTCATAATTTTATTATCATTGGTGCCGGTAATTTAGGACAGGCACTGGCAAACTATGCTTCCTTCGAAAGAAGCGGATTTATTCTGAAAAGTCTTTTCGATGTGAATCCTCGACTGGAAGGCGTAACGATCAGGGGGATTCCTGTACGTATGGTTGATGAACTGGAAGATTTTCTTAAGAATAATGACATTGAAATTGCTGCACTGACACTTCCAAAATCAAAAGCAATTGAAGTGGCTGATATTCTGGTAGATAACGGTGTGAAGGGAATTTGGAATTTTGCACATACAGACCTTTCCCTTCCAAAGGATGTGGTCGTTGAGAACGTACATTTATCTGACACACTGATGAAGTTATCTTACAACCTTTGTCAGCAGGATAAAGAATAGAATCTAGCAAAGCTGCAAGGATGCTGTGGGACCAACTGACAAAAGGAGGTTTCGCAGCATCTGTTCATGTTAAAAGGAATTAATAATGATAGAAAGGTCAGGCGATAAGCATGAGATATCTTCCAAATGGGAAGCAGATGAGTGAAGCTGATGCACACACAATTCATGAAATTGGGATTCCATCCCTTGTACTTATGGAACGTGCAGCACTTCAGATTGTCGAGACAATGCATAAGAAAAATATTTCCACAGAAAAAAGTCTGATTGTTTGTGGAAGCGGCAACAATGGTGGAGACGGATTTGCAGTAGCAAGGCTCTTAACCGAACAGGGAAAGCATGCAGATGTACTATTTGCAGGGAAAGAAGCTTCTTTAAGTGAAGAATGTCGATGTCAGAAACAGATTGTAGAAAATATGGGGATTTCTGTATTCACAGAATTCCCGGATGAAGAATATACTGTAATAATTGATGCTGTATTTGGTGTTGGACTCTGCCGTGAAATCACAGGACATTATAAAGAGGTGATCGACTGGATGAATCTTCAGGATGCAGAAAAAGTTGCTGTTGATATTCCATCCGGGATCTGTGCTGCAACAGGAAAGATTCTTGGGACAGCATTTCGAGCCAACCTTACAGTATGTATGGCATGTGTAAAATTAGGCTGTGAGCTTTTCCCTGGCAAGTCGTATGCAGGAGAGAGCATTCCGGTTGCGATTGGAATTGATCCGAAATTTTTTTCGAATCGCCTGGATGTTTGTTATACCTTTGACAAAAATGATCTTGGAAAACTTCTTCCTTCGAGAATGATGAATTCGCACAAGGGAAGTTATGGAAAAGTTCTTATGATCACCGGAAGTCCCGGGATGGCTGGTGCTGCATTTCTTTCTGCCTGTGCTGCCTATACAGTTGGTGCCGGTCTAGTACAGATTTATACAGCAAGTGAAAACCGTCTGGCACTGCAGGAACTTCTTCCGGAGGCAATCATATCCTGCTATGATTCTTATGATGACAGTCAACTGTCTCATCTTCTTGACTGGGCTGATGTGGTTTGTATTGGCTGTGGACTTGGAATGGGACAGATTTCCGAAAAGATATTGAAAAATGTATTGAAAAATGTATCCTGTCCATGTGTCATAGATGCCGATGGACTTAATTTACTGAGCAGGAATATAGAGTTATTAAATCAATGTTGTGCACCTGTGATTTTAACTCCACATATGAAAGAAATGTCAAGGCTGACCGGATGGAGTATTGATACGATCATGGAAGATCGCTTCCAGGCACTTGATCAGATCATAAAACAATCCGGACCGGATACAAAATCCTCCATAATCTGTGTGTTAAAAGACAGTCGTACTGTTGTCGCACAGACAAATCGGCAGAGATTTGTAAATCTCGCTGGTAATAACTCTATGGCAAAAGGTGGTTCCGGAGACGTTCTCGCCGGAACGATTGCAGGACTTCTTGCACAGCATATGGCACCATTTGAAGCCACTACTGTGGGAGTTTTCCTACATGCCTGTGGTGGAGATGAAGCGAAAAAGAGCAAAGGAAGTTACAGCGTATTAGCCAGAGACCTGATTCAGGGTATGGCCGATGCAATGAAGAATGCAAAGGAGTGCAGATAAATTATGAAACAGTATAACAGAGTATGTGCCCGGATCAATCTGGACGCAATTGCATATAATATGGAACAGATGAAAAATCGCATTGGTCAGGAGGGACGTTTAATAGCTGTTATCAAGACGGATGCATACGGACACGGAGCAGTTCCTCTTGCGGAAATGTTTGAGGAAACGCCTTATATCTGGGGCTACGCTGTAGCATGCATGGGAGAAGCAAGAACTTTAAGAGCACATGGAATCAAGAAACCAATCTTGATTCTTGGCTGTGTTTTTCCTGATGAGTATGAAGAAATGGTTGAAAAAGAAATCCGTGCAGCAGTTTATACAGAAGAGATGGCCAAGGGAATGGCTGATGCTGCCGCAAGGTCAGGAAAGACCGCATTTCTTCACATAAAAATTGATACAGGAATGGGACGAATCGGATTCAAAGTAAGCAAAGAGAGTGTCGAGACAATTTCCAGAATCAGCAAACTTCCTAATATTAAAATGGAAGGAATGTTCACACACTTTGCAAAGGCAGATGAATTTGATAAGTCTTATACATTTGCTCAACATGAAAAATTCCTCTGGATGAAAGAACAGTTAGAAAAAAATGGAGTCCAGATCTCCTATTATGATTGTGATAACAGTGCCGGAATTATTGATTTTCCGGATATGAAGCATGATCTTGCCAGAGCCGGGATCTCTATTTATGGAATGTATCCATCAGATGAAGTGAAAAAAGATGCTGTTGACCTGAAACCGGCACTGGAATTAATCAGCCATATCAGCTTTGTAAAGGATGTGGAAAAAGGAACTTCCATCAGTTACGGTGGAACTTTCGTTGCGCCAAAGAAGATGCGGATCGCTACGATTCCTGTCGGATACGGTGACGGATATCCGCGTTCCCTTTCAAATAAAGGATATGTTCTTATCCATGGAAAACGTGCAGATATTGTAGGAAGAGTCTGCATGGATCAGTTTATGGTAGATGTAACAGAGATTCCGGAAGCAAAATTCATGGATCCGGTTACTCTGGTCGGAAAAGACAATGACGCCGTTATCCGTGTAGAGGATCTTTCTGATCTGAGTGGAAGATTCAATTATGAATTTGTCTGTGATCTGAGCAAGCGTGTTCCGAGAGAGTATTATAAAAACGGTACGATTGTAAAACAGATTGATTATTTCGAATAACCGGAATTATTGAAAGAATCCGGTTGACATGCATACATCCGATAAAACCGGAGATACTTTAGTATGTTCTTAGAAGAAAAACAAAAGGTTCTGAGAAGAATCAGAGAACAAATACGAAAAGTAACTGGAATATCGGAGTGTGAATGAATTGATAATTAAGCGGGGCGACATTTATTACGCAGATCTTAGTCCTGTCGTTGGTTCCGAACAAGGTGGAATCCGGCCGGTACTTATAATACAGAATAACATAGGCAACAGACATAGTCCAACCATCATCTGTGCCGCAATTACGTCGAAGATGAATAAGGCAAAATTGCCGACACATATTGAAATCTGTACAAATGATTATAATATTATGAAAAATTCAGTCATTCTGCTGGAACAGATCCGTACAATTGACAAGAAAAGACTGAGAGAATATGTCTGTCATATCGATCAGGAACGAATGAAAAAAATTGACCAAGCAATAAGAATCAGTCTGGATCTTACTACATAAATCCAACCAAATTCTTTACAGAACAAAAAAAGCGTGGTAAAATCATAAGGATAGTGCTTTACAGAACTTAGTGTGTATCTGTAAATGCAAGTGAATTTATATAAAATACATTGATACAATAGAAAAGGAGAATCAGAATATGTCAGGACATTCTAAATTTGCGAATATCAAGCATAAGAAAGAAAAGAATGATGCAGCGAAAGGAAAGATTTTTACAAAGATTGGACGTGAACTTGCAATTGCTGTTAAGGAAGGTGGAAGTGCTGATCCGACAAACAACAGCAGACTTCGTGATGTTATTGCAAAAGCAAAAGCAAACAACATGCCGAATGATACTATCGAGAGAAATATCAAAAAAGCTGCCGGAGAAGGAACTGCTGATAACTATGAGCGTATTACATATGAAGGATATGGACCGAACGGAACTGCTATTATCGTTAAGACTCTTACAGATAACAAGAACCGTACAGCTTCCAATGTAAGAAATGCATTTACAAAGGGATGCGGAAACGTAGGAACACCTGGATGTGTATCTTTCATGTTCGATGAAAAAGGACAGATCATTATTGATAAAGAAGAGTGCGATATGGACTCTGATGATCTTATGATGACTGTACTTGATGCAGGTGCTGAAGACTTTAACGAAGAAGAAGACAGCTACGAAGTATTAACAGCACCGGAAGACTTCAGTGATGTTCGTCTGAAGATGGAAGAAGCCGGAATCCCTATGGTTTCTGCTGAAGTTACAATGATTCCACAGACATATGTTGATCTTACAAAAGAAGAAGATATTAAAAACATCCAGAAAACACTTGATCTTCTTGATGAAGATGATGATGTTCAGGACGTATACCATAACTGGAACGAATAATCAGTTATAAGAAATGGGGGACGATAATGAGTAATTACAAAATGGAACTAAATGTGTACAGTCCGGTTACAATCCGGGAAACGGTGAACCACGTGTGCTCCCGATCGTACAAAGCACAACATTCCGTTACACCAGCAGTGATCAGATGGGAAGACTTTTTGATCTTGAAGAGTCCGGATACTTTTATACAAGACTTCAGAATCCGACGAATGATGCAGTAGCAGCAAAGATCTGTGATATGGAGGGTGGAGTAGCAGCAATGCTGACTTCTTCCGGACAGGCAGCAAACTTTTATGCGATTATGAATATTGCTGAAGAAGGTGATCATATCGTATGTGCGTCTGCCTTGTATGGCGGTACATACAATCTGTTTGCTCACACAATCCGTAAAATGGGTGTGAAAGCAACTTTCGTAGACCCAGACTGCACAGAGGAAGAACTGAATGCGGCATTTCAGGAGAATACGAAAGCTGTTTTTGGAGAGACGATTGCCAATCCGGCATTGACTGTTTTTGATTTTGAGAAATTTGCAAAAGCTGCACATGCACATCATGTTCCGTTAATCGTAGATAATACATTTGCAACACCGATCAACTGTCGTCCTTTTGAATGGGGTGCAGATATTGTTACTCATTCAACTACAAAATACATGGATGGACATGCAGCCTGTGTTGGCGGTGCAATCGTTGATAGCGGTAACTTTGACTGGGCTGCTTACGGAGACAAGTTTGCCGGACTTACAACACCGGATGAGACTTATCACGGAATTGTATACACAGAAAAGTTTGGCAAAGCTGCTTATATAACAAAAGCAACATCACAGCTGATGAGAGATCTTGGATCGATCCAGTCTCCACAGAATGCATTTCTTTTGAACCTTGGACTCGAGAGTCTTCATTTGAGAATGCCTAGACATTGTGAGAACGCTGTAAAGATGGCACAGTATCTCCAGGGACACGAGAAAGTGGCATGGGTAAACTGCCCATCACTTCCGGGAAGTAAAGATTATGACCTCGTTCAGAAATATATGCCGGATGGAACATGCGGTGTTATTACTTTTGGATTAAAGGGCGGAAGAGAAGCAGCAGTAAAGATGATGGACAAACTGAAACTGGTTGCGATTGTAACTCATGTAGCAGACGCAAGAAGCTGCGTACTTCATCCTGCAAGTCATACACACAGACAGATGAATGAGCAGGAACTGTTGGAAGCAGGTGTACAGCCAGATCTGATTCGTTTCAGTCTTGGAATTGAGAATATTGAAGATCTGATTGCCGATGTAGAACAGGCACTGGAAGATTAATATAAATAACATATGATTCAGGAGGTATGGATTCTCATGATTTTGTATCCATACCTCCTGTTTTTTGTATCCGAATTGTAGGTTTTAAACAGTAGTTAGTTCTTTTGCTTAAATTGTGGAGATTGATATGCAGAATTGGATACAATACATATTTTCCCCGTATTCTGTGCATTCTAGTAATAGTATTTATTTACTTTCAACAGGAGGCATATTTATATGAGCGAGGAAAAAAAGCAAAAATCAGATGAAATCAAAGAATTTGGTGCGTTAATGTTAAATGAAAATAAAAAGAATTACAAAATTCGTCTTCTGACAATTATAGGTGAAATTGAAGGACATGAAACAGTATCAAATAATACAAAAGCAACAAAGTACGAACATTTACTTCCACAACTGGCTGAAGCTGAAGAAAGCGATGAAGTAGAGGGGGTTCTTATTTTATTAAATACACTGGGTGGAGATGTGGAAGCTGGACTTGCAATTGCGGAAATGATAGCTTCTTTGGGAAAACCAACCGTTTCTCTTGTCCTTGGTGGAAGTCATTCTATTGGCGGTCCTCTTGCTGTTTCGGCAGATTATTCCTTTATTGTACCGACAGGAACCATGGTTGTTCATCCGGTTCGTTCAAACGGTACTTTTATCGGTGTGACACAGAGTCTGAGAAATATGGAACGTACACAGGACAGAATTGCCAGATTTATTGCTGCACACTCTAAAATCACAGAAAAACGTCTTGTTGATCTGATGTTGAACCTACGCAGCTTGTAAAAGATGTAGGAACACTGTTAGAAGGAGAAGAAGCTGTAAGAGAAGGGATCATCGACGAAGTCGGAGGCATTCACCAGGCATTTAAAAAACTCTATGAATTGATTGATGAAAAACGGGAAAAACCTTCGGAAATGTAAATATAGAACAAAAAAATGGCATCTGATCAAAGAAATTTTGTAATGACATGAATTTTAATTGATGTTATACTTGAAATAGTATGTATTCAATCTATCGTTTGATTGAATCAGTACAATGGTATAATAATTAAGGGGGAATCAGATGGCTGCAAAATCTACAAATACGAAAAAAAAGTTCTACGAACAACACAGCGAAAGCAGCAAAAAATGCAACAACTAAGAAAACATCGACAGCAAAAAAAGCTTCTGCCTCCACAAAGAAAAGTTCTGGCAGTAAGACAAAAAGAACTTCAAATCATATAAATACAGCACAAAGTCAGGAAATCCGTTCAGAGATTCTTCTATTGGGTTCCCTTGCCATCTGCATCCTTCTTATCCTGAGTAATTTTGGTATGGGTGGCATAGCGGGAGGAGCAATTTCTTCTGTAGGATTTGGACTTGTAGGAGCAATGGCATATTTATTTCCATTTGTATTTTTCGGGGCAGTTGCTTTTTATATTTCCAATAAAGGAAATCCTCATGCTTACATAAAAGTAGGTGCGCAATTGTTCTGGTCATTCTCCTTTGTGGAATTTTAGAATTGATGTTTCATCCATATACTGCCGGGACATCTGTTTTATCTTACTACAAAGATTCCAGTGCTGATAAAAATGCGGGTGGATTACTTGGCGGAATTCTGATCAGCATTTTATGTCCACTGATTGGAGAAGCAGGTACTTATGTTATTTTGATCATTTTCTCAATCATTTGTATCATTCTGGTAACAGAACGTTCTTTATTAGCTCCACTTGGAAGACATGGAAAGAAAGCTTACCAGGAAGTGAAACGGAAACATCAGGAAACTGCTGAGATCCGTACACTGGAGCGGGATGCCCGCAAAGAGGCACTTGCGTTGAAGCAAAGAGAAAAAGTCGAAACTTCACAGGCAGATGCATCTTCTCCAAATGAGAAAAAGAAACGCACAAAGCGGACAGACCTTAAAGCATCAGGTATTACGTTCGCCACAACGCTTCTTTCAGAGGAAGAATCACCTGTTGGTGGCTTTGGGCGGACTCCAAAATCACCTGAAATGACAGAACTTGTCCCGGAGAAAGAGCCGGATTCAAAAGATCTGACGGATTCCTTTGAAGATCATTTTGTCATTAACAGAGCAGAACCGGCAATGGATGTACAGGAAGAGATTCCGTTTGACGATGCACTGCACCTTGAACCGGTACAGACACCCGATTCCCGACAAGAAAACGAGATGAGTTCTGAACATAATCCGGCTGCGGATCCTATAATTGAAAATAGCCCGGAGATAAAACAGGAGCATTCCAGAAAAAGCAGCAAAAAAGACGCGCAGGCGGTTGCCGCAGAGACAGCCAGTGTAGAACAGACCATACGGGAACAGGAGCAAAAACCACGGCCGGTTTATCATACACCTCCGCTGAATCTGTTAAAGAAGGGGAAGAAAGGCGGCGGTGATTCGGATGAACACCTTCGTGCCACGGCTTTAAAACTGGAACAGACACTACAGAATTTTGGAGTTGGAGTACATGTAACAAACGCAAGCTGTGGTCCATCTGTTACAAGATATGAACTTCAACCGGAACAGGGCGTAAAAGTAAGCCGGATTGTTGGACTTGCAGATGATATCAAGTTAAATCTTGCAGTTGCAGATCTGAGAATTGAAGCTCCAATCCCTGGTAAAGCCGCGGTCGGTATCGAAGTTCCGAACAGTGAAAATACAGCGGTTATGCTGGGAGATCTGCTGGAGTCAAAAGAGTTCAAAAACAGTAAATCGCCAATTTCATTTGCAGTTGGTAAAGATATTGCCGGAAAGGTTGTTGTGACTGACATTGCCAAGATGCCGCATCTTCTTGTTGCAGGTGCAACGGGATCCGGTAAATCTGTCTGCATCAACACTCTGATCATGAGTGTTATTTATAAGGCAGATCCTGATGATGTTAAACTGATCCTTGTCGATCCAAAGTTGTGGAACTAAGTGTATATAACGGAATTCCACATCTGATGATTCCGGTTGTCACAGATATGAAGAAGGCGGCAGGTGCTTTGAACTGGGCAGTTGCTGAGATGGAAAAGCGTTACAAACTTTTTGCACAGTACAATGTACGTGATTTAAAGGGCTTTAATGAAAAGGTCAAACATGGGGAAACCGGACCGGAGATTCAGAAAAAGCTTCCTCAGATTGTAATTATCATTGACGAGCTTGCTGATCTTATGATGGTTGCTCCGGGAGAAGTAGAAGGTGCTATCTGTCGTCTGGCACAGTTGGCCAGAGCAGCGGGACTTCATTTGATTCTTGCAACACAGAGACCATCTGTAAATGTTATTACCGGATTGATCAAAGCAAACATGCCTTCCCGAATTGCTTTTTCTGTATCATCAGGTGTCGATTCAAGAACAATTATCGATATGAATGGTGCTGAAAAGCTTCTGGGAAAGGGAGACATGCTCTTTTATCCATCCGGATATCCAAAACCTGTCAGGGTGCAGGGATCTTTCGTTTCGGACGAAGAAGTTCAAAAAGTTGTTGATTATTTGATTGACAAGAACGGAAATACCTCGTACAGTAATGAACTAGAAGAACAGATTTCAAGCAGCGCAGATCTTCCGGGTCAGGGAATGCTTCCGGGACAGCAGGACAGCGAGAACAGCAGGGATGTCTATTTTGCAGATGCAGGGAATCTGATCATCGACAAGGAAAAAGCATCGATTGGTATGCTTCAGAGGATGTTCAAGATTGGTTTCAACCGCGCTGCCAGAATTATGGATCAGCTATGTGAAGCCGGTGTTGTAGGCCCGGAAGAAGGAACAAAACCAAGAAAAGTGCTTATGACAAAAGAAGAGTTTGCAGAATATATGCAGAATCAGACTTCGTAAAATTTAACAACATCAAAAGTGATACAAAGGAGAGGGACAGATGAAAACAGATATTCAGATTGCACAGGAAGCAGAAATGAAACACATCAAAGAGGTAGCGGTACAAGCCGGTATTTCAGAAGATGAACTTGAATTTTATGGAAAATATAAGGCAAAACTTTCCGATGAACTCTGGAACAGAATCAAAGATAATAAGGATGGAAAGCTTGTACTTGTAACAGCAATCAATCCTACTCCGGCCGGAGAAGGTAAGACTACAACATCTGTAGGTCTCGGACAGGCATTTGCAAAACTTGGAAAAAAGGCAATGATCGCGCTTCGTGAGCCATCTCTCGGACCATGTTTTGGAATCAAAGGTGGAGCAGCCGGTGGCGGATATGCCCAAGTCGTTCCTATGGAAGATCTGAACCTGCATTTTACAGGAGATTTTCATGCGATTACTTCAGCAAACAACCTTCTTGCTGCAATGCTCGATAATCATATCCAGCAGGGAAATACACTTGGTATTGATCCAAGACAGGTTGTATGGAAACGTTGTGTCGATATGAATGATCGTGTTCTCAGAAATATTGTTGTTGGACTTGGACGCAAAACAGACGGTATGGTCCGTGAAGATCATTTTGTCATTACAGTTGCATCTGAGATCATGGCAATCCTCTGTCTGGCAGATGATCTTGCAGATCTTAAGCGCAGACTTGGAAGAATCATTGTTGCTTACAATTTCAAGGGAGAACCTGTTACAGCAGATGATCTTCAGGCAACAGGTGCTATGGCTGCACTTCTGAAAGATGCGATCAAGCCAAACCTGATCCAGACACTTGAGCATACACCGGCATTAGTACATGGCGGTCCATTTGCAAACATTGCACATGGCTGCAATAGTGTACGTGCAACAAAGATGGCTCTGAAGTTAAGTGACATCACTGTCACAGAAGCCGGATTTGGTGCAGATCTTGGCGCTGAGAAATTCTTTGATATCAAATGCCGTATGGCAGGTCTGAAACCAGACGCAGTAGTTTTAGTTGCAACAGTACGTGCATTAAAGTATAACGGTGGCGTTGCAAAGGCTGACCTTGCAGAAGAGAACCTGGATGCCCTTGCAAAAGGTATTGTAAATCTTGAGAAACATATTGAAAATATTCAGAAATACGGTGTACCGGTAATCGTTACACTGAATTCATTTGTAACAGATACAGATGCTGAAAATGCATTTATTGAAAAATTCTGTCGTGAACGCGGATGCGAGTTTGCCCTCTCAGAAGTGTGGGAGAAAGGCGGAGAAGGCGGTGTAGATCTTGCGCAGAAGGTTCTTGAGACACTTGAGACAAAAGAAAGTGATTTCCATACGCTTTATAATGATGAGCTTTCTCTGAAAGACAAGATCCGTACAATCGCACAGGAGATTTACGGCGCACATGATGTTGTATATGAACCTGCAGCTGAGAAACAGCTCGCCAAGATTGAATCTATGGGATTTGGTTCTTTCCCGATCTGTATGGCAAAGAATCAGTATTCTCTTTCAGATGACGCTACAAAGCTTGGAAGACCTGAGAACTTTGATATTCATATCCGTGAAGTATATGTAAGTGCAGGAGCCGGTTTTGTTGTCGCACTGACAGGAGCTGTTATGACAATGCCTGGACTTCCAAAAGTTCCTGCTGCAAACGGAATCGACGTTACAGATGACGGAAAGATCACCGGACTTTTCTAAAGTTTTTTATGATTGGCTGCCGGTCATGGTATTTTGTGACCGGCAATGCCAATTGTTTTCGTGGAGTTAGATAATTAATTAAGGAGATACACATGGCACAGTTGATAGATGGTAAATTAATCTCTCAGCAGATTAAAGATGAGTTGAAAGAAGAAGTCGCACAGTTTAAGGCAGAAGGCATTGATATTTGCCTTGCTGTTATTCAGGTGGGAAGTGATCCGGCTTCTTCTGTATATGTCAGAAACAAGAAAAAGGCATGCGCCTATATCGGGGTAGAATCCAGATCATATGAACTTCCGGAAGAGACTTCGGAAGAAGAACTGATCAAGTTAGTAGAAGAGTTAAATGCAGATGAAAGCGTAAACGGAATTCTTGTACAGCTTCCGGTACCGGATCATATTGATGAAGATAAGATCATCCGTACGATTTCACCGGATAAGGATGTAGATGGATTCCATCCTGTAAGTGTTGGAAAACTCTGGATCGGAGAAAAAGGATTTTTATCCTGTACTCCGGCCGGAATCATTCAGCTTTTGAAAAGATCCAATATTTCGATTGAAGGAAAAGAATGTGTGATCATTGGACGAAGCAATATCGTCGGTAAACCAATGGCAGCCCTTTTGCTTCGTGAAAATGGAACTGTAACCATTGCACATTCCCGAACAAAAGATCTTAAAGAAGTAGCAAAACGAGCAGATATCCTGATTGTTGCAATTGGAAAAGAGCGTTTTATCACATCTGAATATATCAAAGAGGGAGCTGTTGTCATCGATGTAGGAATGCATCGTGATGAAGCGAACCATCTTTGCGGAGATGTTGATTTTGCGGATGTTGAACCTCATTCTTCTGCAATCACGCCGGTGCCGGGTGGTGTTGGTCCAATGACAATTGCGATGCTGATGAATAATTGTGTTGAAACAGTTCGTAAGTAGGAGGAACTTGTAAATGAGGTGTACACATTGCGGAGCAAATATACCAGACGATCAGTTGATTTGTCCCGTATGCGGTGCTGAAGTACAGATTGTACTAGATTATAACCCTCTGGAAGACGTACTCGCACGCGAAGTGAAAGGCTCAGTAGCCGGAGCTACACGTCAGATCCAGCAGATGTAGTCCGAAGACAGAATGTGAGCCAAAACCAACAGAACAGAAATCGACAAAATCAACGATCGAATCCTAATTCCACACGCGTCTTAAGCCAGGCGGAACTGGATAAAGTAAGAGAAGAGCGAAGAGAGCAGCTACGGCGTCAGAGAGCGCAAAGACAACGTCAGAAAACAGATGCAAAGCGTTATCAGGATGCCCGTCAGTCAACAGAGAATCTGCGCCGGACATCTACTGAAAGCAGACGCCTGCAGCAGATCAAAAAACAAGAAGCTGCCAGAAAAAAACGCCAAAAATTGCTTACGGTTTTTTTCCTGCTCATTCTTCTGGTTGGTGTCGGAATTTATATCGGATATCAGAATTCCTATACAGCATGATCAAAAAAGGGAATGCCGCACTGCAGAATAGTAACTATACTTCTGCAGAGAATTATTTTAACAGAGCAATTATAAAGGATAAATCAAAGGCAGAGGCTTATACCGGACTTGCTAATATCTATGTTGCCCAGGATGATCTTGACAGTGCAGAGAGCGTCTATCTCAACGCACTGGAGACACAACCGTCGAATGTAAATCTCTATAAAGCTGCAGTAAAATTCTATGAGAAAACAGAACAGCCGAATAAGATTTCTGATCTCCTGCAGGATTGTGAAGATAAGAATGTATTATCTGCTATGAATGATTATGTTTCATCTGCTCCTGAATTCAGTTTGAAAGAAGGAACCTATGATGAAGTACAGCAGGTAACATTAACATCTGCTACAGGCGGAACGATTTATTATACAACAGATGGTTCTGATCCGACGGAGTCAAGTACAGAATACAAAGAAGCTGTTTTGCTTCAGTCCGAAGGTGACACAGAGATCCGTGCAATTGCTGTTAATAAAAAGGGAATACCAAGTGCTGTTTCCAGTGCAAAATATTCCATTGAATTTCCACTTGTAGACGCTCCGGCAGTTTCTCCATCAACCGGACAATATAGTACAGCCACTCAGATCACGATTACGGTACCGGATGGATATACGGCATACTACACGATGGACGGTTCAACTCCAACCACATCCTCTGAGAAATATACTGACCCGATTGATATGCCAGAAAATTCACAAACAACTTTTTCAGCAATTCTTGTGAACGATAAAAATGGAAAAGCAACGGAAGCAACAACACGAAACTATATTACTACATATTAAGTAAACTGTGTAAAGTAACTAGAAAGTAACCTTGATTTTGGAAAATGTTATATAAATTTTCCAAAATAGGGTTGCTTTTTTTAGCATACAGAGTTATAATAATATCTGTTAAAAAAATAACAATACTACATAAAAAAGGAGAGATTTGTTATGAGTAGATTTTGCTTACCAAGAGACATTTATCATGGAAAAGGATGTCTGGAAGAACTGAAGAACCTGAAAGGAAAAAAAGCCATTCTTGTAGTTGGTGGCGGTTCTATGAAACGTCAGGGATTCCTGGATAAAGCAGTTAATTATCTGAAAGAAGGCGGAATGGAAGTTCAGCTGTTTGAAGGTGTTGAGCCAGATCCATCTGTTGAAACTGTTATGAAAGGTGCTGAAGCAATGCGTGCTTTCGAGCCGGATTGGATCGTTGCTATGGGTGGTGGATCACCAATCGATGCAGCGAAAGCTATGTGGGCATTCTATGAGTACCCGGAGATCTCCTTTGAAGACCTGATCACACCATTCAGTTTCCCGGAGCTGAGACAGAAAGCTAAATTTGCAGCAATTCCTACAACTTCAGGAACAGCTACAGAGGTTACAGCATTCTCAGTTATCACAAACTATCAGACTGGTGTGAAATATCCACTGGCTGACTTCAACATCACACCAGATGTTGCAATCGTTGATCCTGATCTTGTTGCAGGACTCCCGGTTAAACAGGTTGCATATACAGGTATGGATGCTCTTACACATGCAATTGAAGCATATGTATCCACACTGAACGGACCTTTCACAGATCCACTTGCACTGCAGGCAATTGAGATGGTTCTTGATTATCTGCCAGGATCTTACAAATGTGATATGGTTGCAAGAGAGCAGATGCATTATGCACAGTGCCTTGCAGGAATGGCATTCTCTAATGCATTACTTGGTATCGTTCATTCAATGGCTCATAAAACAGGTGCTGCATTCTCTACAGGACATATTCCGCACGGATGTGCTAACGCAATTTACCTTCCATACGTTATCAAATACAACGCAAAAGACGTTGTAGCTGCAAAACGTTATGCTGAAATCGCACGCAGAATGGGACTTGCCGGAACATCTGAGCAGGCTCTGATCAACAGCCTTGTTGAGAAGATTGATGAGTTCAATGTAAGACTGAACATTCCTAAGACTCTGAAAGATTTCGGAATCAATGAAGAAGAATTCAAAGAAAAAGTTGACAAGATTGCAGAACTGGCTGTAGGAGATGCCTGTACAGGATCCAACCCACGTGCAATCGATCCGGCTGCTATGGCTAAACTTCTTACATGTACATACTACGGAACAGAAGTTGATTTCTAAAATCAAAAATTAATAAAGGTTTCGGTGTTCTTATATAATAAGATAACACGGTAAACTTGTCTTAAACAATACGGGTAGATGCATGAAATTGTGTGTCTGCCCGTATGTTTTACTTGAATTCATAGCTGAAGTGTCGTATTATTAACAAAGAGCGAGTTGTTATTGTTTACACAATGTTTGAAGACAATAACGTCGATTTATTTACAAGGAGGAGAAACATGTATAAGATATTAAAAGCTGAAAAACTGGCTGATAAGATTTATCTGATGGATGTTCATGCACCACGTGTAGCAAGTCACTGTCAGCCTGGTCAGTTTGTCATCGTTAAAATGGACGAGAAAGGCGAACGTATTCCGCTGACAATCTGTGATTATGACAGAGAAGCAGGAACAATCACAATCGTCTTCCAGGAAGTTGGAGCTTCTACAACAAAAATGGGGGAACTTAAAGCAGGAGACAGTTTCCGTGACTTCACGGGTCCACTCGGATGCGCTTCTGAGTTTGTTCATGAAGACCTTGAGTCCCTTAAGAATAAGAAGATGCTGTTTGTAGCCGGTGGAGTTGGGGCTGCTCCGGTTTACCCACAGGTAAAATGGTTGAAAGCACACGGAATCGATGCTGATGTTATCGTTGGTGCTAAGACAAAAGATATGCTGATCCTTGAAGATCAGATGGAAGCTGTTGCAGGCAACTACTATCCATGTACAGATGACGGTTCTTACGGACACGCAGGAATGGTTACAACTATGGTAGAAGAACTTGTAAACAACGGAAATAAATACGATGTCTGCGTTGCGATCGGACCGATGATCATGATGAAATTTGTCTGTCTCTTAACAAAGAAACTTGAGATTCCGACAATCGTCAGCATGAACCCGATCATGGTAGACGGAACAGGTATGTGTGGTGCCTGCCGTCTTCAGGTTGGAGACGAGATTAAATTTGCATGCGTTGACGGACCAGAGTTCGACGGACACCTTGTTGACTTTGATCAGGCAATGAAGAGAAGCCAGATGTACAAATCTGAAGAAGGACGCGCAATGCTGAAACTTCAGGAAGGCGATACACATCACGGCGGATGCGGACATTGTGGAGGTGACGAATAATGGCTGATATGATGAAAAAAGTACCTGTAAGAGAGCAGGATCCAAAAGTACGTGCAACAAACTTTGAAGAAGTTTGTCTCGGTTATAACAAAGAAGAAGCAATGGAAGAGGCTACAAGATGCCTTAACTGTAAGAATGCAAAATGTATCCAGGGCTGTCCTGTATCCATCAACATTCCAGCATTTGTCCAGCAGGTAAAAGAAGGAAATATCGAAGAAGCTTACAAGATCATTGGTAAATCCAGTGCACTTCCGGCTATCTGTGGACGTGTTTGCCCACAGGAATCCCAGTGTGAAGGAAAATGTATCCGTGGAATCAAAGGTGAGCCTGTTTCTATCGGAAAACTGGAGCGTTTCGTTGCTGACTATGCACTTGAGAACGATATCAAACCAGAAGGCGCAGAGACTATGAACGGTCACAAAGTAGCTGTTATCGGTTCTGGCCCGTCCGGACTTACATGTGCCGGAGACCTTGCAAAACTCGGATATGATGTAACAGTATTCGAAGCATTACATGAGCTCGGTGGAGTACTTGTATATGGTATTCCTGAGTTCCGTCTTCCAAAACAGAAGTCGTTGCGAAAGAGATCGAGAAAGTAAAAGAGCTCGGTGTTAAATTCGAGACAAACGTTGTTATTGGTAAATCCACAACAATCGATCAGCTGATGGAAGAAGAAGGATTCGAGGCAGTATTCATCGGATCCGGTGCCGGACTTCCAATGTTCATGGGAATTCCGGGAGAGAATGCAAACGAAGTATTCTCCGCAAATGAATACCTGACAAGAAGTAACCTCATGAAAGCTTTCCGTGATGATTACGATACACCGATCGCTGCCGGTAAGAAAGTAGCCGTTGTTGGTGGTGGTAACGTAGCTATGGATGCTGCAAGAACAGCTCTTCGTCTCGGCGCAGAAGTTCATGTAGTATACAGAAGAAGTGAAGCAGAGCTTCCTGCAAGAGCAGAAGAAGTTCATCATGCAAAAGAAGAAGGAATCATCTTCGATCTTCTTACAAATCCGAAGAAGATCAATGTTGACGAGAACGGTAATATCACAAGCATGACAGTGATTAAGATGGAACTTGGTGAGCCAGATGCATCCGGAAGAAGACGTCCGGTTGAAATCGAGGGATCCGAGTACGACATCGAGGTTGATACAGTTATCATGTCTCTTGGTACATCACCGAACCCGCTGATTTCTTCTACAACAAAAGGTCTGGAGACAAACCGCAGAAAATGTATCGTTGCGGAAGAAGAGAACGGACAGACATCTAAAGAAGGCGTATTTGCCGGTGGAGATGCTGTTACAGGAGCTGCTACAGTTATCCTTGCTATGGGAGCTGGTAAAGCAGGTGCCAAAGGTATCGATGAATATCTGAGAAATAAATAATTGAAGGAAGATTGTACATAGGAGCGTAAGCTTCTTTGAGAAAATCGGAATTTAAAAAATATCCTGACAGGATGCAGAAAAATCTGTGCTTGTCAGGATATTTTTAATATACTAAAAATGAATTTGTCGTGTTATAATTTGAGGGAGACAACGGAAAAGTTTTTGTGACGTACAGCAATTTTGCTCAAATTAGATGACAACCTATTCGAAGATATGGTAAAATAATAAACCAAATGTTTGCAAATTTCCATAGAGTTCTATTGAAAAGAGAACCTTATGGAAATTTGTCATACATTTCAATAAACCTAAGAAGCAAAAATCTATTTTGGAGGAAACATAAAACATATGACGAATTATAACAGCAATGACAATCGATTTGATGGAAGATGCTTCCTTGAAGATGTTGAGATAAAGTTACAAAAACGAACTGGAAGAAATAGGGCAGTCTCTCTCTGATGGACAGAAAGAGATTGATAACATGCAGGAATATTACTGGGAAATTATACGGAGATGGATGAGTATGGTTACGAAGATTACGATAATCAGCAGGCACTCCTTCATCAGGTCAACGCTAATAATGAGAAGCTGCAATTAAAACATAGATTTGAGAAAATGTTAGATGCACCTTTTTTCGGACGTGTCGATTTTATGTATGACGGAGATGACGAACCGGAACCGTTTTATATTGGAATCGGAAATTTTGCCGAAAAAACAGGCATGCAGCCGCTGATCTACGACTGGAGAGCTCCGGTCAGCAGTTTGTTTTATGATTATGATAAAGGACCTGCAAGCTATGAGGCTCCTGCCGGAAGACTGGATGGAGAGATTCTTTCAAAATGGCAGTTTAAGATTCAGAATGGAGAACTTGTCTATGCCTTTGAAAGTGATACAAAAATCGATGATGATATTCTAAAAAAAAGAACTTGGAACAAACAGTGATGTAAAATTAAAAAATATCGTCCGCACGATTCAGAAAGAACAGAATGCAATTATCCGAAACACGAAAGATCGAATCCTTGTAATCCAGGGAGCTGCCGGAAGTGGAAAAACTTCGATTGCTTTACACCGAATTGCATATCTTTTATATCATGAACGCGACACTCTGAAATCATCCAACATACTGATTCTTTCACCGAACAGCGTATTTGCAGATTATATCTCACATATTCTTCCAGAATTAGGAGAAGAGAATATCCGTGAGATGAGTTTTGATCTCTACGCCTACAAAGAGCTTCGAAAAGGTGTCGCTGCAGACTGTGAGGATCGTTATGATCAGTTGGAACGTCGGATGAAGTTTCCGGATGAATCAGCTCAGAATCGTTTTGACTGGAAACAATCCAAAGATTTTATTGGTGAAATAGAAGGTTTCCTTGCGATTTTGGAAGATCGTCTGATGGAATTCAAAGAAATTGAGTTCCGTGGAATGACATTGACAGAAGAAGACTTGATCCAATTGTTCTACTATAAATTCACAGAGACTCCGTTATTGAAACGTATGGACGCTGTAAAAGACTATTTTATCGATTCCTGGGAAACTCTGAAAGGCAGAAATATTTCAGATGATGATCAGGAGATGCTTCAGATGAAGTTCGACAAGATGTACACAACGAAAGATATTTACACCATTTATAATTGGATGCTCGATGACTGTGGTTGTGATCTGTTGCCAGAAGTTCCGTACGAAAAACGAAAGCTCCCTTATGAAGATGTATTTCCTATGCTTTATCTGAAATATCGTCTTTCCGGTGGGAACTCAACTCATAAGAACATTAAGCATCTTGTTATTGATGAAATGCAGGACTACACTTATCTGCAATACACCATCCTGGAATCCTTGTTTCATTGTAGAATGACAATTCTTGGAGACCGTGCACAGACCCTGGATACAAAGCAACAGGATGTACTGAGATTTCTCCCTAAATTACTTGGACGTGAGATCCGAACGATTGAGATCAAAAAGAGTTACCGGAATACATTAGAAATTGCCCGGTATGCGGAAAAAGTCAGTGGAGTATCTGATCTTGAGTTACTGGACCGCCATGGAAAAGAAGTAGTAGAAAAGACATTTAACACAGATACGGAATTGCTTGATGAACTTGTCTGTCATTTAAAATGTCCGGGAGACTTTGAAACTGCTGCCCTGATCACAACAACAGAAGAGGAAGCTTTTGACTTAAGCCGTCTCCTGAAACTGCGTGGTATCAATGTATCCTATGTGGATCGTAACAGTTCCGCATTTAAGAAAGGTCTCACAGTAACGACATTTTATCTCGCAAAAGGGCTGGAATTTGACCAGGTTTTCGCACTTCGCGGTGCAAAAGAAAATCCGCTTAAAAATCAGGCGGAATATATCTGCGCAACAAGAGCTCTTCACGAACTCTATATTTATGAAATTACTGACAGCTTATCAAAATAACAGTTGACAGGCATGTATGATTAAAATTTATTCAGAAAGAACAGGAAAATGAAGATTACATTAATAACCGTAGGAAAGATAAAAGAAAAATATCTGCGAGATGCGATCGCAGAATACAGCAAGCGATTAAGCCGTTACTGCAAACTGGAGATTATAGAAGTAGCTGATGAAAAGACACCTGACCATGCAAGTGATGTCGTGGAAAATACAATTCGTGACAAAGAAGCTGAACGTATTATAAAATATGTAAAAGAGGATGCCTATGTGATCACGCTTGAGATTAACGGAAAAACTTCTTAGTCTGAAGAACTTTCTGCAAAGATCAATCAGCTTGGAATCCAGGGAACCAGTCATATTATATTTATCATTGGTGGATCCATTGGTTTGGGCAAAGAAGTGCTCGCAAGATCGGACTATGCATTAAGCTTTTCCAAGATGACCTTTCCACACCAGTTGATGAGGGTCATTCTGTTGGAACAGATATACAGAAGTTATCGGATCATCAACGGTGAACCATATCATAAATAGAAATCTGTCACAGAAAACGACTGGTATAGGACATCGTGATACATTCATATACTGATGACAAAGGATTTTTATATAAAAACTTCAATGAACCGAGAGCAGATCAAAGAAAAGATGATATCCGCAATGGATCTCCCAAAAGATGTGATTCAGAATGCTTCTGTTATAACCATTTTAGGCCGAAATGAATTATGCATTGAAAATTATCGAGGCATTATTGAATACACAGATACACTGATCCGTGTGCAGACGCGGGCAGGACAGATCCGGATCCAGGGAAAACGACTCCGGATTCAATATTACACAAATGATGAGATGAAAGTATCTGGAACATTATCATCTTTAGAATTTACTGAGGGGAGGAATCCGGGGTGATTCATTGCCTGATCCGCTACTTGTCCGGTTATGTGAAGATTCAGATCAAAGGATACTCCCCTGAACGATTTCTGAATCTCTGCTGTTATCACCGCATCCGATTCTGGGGATTGACCCGTATCGGAACAAATTATGAATTATACTTGAGTTTATCTGATTTTCGAAAGCTTCGTCCCTATGTCAGAAAAACACATACAAAAGTCATACTAAAAAAACGGTATGGCTTTCCTTTTTTTCTTTATCGCTACCGAAAAAGAAAACTATTCTTTATCAGCATCTTCCTATGCATTTTTCTAATCAATTGTTACTCACAATTTCTATGGGATATTCATTTTCAGGGAAATAAAAGATGGACCGACACGACCTTAACAACGTTTCTGAAAGAAGAGGGGATTTATCCTGGAATGCAAAAGAAAAATGTAGATTGTCAAGGGATTGTCAAAGCCCTTCGAAAAGAATATAATGATATCGTTTGGGTATCTGCTTCTCTTGACGGCAGCCGATTAAAAATACAGATAAAAGAAAATGAAGATGCGTTTCCTATTATCTCATCTACTCAGGCAGATAAGAGTAACAAGACAGATCCTTTACCTGCTGATCTTGTTGCTTCTACTGATGGAATCATTACAAAATTAATTACACGCAGCGGCATTCCTCAGGTACATATCGGGGATTCTGTAACAAAAGGAACTTTACTTGTATCTGGGCGGATTGACATCCTGGATGACAGTGGTGAAATTACCGGATATCAATATACGCATGCCGATGCAGATATTTTCGCTGATACACAGATTTCTTATCTGGATACAATTTCCTGTTATCATAATAAAAAAGTATATACAAAAGAAACAAAAAAGTCCGGATTTATTCAAATCGGATCTGTCCGGTTAGAAACATGGAAACCGAAAACATCTGACCGTTCTGAAAAACTTTGTATAGAGCATCGGTTAAAACTGGGAGAAAATTTTTCACTTCCTGTTTTTATGGTCATGAAACAATAAAAAAATACAGCTTCAAGAAAATAAAATATACAAAAAAAGAGAGCCAGACAATTTTAAGCAGTCGATTTCGCTATTTTTGTAAAGATTTAGAGGAAAAGGGTATTCAAATTAATGAAAAAAATGTTAAGATATATATATCTGCCGAAAAGGCAACGGCTTCAGGTACGCTCTATCTGAATCAGCAGATTGAAGAGGAAACAGAGACCGAAAGAATAACTTTAGAAAGGAACGAACCGGATGAGTCTGTCGGAACTGATCATTGATATTCCGGCTGAATACGAGATGAATGTATTTGGCCAGTTTGATACTTATATAAAGAAAATAGAAAGAACTTTTCATGTCACATTGATTTCACGTGACGGTGCAACTAAGATTGTAGGAGATACAATTGCTGCACAGAAAGCCCAGCGTGTACTTACACAGCTTGTGGAACTTGCTAAACGAGGAAATACGATTACGGAACAGAATGTAGACTATGCAATCTCGCTCGTATTTGAGGATCAGGAAGAAGCCCTTGTTTCTATTGATAAAGATCTGATCTGTCATACACTACAGGGAAAACCTATCAAACCTAAAACATTAGGTCAGAAAAAATATGTTGATGCAATTCGTAATGGAATGATCACTTTCGGTCTCGGACCTGCCGGAACGGGAAAGACCTATCTTGCGATGGCAATGGCAATCACAGCATTCAAACGCGAAGAAGTAAGCAGAATCATCCTGACGCGCCCGGCAATTGAAGCCGGAGAGAAGCTTGGATTTCTTCCGGGTGACCTGCAAAGCAAGATTGATCCGTATTTAAGACCTTTATATGACGCGCTTTATCAGATTATGGGAGCTGACAGTTTTCTTAAGAATTCTGAAAAAGGATTGATTGAGGTTGCTCCTTTGGCATATATGCGCGGACGTACTTTAGATAATGCGTTCATCATCCTCGATGAAGCACAGAATACAACGCCGGCCCAGATGAAGATGTTCTTAACAAGAATTGGTTTTGGATCCAAGTTGTTATTACAGGTGATTCTACGCAGAAAGATCTTCCATCCGGAACAATATCCGGACTTGATGTTGCTGTAAAGGTTGTAAAAGATCTGGAAGGGATCAACATCTGTACGCTGACAAGCAAAGATGTTGTAAGACATCCATTAGTTCAGAAAATTGTAAAAGCATATGAGGACTATGAGAAAAAATCGTCCAGACCGAGAGAAAACAGGAGGAAAAAAGGATGAGTCTTTTTATCGAAGAAGAGGGGAATATAAAGTTAGACTTTGATACAGTAGAGATTGCCGCATTAGTTATTGACGCTGCATTAGAACTTGCAGACTGTCTTATGAAGCAGAGATCAATCTTCTTTTGACTGAGAATGCCAGATTCACGAAATGAATCTGGAACAACGTGGAATTGACCGCCCAACAGATGTACTTTCTTTCCCTATGATCGAATACGAAGAACCGGGGGATTTTTCCGTGATTGATGAAGAAAGTGCAGAAGCCTTTAATCCGGAATCCGGAGAATTGATGCTTGGTGATATCGTTATCTCAAAGGAAAAAGTGTTATCCCAGGCTGAAGAATATGGACATTTACCCAAAAGAGAGTATGCTTTCCTGATTGCACACAGTATGCTTCACTTATTTGGATACGATCACATGGTTGATGAAGAACGTGTTGTCATGGAAGCGAAACAGAAAGAAATCATGGAAAAAGTCGGTATTTTCCGCTGATAGGATACATATATTAAATAGATTTTAAGGAATGGGACACTAGGAGGAAGTTATGTCTGAAACTGAGGCACAAACAACGAAAAAACGAACGAAAAAGGATGATTATATTGTCCAGGGTTCGATACTTGCAGCAGCAGCTGTACTTACAAAAATCATAGGCGTAGTCTACCGGATTCCGCTGACGAATATTTTAGGAGATGAAGGAAACGGATTTTATGGATATGCCTATCAGGTCTATGCAATCGCTCTGATGATTTCATCATTCAGCCTTCCGACTGCCGTATCCAAGCTGGTATCGATCCGACTTGCAAAGCGTCAGAGACGAAATGCATTCCGTGTATTTATCTGTTCACTTGCTTTTGCAATCGGTGTTGGATTATTCATCTCGCTGACAATCTTTTTGGGAGCAGGACTGATTTCAACACATTTAATGAAATCTCCACTTAGCGTTTACGCACTTCGTGTTCTTGCCCCGGGACTTCTGATCGTTGCAGTCATGGCTGTTATCCGTGGATATTTCCAGGGAATGGGAACAATGCTTCCAACAGCTATCTCACAGATCATTGAGCAGGTATTTAATGCCGTGATCAGTATTGTCGGCGCAAGTGTCCTCTTTGGCATCGGAACAAAAGCAGGAGAAAAATCCGGAGAGGAGCTTCTCGGACCTGCTTACGGTGCTGCCGGAAGTACACTTGGAACGGTTGTCGGCTCTTTATCTGGATTGTTATTTCTTTTGTTTATCATTTTTTTATATAAAATGTAATACGCAAACAGCTTAAAAGAGACCGCACCCAGAATGTTGAAAGTTATTCTTTCCTTCTGAAAGCATTACTTTTAACAGCAATCCCCGTTGTATTCAGTACCGCTGTATATAACATTAACCAGATTATCGACCTTACAATCTTTAATCATGTTATGGAGTCACAAGGCTATGTAGAGAAAGAATACATGGCTCTTCAAGGTATTTACACCGGTAAATACGACACCCTGATCAATGTCCCGATGGCAATTGCGAACGCACTTGGAACATCTCTTGTGCCAAGTCTTACAGCTGTTGTTACAGCAGGTACAAAGAAACAGGTTCACAGTAAGATTAACCAGACTTTACGTCTTACAATGGTAATTGCTATTCCGAGTTGTATCGGTTATTTTGTACTTGCTTCCCCAATTATGGTTCTGCTGTACAATGACTCCAGTGCAACACCGGCGCATCTGTTGATGGCAGGAGCTATCGTTGTTGTACTGTATGGACTTTCCTCTGTAACGAATTCCATTCTTCATGGATTAAACTACATGACAAGTCCCGCAAAGAATGCTGCAGCAGCTCTTGGAATCCATCTGGTAGCATTTGTACTGATGATGACTGTATTCAAGATGAACGTCTATGCACTGGTGGGTGGAAATATTGTATTTGCACTTGCAATGAGTATTTTGAACCTGCTCAAGATTCGAAAAGTCAGCGGTTTCAAAATCGATTTTATAAGCACTTTCGGAAAACCATTCGCTGCAGCAGCAGTGATGGGCATTGTAACTTTCGGCGTATTCAGACTGTTTGATACACTGATCGGCGGTCGTGTAATTCCAGTATGCATTTCATTGATTGTAGCAATACTTGTTTATGCGGTTGTTATGTTAAAGATCGGAACACTTTCTGAAGATGATATCCTTGATCTTCCAATGGGTGGACGTATCCTGAGAATTTCTAAGAAATTCCATCTGCTTCCAGCCGTAAAAGTAGAAGAATAAAAAAAAATAAA
>ENA-OQLB01000167-OQLB01000167.1-human-gut-metagenome-genome-assembly--contig:-NODE-167-length-39381-cov-4.443955_pt1 | contig 39381 bp, 45 predicted proteins | sample MGYA00242656_ERZ504813 | MGnify/ENA primary metagenome ERZ504813 (study PRJEB26092, sample SAMD00036388) | human gut metagenome | host: Homo sapiens | study: EMG produced TPA metagenomics assembly of... | reverse complement strand
AACCAAAACCAATCTGTGTTGCAACATAAGTAACAAGAACTGCGATAACTGAATCATATCCAAACTGCTACAAACAACGGACAAAGAATCATAGTAAACGGAAGCGCTTCTTCTCCCATCCCGAAAACTGCTCCACCAAGAGAAAACAGTACGAAAAGTATCGGAATCAGTAGTTTTTCTGCTCCCTCTGCCTTACGGATCAATCCGATCAATCCGGATTCAATCGCACCTGTACGGATCATGATACCGAATGCACCACCTACTACCATAAGAAATGCGATAATCTCGATTGCAGAACTATTTACGATTCCGTTATACATATAGTTAAAAAATCCTGTTCCACCATCTCCACTAAAGAGTGCTACTCCTTCTGTTACTACATTTCCTGTATCATCTGTCAGATACTGGAAACTTCCGTCTTTGATTACTGTGCGGGTTTTCTCAACACCATTGATCATATATGAAATATCCTGTGTTTCGTAAAATCCCTTTGGTACAAGAAATGTCATAAGTGCTGCGAAAACAACTACAAAAAAGATGATAATGTAGGTATCAGGCACTTGGAATCCCTTGTTAAAAGACTTTAACCCTTTTCCTTCGTTTTTGCTCATTTTTGAATCTCCCTCCCATTTTTCATTAAACCTGTCAATATTATTTTTCAAAAAAACTGCTCTTATTTCCTGCAGCGTCCAAGTCTGCCTTTAAAATCTTCATACCCAAAATCAGTAAGACGTTCCATGGTTTTATCGCCATGTCTCAGCCATATATCAGGCAAAGGCATTCCATTAAAGGTATTGTTCTTGCAGGTTGTATAAATGGCCATATCACCAAACATGAGAATGTCTCCGTACTTCAACGGCTCTGAAAAGCTGTAATCTCCTATGATATCTCCTGACAGGCAGGTTGGTCCTCCGAGCCGGATTGTGACTGCATTTTCTCCCGGTTCATCTGCTCCAAGAAGAGGAGGACGATAAGGCATTTCCAGAACATCCGGCATATGACAGGCAGCACTTCCATCCAAAATTGCAAGCCGGGTATCACCATTTTGCAGCACATCCAGAACAGTTGTCAAAAAGAATCCTGCATTTAAGGCCCATGCCTCTCCGGGCTCCAAATAAACATCTACCTTCCATTCTTCCTTTGCTGCTCTAATGCACTTCTCAAGCCGTGCAATATCATAGCCTGGTCTTGTAATATGATGTCCTCCTCCCAGATTCAGCCATTTCATCTGAGAAATCAGATCTCCGAATTTCGTCTTTACTGCTGTAAGAGTAGTTTCCAGATCAGAAGAGTCCTGCTCACAAAGGGTGTGAAAATGAATACCATCCAATAATCCGATCAGCTCCGGATGCTTTCTCACAGCAGTCTCCCACTGTGCTCTTGTGGTACCATGCGGCTGCCTGGGGCACAGGGATCATAAATAGCATGTCCCTCCTGGGTAGAGCATTCCGGATTGATCCGAAGCCCTGCACTTTTCCCGGCCTCCTTCACTCTTTTTCCAAAGCGAAGAAGCTGAGAAGGAGAGTTAAACACTATATGATCTGCAAAGCTAAGCAGCTCCTCAAATTCATCCTCACGATATCCAGCGCAAAATACATGTACCTCTTTTCCGGGCATCTCCTGGGCACCAAGCCTGGCTTCGTACAGTCCGCTTGCTTCTGTTCCTGTCAAATATGGTTCCAAAAGATGATAGCAGTCATAATTACTGAAAGCCTTCTGTGCCAGGAGCATTTTGCAACCTGTTCTTTTGGCAATATTCCCCATTAATTCTGCATTTTTTATAAGCGCCGCTTCGTCGAGAACATAACAAGGTGTTTTGATCTTCCGCAGCTCCGGCGGAATAATTCCGCCGGACGCTGCAAAGGGTGGTCTTGTATCTGTTCTTTCCATTAATCCACCAGCTCCGGATCATGATTTTCGCTGCGTGGAAGTCCATATTTGTCAAGTGCTTCCAGGAACGGATCCGGGTCAAATTCTTCTACTGTGTACACTCCCGGGCGGATCCATTTTCCGGTAAGCATCATTAATGCTCCGCACATAGCCGGAACGCCTGTCGTATAGCTGATTGCCTGACTTCCAACCTCTTTATAACATTCCTGGTGGTCACAAACATTGTAAATATAATAGGTTTTCTCTTTTCCATCCTTTACCCCGGTGAAAATGCAGCCAATATTAGTTTTTCCCTTAGTACGTGGACCCAAGCTGGCCGGATCCGGGAGAAGAGCCTTCAAGAACTGGATAGGAACGATTTCCTGTCCATTATAGTTGATCGGAGTAGTAGAAAGCATTCCCACATCCTCCAGACAGCGCATGTGATCTAGATAGCTCTGTCCGAAGGTCATAAAGAAACGGATTCTCTTTACACCCGGAATTGTCTGGGCAAGGGACTCGATCTCCTCGTGATGCAGAAGATACATGTCTTTATCGCCGACCTGATCAAAATCATATTCCCGCTTGATCGCCATCGGAGGAATTTCCACCCAGTGTCCATTCTCCCAGTAGCTTCCGGGCGCACTTACCTCACGAAGATTGATTTCCGGATTAAAGTTGGTTGCAAATGCATATCCGTGGTCTCCTCCATTGCAGTCCAGAATATCAATGGTATCGATCTGGTCAAACTCATGCTTTAATGCATATGCACAATATGCCTGGGTAACACCCGGGTCAAAGCCGCAGCCAAGAAGTGCTGTAAGTCCTGCCTCTTCAAATTTCTTCCGGTATGCCCACTGCCAGGAATAATCAAAATATGCGGAAAATCCCGCTTCCTTGCAGCGTTTTTCGTAAATAGCACGCCATTTGGGATCATCCGTATCCTCCGGCTCATAGTTTGCCGTATCCATATAGTTTACACCACATGCCAGACATGCATCCATGATGGTCAGATCCTGGTACGGAAGCGCAATGTTCATTACCAGATCCGGTTTGTAACTATTGATCAGCTGGATCAGCTGGTTTACATCATCCGCATCCACCTTTGCGGTGGTAATAACTGTTTTTGTTTTTCCTTCCAGTTTCCGGGCAAGTGCATCACATTTTTCTTTTGTCCTGCTTGCTATACACAGTTCTGTAAATACAGTATCTGCCTGACAACACTTCTGAATTGCTACACTGGCTACTCCGCCGCAGCCGATTACAAGTACTCTGCTCATGTTTTTTGTCTCCTTTTTTATACTCAATTCTCGTAACTGTTTTTATTTTGCCACCGCCAGCAGCAGTTCCCTGACCACCTTACATGCTGTAGCTGTGGAAACACCGCTTGGATCCAGCATAGGTGCCAGCTCATTGACATCTGCTCCCACAATATTTAATTCTGATACCTTCCGGATAGCAGCAAGCAATTCAAGGAAGCTTACGCCTCCTGCCTCCGGTGTACCGGTTCCCGGAAATACAGATGGATCCAGACAGTCCAGATCAATGGTAAAATATACCGGAACCTGCTTCCTGGCCAATTCCTGTACGGTTTCTTCCAGGCCTTCAAAGGTAAAGGGATGAAAATCTGTATGCTCTTTTGCAAACCGGAATTCTTCTCTCTCCCCGCTTCGGATACAAAACTGATGTATCCGCCCATCTCCCAGAATATCATAGCATCTGCGGATAACACACGCATGACTTAAATGGGCACCAAGATAATCGTCTCTTAAATCTGCGTGCGCATCAAAATGAATAATATGAAGTCCCGGATATCTCCCGGCGACAGCTCTCACAGCAGCCAGTGTCACCAGATGCTCTCCCCCCAGAAGCAACGGCATTTTTCCCTCTTTCAGGATTTCCTCTGCACGATCCTGTATATCAGCAAGCGCCTTTTCACTGCTGCCGAAGCAAAGCTCCAGATCTCCACTGTCAAATGCCCGGATATCCATAAGGTCACGATCCTGATAAGGGCTGTAGGTTTCCAGTCCAAAGCTTTCATGACGAATGGCAGAAGGACCGAACCTGGCTCCCGGACGAAAGCTTGTGGTCGAATCAAAGGGAGCTCCGTAAAGAACAATTTCTGCTTCCTCAAAGCTGCTGTCACAACCGATAAAATTTTCAATATTTGGTAAGATCATAAATCAGTCCTCCACCTCCTGAAGCATTTCCTCCAGAAAAGCCGGAAGATAAAATGCACCTTTGTGAAGCCTTGAGTATAGTAACGGGTACGAAGATTCAGTGAATTCCATGCCTTCGAATCCAGGTCATCCACAGGATGATATTTTTTACTTGCAAAGCCAAACAGCCAGTAGCCGGCAGCAAAGGTAGGAATATGAGCCTGGTAAACACGGCTGATCTGGAAAGTACTGGCAATTCTTTTGTGACTGCGCTGCATGGCATGCGCATCCTCGGAATAAAAAGGACTTCCCTGCTGATTAACCATGATTCCATCCGCCTTCAGCGCATTATAGCAGTTTCCGTAAAATTCACGGGTAAATAATCCCTCCGATGGGCCAAAAGGATCCGAGGAATCTACAATAATAAGATCATATTTATTTTCGCAGCGGCGTATATATTTCAACGCATTTTCATAATGAAGGTGCACTCTCCTGTCATCCACCTGCAGGCATTTCCCGGAAGATATGCGCGACAGGCTTCTACTACCATAGGATCCATCTCTACCAGATCAATATGGCTGACACGGTCATACCTGGTCAGTTCACGTACAACTCCGCCGTCTCCTGCTCCGATCACAAGAATATCTTTAGCTTCTTTGTGAATAGCCATAGGTACATGAGTGATCATTTCGTCATAAATAAATTCGTCACGCTCTGTGAGCATTACATTACCGTCCAGTGTGAGCACCCTGCCAAATTCCGGTGTCTCAAAAATATCAATTCTCTGATAGTCACTCTGCTTTGAATAAAGCTGACGGTTTACCCGGATACTATGCTTCACATCCGGTGTATGAAATTCCGAAAACCACATTTCCATTTTCTTTACCTCCCTGCCAGTACGTTTAAACGCAATATATCCGGATCTTCAGGGCCTGTCATATTGCATCCTTTTGCCTTGGCATATTCAATATAATCCAGGATTTCCGGAGTGATTCGTTCCCCCGGAGCCAAAATCGGGATTCCCGGAGGATAACACATTACAAACTCGCTGCATACTTTGCCTTCGGTTTCTCTGAGAGGAAGGCTGCATTTTTCTGCATAAAAAGCTTCCTGAGGACTTGTCACTACCTGAGGATCGATATATTCCTGATCCAGCAATCCTGATTTATCCTTCTGGAATCGCCTGCGGATCTCCGCAAGAGCACTTACCAGCCGCTCTATTTCCTGGGCACGATCTCCGATCGACAGATAAGCCAGAATATTTCCAATATCACCAAATTCGATCTGAATATCATATTCATCTCTCAGTATATCGTAAACCTCGATCCCTGCAAGTCCGATATCCAGGGTATGTACACTTAATTTCGTAATGTCAAAATCAAAAACCGAATCTCCATTCACCAGCTCTTTTCCAAATGCATAATAGCCGCCAATAGCATTGATCTCTTCCCTTGCATACTCTGCCATATCTGCTACCTGATGAAAAATCTGGCGTCCTCGCTGTGCAAGATTCCGGCGTGAAATGTCAAGACTTGACATCAGAAGATAACTGCCTGAAGTAGTCTGAGTCAGATTGATGATCTGACGGACATAACCGGCATGAACACCTGGTCCTGTAAGAAGAAGCTGGACTGGGTCAGGCTTCCGCCGCTTTTATGCATGGATACAGACGCCATATCTGCACCGGCTGCCATTGCCGAAACCGGCAGACCTCCGCCAAAATAAAAATGAGTTCCATGTGCCTCATCTGCCAGACACAGCATTCCTGCTTCATGAGCCATGCGTACAATTGCGCGAAGATCACTGCAGATTCCATAATAGGTGGGATTGTTCACCAGCACAGCCACCGCATTTGGGTGCTCCTTAATTGCCTTTGCCACCTGTTCACGTCGCATTCCAAGAGAAATCCCAAGTCTCTGATCCACCTCCGGATTCACATAGACCGGGATGCTCCGCACAGAACCAGCGCATTCAGCACACTTCTGTGGACATTTCGGGGAAGAATGATCTCATCTCCCTCTTACAGGCAGTTAGCACCATAGTCTGCACTGAGCTTGTAGTTCCTCCAACCATAAGAAATGCATGCGCTGCTCCAAATGCATCTGCTGCCAGCTCTTCCGCCTCCCGGATCACGGATACAGGATGACAGAGATTATCAAGCGGCTTCATGCTGTTTACATCCACACCTACACATTTTTGTCCCAGAAATTCAGTAAGCTCCGGATTTCCTCTTCCTCTTTTATGTCCCGGCACATCGAAAGGTACTACTCTCATACGCAGGAATTTTTCCAGAGCTTCATGAATTGGAGCATGATTCTGGTCCAGTTTAAAACGACTTCTGTTCATTGCTTCTCCATTTCCAGTTCCTTTATCCGCACAAAAAAAGCAGGCCGATACAAAACCGTAAACCTGCTTAGATCATTCTTCCTGATTTTATTTTCATCGCATATAAATATGAGAATCCCCATATTTACATGAGATCAGAATCCGGATGATATATGTCAGAGTCTATATAGCAATCATACTTTTACTACTCTTATTGACCGTTTCACAAGTCTGCGCAACAGGCGCATGACGGTTATCAAAGGAACCAACTTATAAAATTTGAGCTTCTAACTCAATCAATAAGGCAACCAAAGTTACCATCAGCGGCAGTGGACCCGGCTGTCCGTATGGCCTTGACCCCAAAATGGAGTGGTCCAAAATAATTGCTTTGAAAAGACTCTTTCTTGTCCTTCAAAATCTTCATAAGCATAGCATATCTGAAAATTCATGTCAACTATCAAAATCGTTTAAATACTTATAGTATGAACCATTTATAATAATGTCAGAAGGATATTCTTTTCTTGAATCCCTCATATTTTCATGCTAATATGTATAATTAGGTCAAAAACTACAAAATACAAAATGGAGGAAATATGAATCAAAAAAGTACATCTGCTCCCATAGCAGAAAACAAAATGGGGACCATGCCCGTAGGAAGGCTTGTACTAAACATGTCTCTGCCAATGATGATCTCCATGCTGGTGCAGGCATTGTACAATATTGTGGACAGTGTTTTCGTTGCCATGCTTTCCGAAAATGCTCTGACGGCAGTTTCCATGGCTTTTCCACTGCAGACACTTCTGATCGCAGTAGGTGCAGGTACCGGTGTGGGTATGAACGCACTGCTTTCCAAATCCCTTGGAGAAAAGAATTTTAAAAAAGCTGATCGGACAGCCAGCAATGCTGCTTTCCTGTATGGCTTAAGCTATCTGGTTTTCCTGATCCTTGGATTTACAGTAGTAAAACCATTTTATGCCAGCCAGGTACATAACGCAGACTCTGAGATCTTTAAATTTGGAATTGAATATCTGAGCACAGTTATGATATTCTCCTTTGGTCTGCTTGGACAGTTTTTCTTTGAACGTCTGCTCACATCCACAGGAAAAACCATATTCAGCATGACTTCTCAGCTGTGCGGTGCCATCACCAACATCATCCTTGACCCGATCCTGATCTTTGGTCTGTTCGGTGCTCCGAAATGGGTGTTACCGGAGCTGCTGTAGCTACTGTGATCGGACAGTGTGTAGCCTGCATCGTTGCAGGAATCTGCAACCATAAATTTAATCATGAAGTCCGGCTCAGCTTCAGGGGCTTCCGTCCTGACCTTAAGATCATCGGCCATATTTATGCAGTAGGTATTCCATCGATCATCATGCAGTCCATCAGTTCTATCATGACCTACTGCATGAATCTGATCCTTGTACAGTTTACAGTCACTGCAACTGCAGTATTTGGTGTTTACTTCAAATTGCAGAGCTTTTTCTTCATGCCTGTATTTGGACTTAACAACGGCATTACACCGATCATTGCCTATAATTATGGTGCACGCCACAGAAAGCGTATGCTTAAAACTGTCAAAGTCAGCATGTTCATCGCATTCTGTTTTACATTCATTGGTTTTCTTGCCTTTGAATTTATTCCGAAAACACTGCTGGGGCTGTTCAGTGCTTCCGAAGATATGCTTACCATCGGAATCCCTGCACTTCGTATCATAGGAATCCACTATCTGATCGCATGGTTCTGTATCATTGCGGGAACTGTATTCCAGGCACTCGGAAAAGCTGTATTCAGTATGATCGTATCTATCATGCGTCAGCTGTTTGTCCTGGTACCTGCTGCTTATATCCTTGCTTCCATCGGCGGACTTCACGCAGTATGGTGGTCTTTCCCCATTGCGGAGATCATTTCTCTGATCGTGTCCGTAGCTTTCCTGGTTGTCATAAACAGAACGATCATTCAAAAAATTCCGGAGGCCTAAGGACATCAAAGCTTCCCATTCCAATTTATATAAAAAGAAGACAGAAGATTTCCTTTTTTCCCTTCAGGATATCTTCTGTCTTTTTTATTGTTATTTATAGATCCGGTAGCCATCCCTTCCGGAGCGTTTTACCTGATAAAGAGCAAGATCTGCTTTTTGATACAGTTCCATAAAGGTATCTCCATCCTGTGGTGCAAAAGCAATTCCTGCACTAAAAGTAAATGTATGCTCCCCCATGCCTTCCATACGGATCTCCCGGAGCTTTTCATGAAGTTTTTTTATTCTGCTTTCCATATTTTCGCGGGAACCGATATTACAGAGCAGGATCACAAACTCATCTCCGCCGATACGCCCGATCACATCCTGTTCCCGGAACTGCCCTTTAAGAAAACCTCCCAGCATTTTTAATACATTATCTCCCATGACATGTCCGTAAACATCATTCACTTCTTTAAAATGATCCATATCCAGGATCAGGAAGCCATGAAAGCCTTCCGGAGCTTTTTCTCTCAGAATAGCATCGATCACCTTCTGCGTATTCTCTCTGTTATAAACGCCTGTAAGCACATCCTTCTGGCAGAACGTACCAATTCCGCTTTCTCCTGATTATTTCTTACAACAATATACAGGAGCAGGAGAAGCACCAGAATACAGAAGCTTCCCATAAATAGGATTTCATAACCGGAAATGATTCATAAGCCTGCTGTGCACTTTTTACAGGAATTGCATAACAGATCATCCAGTCGTTGTATCCAAGAGGCATATATGCCAGATACCGATCTGCTTCTTTTCTCTCTTTGAGGCTAAGCTTCACCAGACCACTTTCGCCAACTTTAAAATCTTCCTGAATATCCTGAAGAGTATGCTTTCCTTTGAGATTTTTTTCTCCGTAATATTTAAAAAGATTGATTCCATATGTGATCTCCGTACCAGACGCCGAACCACTGTCAAAGGCAATGATCTCTCCATCACTTGTAGCCAGAAAACTGTTTCCCGCTCCGTCAAAAAGATCATTAAAAAGCATATGGCTCAGCGCTGTAACATTACAGGATCCGCCCAACACACCGATCACTTTATGGTCTTTGTATACCGGCACACCTAAAACCACCCGCACCTTATGGTCCACACTGCTTTCCAGGGGATCGCTGATGGTCTGCTCTCCACTGATAGCCTCCTGAAAATATCTGCGATGAGAAACATTCTTGGTTACTCCATTGTCGTAGTATGCATCTCCATTCTTATCAATAAGAGCAGCCCTCTCCAGGTCTGTCTTTTCATAAATGGATATCAGTCGTTCTTTATTTTCTTCTGAAAAAAGTTCTTCTGATCTTCCCATTGCAGAGGCAATCTCATTCAGATATTGATAATTAATATCCAGTATCGTCCGCAAATGTTCGCTTTGTCTCTGCACATTTATCTTCAATGTATTCTGAGAATTCACCTGTACAGCCCTCTGCACACACTCGAAAAAAATAAGAATCCCTGCTATAACCGCCAAGATAAAAACGCCGGTTGCCATAACATAATTTTTTAATTCAAAGTGATTCTTTTTCATACGTTTTCTCCTGATCTAACCTTTTTTGTCCTGCATTTTTATTTTACCATGATTTTTGTTTTTTCTCTATAACAAAAATCTGCAGATTCCAATCATAAGATTGAAAAATGCAGATTTTTTACAACGATATCTGATTATTATTCCTTATTATGCCGCCTTCCGCAACTCACGTCCGGCTTATATTGCTGCAATAAGAACAACGTTATTTATTTTTCTTTGTGTTTACGATCAGCGGAACAATTTCTCCTTTTTTTACATCCACCAGTCCCTTATCAGTCAGCTTCAGTGCCGGGCTTACCGGTAATCCAAGTGTTGCCACTGACATGATCGGATTATTATGCACATATCCCAGATCTGTAAGGCTTTTTCTTACCGCCTTCAATGCAAGGCCATTCTCCCTGATTGATTTTTCGGATAAAAGCCCACATACCGGAAGTGCAAGTTCAGAAATGATCCTTCCATCTTTTACTGTCAGAAATCCCCCCTGCAGTTCCCGAATCCTATTTACAGCAAATAACATATCATCCGGAGAGCTTCCTGCCACAAAGAGATTATGATGATCATGAAAATATGTTGTTGCCACAGTTCCCTTTTTCAAGCAGGAGCCTGTAAGAATCCATAGCCGATATTTCCGTTCTTCCCATGACGTTCCACCACCATAGCCAGAAGACATCCGCTGTTTTCCCAACAGATCTTTCCGGCTTTCACCGGCATTTCCACCAGTTTTTCAGTAGTATGGGTACGATCCGAATTGATCTCTATCACACGAACCGTTGCATATCCTTCCTGAAAAGGAGCATTCACTTGAAAATCCTTCAGAAAAATCTCCGGAAGCTGTACACTCCGGTAAAAATCTGCCGGAAATTCATATGTGGAAGCAGACAGCGGCAACTGCGGTTCATCCTTTGCATAAATCGGAACACCATTTTTGAATACAGCTTCCGGTTTAAGAACGGACGGATCTTTAAGCAGCATAAAGTCCGCAAGTTTTCCCGGTGCGATAGCTCCTCTGTCATAAAAATGCATCCGCTGACATGGTGTATATGTGGCACAGTAGATTGCCTGTTCCATCGGAAATCCCATATCGATCGCTTTCTGTACCACTGCATTCAGCGTCCCTGCTCATACAAAACATCTGCCATAGTATCATCTGTTACAAAGGAACAATACTCGTAGAGCTGGTTCTGGCAGATATATTCCAGGATTTCCGGTTTCAACATTTTATCCTGGATCTCAAAAAACATTCCGTTTTCGATCCGCTGCTTTACTTCCTCAAGAGTATGTTCTGTATGATCACCATTAATACCCAGATAAAGAAACTTTGCAAGATCCAGATCCAGTAATGACGGACAGTGTCCCTCGATCACATATCCCGGATGGTCTTTTTTCAGATATTCCAGAAACCGGCTGATCTCCAGATCATTTTCCCGGATGATCTGCCGGTAATTCATGATTTCGCCTACACATACCACATCTTTTTCTTCCAGCAGATGCTTCATTGCACTGCAGTCAATGATCCCGCCTGTTGTTTCCAGCTTTTCACTGGTTGACGGAACGCTGCTTGGAATCCCGTAAAAAATATCGATAGGTGCATTCTTTGCCGCAGAGATCATTTCCAGAATCCCTCGGATCCCTTTGACATTGGCCATTTCGTGAGGCTCTGAAACCACCGTCGTCACACCATTTTCTCCTGCACATTTTCCAAAAAAAGCCGGTGTGGCCATAGAACTCTCAATATGCATGTGAATATCTGTCAGTCCTGGAATCATGTATGATCCCTTTGCATCGATCACATTGTCAGTCTGAAGATCCGTATCCTGTTTTCTGTCTATGTAATAAAATTTTCCATCTTTCACCGCAACATTGGCAGATATGAATTTCTTAAGATAGGAATTAAATACCTTTGCGTTTTTGATCAGCAGATGAACCTGCTCCATACCATTTCACCATCCTTAGATAATTGAATAAAAATACAACAGACAGACTGCTACCAGTACATACATGACCGGTTCAACCTTTTTGATCTTTCCTGCTGCGATCTTCATAACGAGATAAGCCGGAAGCGCCACGCAGATACCATTTGCGATATTATTTGCAAAAATCGTAAAGGTTACACATAAAAATGCCGGAATATACTCTGTAATATCCGAATAATCAATATTTCTCATAGCACCAAGCATATTGATGCCGATATAGATCAGCACCGGACCGGTTGCCGCAGATGGGATCACAAGAGCCAGTGGTGCCAGAAACAGCGAAAGTCCGAAGAAAATGCTTGTAAAAATAACCGTAAGTCCCGTTTTTCCTCCTGCTTCTACGCCTGCAGATGACTCCAGATAAGTAGTAAGACTCGGCATTCCAAACAATGCTCCAAAGCTTGTTGCAATCGCATCTACCTTAAAGCATTTATCAATACCCGGAAGATTTCCATCCTTATCCAGATAGCCTGCCTTTGCTCCCACTCCCAGAACTGTTCCGAATGTAGAAAAGAAATCCGGTACAAACAGAGCGATCAGAAATGGAATATAAGCAAAATTCAGCGCTCCCATAAAATCAACTTTCAGGAACTGATGGCCGATACCTGCCGGAAATGCAAAAATGGATTCCGGAGCATGTGTAACACCGAAAGGAATTCCTGCCAGAGTGGTCAGCAGGATCGCAAGAATCATACCACCCGGTATATTTCGTACCTTGATCACCAGAAGGATCAGAAATCCGATCACTGCTACGATCACAGATGGAGATGCAAGATCTCCAAAGGAAAGACAGTTTTTTGCATCATTTGCCACAATCAGGCCACAGTTTTTTGCACCAAGAAGTGCGATAAACAGACCAATACCGGCACTAACCGCTTGTTTCAGGCTTACCGGGATCACACGTACCACGCTTCTCTCAGACCAAAGAATGAAATTATGATAAAAGAACACCACTCCAGAATATCACACCTGCTGCGATCGGCATACTTACGCCTTCATTGGTAATCATAGATGCAATAATTCCAACGCTTCCAAGTCCCGGAGCCAGAGCAAACGGTCGATTGGTAACCAATGCCATTGCACAGCTGGTCACAATGATCAGAATGATCATAGCTGTCAGAGTCGTGTGTTTATCATAACCGGCGCCTGCCAGAATATTTGGGATCGTAGCAAGCACATACGCCATAGTTACAAAAGTTGTCAGTCCTGCCAGAAGTTCTGTTTTTATATTTGTATTGAACTCAGACAGTCTGAACTGTTTTTCCAGCCAGTTTTTCATTTATTTTTTCCCCCTTGATATGATGATAGGATGTATTGTAAAATATGCATATCAGGAAGTCAAATTCATATTATACATAAAAATTATGCCAAAATGGAATAGTTGGAGGAAAACATGAACTATCATGAACTGAAGTACATTCTCTGCATTGCCAAATATCAGAATCTTACAAAAGCCGCACAGGAGCTTTATATTTCCCAGCCAACCCTGACCAAGCATCTCCAGAAACTGGAACGAGAAATGGGGACCAAGCTGTTCAGCCGCAGCGGAAACAGCTATACACCTACCTTGCGGGCCGCAAATATATGGAGTATACCGAAAGATCCTGCAGATACAACAGGACTGGGAAAAAGAGCTGAAAGATCTTACAGAAAATAATGAAGGAGAACTGAATGTTGCTTTCCCACTGATGAGGAGTACCTGTATGGTTCCTCAGATCATGACCTCTTTTTTTCAAAAATATCCTAAAGTAAAGGTCAATATCCTGGAAGAGGCATATTCTATCCAGGAAAAACTTCTGCTCAATGATCAGCTTGATTTTGGCATTTTCAATGAAGTACATAAACACCCCAAGCTGGAATACGAACTGCTGAAAAAAGAAGAAATCCTTCTGATCATGCCTCCGGAGCACCCATTGGCTGCTGCCGGCAGTGTATCCACTCACGGCATATACCCGAAGCTTGATCTCTCACTTCTGGCAGAAGAGCCTTTTATCCTGCATTTTCCGGAACAGACTACCGGACAGCTTTCGCTGGAAGCATTGAAAGCTGCCCATATCAAGCCTTATGTGCCAATACAGAGCCGCAACACAGAAACCTGTGTCAAACTCTGCATGCAAGGACTTGGTATGTGTTTCACCCCGGAAACCTATGTTCAAAATATGGACCTCCCTGTAAAACCAGCCTGTTTTTCCATTGGTGAAGATGGCGTCTTCAGCACACTGACAATTGCATACCGAAGAGGTACCTATCTCCCACAGTACGCCCGGGATTTTATATGTACTGCGAAGAAGGTCCTGTAGTGTTTTGATCAACATATATTGAAGCAAAAAATCTTCTGTTCAGAGGGAATATTTTTATTGCATTATTCTGAATATTCCTGTATAATTGACACAATAATCAAAACTTAAGAGCGTAACGTACAAGGGCGTACAGCACATATTTCCTGTGTCTGTACGCCTTTGTGTTATTTCTGCAGTCCTGCGGATATTTCGCTTTGAGAAAGGGAGGAGATTTCTATGATGAATGCAATCGGAAGTGTGATAAACCAGATCGACAGTCTGGTGTGGGGCTGGTGGATGATCATTTTACTTCTGGGCACCCATATTTTCATGACCATCCGTACCGGTGTGATCCAGCGTAAGATTGGTACCGCCATTCGCCTGTCTGTCACCAAAGATACCAATGCGGAAGGTGAAGTAAGCCAGTTTGGCGCCCTGACAACAGCCCTTGCTTCCACTATTGGAACCGGAAATATCATCGGTGTCGGTACTGCCATTGCTCTTGGCGGTCCCGGTGCAGTCCTCTGGTGCTGGCTTACCGGTGTCTTCGGAATCGCCACCAAATACAGTGAGTCTCTCATCGCTGTAAAATACCGCGTCAAAACCAAAGACGGCCGTATGCAGGGTGGTGCTATGTATGCCCTAGAGCGCGGATTAAATATGCGCTGGCTTGGTCTGATCTTTGCCTTTTTCGGTGGCTTTGCTTCCTTTGGAATCGGATGTGCTACCCAGGTCAATGCCATTGCAACGGTATGTAATGAGAACCTTCATATTTCGCCGGCAGCGATCGGCATTGCTGTGGCAGTTCTTACTGCCCTTGTTATTTTCGGCGGGATCAAATCCATCGCCAATGTATGTGAACGTCTTGTTCCGTTTATGGCATTTTTCTATGTGATCGGATGTATCATCATCCTGGGGATCAATTTCGATTTTATCATTCCCGCAGTAAAAACCATCTGCAAATTTGCTTTTACCCCTGGTGCTGCTGCAGGAGGTCTTGTAGGACGTGGTATCATGATGGCCATGCAGTATGGAATCGCAAGAGGACTTTTTTCCAATGAATCCGGTATGGGTTCTGCCCCCATCGCCGCTGCTGCCGCACAGACAAGAAATCCGGTTCGTCAGGCTCTCGTTTCCAGCACCGGTACATTCTGGGATACCGTTGTGGTATGTCTGATGACCGGTCTTGTTCTGGTAACCAGTATTATGAAAAATCCTTCGATCGACATGGGAAATATCACTGATGGCGGTGTTCTTACTACACTGGCTTTTCAGCAGATCCCGGTTCTTGGTCCTGTGATCCTTGTAGTGGGTATCATTTCCTTCGCATATTCTACAGTCCTTGGATGGGCATATTATGGCGAGCGGTGCGTGGAGTATTTCTCCGGCAAAAAGGGACTCATCCCCTATCGTGTGCTGTATATTGCGGTAGCTGCCATCTCCCCTGTTATTTCTCTGAACCTGGTATGGACCGTAGCGGATATCCTGAATGCACTGATGGCTATTCCAAACCTGATCGCAGTACTACTGCTTTCCAATGTGATCGTAAAAGAGACCAAAAAATATATCAACGATCTGGATGCACGGGATGACACACCGGTGGAAGTGATCGATAAATAAAAAAACGATAAATATAAGCATTTTATATAACAAAGTTACAGCTCCGACTGCTTCTCATATTACAAAGCAGTCGGAGCTGTCCGTTTACAAATGTCTTCTTCACTTTTTTATAATACATCCTGTGCTTTCATCTCTTCGGACACAGCAAGATATTCTTTGCTGTTTTCCACGATACCAAGCTTCTCTTCCCAGGTAAGATTTCGTTTGATCCTGGCCGGACTTCCCATTACCAGAGAACCATCCGGGATCACCGCATTTTTAGTCACAAGACTGCCGGCTCCTATGATACAGTCGTTTCCGATCTTTGCACCATCCAGGATCACGGCTCCCATTCCGATCAATGTCCGGTCTCCGATGGTACATCCATGGATCACCGCATTATGTCCCACAGTAACGTTGTTTCCGATATGGACCGGCATGTTGTGGCTCACATGAATGGTACAGTTTTCCTGGATATTTGTTTCTTCTCCGATCACTACCGGCGCATCATCCCCGCGGATCACCGCATAATATAATACACAGCTGTCACGGCCGATCGTTACATTTCCAAGGATCACAGACTGCTTTGCGATCCTGGCACCTTCTGCGATCTTTACATTTTTATAATTCATTTTTCCTCCTGAATCTGCTTTCCCTGTACAGGATTCTGCCATATGATATTTCTGATCATGGGTTCTATACGCAACAGCAATTCCTTTTTAACCCATATTATATTTCGTCCGGATCACAATATCTGTATACTGGTATTCCTTTTCCGGTGCCTTGCTGTCAAAGAGAAGCTGGAACAAAATAATCACCGGAGAATGTCCCTGTACAGCCGCATCCTGACCGATAAGGAAATTGATCGTCCCCTCTTTCAGCCATTTCAGATTTTCTTCCAGGAAATCATTGGCGATCACATGCATGGTTTTATCCTTTCCAAGCTTCTGCAAGGTCTGGCAGACACCCTTTACGCCATGACCCGTAATATAGATCCCGGTCAGCTCCGGATATAGCTCCAGAAATTCTTCCACGATCTTGGATGCCACCCATTCGTCATCATAAGAATACCTTATATCCACGATCTCGATTCCCGGAAAGCTTTCTTTAATCTCTGTCGTAAATCCTTTCTGCCTGCTGATCAGACCAGGATTGGCAACCTGTCCGGAAATTATGGCAACCTGCCCGTTTCCGCCTGTCATCTCCCCCATCAGGCCTGCTGCCGTACGACCGGCCTGAAAGGTATCCTGTCCCACAAAGCATAACCTTTTTGTATCTTCCAGATCCGCATTAAAGGTAACTACCGGAATTCCATACTCTTCCTGATACTGATTGATCCTCGCTCTCAAAAGCTGATCTTCTGATGGAGTCAGCGCGATTCCATTAAAGCCCTCTTCCCGGAGTTCTTCCATTGCAGCCATTACTTTTTCTGGTTCCACGCCCTCGATCTCATAGATCTTTACTGTTCCGCCAAAGCTCTCCACTTCTTCTTTTGCTTCCAGGACCCCATTTAAAACCTGCTGCATAAAAGGAGTCTCCATATACTGAAGGATCACACCGATACGGATTTTCCTCTTTGCCATGCAAGGGCACGACCGGCACGGCTGCTGATATCCCATCTCCCGGGCGATCCTTTTGATCCTTTCCTCTACTTCCGGGCGGATACGGCCTCTGTTGTTCAGTGCCCTGTCCACAGTGCCTCTTGAAACTCCTGCTGCTTCCGCAATCTGTTGTAATGTTACTGCCATATTTTACCCTCCAAAACCTCTCCTGTGTGCTTTGTGTTCACGCGCACGCTCTTTTATCCCATTATACACATTTACACTTCTCAGGCAATCCCTGATTTCATTATTTTTATAATTTTCCTTTACGATCAGACAGGCCCGGCATAAACAGGTGCATTCCCTCAGCCAAAAATGCTTCCGAAAAAATCTCCGGAAGCATTTTTATCATTGCAAAACAGATCCCTTTGTCAGTCCAGAAGCTCCTGTACCATCTCGGGGGTAAAGGTTACAGCCTTCACATGATCCACCTCGATCTGATACAGGGCATTGGCCGCAATATGCTCCGCAGCCTGCTCCAGATCACGGATTCCTGTGGTATCTTCAAATTTCTTAATTACTGCGTCCAGCGCCTCATCCGTTACGATACATTCTTCCTGTTTCAGACTCATACGTTTCAGAACCTTGGGAAGCGCAAATCTGGAGAAGATGATCTTCTTTTCCTCCGGTGTATAATCCGGAATGTCGATCACTGCAAAACGTGACATCAGAGGTGCGCTGATCTGTGCCTTATCATTGGCTGTGGCAATAGGATAGACACCAACTGTCGGAACCATACATTCCATATAGTTATCTGTAAAACCAAGGTTATCCAGCAGTGTCAGAAGCACGTCTGCCGGATTTCCGTTTCCTTTACCTGATGCAGCCTTGTCAAGCTCATTGATGATAAATACCAGATTGGATTCTCCTGCCATGGAAAAGCCTCCATGATGATTCCAGGCTTGGCATTTGCATAAACACGAGAGCTTCCTGTAAGCTGTTCCGGATCATTGATCGAACTCATATCCAGGGTTGTCCACGGCATTTTCAGGATTCTTGCAACTGCATAAGCGATCTGAGATTTACCGGTACCTGCCGGTCCTACAAGAAGCAGTCCGTAAGCAGGAAGTGTATGAGTACGGTTGATCTGAATGATCGTCTCAATAATCCTCTGTTTTACACGCTCCATTCCATAAAGCTCCTCATCCAGGATACGGCGTGCTTCCTTCGGATCAATAGACTCAAAATAATTATGCTTCCACTGAATATTCATCATGATGGAAAGTGCTCTCTGGGCATGGCGTCTTTCCTCCTGAGAAACCTCATGAGAACGGGCAACTGCCAGATTTCTTCTTGCCCAGAGACGGATATTATCCGGCATAGTCTTTCCGGCACAGTTCATAAAGTCGGTGATACTCTGAATACTGGTAAGCTTCATATCGTCACCGTCTTCTTCCTCCTCATCGTTCTCATTTTCTTCTGCCGGCGCACTGCTTGCAAACAGACGCTCGATCATAAACTGAAGAAATCCGTCCTCAGCAGAAAGCTTGGTGCCTCCGCCAAAAGCAATCTCACGGATTTTGTAAACAGCATATCCTTCTTCTGTATTCTGTCCTGAAAGACGGATGTTGATATGATTTTCTCCGAGCCATTTGATCAGGCTTGTAAAACGGGAATCGATCTTCAGGATGTCTGCCGGGAAAACACCGTCCTCTTCCTTAAACTCAAATGCAGTCTGCTTCGCAGGAATTGGAAAATATCCGCAGGATGATGTTTCCACTCTCTTTTGCTGTTATCCAGGATCAGCACCGGTTTCTCCGGTGTGGCTTTTGTTTCATTAGAACGAAATGTTGTATATGTGCACTGGCTTTTTGTCTCTTTTTTATCTGCCGGCGCTGCGCTGAAATCAAAAACTGGCATATTTTTTCTCCTCTTTCTCTGAAAAATATCTTCATTCAGTTTATCATGGATTGGAAATCTCAACAACTGCTGATATAATTTTTTATGCATTTTTTGTATTCGTCATTTTCCCGTAAGTTGTTTAAACAATTTTGCAGTTTGCCGATTGACACTGCCTATAAACTATGTTATCGTGCAATCATGTCTGCTTTCATTTTTACAAAAGCTGACACAGTTACCATGTATGTGATTTACTGTTTTTCACGTCATTGTAATTGTATTTTTTTGGAGGAGGAAATGAGAAATCAACTTTCACAGCAGGATGATTTTTATCCACAGATCGTTAAGCTTGTCATCCCCATCATCATTCAGAATCTGCTAAGTGCAGCGGTCAATTCCGCCGATGTTATCATGCTGAACTTTGTAGGTCAGTCATCCATCTCCGCAGTATCCCTGGCAGCGAATTATTCCAATGTCCTGTTTATGGTTTATTACGGTCTTGGTACGGGAGCCACCCTGCTTTGTGCCCAGTATTATGGAAAGGGAGATTACAAAGCCATTCAGATCATCGAGGGAATCGCTCTTCGTTTTTCCATGATCATCTCTGTTCTCGTGGCACTCGTTGCATTTACCATGCCACAGATGATGATGAGACTGTTCACCAACGATCCGGAGCTTCTGGCCATTGGTTCTTCCTATATCCGCATTATGGGTATCACCTATATCTGCTGGGGTATGACGGAGGTTTATCTGGCTGTCCTTCGAAGCATTGGCCGGGTAACTACCAGCATGGCGATGAATATGCTGGCATTTGGACTGAATATCCTTTTGAATGCGACTTTTATCTTCGGATTGTTCGGAGCACCCAAGCTTGGTGCTACCGGTGTGGCTATTGCTACTGCACTTTCCAGAATGATCGAGCTGATTGCCTGTTTTATTATTTCTGCTTTCAGCAAAAATGTCCGACTGGATCTCCGATGTATGTTCACAAAAAACAAACTGCTGTTCAGTGATTTCGTGCGGCTTTCCCTGCCGGCTCTTGGCAATGATATTTCCTGGAGTATTGGTTTTTCCATGTACTCTGTGATCCTGGGGCATCTTGGTACGGATGCGGTTGCTGCCAATTCTCTGGTTGTAGTAGTCCGTAATATCGGCTCTGTTTTCTGTTTCGGTATTGCCAGTGCAGGAGGTATCCTTCTAGGCAATGTTATGGGGCAGGGCGATCTGGAACGTTCCAGGCGTTATGCTTCCAAAACACTGAAGCTTACTGTTATTGCAGGTTTTTTGGGCGGACTTATCGTTCTTGCCATCACACCGTTCGTAATGAGATTTGCGTCCCTGACACCCACTGCCATGCATTATCTGAAATATATGCTTCTGATCAACAGCTACTATATTATGGGGTCTGCCGTAAATACAACCCTGATCGCCGGTGTGTTCCGGGCAGGTGGTGATACAAAGTTTGGTCTGATCTGTGATACCATTGATATGTGGGTATATGCAGTACCCCTTGGATTCTTCGCTGCTTTTGTACTGAAGCTGCCGGTTATGTGGGTGTATTTTCTGCTCTGTACGGATGAATTTGTGAAGTGGCCATGGGTGATCAAAAGGTATCTCAGTGGGAAGTGGGCTAAGAATATTACCCGTGAGAATATATTTGAAAATAAATAGAATACAGAAACATTTTAGACGCTGGAATCTGCGTTATTTTTCAAAAATTCGCTGTTTGAGCGAAGAAAGTTTCGGACTTTTGGAAAATAACTTTAGCAGGTTCCAGCCGTTCGTTACTCAACTACCGCTGCAGTCCTTCTATCACCATCTCTGTCAGACGCACAACACTTCCCTGCACCTCCCGGATCTCTTTCTCCGAAATACCATCCTTATGAAATCCCCCGGTGCAAACCACTCTCTTTCCCAGCTCTCTCGAAACCTTCTCCGCCATCCACCGGCAGATCACCTCGTCCTTATGTCCCGGAAAATTCAAAACTGAAGAAGTCGCACTCACAGAACCATCCCCTGTCAGAGACACTCTCGGTTCCGTCTGCACCACACATCCCAGATGAGGTCTCTCTCCGCCTTTCAGACAGATAAGCACATCCTCTCCGATAAATGCAGCACTGACCTCCAGCTCACAGCCTGCAGTCTCCACACACTCTTTTATAATCCATTCCATCTGCGATACTCCTTTGCTTCGATCCCAAACGGTTCCAAAAGCTTTGCCGCAATATGATACACCATATCATCAATGCTTTCCGGTTTATGATAAAACGTCAGCATCGGCGGAATGATCCGCACTCCCGGAAGCATGGAAAGCTCATAAAGATTTCGGAGATGAATCCCGCTTAACGGTGTTTCTCTGGCTGCCAGCACCAGTATTCTCTGTTCCTTGACCGTCACATCTGCCGCACGCAGAATAAGATTATCTGCATAGCCACTGTGGATCCCCGCGATCGTCTTCATGCTGCAGGGCACGATCAGCATCCCCTCTGTTTTGAAAGAACCACTGGCCGGTTTTGCCCCAATTTCTCCCGGTGCACATACATGATCTGCCAATCGTTTCACATCCTCCGGTTCCAGCTCCGTCTCCTGGCGAAGAGTCAGCTCTGCACTGGAACTCATGATCAGATAAGACTCAAAATCCGGATTCTCCCGGATGATCTCCAGACATTTTACAAGGAGCGGCAGGCCGCTTGCACCTGTCGCACCAACTATAATTCTCTTTTTCATTTTTTCAGCCATTTCTCCGGATCCAGTTCCATAAAACGGGCTCTGTGAAAATCTTCCTTCAGATCATAAGGCACCGTACAGTCAAAAATAGTCTTGCATGCAATTCCATGATCACGGATACTTGGAGAAAATGCAGGATCATTGGACGGATCAAGAGGATGACAACGGACACCCGGAATGGTGATCACATCCACATCCCCCTGGAATCTCGTATTCATCGCCCAAAGTACATCATTCATATCAAAGCAGTCCACATCTTCATCTACCAGAAATACATTTTTCAGCTCACTAAAGGCGGAAAATGCAAGAAGTGCAGCCTGACGCTGTCTTCCCTCATCACTTTGAGAAAGCTTTTTAAACTGAAGGACAGCCATATACTTTCCACCTCCGGCACTGCTGCAGTATACGTTCTGAAGCCTTCCAGCATTGCTTTTTCCACCATGCCATAGATGCTGGCCTCTGTAGGGATTCCCGCCATGGATACGTGCTCCTCACTTGGCCCGATACAGGTCTGCATGATCGGATTTTCACGATGTGTCACTGCTGTAACCTTGATCAGCCAGCACTGATCACTTGCAGGCCCTGTATATCCCGGAAACTCCGGCATGGCGTATCCGGTATTGCTGTTCTGATCTTCCTTTACACGCACACCCGGAATCACTTCTCCCTCGATCACGTATTCTGCATTGGCGATGGCACGCTCGTTAACGGTTAAACATTTACAGAGTTTCACCGGCTCTTTGCGCAGTGCACCGGCTACAGACAGCTCATCATACCCCAGTGGTGTTGTAGGCGGCTCAAAACAGGAACCGATCTCAATAGCAGGATCAACTCCGATACTGATAGAAATCGGCAGCCTTTGTCCCAGCTCCTCAGCACGCTCTGCCATTGCTCCGATATGTCTGGCACCAGGTGTAAAGAAAATGGAAAGCTCATCTTTTCCCTGAATGCAGAGACGGTGAATGGTCACATCGTGAACTCCAGTATCCGGGTGTGTGGCGTAGCACATGCCAAGTGTGATATACGGGCCCGCATCATCCGGTGTGTTCGTTGGCGCAGGAACCAGCTTATAGAGGTCAAAATCCGGATCTGCTGCCTTATGCACCACCTGCTGACACGGTGCATCGCCTTCAAGATCGACCGGTGGAATTGGATTCTCCACGCTTTTGCAGAGCATCTTTCCAAGATTTTCCGGCTGAGTGTCAAGTAAAGCAGCAACTCTTTTTCTGCTTGCCAGAAGACCGATAGCTACCCTTGCATCCGGGTGTCCTTTTATACGATTAAAGATCATGGCAGGTCCTTCCTTTGTGGGACGCTTCACCGTTCCACCGGCTCCTACATAACGATATACCCCTGCAAGCTCTGCCATCGGATCAACTTCCACCTCTGTTTCGATCAGCTGATCTGGCATCTGCTCCAGAAGTGCCAGAGCACTTCTCAGATCTCTTACTTTTTCTGCCATAAAAAACCTCCTGCGTTATCTTTATATTACTGTTCACTCCGTTCTCAGTAACATCTTTATTTTCTTATGTTATTTTATCTCTTTTTTACATGGTGAATCAATTCTTTCTATGATATAATTGTTTCCAATATGGAATGATTCGTCACTATTTTCTAAAAGGCAGGTGTTACCATGACTCTTGAACAGATCGACTATTTTATCTGTGCAGCTCAGTCCCGGACTTTTTTTGATGCTGCAGAAGCTATGCATATCTCCCAGTCCTCCCTTTCCAAGCAGATCATGAAACTGGAAAAAGAACTGGAGCTTACCTTATGGGACCGCAGCAAGCTACTGCTGTGCTTACTCCTGAAGGAGAGTTTTTTTACAAAGAAGCACTTAAGATTTCCAGACAGTATCATCGTTCTCTGGAAGCAGTGTACCATTTTAAGGACAGTAATCTCCAGGCACTTCATATTGGAACACTTCCTTTTCTTTCTCAGTACCATCTTACTTCTGTGATACACAGTTTTTGTGATACACACCCGGAGCTTTCTTTTTCTCTGAAGGAGGTAGAAGACGAAGAACTTCTTTCCGGTCTTGAAAAAGACTTTTTTAATCTGATCTTTGTACGAAAACACATGATAGACCCGGAGCTCTATACTTTTCATGCTCTCACAGCAGACCGTCTGGTTGCTGTTTTTCCTGAAGCTCATCCCTCTGCGTCCAAAAAATCGGTCTCTCTTTCCGAACTGAAAAAAGAATCTTTTATCCTGATGCCTCCGCACACTTCCATTTACCGTTTCTGTATGCAAAGTTTTCATAATGCAGGGATCCACCCTCAACTTCTGCGTACTGCCCGTGCAGAATCTATTGTCAGCGCAGTGGAAATTGGCGAAGGGATCAGCCTTCTTACAGAAAGCAGCTTTCAGTTCTTTCGTCAGCCTTCGCTTGTTGCTATCCCGGTTAACGGACTGGAAAAGCTATCTATTGGAATTGCCCATAAAAAAAATATGGCTCTCACAACCTCTGCAGAATGTTTCTGCAGTTTGTGAAAAGCATATGTAAGGTATTTTTTCTATAATCCAAGCATCATTCCCACACCATGTACCGCAAACGCAACGATCCATGCAGTGGCACACTGTACTGCTACAATACCAGCGGCAGCTCTTACAGTTCCCATCTCCCGACGCACAGTTGCAATAGCTGCAACACAGGGTGTATAGAGCAAGGTAAAGATCAAAAATACGTAAGCAGTAAACGGTGTAAATAAAGTCTGAAGCAACGCAGTATTTCCGCCCAGAAGGACTGTCAGCGTAGACACAACACTCTCTTTTGCCATAAAGCCCGTGATCAATGCGGTGGATACTCTCCAGTCACCAAAGCCCAGCGGAGCAAAAAGTGGTGCCACGATGCTTCCAATCTTTGCCAGAAGGCTCTGATCTGTGCTGGTAACAAGGTTAAGACCTGCATCAAAGTTCTGCAGGAACCACACGATCAGCGTTGCCGCAAAAATAATTGTAAACGCTTTCTGGATAAAGTCCTTCGCCTTTTCCCAGATCAGCTGTCCTACACTTTTTGCAGAAGGAAGCCGGTAATTGGGAAGCTCCATGACAAACGGAACCGGCTCTCCCTTATATTTCGTCTTTTTCAGGATCAGCGCATACAGGATCCCGCAGAGAATTCCTGCAAAATAAAGGCTGATCATCACAACTCCTCTCCACTGCTTCGGGAAAAATGCACTGGTGAGAAGTCCGTAGATTGGAAGCTTGGCACTGCAGCTCATAAACGGAGTAATCAGGATCGTCATTTTCCGGTCACGTTCACTGGATAATGTTCTGGTTGCCATAATGGCCGGCACCGAACAGCCGAATCCGATCAGCATCGGCACAAAGCTTCTTCCGGAAAGTCCGATCTTTCGAAGGAGCTTGTCCATAACAAAGGCTACACGAGCCATATATCCGGTATCTTCCAGGATTGACAGGAAGAAAAACAAAGTAACGATCGTAGGAAGAAATCCGATCACGCTTCCGATACCGCTTAAAATTCCATCCACAACCAGTGACTGCAGTACTGAGCTGACACCTGCCACCTCCAGTCCCCTGCCAATAAGTGCAATTACCCAATTCACGACCATAGTCATTCCGTCTGAAAGCCAGGCTCCCAGATAATTAAACGTCATCACAAATACAATTGCCATAATTCCCACAAAACAGGGAATTGCTGTATATTTTCCGGTAAGGATACGATCTATGGCGACACTTCGTTTATGCTCACGGCTTTCTGCCGGTTTTACCACAGTTTTCTCACAAAGCTTTTCAATAAAATTGAAGCGCATGTTCGCAAGAGCTGCCTCACGGTCCAGACCGCCATCCTTCTCCATAACATGTACCAGCCCATCAAGAACCTTTTTTTCACCTTCAGGCAAAGCCAGACGTTTTTCGATCAGAGAATCTTTCTCTACGATCTTCGTAGCTGCAAAACGTACAGGAAGTCCTGCTTTTTTTGCATAGGGTTCGATCAGATGAACGGCTGCATGGATACATCTGTGAAGTGCGCCTACCGGATCCTTCGGTGACTGATTGTCAGTACAGAAATCAATTCTTCCTGGTGCTTCTCTGTATCTTGCAACATGGACTGCATGATCGATCAGCTCATCAATTCCTTCATTCTTCGCTGCTGAAATAGGTACAACCGGAATTCCTAAAATCTCCTCCAGTTCATTGATCCGAACAGAGCCTCCATTTGCCCTTACCTCATCCATCATATTTAAGGCCAGCACCATTGGGATTCCAAGCTCCATCAGCTGCATGGTAAGATAAAGATTTCTCTCAATATTGGAAGCATCTACAATATTAATGATTCCTGTCGGCTTCTCATTCAGCAGAAAATCTCTTGTTACGATCTCCTCGCTGGAATACGGGGAAAGTGAATAGATTCCAGGAAGATCCGTTACCGTTGCCTCCGGATGCCTCCGGATGCTTCCTTCTTTCTTGTCAACAGTTACACCTGGAAAGTTACCAACATGCTGATTGGAACCTGTCAGCTGATTAAAAAGAGTTGTCTTTCCACAGTTCTGATTACCTGCCAGTGCAAACGTGATCGGTTCCCCTTTGGGAATCGTATCACCGATCCGGTTCTTACGATAATCTCGAGCCTTTCCAAGTTCTCCCACACCAGGATGAGCAATCGGCTGATGCCGTTCATTTTCTTTCTTCGTTTCCGTCATGGATTCGATCGATACGATCTCAATCTTTGCAGCTTCCGCCAGCCGCAATGTCAGCTCATATCCGCGCAGCACAAGCTGTACCGGATCTCCCATAGGAGCTGTTTTACGAAGAGACACTTCTGTCCCCGGTGTAAGCCCCATATCCAGAAGATGATGTCTCAGCTCCCCCTCGCCACGAACACTGATGATCCTGCCACATTCTCCAGTCTTTAATTTGTCCAGTGTCATATTGTCACCTCATCATAAGTACAATTTACATGGTCAATACATATATCTGTATTATCCACTGGTACATCGTTTCGTAAATAACTACATCAATCGGATTCACAGACAAGTGAATGGTATAGTTATTTCAAAAACGATGTACTAATATAAATGTAACACAATTTAAGTTATTTGACAATAACTGATTAATCTGATAAGTTTCGTACAAATAATACCAATTCAAAAGTTATTTATCATTAACATTTATATTTTTTCTCACTTTAGCACAATTCCTGTTTGATAAACAAACACCTTCATATTTTTTTTGCAGACATACAATAACATCCATGTATATTCCCGCAATAAAAAAGCGCAAACGACATATTATCTGTCGTCTGCGCCTTTTTATTGCGAGAACCGCTTCGGTGAATCCTTACTCACCAATTAACCAATTGTACATTTCCTCATACTGACGTGCGGAATTGTTCCAGGAAAAATCTGCAGCCATCGCGCGATCTACCATTTTATTCCATTCACGTTTCTTGTCATAATATACACTCTCTGCATAACGGATCGTAGCAAGCATTTCATGTGCATTGTAATTTACGAAGGAGAATCCTGTTCCGGTTCCCTCGAATTCATTGTACGGGACAACTGTATCCTTCAGACCACCGGTCTCTCTGACGATTGGAAGAGTTCCATAACGAAGGCTCATCAGCTGGCTTAAGCCACATGGCTCAAACAGTGACGGCATCAGAAATGCGTCAGATGCTGCATAAATTCTGTGAGACATTGCCTCATCATAGTAGATCTGTGCAGATACCTTGCCATGATACTTCCAGTCAAAATGACGGAACATATTCTCATAACGTTCCTCACCGGTACCAAGAGCAACGATCTGAACCGCATCCTGACACAGTTCGTCCATGATATAAGCGATCAGATCAAATCCCTTCTGATCTGTCAGGCGGGATACAATACCGATCATCATAGCTTTCGGATCCTGCTCAAGTCCAAGATCTTTCTGAAGCTGGATCTTGTTCTTGATCTTCTCCTTGCGGAAGTTCTTTGCATTGTAGTTCTTGGTGATATTCGGATCTGTCTCCGGATTGAATTCATTGTAATCAATACCATTTACAATACCACGCAGGCTGTTGGCTCTCGCATTGAGAAGTCCGTCCAGCTTCTCACCATAAAACGGTGTCTTGATCTCTTCTGCATAGGTATTACTTACTGTGGTAATGGCATCTGCAAATACCATACCGCCCTTCAGGAAGTTTGCGTCCTTGTATGCTTCCAGTTTATCCGGCGCAAAGTAGTAATCGGAAAGGCCTGTGATATCCTTAACAGTCTTAACATCCCATACACCCTGAAATTTCAGGTTATGTATTGTCATAACAGTCTTGATTCCACGGAAGAATTCATTCTCCTGGAAAGAATCGTGAAGGTAAACCGGAACAAGTCCTGTCTGCCAGTCATGACAGTGGATGATATCCGGTCTGAATCCGATCACCGGAAGAACCGATAACACAGCTTTGGAAAAGAAAGCAAATTTCTCAAGATCCCATGGTGCACTGTCATATGGTTTCGGACCGCTGAAATAATATTCATTGTCAATGAAGTAAAACTGGATCCCGTCATACTGCATCTGCATAATGCCTACATAGCAGTTCTTAAATCCCAGATCCATATAAAAATGGGTCACATACTCCATTTTGTCTTTCCATTCCTGTTTCATGCAGGCATATTTCGGTAAGATCACGCGTATATCAAAATATTTTTTGTCAAAGCACTTAGGCAGTGAGCCGGCAACATCAGCGAGTCCTCCTGTTTTGATAAAAGGTACTGCTTCTGATGTAGCAAACAGAATTTTTTTCATCTGTATTCCCCTCCCTGGGTACACCCGTTTTTATTTATGATTATACTCCAAAATTCATCTAATTTAAAGACCGATTTTTATATTCTAGTCTGATTTTATCTGCGATCAGTGCTATAAATTCAGAATTCGTGGGTTTCCCTTTTCCGGTGCTTACAGTATATCCAAACAATTCATCAATGGTATCCATCTTTCCCCGGCTCCATGCCACCTCGATCGCATGTCGGATCGCCCGCTCCACTCTGCTCGGTGTTGTCTGATGGCGTTTCGCAATGGTTGGATATAATACCTTGGTAATGGAATTGAGCATTTCCATGTCATTGACAGACAAAATGATCGCATCCCTTAAATACTGATACCCCTTGATGTGTGCCGGAACTCCGATCTCATGAATGATATTCGTCACATCGGTTTCCAGATTCCTCTCCGGCTGAGGCTTTTTGGTTTCTGTGATACCTGGCCTTGCAATCTCCCGCACTCTTCTGTCCCCAATCTTCCGAATATGTTTGATCCGGTTTAAAAGTGTGGTGTTGTCAAAAGGCTTCAAAACATAATAGTCTGCTCCAAGACTGAATGCATCCTCTGTAATCCTCTCCTGTCCAATTGCAGATAATACGATAAACACTGGAACTTTTTTGACATTTGCGTTATGGGAAAATTTCTCCATAACGGAAAGGCCGTCCATCTTCGGCATAATGATGTCGAGAATCACCACATCCGGCTCCTTATCTTTGATTATGTTACAGATTTCTTCTCCGTTGTGTGCTTTTCCGACCAGTTCAAGGTCTTTATCTTCTTCGATCATCTGACCGAGCATGTCTGTCATTTTCGCGTTATCATCAGCAATTGCAACATTTAATTTGTCCATGAGGACCCTCCTAACTTCTATCTCCTTGGGTTTCCAGACATACCCCCTGTCACCACGCAGTAACCGACACTGTTAGCTGCCTGCGCTTTCCCCTTGCTGGCGACAAAATTATTATAGTGGAAATCCTGTAGTAAAATCAAGATAAAAGTAGTTATTTTATCACACTTTCGTACGATATTTTTCGACATTTTTTCTCTTATATATCACAAAATTCACTAAAATGCAGGTATTTCCATCTGTATCCGGCATTTTTCCCCATATAAAAAGAGGCACTTTTCCCGGACTTTTTCCATGTTTTTGTGCCTCTTTCCTCAACTGCAGATTATGCATTGCCTGTCATATTTTCAATAAAAATCCCATATCCGCCGGTAGAATCCTGCACAAATACATGAGTCACGGCACCAAAGAGTTTTCCGTTCTGAAGCACAGGACTTCCAGACATTCCCTGAACGATCCCACCTGTTTTTTCCAGGAGTTCTTTATCTGTGATCTGGATCACGAAGCTCTTATTAGAATCCTCATGGTTCATATCGATCCTGGTGATCTCTGCGGCATATTCTTTTACTTCGCCGTCTGTGCAGCAGAGAACAGATGCGGGTCCAATTTTCAGATCCTGTTTGTAACCTACAGGAATCTTCTTCAGATCCAGATTTTTCACCTGATCAGCATCCACAGTTCCAAAAATGCCGTTTTTACTGTTTTCGGAAATCTCACCCAGGATATTGTCAGCTTCGTATCGGATCAGACCAGATAGTTCTCCGGGATTTCCTTTTTCTCCTTTCCGGATCCCCAGGATCTGGGCGTTGTAAAGATTTCCATCTGCGATACTTAAAAGTTCGCCGGTATCCACATCGCTGATCCCGTGACCAAGAGCACCGAACCCTCCATTTTCATCCACATAAGTCAGGGTTCCGATTCCCTGTGTATCGTCCCTCACCCAGATGCCAAGCTTATAGTTTCCTTTCTCATCTTTCACCGGCGTCAGGGACAGGGGAATCGTCTCTTTTCCCCGGCGGACCTTCAGTGTTACAGATTCTCCGCAAAGATCTGCAAGATCCTCCAGAAGATCCTGCTTGCACTGGATCCGGTTCTGATCAAAAGCCACAATATAATCTCCCGGCTTTACAATGTCCCGGGCCGGTTCTTCCATCTCACCACTTTCCGAAAGGATCTCGCCTGTATCAATGATCAGAACTCCTTTCGTCTGCATATAAATACCTACTGCATCTCCGCTTGCATATACTTCTTTTGCAGTTATATTTTTTACCTTCACATCCTTAAAAGGGATCACTCCCAAGAGTCTGCAGTGCAACTTATAGCTGTCTTTTCCTGAAACGGTGATCGCATCATCAAAGCTGATAAAAGGGCGTTTAAGAAGATTGGCTACTTCCCGGCTGTCCTCATGATCCACCAGGATCTGATCCGGGATCTTTCTGTCCAGAAGCCGGTAGCCCAGCCATCCCATCAGAATCAGATCCAGCGCAAGAAATACAAGGAGCCAACATCGGTATTTTCTTTTTCTGTTCATCTTACGTCACATCCTTTGTAATTTTCTGATACAAACAAATCCCCACCACTGCTTATTGCTTTTCGCAACTGAAGCAGGGGATTGACTTGATTCGGTTAAAAAAGAGGACCGACCTTTCGGCCGTCCTCTCTTAGTATGTAACGTATAAATTATTTCAGTCTTGTATTTTTTTGTTGCTGTGCCAATTCCTTCATCTCTCTTGCATTTCCAAGAACAGCCGGCGTGATCTGGCACCGCCCAGAAGTCTGGCAAGCTCACGAACAGATTCCTCTCCTTCCAGAGGATGGATCTGGGTGATAGTTTCTGTTCCTTCTACATGTTTCTCAATCTCAAAATGGGTATCTGCCATTGCTGCGATCTGTGGAAGATGTGTGATACAAAGCACCTGCCTGTGCTGTCCGATCACTGCCATTTTTTCAGAGACCTTCTGTGCAGTACGCCCACTGATCCCTGTATCGATCTCATCAAAGATCAGTGTATCGATCTGATCTTTATCTGCAAGGATCGCTTTGATGGCAAGCATGATCCTGGAAAGCTCACCACCGGATACAATCTGTCCCAGCGGTTTTCTACTCTCACCTGGATTTGTGGAAATCTCATATTCCACCGCATCATAACCATTATCTGTATAATTTTTTCTGCGGTCAAAACGGATAGAAAAATCCACATCCTCAAAATTCAGTTCCTTCAATCCTTCGATAATCTTTTCATCCAGCTGTTTACTGTATTTTTTCCGGATCTCTGAAAGTTCATGCGAAGCTTCCTCAAGAATCTTTTCTGCCTGCATAAGTTTTTCTTTCAGTAACCGGAAATTTTCTTCGAATCTTTGAAGTTTTTCTAATTTTTCCTGCTGTTCCTTCTGATAGGACAAAATTTCATGGATCGTCTGTCCATACTTTGCCTTCAGACTATTGATCAGATCCAGTCTTTTTTCTGTTTCGAAAAAAGTTTCTTCGTCAAAAGTCAAACTATCCATATAAGAGGACAGATCACGGCAGAAGTCACTGAGAAGTGAATCGATTTCCACAAGAGCTTCCTGTAAAGGTGCAAGATCCTTATCGTAATCTGCAATTCTTGAAAACTCTTTCAGGGCATTTCCGGTCATATCTGCGGCGCCCTGTTCATATCCGGTCATCCCACGAACCATTTGTGCTGTTTCCATGATCCTTCTGGCGTTGCTCAGCTTCCGGTAGCGGTCCTCCAGTGTTTCGTCCTCTCCTGGAATAAGAGCTGCCTCCTCGATCTCATTGATCTCAAATTCCAGAAAGGCTTTTTCACGGTTGCGCTGTTCCTCATCATATCCAGTGCTTTCAGCTGATCCACATAGTCCCGATACTCCTGATAAGCTTTCCGGACCTTCTCCCTGGCAGGAAGGATCTGTTCTTTTCCATATACATCCAAAATAGCCAGCTGGCGGTCTCCATAAAGAAGTGACTGATGCTCATGCTGTCCGTGAATGTCCAGAAGACAGGCTGCTGCTGCTTTCATCTGGCTGACAGTACTTGTCTCTCCGTTGATCTTGTTGATACTTCTGCCGTCCATGATCTTGCGGGACATCAGCACCTGTCCGTCTTCCGGATAGATGTCAAGCGCCGCAAGGGACTCTCTGGCTTTCGTGTTTTCAACCTGAAACAGCAACTCTACCAGGGCATAGGAAGCATTTTCACGAATCATGCTTCTGGAAGTTTTTCCACCCAGGATAAGCTGTATAGATCCTAACAGAATGGATTTTCCGGCTCCGGTCTCACCAGTTAAGATATTTAAGCCTGGTCCGAATTCCACCTCTGATTCCTCTATCAGTGCAAGATTTTTTACATGCAGATGTACTAACATTGATTTCCTTTCTGGTATAAAGCATTTACATATTCTGTCATTTTATTTTCCTCTGGATAAGATCCCGCCAAGCTTCTGAACTACACCCGGTGCCTGTTCAGAGGTTTTCACCACACACATAATGGTATCATCTCCGGCAATACATCCCAGGATTTCCGGCCATTTCATGGCATCAAGAGCTGCTGCTGCCGCCATGGCCATTCCCGGAATTGTTTTTACCACTACGATATTCTGTCCGATGTTCATAGCGATCACTGCATCTTTCAAAACTCTGGAATATTTATCACTTAACACATCCGGTGTATGTTCTTCCAGGATCGCATATCTGGACTTTCCATTGCTGCCTGCAACCTTTGTCATTTTCAGAGCACGGATATCTCTGGATACGGTAGCCTGCGTAACCTTAAAACCGGCCTCATTCAGTCTTGCCGCAAGTTCTTCCTGTGTATCGATCTCGTACTGACGGATCAGTTCGATAATTTTTTCATGTCTTGCTACTTTCAAAATTGAACCTCCTGCATCAGCTGTTACTCATTTTCTGTCTCAGAACCTCCACAAAGCTCAGATGGTTCAGCTTGAGGATTTTTGTCCTGACTGTGGCTTTCCGGATCACGATCCGATCACCGGTGACCATGGATATCTGGGTATCCCCGTCGAAAGAGGCCACCGCTTTCTCAATGGTATTATGTCTTCCCTCACCGATCTCTACTGTAACTGCCTCTTCCCCAGAAAGAATGATACTTCGGGTGTTCATGGTATGGGGAGCGATGGGGGTCATGATCATCATACTGGCACTGGGAGAAACCACGGGACCTCCCGCTGACAGACTATATCCGGTAGAACCGGTCGGAGTGGAAATGATGATACCATCTGCATTGTATGAATTCATATATGCATCATTAACATAATTCTTGAAACGGATCACACGGAGATGTCCTTCTCTTCCGATCACAATATCATTTAATGCGATATCTTTTCCAATAAGTTCTTCTCCCCGATAGATCTTTCCTTCCAGCATCATACGATCTTCCAGCTCATAGTCATCTGACAGAAGCCGATCCAGAGCCGGATACACGGAATTTTTATCCACCTCGGCAAGAAATCCCAGAGTTCCCAGATTGATTCCAAGAAGAGGGATATCCAGATGCACCACATCCCTTGCAGCCTGCAGAAGTGTTCCATCTCCACCCAGTACAATAATGCACTGTGTATCCTGCGGAATCCCATCCGTCCGTATAATGATACGGTCCTTCCATTTTTTCGGTAATCTTCTGCACATGACACCTGGCACCATGCTTCTCCAGATAGGCAATGATCCTATTAGAAAATGTCAGTTCCGGATCCTTGGCACTGTTTGGAATTATATAAAATCTGTCCATATTGCTTCAGTCCTTTCCAAACATCAGTCCAGCTGTCCGTGGGCTTCCTTTACCACATCCTCTACGGATACGTCAAGACTCACAGGTACTTCTGTTCCTTCCGGATGTTTTTTCAGATGAAGGAGATATTCAATATTTCCCTCAGGTCCCTTGATGGGAGAAAAGGAAAGATGACAGGGCTCCATAGAAATACTCATGGCATAATCTCTGACTTTCTCAATGACTTCTTCATGGACCTTCGGATCACGGACAACGCCTTTTTTTCCAACTTTTTCTCTGCCGGCCTCAAACTGAGGTTTGATGAGACATACGATCTCTCCGTCCTCTGTGAGAAGGTTTCTTACAGGAAGAAGCACTTTTGTAAGGGAGATAAAAGAAACATCGATCGAAGAAAATGCTGCCGGATCTTCCAGATCTTCCGGTACCACATAGCGAATGTTTGTCTTTTCCATACACACAACTCTCGGATCATTTCTGAGTTTCCAGTCCAGCTGTCCATATCCCACATCAATGGAATAGACTTTGACCGCTCCGTTCTGAAGCATACAGTCTGTAAAGCCGCCGGTGGATGCGCCTACATCCATGCACACCTTATCCTTCAGCGTCACGCCAAAATTTTTCATGGCTTTTTCCAGCTTCAGTCCGCCTCTGCTGACATAAGGAAGAGTCTTTCCTCTTACCTCCAGCTTGACAGTCTCAGCAAACATGGAGCCAGCCTTGTCTTCCTTCTGACCGTTGACATATACTTCCCCGGCCATGATATACGCTTTTGCTTTTTCGCGTGACGGTGCAAGTCCCTGTTCCACCATCATGATATCCAGTCTTTTTTTCATATTATCCTCCAACAGCCCGGCTCTTTATGTGCCGGGCTGTAAAATGCCTCACAGCTTCGTATTCTTCTGCAAAGGCTATGTCCTTTATTTTCTGTTATTCACAAGATTTTCCCAGCTCTGTTCTACCGCATCCAGGATTCCCTGTACATTTAAACCTATTTTCATTCGCTGACGGTCCACCGTTCCATGCTCAATAAAATGATCCGGTATTGCCAGTGGAAGAACTCTTACTTCCGGATGACAGGCTTCCATATAAGCAGATACATGTTCTCCGAACCCACCGCTTTTTACATTCTCCTCCACAGTGACCAAAAGACTGTGGTTCTGCGAAAGCCGATCAAGAAGCTCTGTATCCAGAGGCTTTACAAAACGGACATTGACAAACGTAGCTCCTGCTATTTTGTGATCTCTTATCTCTTCACAGACCTTCTGACAGACAGAAACCATGCTGCCAACCCCGAGAACTGCAATCTCACTGCCTGGAGTGATCACTTCACTTCTGCCCTTCTTAAGTGCTCATGACATTCTTCCATATCGGTACATGCCGATCCTTTCGGATATCGGATCGCACAGGGACCATCCAGCTCTTCTACTGCAAATTTCAACATCTCCTCAAGCTCTTTTCCATTCTTGGGAGCCATAACTGTCATATTGGGAATCATGGACAGATAGGATAAATCAAAGCATCCATGATGTGTTTCACCATCTGCTCCGACAAATCCTGCCCTGTCAATGGCAAAGATCACATGAAGATCCTGCATACATACATCGTGAAGGATCTGATCGATCCCTCTCTGCAGGAACGAAGAATATACCGCAAAAACCGGGATCATTCCCCCAAGTGCCATGCCTGCCGCAAAGGTTACTGCATGTTCTTCCGCAATACCCACATCAAAAAAACGCTCCGGGAATTTCTTCCGGAATCGGTTCAGTCCGGTTCCATCTGGCATAGCAGCTGTAATAGCAACTACTTTTTTGTTCTTCTCTGCCAAAGAACATATTGCACCGGAAAAATGATCCGTATATGTCGGCGCTGTTTTTGCTGCAAGAGGTCTGCCACTCTGGATGTCAAAAGGACCTGTTCCGTGAAAACGCTCCGGATGGGAAGATGCCGGTCCATAGCCTCTGCCTTTTTCTGTAAGGACATGGACAACAACCGGTCCCTCCACTCTCTTTGCCTCATTAAAAAGCTTCATCATCTGGCGCATATTATGGCCATCTACCGGTCCAAGATAAGTCAGCCCCATATTTTCAAAAAGCATTCCGGGAATGATCAGCTGCTTGATGCTGCTCTTGGTCTTTCGGACCGTATCTACCACGGCGGTTCCAACATGGGGAATCTTTTTGAGTGTTTTTGTCACGCCGATCTTCATTCCTGTATAAGTCTCAGCTGTACGCAGAGCGCTTAAATAGGTGGACATTCCTCCTACGTTCTTGGAAATAGACATGTTATTATCATTGATGATAATAATAAAATTAGTCTTCAGCTCAGCCGCATTGTTCAATGCTTCATAAGCCATCCCACCGGTAAGCGCACCATCTCCGATCACGGAAACCACATGGTATTTCTCTCCCATCAGGTCTCTGGCACGGACATAGCCAAGTCCTGCGGAAATGGAATTGGAACTGTGTCCGGTATCAAACGAATCACAGTTACTTTCATTCCTTTTTGGAAAACCGCTTAAACCTCCTTCTTTACGAAGATCCTTAAAGCCGTCTTTTCTTCCTGTAAGGATTTTATGTGTATAAGCCTGATGTCCCACATCCCAGATCAGCTTATCCTGTGGAAGATCAAGCACATTATGCAGAGCAAGAGTCAGCTCCACCACACCCAGATTGGATGCCAGATGGCCACCTGTCTCACTTACACTCTGGATCAAAAAGCTCCTGATTTCCTCAGCAAGGCGCGGAAAATCCTCCAATGAAACTTTATGAATATCATTTGGCTTTTTAATTTTTTCCAGAATCATTTGTACCCTTCCTTTGTTCTTTCTATTTCCTGCGGCTGACAAGACTTTCCACAAGAAGATCCAGAAATCCGTTCTTCCTGTCAAGGTCGTCTAAAAGTTCTACCGCATGGTCAGAAAGTTCTTTAACCCTGCTGGCTGCTGCCGGGGCTCCAACAAGGCTTACATAGGTAACCTTGTTGTTTTTTCATCACTGTGGATCGGTTTTCCCAGTTCCTCCTGGGTACTGGTCACATCAAGGATATCATCCTGGATCTGAAAAGCCAGCCCGATGTTTTCTGCAGCCTGCTCCACAACCTTAAGTCTTTCTCAGATGCCCCTGCCAGCACAGCACCGGTCATCATGGAAGCCTCGATCAATGCAGAGGTCTTGTTTTTGTAAATATAATCCAGCATCTTGTGTTCCAGAGGTTTCCCATCATTCTCCACATCAACACTCTGTCCACCAAGCATACCGTTGATGCCGGTCTTATCTGCAATGATCCGCATGGCGGCTATCACACGGTCTTTATCCTCGGTCAGATCAAAGGCGGAAAGCATCACTTCATAAGCTCTGTTAAGGAGTGCCACACCGCTTAAAACGCCCATGGCCTCTCCGTATACTTTATGTGTGGTCAGCCTTCCCCTTCGGTAATCATCGTTATCCAGTGCAGGGAGATCATCATGGATCAACGAATGTGTATGGATCATCTCCATAGCCGCCATAAAAGGCTCACAAAGCTTATCCTTTCCTCCAAACAGCTCGTAGGTTTCCCTGATCAGGATCGGGCGGAGTCTCTTTCCACCTGCCGTCATACTGTAATTCATGGCCTCTGCCATGGTTTTTGCAAAACCGGATTCTTCCGGAAGATATTCCCGGATCACATGTTCTGCTTCTTCTGTTCTTCTTTTCAGTTCTTCTTTAAAATTCACGAAATGTCCCATCCTCATTCATCTGAAGCATCTTTTTTTCTACAGTATCCAGTCTTCCGTTCAGATCCTTTAGGAGCTCCATTCCCTGTCTGTAGAGGCGGAAAGACTCCTCAAGAGGTGTTTCTTTATCCTCCAGCTTCCGGGCAAGCAGATCAAGCTCCCCAAAAGTATCTTCTATGGATTTCTCTTCTTTCTTTGCTTCTGCCATTATCGCTCTTCCTTCCTGATGCGATCCGCAACTGCTTCTATGACTCCATCGGTTACTGCAATGGAGATCCTGTCACCTTTTTTATCTGACTGATCTCTGTCACCGCATGTCCGTCTGAGTCGGACACAAATGCATATCCTCCATTTAGCTTTCTTAATGGAGAAAGTCCCTCAAACCGCTGGATCCATATTGCCAGTTCATGTCTTTTCTCTGTAAGCTTTTGTTCCATGGAAGAACGCAGGCATTCCTCCAGCTCCGATGCATACTGACGTTTTTCACGTAACATGGACTCCGGGCTCAGATACTGGAATCTGTTCTCATAGCCTTAAGTTTTGCGGCAAAAAGTTCTGTCTTACTGTTCATGGCACGCTGCAGACGGTCTCCGTACATATGAAAGCTCTCCAGAACACTGCGAAAATCATCCACTGCCAGCTCTGCTGCAGCAGATGGTGTAGGTGCCCGCAGGTCTGCTACAAAATCCGCAATGGTAAAATCCGTCTCATGTCCCACTGCCGAGATCACCGGTGTCCTGCACTCAAAAATAGCACGGGCAACGCTCTCCTCGTTAAAGGCCCAGAGATCTTCAATAGAGCCACCTCCACGGCCGACGATGATCACGTCCACCCCTGCTTTATCCAGCATCCGGATTCCCTTTACGATACTCTGCGCCGCTCCCTCTCCCTGCACAAGTGCCGGATAAAGGATCACCTGCAGATATGGATTCCTTCTGCCTGCAATATTGCGGATATCCTGTACTGCTGCACCAGTAGGTGCTGTCACCACGCCAAGGGTATGAATAAAATGAGGAATGGGCTGCTTATATTCCTGGGCAAACATCCCCATATCCTCAAGTTCCTGTTTCAGTGCCAGATATCGTTCATAGAGGGCACCAGCACCTTCCAGTGTAATCTCTTTTGCATAAAGCTGATAACGCCCGTCTCTCTCATATACGTCTACAATTCCGCCTGCAACTACCTTATCCCCGTCCTTCATGCGAAAAGCAAGACCCCTACGGTGTCCCGCAAACATCACACAGCTTAATGTGCCTGTTTCATCCTTCAGGGAAAAATAAATATGTCCGCTGGTATGGTATTTACAGTTGGATACCTCTCCCTTTACATAGACTTTCCGGAGAAAGTAATCCTGGGTAAACATATTTTTGACATAATGGTTTACCTGACCGACAGAATAGATTTCTCA
>ENA-OQLB01000166-OQLB01000166.1-human-gut-metagenome-genome-assembly--contig:-NODE-166-length-39491-cov-4.977594_pt1 | contig 39491 bp, 42 predicted proteins | sample MGYA00242656_ERZ504813 | MGnify/ENA primary metagenome ERZ504813 (study PRJEB26092, sample SAMD00036388) | human gut metagenome | host: Homo sapiens | study: EMG produced TPA metagenomics assembly of... | reverse complement strand
TTGTTTGTGTCGTTCTTTTCAAGCGACAGCTTTTATATTTTATCAAAAGCTTTTCTCTTTGTCAAGAACTTTTTTATTTTCTTTGTTCACTCTTTTCGAGCTTTCCTTTGCCGTCTCACGCGACAGCTATTTAGGATATCACTTTCAGAACTCTTTGTCAACAACTTTTTTGATTTATTTTTCAATCATTTCATTGATTTTTAAATCTTCCAGTTTCCTTCCGATCAAGAATGTCCCGCCTCCGCGTCTTCTTTTATCTTCCGTTGCTCTGTTGTTTTCTTTGCTGTTCCTCAGCGACGAATGTTATCTTATCACAGCTGTTTTTAATTGTCAATGTTTTTTATATATTTCATGCAATTCGGAATATTCTGAAAAATTAGCATCTGCGTTCCCCGACCTAACAGATTTTGCAAGCTTGCTTGCAATAAACTGGTAGGGGTGGGGAACATAGGGCGAATGCCCTTAACCGAAAGGACGTCAGTTCTTTCGGTTGTTGCAGATGCGTAAACCGCGTTCATAAATGAGATGACCCAAATTTTCAAATTGCAAAAACAAGTCCTGAAATTTTATACATAATCGTGACCCAAATTCTTGAAATATCAATTCTAGTCAATGATATTTCCATAAAACTATGACTTAGATTCAGCAAACTTAGAATCTGGTCAGCAATATTTCCATATAAATATGACTTACAATCATGAAATATGAAACTGAGTCAAAATAACTTGCTTTAAATATGACTTAATCTCTGTAAATACAAAAACAAGTCAAAAGTACATAACACTCAAAAACAAAGGAGACCGTGCTCATCAGCACAGTCCCTCTCTTGTACTATTTTATTTTCAACTTTCTCTCGGAAGACGTTCGTACAACCATGTCATACGTTTCAATCTCTTCACCGTCTCTTCATCAAACTGTCCCTTCTCCATTCTCCAGGTCCAGTTTCCGCCAAGTGTAGACGGTACATTGATTCTTGCCTTGCCATCCAGGTTCAGTAAATCCTGCATTGGTGTCACGCAAAGATTAGCCTTGCTGCTCATTGCAAGTCGGATGAAATCCCACGCCAGATCATCTTCATCCAGGCGTTGTGCATTCATATACTCTTTTGCAAAGTCTCGCGTTGCTTTATCTGTACTGTGATACCATCCTCTTGTTGTATCATTGTCATGCGTACCCGTATATACAACACTGTTTTCCGGATAATTATGCGGGAGATATGCAGAGCCCCCATTTGGATCAAATGCAAACTGTATTACTTTCATTCCCGGGAATCCACTGTCGGATAGCATCTGAAGTACACTTTCTGTCAGGAATCCAAGGTCTTCTGCAATAATATTCAATTTGCCAAGTTTTTCTTCAATTGTACGGAACAGATCCATTCCCGGGCCAGACATCCATGTTCCATCCACTGCTGTCTTATTTCCATAAGGAATAGAATAATATTCGTCAAATCCACGGAAATGATCAATTCTTACTACATCATATAATTTGAGACAATGACGGATTCTCTTAATCCACCAGTCGTATTCTGTCTTTTTATGATATTCCCAATTATACAGCGGATTGCCCCACAACTGTCCTGTTGCAGAAAAATCATCCGGAGGACATCCTGCTACTGCCACCGGATTATTCTCTTCATCAAACTGGAATAACTCCGGAGATGCCCATGTATCTGCACCGTCAAATGCAACATAAATCGGAATATCTCCAACGATCTGAATTCCCTGTTCATTTGCATAAGTGTGAAGCTGTGACCACTGTTTATCGAATTCATACTGCTGGAATTTGTAAAAATCAATCTCTTCTGCAAGTTCTTCTCTCGCATTCTCAAGTGCTGCTTCCTCGCGGTTTTTCAGGGCTTCTTCCCATTCATTCCAGCTGATTCCACCTTTGCTGTCCTTGATCGCCATGTAAAGACTATAATCATCTAGCCAATACGCATTTTCTTCGATAAAGTTATCATATGCTTCATCTTTTTCGAAACGCTCAAATGCCTTTTTCAGCACTTTAAATCTTGAATTGTAGATTTTTTCGTAATCAATACTGTCTGCCTGTTCTCCAAAATCATACACTTTACATTCTTTTTTTGTCAGGAGTCCTTCTTTGATCAGTGTCTTCAGATCAATAAAATATGGATTTCCAGCATATGTGGAGAAAGACTGGTACGGGGAATCCCCGTATCCAGTCGGTCCAAGCGGCAGAATCTGCCAGTAACTCTGTCCAGCCTCTTTTAACTGATCAATAAATTTATACGCTTCTTTTGAGAAACAGCCAATTCCGTATTTTGATGGCAATGAAAATACCGGTAATAATACTCCGCTCGCTCTTTTCACGTTCTTCTCCTCCTCTTACAGATGCCAGATATCTCTGTTGTACTCTTCGATTGTTCTGTCAGATGAGAAATACCCTGCTTTCGCAATATTTACAAGTGTTTTCTTAGCCCATGTTTTCTGATCTGCATAAGCTCTCAATGCTTCTTCTTTCTTTTCTTTATAGCTGTCGAAGTCAAGAAGGGTCATGAACCAGTCTTTACTGATAATCTCATGCTGCAGTCTCTCAAGATTCTCTTTCTCTCCAACTTTCAGAACTTCCTCGCTTGTAATAAAGTCAATTGCTGCCTTGATCGAAGGATTCTTCTCATAGAAATTTCTTGCGACATAATCAGCCTTTGCATAATGCTCGATTACTTCATCACTGGATGCACCGAATACAAAAATGTTATCGTTTCCAACGAGTTCATGAATCTCAACATTTGCTCCATCCTCTGTTCCGAGTGTTACAGCTCCGTTCAGCATGAATTTCATATTACCTGTTCCACTGGCTTCTTTAGATGCAAGTGAAATCTGCTCGGAAATATCACAAGCCGGAATTAATTTTTCAGCCTTTGTTACGTTATAATTCTCAACCATAACAACCTTCAGATATGGACTTACCTCTGGATCATTGTTGATGATCTCCTGCAGACAAAGAATCAAATGAATGATATCTTTTGCGATCACATAAGCCGGTGCTGCCTTTGCTCCAAAGATAGCTGTCACCGGTGCAGCCGGAATCTTTCCTGCTTTGATCTCAAGATATTTATCAATGATATATAATGCATTCAGCTGCTGACGTTTGTACTCATGCAGACGTTTGATCTGAATATCAAAGATTGTATCAGGGCTTACTTTTACTCCCTGTGTCTCTTCCAGATATTTGCAGAGTGCTTCTTTATTTGCATGTTTAATCTCTACTAATCTGTCAAGAACCTTCTTATCATCCTTAAATGCAAGAAGTTTCTCAAGTTCAGCTGCATCTTTCTTGTATCCCTCTCCGATCAGTTCATCAAGAAGCTCTGTGAGAGCCGGATTACAATGCAGTAACCAGCGACGGAAAGTAATACCATTTGTCTTATTGTTAAACTTCTCCGGATAAATCTTGTAGAAGTTATTCAGTTCTGTCTCTTTCAGAATCTCTGTATGAAGAGAAGCAACACCATTTACGCTGAATCCATAATGGATATCAATATGTGCCATATGAACTGTATCATTTCTGTCAATGATAGAAACACTTTCATCTTCATATTTTCTTCTTACTTTATCATCCAATACTTCGATGATCGGCATCAGCTGCGGAACTACCTTCTTCAGGTAATATACAGGCCATTTTTCCAGTGCTTCTGCAAGGATTGTATGGTTTGTATATGCACATGTCTTAGAAACAACTTCGATTGCCTCATCCATGTCTAAGCCTCTCTCTACAAGAAGACGAATCAGTTCTGGAATTACCATTGTCGGATGAGTATCATTAATCTGGATCACTGCATAATCCGCAAGATCATGAAGGTTGCATCCCTTTGCTGTACATTCATCAAGAATCAGCTGTGCACCTGCGCTTACCATGAAATACTGCTGATAAATTCGAAGCAGTCTTCCGTTCTCATCACTGTCATCCGGATATAAGAAAAGTGTCAGATTCTTCTCAATGTCTTCTTTATTAAAAGCAATTCCATCCTCTACGATTGTCTCATCTACAGAGTCAATATCAAAGAGATGTAATTTATTTGTCTTATTGTTATATCCTGTTACTTCAATATCATACATTCTCGCATTTACATTAAGTCCTTTGAAAGATACCGGATAAACAACATCTGTCTTTTTCAGCCAGGATTTTTCTTCAATCCATGGATTCGGAGTTTCTCTCTGAAGGTTATTTTTAAACTCCTGTTTGAAAAGTCCAAGATGATAGTTCAGTCCGACACCGTCTCCTGCAAGTCCAAGTGTTGCGATTGAATCAAGGAAACATGCTGCCAGTCGTCCAAGTCCACCATTACCAAGTGACGGCTCTGGCTCTACTTCTTCGATCTCTGCAATATTCTTACCGTTCTGTGCAAGTACATCTTTTACTTCATTAAAGATACCAAGGTTGATCATGTTGTTAGAAAGCAGTTTTCCGATCAAGAACTCTGCGGAAATATAGTAAAGTTTTTTCTTACTATCTGTACGTTCCTTTTCTCCTGCCATTTCCTGCACCATACTAAGAAGTGCTCCGTAGATTTCTTCATTGGAAGCCTGTGCAATCTCTTTACCAAGTTTCTGCTGTAATGTTTCCTGAATGTTCATTTGAATAATCTCCCTTCAAATCTGATTCTGTTTTTATGTTACATACTTTGTTTCTTTGTTTTTAACTTATGATTGTATTTTAATACGATTATCTTCAAATATCTTGCAATATACTTGCACTTTATTGTACAATACTATCATTCTTATAATTCAATCTAGTTTGACCAGCAAGTGTGTCAGATAACATTTTATTGAAAGGATCTCATTTTTATATGAACATTAACGAATATCAGAATTATCATGAAACAAAAGCGCATACATCCGCAGAATTTCCTTATAATACTTATCTCTGCTCGATCCCTCTCGATTTCCCTGGAGTACCACTGCACTGGCACGATGAGTTGGAACTTGTTGTCATTAAAAGAGGGCAGGGTTTTGTTTCTGTTGACTTTGATAAGCGTCTGGTTCACAGTGGAGATATTATTATTATTCCCCCTAGATGTCTCCATGCCATCGAACAGGATGATACTTTTAAAATGGAATATGAAAATATTATTTTCAAACCAGATTTACTTCTTCCGGAGCAAACGATCTGTGCATGATTCAATACATCGTTCCGCTTCTTGACGGTTCTCTTCCTATTGAATATTTTCTCACTCCGGCTCTCGGATCTTTTGAAGCCTTAAGCAATTGTATCCGACAGATTGACCTTGTCTGTGCTGATCAGACACCTGGATGGCAGCTTGCTGTGAAAAGTTCTCTGTTTAACTTTTTCTTTCTTCTGATCTCTGAACGTCAGAAAAAAACAGTCTCCACTTCCTCCAATTCCAAATCTTTGGAGAAAATGAAAACTGTTTTAAAATACGTAGAAAATCATTATACAGAAAAACTAACGATTGATGACATGGCTGAACTTACTTATTATAGTAAATCCCATTTCATGAAGTTCTTCAAAGCCACATGGGAATCGGATTCACTGAATACTTAAATGATTACCGACTTACAATGGCTGCCAGACTTCTCAAATCATCCGATGACTCTATTCTGATGATTGCTGATGCCAGTGGTTTTGACAACCTGTCCTACTTCAACCGCATTTTCAAAAGAAAATATGGTATTTCGCCTGGGGCTTACAGAAAAGCATAGTAACTATCCAGAAACAATTATGAGTGATAATACAGTTCGATTGGATCAATCGGATCAAATGGATGTTCTTCTTCCATTTTCTTATTCCGCCCACGACGTTTCATCAGCTCGCCGCTCTTGTTGTATACCCAGAAGGAATATACAAGGAGCTTATTTACCTTCCCTATCTTCTCTTTTGTCGTCTTATTATAATAGACACCACCTGTCTTGAATGCAGTCTTCTTATGGATCAAAGAGATCAGCTCTGTCTCCGTTTTGACCGGTTCAGGTAAGATTGTATATGCCGTCCGACACAGTCTGTCTTGTGGGAATCACTTCCACCTGTCATCACCTTACCGTATTTCTCTGCCAGTTTTAAGGCACCAGCATTAGAATCCTTCGGTTCACAACAATTGAATGTCTCAATAAAATCGAATCGTTTAACAATCTCAGGTGAGAGGTAGTATCTTCTCGCATGAGTGAAGCTCATGTACTTTTCTCCGCATGGATGTGCCGGTCCCAAAACTCCACCATTGCGATGAACCAAATCGATCAGAAGTGCAAGCGGCATTCCACGCATTTCCAGAAGACGCATCTTAACCCCTTCCGGCATAATTACAAGAATATGACCTGCATCTCTTGTATCATATTCAATTCCTTTGAGTACCACAAAATCTGTATGTTTCTTTCCTTTTAAATTCTTCTTCCAGTAGCGGTAGCCATTATACGTGTCGTGATCCGTGATCACCATTCCCTGAAATCCGTGTTCCTTGAGTATCGTGATATATTCCTCAATCCCTACCCTGCTGTCTATGGACCCCTCTTTCACGTGACAGTGCATGTCTATCTTCATATTTGAGTCCTCCTTTTCCGCAGTCCTAATTTTATCAAAAAGTACTATGTGAAATAACTTTATTTTCGTTCTTTAAAAAGACTGCTTATTGATAAATTCATTATACCTCGTTTATATAGGAGTGACAAGCAGCTCTTTAATTACGGAAGTTGAAGAGTTACTGTTCAATATCTGATCCGTCACTTTCATTGCAGATTCCACACCGAATCGAAGTAAATAATAATCCTCAACACTTTTCAAATCTTCCCATGCAGTCGGAAGAATTTCAACTTTATATTGTTCCTGCACGTTCTCTCAATCCCTTTCTTGCTTCGGAGATACTTCTTGTCTTTGCTCCATTTAACCTTTCTTCTTCTGCCTGCATGATTTTCGCACGAAGTTCCAATGCCTGTTCCATTTTCTCAAAGGTATCAATATTCATAAATACTCCGTCACCCTCGCCATTTTTTGTTATATAAATCGGTTCACTGGAATATAAGTATGTTAATAAGAGCAAGAACAGGTACCACATACGGTAACTGTTCTTGCTCTTATCTTACTGCACCTTCGCAATATCAATCAGTGACAGTTTCTTAATATCTGTATTCTCAAGACTTGTGATCAATGCATATGCTGTGTCAATTGCAGTCAGTACATTCACACCTGTCTCGATTGCATTTCTACGGATTACAAATCCATCTCTTGAATGCTCTGCACCCTGTGCCGGGATATCGATAACAAGATCGATCTTATGTCCGAGGATCAGGTCAAGAAGGTTCGGTGATTCCTGCTCGATCTTACGAACCGGAGTAGCCTTTACTCCCGCCTCATTCAGCGCACGTGCTGTTCCGCTTGTAGCAAAGATATGGTATCCAATCTTCTCAAATCTTCTTCCGATCTCTACTGCATCTGCATGGTCTTCGTCACGGACTGTCATGATCATGTTTTTATGCTTCGGAAGCTTGATTCCAGCTCCGATAAATGCTTTGTAAAGTGCTTCATCAAATGTCTTTGCAATTCCAAGACACTCTCCTGTAGACTTCATCTCAGGTCCAAGGCTGATATCAGCTCCGCGGATCTTCTCAAAGGAGAATACCGGCATCTTAACCGCTACATAATCAGCTTCCGGCTGAAGTCCCGGTGTGTATCCAAGATCTTTGATCTTCTTTCCTGTGATAACCTGTGTTGCCAGCGGAACGATCGGGATACCTGTTACCTTACTGATATATGGTACTGTACGGCTGGAACGTGGGTTTACTTCGATTACATATACATCATCTTCGCCGCACACGATAAACTGGATATTGATCATACCGATAACATGGAGTGATTTTGCAAGTCTTCTTGTGTACTCAGCAATCTTTGCTTTCGCTCCTTCTGTCAGGCTCTGTGCCGGATATACGGAAATACTGTCTCCGGAGTGGATTCCTGCACGCTCGATATGTTCCATGATACCCGGGATCAGGATATCTGTTCCGTCGCATACTGCATCGACCTCAATCTCTTTTCCCTGAAGGTATTTATCTACAAGGATTGGGTGATCCTGTGCGATTCTGTTAATGATTCCGATGAATTCATCAATATCATTGTCGTTGATTGCAATCTGCATTCCCTGTCCACCAAGAACGTAGGAAGGACGAACCAATACAGGATATCCAAGTCTGTTTGCAACTTCTTTCGCTTCCTCTGCTGTGAATACTGTTCCACCTGTCGGACGCGGGATCTCGCACTCTTCAAGAATCTCATCAAAGAGCTCACGGTCTTCGGCTTTATCTACATTTTCTGCAGATGTTCCAAGGATTGGTACTCCCATCTTCATAAGTGCTTCTGTCAGCTTGATTGCTGTCTGTCCACCAAACTGTACAACTGCTCCGTCTGGTTTCTCAATATCAACGATACTCTCTACATCTTCCGGTGTCAGTGGCTCAAAATACAGCTTATCAGCAATGTCAAAGTCTGTACTTACTGTCTCCGGGTTATTATTTACGATGATTGTCTCATATCCGTCTTTTGCAAATGCCCATGTACAATGTACAGAACAGAAGTCGAACTCGATACCCTGACCGATACGGATCGGACCGGATCCAAGAACAAGTACTTTCTTCTTATCTTTTGTCTGTTCAACTTCATTCTCGCTTCCATATACAGAGTAGTAGTATGGTGTCTCTGCGGCAAACTCTGCTGCACAAGTATCTACGATCTTATATGCTGCAACGATACCGTTTGCATGACGCATATCGTGAATTTCCTGCTCTGTCTTACCTGTCAGCTGTGCGATTACATTATCCGGGAACTCGATACGTTTTGCTTCTGCAAGAAGCTCCGGTGTAAGTTCCTGTGTCTTCAGAGCTGTCTCCATCTCTGTGATGATCGCAAATTTATCGATAAACCACTCATCAACTTTTGTAATCTCGTGGATCAGATCGTAAGAGATTCCTCTTCTGCATGCTTCTGCGATTCTCCACATACGCATGTCATCTACTTTCTTCAGCTGATCGATCAGTTCATCATCTGTCAGATCTGTGAAGTCATAAGACATCAGACTATCTACATGCTGCTCCAGAGAACGGATTGCTTTCATAAGAGCTCCCTCGAAGTTATTACAGATGCTCATAACTTCTCCGGTTGCTTTCATCTGTGTTGTCAGTGTTCTCTTCGCACTGATAAATTTATCAAATGGAAGTCTCGGGATCTTAACTACTACATAGTCAAGCATTGGCTCAAAACTTGCATAGGTCTTCTGTGTGATTGCATTCTTGATCTCATCCAGATTGTATCCAAGTGCGATCTTCGCTGCAACCTTCGCGATCGGATATCCTGTTGCTTTGGAAGCAAGTGCAGAAGAACGGCTTACACGAGGGTTTACCTCGATTACACAATATTCAAATGTCTCTGGGTGTAATGCATACTGTACGTTACATCCACCTGTGATATTCAACTCACTGATAATGTTCAATGCGGAAGTACGTAACATCTGATATTCTTTATCGCCCAGTGTCTGAGATGGTGCAACTACAATACTGTCTCCAGTATGAACTCCAACCGGGTCAATATTTTCCATATTACATACTGTAATACAGTTTCCTGCTCCGTCACGCATTACCTCGTACTCGATCTCTTTCCATCCTGCGATGCAACGTTCAACAAGAACCTGACCAACACGGGAAAGACGAAGACCATTCTCAAGGATCTCTACTAACTGCTGAGAATCATGTGCGATACCACCACCGCTTCCTCCCAGCGTATAAGCAGGACGAAGAACAACCGGATAGCCGATCTTATTTGCAAATGCAAGTCCGTCTTCTACATTTTCTACAACAAGAGAAGCTGCAACCGGCTCACCGATCTTCTCCATTGTTGCCTTGAATTCCAGACGATCCTCTGCCTTCTTGATTGTCTCAGATGTTGTTCCGATCAGGCGTACATTATTCTCTTTTAAGAATCCAGCCTCTTCGAGTTCCATTGCAAGGTTCAGTCCAGCCTGTCCTCCAAGTGTTGGAAGTACACTGTCTGGTTTCTCCTTTTTGATCAGCTGCTCAACAACCTCAATTGTCAGTGGCTCGATATAAACACGATCTGCAATATCTTTATCTGTCATGATTGTCGCAGGGTTTGAGTTGAGAAGTACAACCTCAATCCCTTCTTCTTTCAGTGAACGGCAGGCCTGAGTTCCAGCATAATCGAACTCCGCAGCCTGTCCGATGACGATCGGACCAGAACCGATAACTAATACTTTTTTGATACTATTATCTCTTGGCATTATTTCTCTCCTCCCATCATCTCAAGAAAACGATCGAACAGGTATCCTGAATCCTGTGGTCCCGGGCATGCTTCCGGATGGAACTGAACTGTAAAGATGTTCTTTCCAACATATGCAAGTCCTTCGTTTGTTCCGTCATTTACATTCTTAAATGCAGGAACTGCAACGTTTGGATCAATCTTGTCTTCATCAACAACATAGCCGTGATTCTGTGAAGAAATGTAGACTCTGCCTGTCTGAAGATCTTTCACCGGATGATTTCCTCCGCGATGTCCATATTTTAATTTGTAAGTTGTACCACCTGTTGCAAGTGCCATCAACTGATGTCCAAGGCAAATGGCAAATATTGGGATATCTGTTTCATAAAGCTTTTTGATTTCTTTGATAATTGATGTACATTCTGCCGGATCTCCAGGTCCATTGGAAAGCATAATGCCATCTGGATTAGATGCGATGATCTCCTCCGCTGTTGTATCGGCCGGATAAACGGTCACTTTGCAGCCGCGATCATTTAAAGATTTTGCGATGTTTTTCTTAGCTCCGAGATCAAGAAGTGCAACCTTCTTACCTGTTCCTTCTAAAACGTATTTCTCCTCACATGTAACTTTGGAGACAACACCTTCTACCTTATAATTCTTCAACTTAGAGATTACTTCATCAAGATCGTAATTCTCGTTTGTTGTGATCATACCATTCATGGTACCTTTTTCTCTTAAAATCTTTGTAAGAGCACGAGTATCAACTCCCGCAATACCCGGAATATCATATTTCTTGAGGAAATCCTGAATTGTACCTTCACATCTGAAGTTACTTGGCATTCTGGATAACTCCCTCACAATATATCCATTTGGCCATGCCTTTAATGACTCCATATCCGGTGTAATTCCATAATTACCAATCAGCGGATATGTCATAACCACTGCCTGTCCCGCATAAGAAGGGTCCGTCAGTACCTCAAGATATCCTGTCATTGAAGTATTAAACACGATCTCACTGATCATATCTCTCGTCGAACCAATGCTTGTTCCTGCAAACACAGTACCGTCTTCCAAAATAAGAAACGCTTTCATCTGTTCACCCTTTCCCTTCGTAAAAATATTTTTCTCAAAAGGAAGGCGCTCATGGAGTCTTTATTCCAGAGCGCCCTCTTTCTCAAATTGTAAAGATTATACTACAGCATGAGAGACATTTCAACATCATTTTTGATGAATAACTTAGTACTTTTATTAATATATATTGGTATTTTTTACTTATAAATGGTGTTTTATGCATTTTTATGAATACCAGAAGATCATTATGATCCGCTTTCTGTCATCCACGGCATACGTGTATTTCACCTCTTCTAATTGTCTGAAGTCAACAAGAAACTGCGCCGCCTGTGGAATCAAATTATCTATAATTTTCTCTTTTGCAACTTCATAAACAGCATTTTCCGAAAAGCGGATAGCAAACATTTCCTGTCCCTGTTCTATCCCTGCTTTCATTTTTTCATAGATTTCATTCTCATCAAATGTTTCATAGTACAGACCGTTCATTCGATAATATTCCAGATCATTGGAATCGCACACCGGATACGGCACAAAATCATCCTGCTGATGATCTGTAAAAATTTCTTCATCTGTACAACATAGATACTCATAATTCACAAGATCATGAGGTAGCGTTTCTCCCGTCTCATTCTCCTGAAAAATCGGATCTCCGAAAGTCACATCCATCTGATAATACTTATCATCACATTTCACTATATTCCATGCATGTGCCCCCTGCTCTTTACTGTTCCCACAACGTAAATACATTCTATTCCCATCTGTTTCAACAGATATTGCGCTGCCCTGGAATATCCTGCGCAGACAGATTTTTTCCCAACCAAAGAACTATAAATATTCTGATTATCCAATGCGTTTTGATCATAATCCACAGTATCTACAAGATATTTGAAAATGTACTTGATCTTCTCATACGCTGTCTCACATCCCTGTGCACCTGCAAGTGCCTCTTGTGCCGCATTTTCAATCTGCTCCCGTCTGGATTCTCTCTGATCCGGTGTGCAGATATAAGACGGATGAAACTCGGTATAATCTTTATATACCGTCATTTTTGAGCTCCCGTCACACCAGAACAATTCCGGCCGGTCATACATCAGATATTCGTATATCTTTCCTGCCTCATCATTCTCGCCTGCATGAAGAAGAATGGTCTCTTCCATGGAACGAACCCCCTGCAGGATCTCACGATAAACCTGTTTTTCCTGTTCCGTCAGCTGCTGATAATAAAAACCATCTGCAACATCTTCTTCTGATACATTTAACTCCGGAAATTCTATTTTCTGATCAGAATCAGACAAAAGGACATTTCCAGACTCACGGAATAATCCGGGTACTGCTTTTGTCATCTTTAATACACCTGCCGCTCCGATGATCACAAGAAGAAGCACAAGAAACACGAATCCTTTTCTTGTTGTTTTTCTATTTCTTCGTCGTTTTTTCCTTCGTCTTCTGTCTCTTTCCATTAATTTCACTGTCTCCTGTCTGAACTGTTCCTGTACTTTATGAAAGCTCTGCTATTCTTGACACGCCAACATAAATTTCCGATATCTTATACCATGTTTTATAATCTATCTCTCCTGTTACCGGAAGACCGAATATAGATTGAAATTTCCGGACAGCCGCTTCTGTTTCAGGTCCATAGATTCCATCTTCCGTCAATTTGGGAATCTCCGGATATGCCCCCGCAATCACATTCAGTTCTTCCTGTATCTGACGCACTTTGGGGCCTTGTGAACCTTGTTCCAGTGTATATCCCGGCCAGGAAGACGGAATACCTGAGATTGCTTCTGCCGTATTGATATACATATCGTCACCATAATAATACCTTAGAATTTCAATCGGAGAAAATCCCTGTTCTCCCAGACTTTTTGACCCCCACTGTGTCAACCAGTTTGGACAACTCACTCTGCGGCCATCACAATACTGTGTCAGGATTGGCTGGCGCACATTCGGCCGTGACAGATAGTCTGCAAACAGTTCATCCACAATCACGGAAATAGGCTCAAATATATTGCGCTCCGGGATCCATTTATGGTCAAATGCCGTTGATGATGTAATTGTAAAATCAAACCCTTTATTTCGATACCATTCCGTATAAACCCTGTTTAAAGTAATGACATAATTGCCAGCACATTTGCCCTTATGGTGTCTGCCGGCCAGGTTGCATAGATTTCACTTGATGCAACATTTTTTATATAATCTTTGTACTTCACATAATAATTCTGTGCTGTAGAATCCCGCGGAGATCCATCATGTACGATAATATATTCCGGTACAACCACACGGCTCAAGACAATTTCTCCTGTTTCATTTACCGGCTTAATCTCTTCCTCTGCAATCTTCGGAGGATAATTTCCATATAAAGTATGAGCAGGGATGACGAATACCTGCTCTTCTTCCCTGCTCTGATCCTTTTGTTTCATGCGTATATTCTGGATTGCCTTTGTGTTTGCCAGGATCTCTGTTCCAGAAACACTGATCGACTCAAATCCTTCTGCTTCAATATTCAATGTATATTCTGAATATGGTTGACGTTCTTCGTTCTCATCCAGACTCCATTCTTCCGGTGGTGCATTCAGTTCAACCAGTTCTGTCTGACCGGAAGATCCGTGACTACCTGCTCTAATATACTTTCCGGAATTCCTGTATAAGAGATGGAAATCCGTGCTTCCTTTACCGGAAATGCATTCACAGAAGATGTAACATTTACCTGCAACTGACCACGATCGATCAGATTCTCCTGCGTTTCTTTGCTTTCAATTGAACCTTGTATCGGTTGAAAAAGTTTCATAGTTTGTCTCCCACATCTGATTCGTTTCCTTTTTCCAGTATATGCGGGAAACTCCTATTCTTTCCTGTTTTCTACACAAGTTTCAGAATGTCATTAAACATAATAACAACCATCAATGCCATCAGAAACACAAATCCTGCAAAATGTACCATGCCTTCTTTCTCAGGCGGTACTCTTTTTCCACGAACGGCCTCAATGATAAGGAATACAAGACGTCCACCGTCCAACGCCGGAAGCGGTAACAGATTCATCACACCCAGGTTGGCGGTCAGAAGTACTCCTATATTGAGAAGATTTAAAATCACTACTACCATGCCTGCCGGAGCTGCTTCCTGATAAACGTTATCTACCGCACTGACAATTCCAACCGGACCGGAAAGATCTTTTACTCCTACCTTTCCACCAACTAACATTTTCAGACTGTCAACTGTATATGTGATCCAATACTTTACCGTATATGCTCCGTATCGAACTGTTCCAAACAGACCCGGACGAACCATCTCACCACCTGTAATTCCAAGCAGAGGAAAAGCATCTCCCTCATTCTGTTTTGGTTCCAGCACAACTGTATAATCCTTACCGTCACGCTCATACTCAACTTCTACACTTTTGGTTCCCACATGCATCATATTATACAGACTGATATCGTTCCAGATATGAACTGATTTTCCTCCGATCTTCTTAATCACATCTCCCGGTTCGATACCTTCTTCCTGCGCTGAATATCCATCTGTCACATTACTGACAATCGGTGCTCGATATCCCGTCCAGCCAATAATAATCATGCAGAGGATCCATGCAAGAATAAGATTAAACACTGGACCTGCAACAATTACTGACATTCTTGCCCAGACCGATTTGCTGTTAAAGCTCCCTTCAGACATATCATCCACATCATCTTCTCCCATCATGCAGGCTCCGCCAAACGGAAGAAGCTTTAAGCTGAATTTTGTTTCTCCAAACTGTTTTCCAAAAATAGTCGGTCCAAGACCCAGAGAGAATTCATCCACACGGATCTTATTCTTCTTTGCAAGCAGAAAGTGTCCTAATTCGTGAAAGATTACAATCGCACTGAATAGCAGAATTGCCAAGATTATGCCCATACATTACCACCTGTTTTTAATAAATTCATATGTTTCCTGTTCTGTCTTTAGTATCTCCTCAACGGTTGGAGCCGCAATATTTTTATGCGCTCCATACACGCCTGTATAATTTCAGGAATCTGGCGATACTTAATCTTTCTGTCAAGGAACAGCGCAACTGCTTTCTCATTTGCCGCATTTAATACAGTCGGAAGGGAACCTCCTGTTCTTCCCGCTTCAAAAGCAAGCTTCAATCCATAAAATGTTTCCAGATCCGGCTGTTCAAACGTGATCTGCTGAAGTGTCGAAAAGTCCAGTCTGTCACCCGGAAGATAACGACGTTCCGGATAATAGAGTGCATACTGGATTGGAAGTTTCATATCCGGTGTTCCAAGCTGTGCGATCACTGCACCGTCTTCATATTCCACCATTGAATGAATGATACTCTGTGGCTGCACAACAACCTGAATCTGATCTACATCCACTCCAAAGAGCCATTTCGCCTCAATCACTTCAAGACCTTTGTTCACCATTGTAGATGAGTCAATTGTAATCTTGCGTCCCATTGCCCAGTTTGGATGTTTCAATGCATCCTCTACCTGGATGTTCGCAGATCTTCCAGTTTCTTTCCTCTAAATGGTCCACCGGATGCCGTCAGGAGAATCTTGTGCAGAGCCTTCTGCTGTCCTCCCTGAAGAGACTGGAAGATTGCGCTGTGCTCGCTATCCACCGGAAGAATAGAAATCCCCTTTTCCTTTGCCAGCGGCATAATGATATGTCCTGCTGTGACCAGTGTCTCTTTATTTGCCAAGGCAATATCTTTTCCTGCATTAATTGCTTCAATTGTAGGAAGAATTCCAATCATTCCGACAATTGCTGTCACAAGAATCTCTGACTCCGGCTGTCTCGCTACTTCAAGCAGTCCATCCATACCGCTTACTACTTTAACATCCAGATCATTTATTTTGTCTTTTAATTCATTTGCTCGTTCTTCTTTCCAAACTGCTGCCAGTTTCGGCTTAAATTCTCTGATCTGTTTCTCCAGGAGATCAATATTATTCCCTGCTGCAAGTGCTGTAACCTCCAGATCGCCATTTGTCCTGACAATCTCCAATGTCTGTGTTCCTATGGATCCTGTGGATCCCAAAATTGCAATTTTCTTCATCGTAACTTTTTACCTCTATTCTGCTTTTATGTTACAATCCACAAAACTGTGGATCAGCAACGCATCTATCACACATATATCTCCTTTTACAGAAATAGGGAAAGATAGAAAATAATAGGTGCTGTAAAGATAACACTGTCAAAACGGTCAAGAATTCCTCCATGTCCCGGAATCAGTTTTCCATAATCTTTAATGTTGTGGTATCTCTTGATCGCAGAAGCTGCCAGGTCGCCAATCTGTGAAATTGCTCCACCAACCGCACCGATAATCGCATATTCCAATATATCTGCTGCCGCATTTCCCCAGTAATTAATTGCAAGTCCATACAATACTCCGATCAATGCCGCACCAAGGATTCCTCCGATTCCACCTTCTATTGATTTCTTCGGACTTAAAATCGGTGCCAGCTTGTGCTTTCCGATCAACATACCGACACAGTATGCACAAGTATCACATCCCCAGGAGCATACAAATACAAGCCATACCGAGAAGATTCCTCCCGGAAGATTTCTTGTCTGATAAATGTAAGAGAGCATCACTGCCACATAGAACATTCCAAAAAAACCGGCAAAAATCTGCTGTGTATTATATTTCGGATAGGCAAATACAAGAACCGCCATCTGGCAGATCAAAAAAGCCATAAACAGCATAACAAACCAGTTTAAGGATCTCCCGGAAGAAGCGGTTTAAAATATAATAACCCATAATACAGGATTGCAAAAATATATCCGACAATTCCTGGTGCCTTCTGCTCTATGTGAAATACTTTATACAACTCTGTCATTCCGATCAGGCTGATTAATAACAAAACTGCAAAGAGCAGGTTTCCGCCCGTGATCACTGTGACAAGCGCGATGATCACTAATAGTATTCCACTTAGTAACCTTGTTTTAAACATCTTTATTCCGCCTCCTCTACTCCGCCGAATCTTCTATGCCTGCGGTTATATTCTTCCACCGCTTTTATAAGCTCTTCTTTCGTAAATGCCGGCCACGGAATATCTGTAAAATAAAACTCTGAATAGGCCAGCTGCCAAAGCAGATAATTCGATAATCTTTGTTCTCCGCTTGTACGGATCATCAAATCCGGATCCGGAATATCATTTGTATCCAGATAAGAATTAAATAATGATTCATCGATCGTGTCCGGATTTACCTTGCCGGCCGCACAATCCTTCGCAAGCTTTCTGGCTGCTCTTGTGATCTCATCACGGCTTCCATAATTCAGGGCAATTGTAAAATTAAGCCTCCATTGCTGGCTGTTGCCTCTTCCAGTTCTCTGATCCGACCCTTGATATCCTCATCCAGCGGTTCAATATCGCCAATCACACGGATCTTCATATCATTCTTTGCCGCTGTCTTCAGACATGTTTTCATGTAATTTCTTAAAAGTTTCATCAGTGCATCCACTTCATTCTGTGGTCTGCTCCAGTTTTCTGTAGAAAATGCATAGACTGTCAGGTACTTGATTCCCATACGCCATGCTTCTTCACAGATCTTCTCAACGTTCTTGGCTCCCTGTGCGTGTCCGTAATTTCTCGGCATTCCTTTTGATTTTGCCCAGCGTCCGTTTCCATCTAAAATAATCGCAATATGCTGTGGTACGTTCATTTTCTTATCCTCTCTGTCGCAACTTTCTTTAAAGAAGAAATGGAGGCTTAAATAAGCCTCCATGTTCTTAAAAACTTATCTGCGTACAAATAATCTGTAAACAGTTTTTCCACATTACAATCTGACAATTCAGCTCTGCTGTTTCTCGATTTAGACTGTCATGATTTCCTTGGACTTCGCCTCTACCATCTTGTCAATCTTAGCAACATACTTGTCTGTGATCTTCTGAAGCTCATCTTCAAGATCTTTGATCTCATCTTCAGAAATTTCCGTTCCTTTCAGTTTCTTGAAAGCAACATTTCCATCACGACGGACATTACGTACAGCAACTTTCGCTTCCTCACCTTTTTTCTTAACATCTTTCGCAAGTTCTTTTCTGCGATCCTCTGTCAGTTCTGGGAATACCAAACGGATAGATGTTCCATCATTTGTCGGGTTGATTCCGATATCAGATGTAAGAATTGCTTTCTCAATTGCCTTGAGCATGCTCTTCTCCCATGGCTGGATCTGAATCATACGTGCTTCCGGTACAGATACATTCGCTACCTGCTGGATCGGTGTTGGTGTTCCGTAGTAATCAACTGCCAGCTTATCCAGTACATGTGGGTTTGCACGCCCTGCACGGATTGTAGCAAGTTCTCCATCCAGATTGTTAATTGTCTTTGTCATCTTATCATCATAGATTTTGTTTTTTTCATTCATGCTGTAATTCCTCCGCTATTTAAAATAGTTTATACAGTAACTTTTGTTCCTGTGAATTTTCCCTGCATTGTATTCACAATACTATTCTCTTCATTAAGTCCGAATACAAGCATCGGCATCTTATTCTCAAGACAGAGAATGGATGCTGTCAGATCAACTGCTGCGAGTTTCTGATCGATCACTTCTTGAATAGAAATTTCATCATACTTCACTGCTGCCGGATTCACCTTCGGATCACTGTCATAGATACCGTCAATTGCCTTTGCAAGAAGCATTGCATCTGCCTCAATCTCGATTGCACGGAGAACTGCACCTGTATCTGTTGAGAAATATGGATGTCCTGTTCCACCTGCGAAAAAGATCACCTTGCCTTCTTCCAGTGCTGCAACTGCTGCATCCTTTGAGAACAGAGATGTAAATGCTCCGCATACAAAAGGTGTGAATACTTCTGTCTTCATTCCTACATGACGGAAAATATCTGACACATAGATACAGTTCATAACTGTTGCAAGCATACCGATCTGATCTGCTTTTGTACGGTCAATTGTCTCACTTGTTCTTCCTCTCCAGAAGTTTCCTCCTCCTGTTACGATTGCTACCTGCACACCTTCATCTACAAGCTGTTTTACCTGCTTCGCAACTCCGATACAAGTTGCCTCATCAAATCCAGTCTTCTTCTCGCCTGCAAGAGCTTCTCCGCTCAGCTTTAACAATACTCTTTTCATACCGTATAGCTCCTTTAAATTCTATCTTTCAGTGCCTGTTCTGTCTTTTTCACACAAACCATAATTCAAAGTATAATGGCACTAACCTAACCTAGAGTATAACATAAGTTCCACATTTGTCATGACCGAAGCGTGAAATCCTTATTTTTTTCAAAAAAAAGAACCGATTTCTTTCAGGCAATGTTTCTATACGAAAAATCCTAATTGAATCGATTCTTTCATGATTATTAAATCCGCCTACATAATAAGCATTGAAAACAGCACTGTAATAATTCCACAGATTCCGATTGCAAGACCACTCATTGCACCCTCGATCTCACCAATTTCAATTGCCTTTGATGTTCCGACCGCATGACTACAGGCACCGATTGCAAGTCCTGCCGCAACAGAATCTTTTACATGAAATACTTTAATTAATGTCGGAGCCAGAATACTTCCGAGAATTCCTGTGAAAATAACAGCAACCACTGTAATCGGCACTACTCCGCCCGCCGGTTCTGAAACACTCACTGCAATAGGTGTAGTCACTGACTTAGGATCAGTGAAACTGTCATGCTCTGATCCAGTCCAAATAATTTACACATTGCATAGACACTTCCCATAGATGCTACTGACCCTGCTGTACATCCAACCACGATTGGAAGCCAATACTTCTTCAGGATATCAATTTTTGTGTAAATCGCAACCGCAAGACATGCTGTTGCCGGAGCAAGAAACATATTGATCAAAGCTCCACCCACATCATAACTATCATAAGGAATATCAAAAATCAAAAGGACTCCTACAATTAATACAATCGCAACAATCAGCGGGTTGCAAATCGGTGTCTTTAATTTATTATGCAGCTTTTCTCCTATCCAGAATGCTACTACACTCAACCCTACTCCAAAATAAGGAGATGTCATTAATTCTTTCATGCTTTCTTTCCTCCCTTTTTCTTCTCCATCAATTTCACTGTCAGCGTAACTACATACGCTGTCACAGCAAATGTTACAATCGTGGATACAACACAGATTACAAGAAGCTGAAGCACTGTACTTTTTAAAATGTCAAAATAATTAATGATACTTACTCCTGCCGGTACAAAAAAGAATGCCATATTTCCTAATAAAAAATCTGCTTTTTCCTGCACATGCTCAATCTTTAAAAACCCGGTCAGCAGACAGAGCAACAATAAAATCATACCGATTACACTCGCCGGAAAAGAAAACGGCAGATAATGTTCGATTACAAGACTGACCCAGCAAACACCGAATATCACACCAAACTGTTTTAAAATCTTCATTTGTTTTACCTCTTTTTAATATGTAAGCCTACACGTCAAGTTCCAGAAACGATTCTTTCGTCAGTTTCTGTCAATCTCATGCCAGGAGAACTCTCTCTTCACATGACACGCTTTTTAGATTAGCACTGCGCACTCTATCCGTCAATGTGATTATTCATGAAATAATCACACTATTTTGCATGTTTTTTTTGATATATTTCTTCAAATAATCCAAAAGACATTGACATCTAATTGTATATGTTTTATGATACATATGTTTTCGCACTTTAAACAACTAAAATTTTACAGTACGAATATTAAGGAGGATGATAAAAAATGATTATTGTTTTGAAACCTCATACTTCTGAGGAAAATATACATCGTGTCGAAAATCTTGTAAAAAAGCACGGACTTGACACTCATCTGGTTCAGGGAACCGGAATGACGATCATCGGATGTATCGGAGATACAACACTGATCGATCCAAGGCAATTTGAAATTGACACATGTGTTGACAAAGTTATGCATGTACAGGAGCCTTATAAGCTTGCAAATCGCGCATTTCATCCGGAAGACTCTATTATAGATGTTTCCGGTGTTAAGATCGGCGGTGAACATTTAGGACTGATTGCAGGACCTTGTTCTGTAGAATCCTATGAGCAGGTTCTTGAGATTGCTCAAAAAGCAAAGACATCCGGAGCAAATCTTCTCCGCGGCGGCGCATTTAAGCCAAGAACAAGTCCTTACGCTTTCCAGGGACTCGGACTTGAGGGACTTGATATTCTCTGTGCAGTCAGAGAAGAAGTCGGACTTCCTATTGTCACAGAACTCATGTCTTCCAAGTATCTGGATGTATTCAATGAGAAGGTTGACTTGATCCAGATTGGTGCCCGCAACATGCAGAACTTTGATCTTCTCAAAGAATTAGGACAGGTTGACCGCCCAATCCTGTTAAAGAGAGGACTGAATGCCACATACGAAGAATGGATCATGTCCGCTGAGTATATCATGGCATCCGGTAATGAAAATGTCATTCTCTGTGAACGTGGTATCCGTACTTTTGAGACTTTTACAAGAAACACTCTGGATCTTCAGTGTATCCCTGTTCTTCGCAGCAAGACACATCTTCCAATTGTTATTGACCCAAGTCATGCCGGCGGAAAATGGTGGCTTGTTGAGCCTATGGCAAAGGCTGCAATTGCTGCAGGTGCTGACGGACTTATGATCGAAGTTCACAACAATCCGGAAGCTGCCCTTTGTGACGGAGCCCAATCTTTGAAACCTGAGAAATATGATGTTCTGCTTCAGCAAGTTCGTCAAATTGCCGAAGTAGTCGGTAAAAAATTCTAAGGAGATCGTCATGAAATTAACAGTTGATCTTGGACCGAATTCTTATCCGATCCATATTGAAAATGGAATCCTTGCAAAAACCGGAGAACTTGTAAGCGAAGTGTTCTCCGGGAAAAAAATCATGATTGTTTCAGATGATAATGTTTTTCCTCTCTATGGAGAAATTATCACAAAAGCATTGTCTGACTCAGGGTTTGAATGCCACTCTTTTGTTCTACCTCACGGCGAACCTACTAAGAGTTTCCAGTCTCTGCCTAAGATCTATGAAGCATTAATAAATGCAAAACTAACACGAAGTGACCTGCTCATCGCACTTGGTGGCGGTGTGATCGGTGATCTTGCCGGATTTGCTGCCAGCAGTTATCTGCGTGGAATCAAATTTGTACAGATTCCAACTTCACTCCTCGCACAGGTTGATTCCTCTGTTGGCGGAAAAGTTGCGGTAGATCTTCCGCAGGGAAAAAATCTTGTTGGTGCATTTTATCACCCAAAGGCAGTCATCATTGACCCAGATGTGCTGAATACATTGCCAGATCATTTCATCAGTGATGGAATGGGCGAAGTGATCAAATATGGATGCATCAAAGACAAAGAGCTTTTTGAGCTTTTATGTAGACATACTTCCTTCGATGATTTAAAGCCGAAGCTGACACAGATTATTGCACGCTGCGTTGATATCAAAAGAATCGTTGTCGAAGCCGATCAGTTTGACCTTGGAGAACGTATTCTTCTGAACTTTGGACACACACTTGCGCACACGATTGAACAGCACTTCAATTATGAGCGCGAAAGCCATGGAGAGGCTGTTGGAATCGGTATGTATCAGATTACAAAGATTGCAGAAGAGAAAGGATTAACCACATCCGGATGCGCAGAACAGATCAAAAAGGCATTGGAGATTTATAAACTTCCGGACAACTCTAATTTACCGATTGATGTACTGACTGATGCAATTTCTTTGGATAAAAAGAACCTGAATAATCACTTGAATGTTGTACTTCTTCATGACATTGGAGACAGCTATGTATATCCAACAGATGTCAGCTTCTTTGACGGTGCCGGTATTGTATAACAGAGAATAAAAAAACAGGATCCATCAGTTTTATCTCTACTGACAGATCCTGTTTTCTGTTAAATTAATCCATAATGCTTCATGGCATATGCAATTCCATCATTTTCCACTGTCTTTGTAACAAACTCAGCATATGAATCCAATACCGAATCATGTCTGCCCATCGCAATCGCATGCTCCGCATATTCAAACATTGCCAGATCATTACTGCTGTCTCCGAAGACATACGCATGACTTGCATCCATGTCATATCTTTCCATAATAAACTGACATGCTGTCGCTTTAGAAAATCCCTTCTGAATTACCTCATAGGCCTTTCCACCACGGTCAAGTCTTCCATGTCATCTCCAAGATACTCACGAAAAGAATCAAAATCACTCTTATCATCTACGTAAACAAATAACTTATCATATTCAAATCTTTCGCTCTCTAAAGACTGTTCGATTCCTATTCCTCTAGATGCAAAATATCTTCTTGTAGATTCTAACCTGTCAAATCGTGATATGTGCCCTGGAAAATAACAATCCTCTTGTCCTTCCGCAATAACACCAAGATTACATTCTTTTGCTTTTCGCAGCAGTTCTATACCTCTCTGCTTCTCAATCGAGCTTTTTAGCAAAACTTCATCATGTTCTGTAAGATATGTCCCACAGCCACACAAATACCCATCAAATTGGAATTTTCTCACCTCTGTCGGAATACTACAGATTGTTCTACCTGTATTAATAAACAGCAGATGCCCTTCCGCTCGTGCTTTTTCCATTGCCTCAATCGCACTTTGCGGTACCTCTTTTGTCACTTCACTCAACACTGTTCCATCAATATCAAAAAACAAGATTGCTCTTTCCATTTTACTTAATCCTAACTCTTATCTATTCTTAAACATTTCTACTATGTCAACCATCTCCTGAGACGGATTGGAGATCACAGCAGTTTGTATAACTTTACACGGTGCATTATTTTTCACTTCATCAACCGCTGCTGTTACTGCTGATACACTGCCACCTACAAAAACAAGTGCATGTCCACCACACTTTGTGTCCTGTGTCACATACTCTACTTCTGCAGTCTTTAACATGCGGTCAACTACGATCACCGCATTGGATTCTCCTTTTACCTCTACCAGGCCATATGCTCCATATTTCTTCATCTTATTTCCCTTTCTTTTCCTTCTCTGATTTCCTCACAAAACAATACTATTCTCATATGTACAACAGACAATTGAACAAATACCTATTTATTAATTGTCATTGCAATTGCTTTTTCCGTATCCTCAGAAGGTGATGCAATCACCGTATGGGAAACAATCTTCGTCAACGGTCTGGCTACATCCAGTGCTGCTTCCATTGCAGCCTTCACGTCAGAGACACTTCCTCTCATCTTCACGCAGGCTCCTGCCGCAAGACGATTTCTCTCCACACCCTGAATCTTTACTGCTGCTGCTTTTGCTGCCGCATCAAGTGCTACAAAACAGATACACTCACTTTCCAGTTCAAATACGCCGATTGCCTGGTTTCTGTAATCCTCTGCCATATCTTTCTCCTCTTCTTTCTGCTGTTCTGATCTTCCAACAGTTTTTGCATATCATATAGCTTTATTATAATACACACCTGGCACTTAATCAACTACAACAACAATTAAAATTCATCAAAAAACAACATGAAGAAGTTGCTTTCTTGTGGTTTTGTTACTATTTTGTAACTTTACAAGCTGATAACAGTCTTAATTCCACATTCATTTAACTTCTTCATGATTCATTACTTTCTTCTATTTTTAAATTCGTCTGTTATTTTGCAGATTCCACATTCACAGCCCCAAGATTCATCTTGCGGAAAACTACAACAAGTACTTTTCCAAGTGCAAGAACGAGAATTGCCGCCGCGATTGCTTCCGGAATACCAGATGCTGTCACAGTTCCCATCACCAGACCGAATACTGCTGTAAGAGCAACTTCTTTTGCCTCGGCATACTGCTGTGCAAACAGGAAATAAATACTTCCCATTACAGTGACAGTATTCACCATTGAACCAACAAATCCCACAATCGGAAGTGCAATAAACTGATTCAGTTTAATCTTTGTAAAAAGTACCCACAGCCATCCTGCTACCACACCGATCAGAATTCTGCATCCAACAGATATCCAGATTGCCTTCAACGCCCCAGGAATTCCGGTTGTACTTAAAAATGGTGAAAATGCAAAGGATAAGAGTGTCGGAGCCATTGTATTACTGACCAGAGAGCATATACCAAAAACTGCTCCAAGAATTGCTCCTGCACCAGGTCCTAACAGAATTGCTCCGAGGATCACCGGAATATGAACTGTTGTTGCCTTAATGATAGGGAGCTGGATCATACCAAGCGGTGTATTGGCCAGTACGATCACGATCGCTGCCATAAGTGCAACACTAACCATCCAACGAGTGTCATGTTTCTTTGTTTTCATTATTCAATTCCTCCTTGTTATCATTCCCAACTTGCGGGATACAATACAATTACCGGATTAGTATATCATTCCTTTGCCTGCTCAACAAGTATAAAAAGAAATACAATTTCATATATTCTATTAACGATTTTCCGAGGTGAACGAATGAAACTCTCTCTTTCCCGGAAATGTATCCATTTTCCCATACACCCTTTGAAATCAAAGAAATATTGCATTTTATTTCTTGTTTTCTCTTATTTTTCAGGTATTGGAGCTGGATTTCTTAAAGAACAGATTTTCGCTTTTTCTAATGAGCCAACTTCGGCTCGCCCCTCTCCTGTCAACCAGAACTCCGTGACTTCTATTCCCCGGACGATTTCCTGTGCCCTTCCTGATCTCACACTTTCTTCAGAAGGAAACTGGGGGTTAAGTTTTCAGGAAGAAGGCAAAACTCCTGTTGGAAATGCTTCGATCCAGGAACTTGCATCTATGGATGCTTATTACGCACAGGATACGTCTGAAAAAGTTCTGTATCTTACTTTTGATGCCGGTTATGAAAACGGAAATACACCTGCCATCCTTGATGCACTGAAAAAACATCAGGTAAAAGCCACTTTTTTTGTTGTCGGAACCTACATTGACTCTGAGCCTGAACTGATCCGACAGATAATAAAAGAAGGACACACCGTGGGAAACCATACCTGGCATCACCCCGACATGTCCCATATTTCTTCTATAGAAGATTTCCAAAAAGAACTAGAATATGTAGAAACTGCCTATAAAAACGTAACCGGAAAGAATATGACCAAATACTATCGGCCTCCTCAGGGAAAATACAGTGAAGCTAATCTTCAAATGGCAAAAGAACTTGGTTACAAAAGTTTCTTCTGGAGTCTCGCCTATGTAGACTGGTATCAGGATAACCAGCCATCCAAAGAAGAAGCTTTCTCCAAACTCCTCGGAAGGATTCATCCCGGAGCTATCGTTCTGCTCCACAGCACATCTTCCACTAATGCTGAAATCCTGGATGAACTACTGACCAGATGGGAAGAGATGGGATACCATGTACAGCCCCTTGAAAACATCATTTCCACTTCATCTGACACCGTCCAGAAACACACGTAACTATAAATTTTCAACCGCTGCTTTCTCGATTGCAAGACCCTTAGCATATGTTTCCATAAATTTCTCGTATCCTTCCACATCTTCCGCAACCGGATCCATTCCTGTTCCCACTGCATCATGGAATACTTTGTTCTCAAGATAATCTGTCAGCGATTCCTTGTCCTCTTTCTTAACAAGGTAATCGGCAAGCAGTGCGATTCCCCATGCACCACCTTCACCTGCTGTCTCCATAACATAAACCGGTGTATCGATTGCTCCTGCAAGGATTCTCTGTCCAACACCCTTTGTCTTAAACAATCCGCCATGTCCCATCATTCGATCCAATGCAACATGTTCTTTTTTCAGAAGGATATTCATTCCTGTCTTCAATGCTCCAAGAGAAGTATAAAGATGTACTCTCATAAAGTTTGCAAGATTAAATTTGCTGTCAGGTTTACGAACGAACAACGGTCTTCCTTCGTTGAATCCTGTAATATGCTCTCCTGAGAAATAGTTGTAAGCCAGAAGTCCACCACAATCGGAATCTCCTTCTAATGCTTTGTTATAAAGTGTTCCAAAAATCTGGTTCATATCTGCTGTCATTCCCATACTCTCTGCAAATTCACGGAACAGATTCACCCATGCATTCAGATCTGATGTACAGTTATTACAGTGCACCATTGCTACAAGATCTCCGGCCGGAGTTGTTACAAGATCAATTTCTTCGTAAGGCTTTGTCAGGTCTTTCTCAAGTACTGCCATTGCAAATACACTTGTTCCGGCAGATACATTTCCTGTGCGGACAGCAACGCTGTTTGTTGCAACCATACCTGTTCCGGCATCTCCTTCTGGAGGACACATTGGAATTCCGGACTGAAGTGTTCCTGTAGGATCAAGCAGTTTTGCGCCTTCTTCTGTCAATACACCTGCGTCTTCTCCGGCAACAAGAACTTCCGGAAGGATTTCACGGATCTTCCATGGGAAATTCTTCTCTGCTGTAAGTTCATCAAACTGATCCATCATCTTCTCATTAAATTTCTTAGTAGCTATGTCGATTGGGAACATTCCTGCTGCATCACCATTTCCGAGTACCTTCTTGCCGGTCAGTTTCCAATGGATATATCCTGCAAGTGTTGTAATATAACGAACATCTTTTACATGTTCTTCACCATTTAAGATTGCCTGGTACAGATGAGCAATACTCCAACGCTGCGGAATATGATAAGAAAAGAGCTCTGTCAGTTTTTCAGAAGCTTCTTCTGTGATCGTATTTCTCCAGGTACGGAACGGAACAAGCAATTCATCATTCTCATCAAACGCAAGATATCCATGCATCATTGCGCTGACTCCGAGTGCTGCAAATTTTGTAAGCTTCACATTATATTTTGCTTCTACATCTTTCACAAGATCCTGATAACATCCCTGAAGACCATTCTGGATTTTCTCCATGCTGTATGTCCAGATATTGTCTACAAGCTGATTCTCCCAGTCATAACTTCCGGATGCGATCGGACTTTTATCCTCATCAATTAAAACTGCTTTGATTCTTGTAGAACCAAACTCAATTCCAAGCACCGCTTTTCCTTCTTCGATTGTTTTCTTAATCTCTTCTTTTCCTCTCATATTTTTGCCCTCCTATAAAAATGCGGCGTATAACTCATTTAAGTAAGTCATCGCCGCATCCGATTTTATAACATATGTTTTCTAAGCTCTTCTCCGCTCTTTGCGCTTAAGTATGCAGGTGCAATATCAAATACTGTCTTGCATCCGCTCTGTCCTTCGCTTGCCAGTCTATAAGCTGCTCTTGCATAAGCGATCAGTACAGATGATGTAAATTCCGGATTGGAATCCAGTTTCAGACTATATTCGATCAGGTGCTTATTCTCACCATCCCATCCTGTCTTTCCGCTGCGGAGTACAAATCCACCGTGCGGAATTCCGCTGTGGTTTGCTTTCAGTTCTTCTTCACTGATAAAGTGTACTGTTGTATCATAATCTGAGAAGTAGTTCGGCATTGTCTTGATCTCTTCTTCTACCTTCGCCGCATCTGCTCCTTCTTCCAGTACAACGAAACACTCTCTTGTATGTTTCTGTCTTGTTGTAAGTTCCGGATTTTCTCCGTTTCTTACTGCCTTCAGTGCAGCCTCTACCGGAATTGTGTACTGCTTTCCGTCTTTGACACCTTCAACTCTGCGGATTGCGTCAGAATGTCCCTGGCTTACACCTTTGCCCCAGAATGTGTAATCATTTCCATCTGGAAGAATTGCATTCGCATACAGTCTGTTCAGTGAGAACATTCCCGGATCCCAGCCTACGGAGATGATTCCTACATGTCCGCCTTCTTTTGCGGCTGCATCTACATTTGCAAAATGCTCCGGGATTCTTGCATGTGTATCAAAACTATCGATTACATTGAACATCTTTGCGTAAACAGGTGTCTGTTTTGGAAGGTCTGTTGCACTTCCTCCGCAAATTATCATAACGTCAATCTTATCTTTCCAGTCTTCTACGTCTGCTACATTACAAACTGTCGCAGTCTCTGTCAGAATCTTGACATCTTCCGGATTTCTTCTTGTGAACACTGCCACAAGCTCCATATCATCATTCTGCTTTACTGCGCACTCAACGCCTCTTCCAAGATTACCATAACCTAAAATACCAATTTTAATACTCATACTTAAACTCCTTTTTGCTCCGCAGATCCGTCTGCTTTGCATTTTCTTAACGGACAGATTTACGAAGACTTTTTTTCTAATTAGATATTATACCTTTTCGTTTTCTTCATTTCAATGAATTTTCGATGAATTTTTAAGTATTGAAGGTTATCCTCTAAAAATTTTTTATTTTCTAAATGCAAGTTCATTCCATCTGAGTTCATTTTTCAGATTACGGATTGTTGTATCTTTATCAATATATACAGCTTCGATTCCCATCATTGCTGCCCAGTCACCCATCTGTTCTGCAGTGATATCATAAGAGAATGCTGTATGATGTGCACCACCGCAAAGAATCCAGGCTTCAGCTCCTGTTGCGAGATCCGGCTCCGGTGTCCAGAAGTTTGTTGCTACCGGAAGCTTCGGCATTGGTTTTTCATTTTTCTTGCAGTCAACTGTATTGATGATCAGGCGGAAACGATCTCCAAGATCAATCAGTGATGTTGCAATACCCTTTCCTTCTTTTGATGTAAATACAAGTCTTGCAGGATCTTCTCTGTCTCCCATAGAAAGTGGATTTACCTTGATGCTGATTGGACCGTCTGCGATAGATGGGCAGATCTCAAGCATATGAGCCTGAAGGATTCCTTCTTTTCCAGGCACAAAATTATATGTATAATCTTCCAGCATTGATGTTCCTTTTGCATCTTTCATGCCTTCTGTCATGATCTTCATGATACGGACCATAGCTGCTGTCTTCCAGTCTCCTTCAGCTCCAAATCCATATCCCTTCTGCATCAGACGCTGGATCGCAAGTCCAGGAAGCTGTTTGAGTGCACCGAGATCTCCAAAATGTGTAACGATTGCCTGATAGTTTTTCTCCTCAAGGAAACGCTCGAATCCAAGCTCAATCTGTGCCTGAACAGCAACATGTTTTCTGAACTCTTCCGGATCTCTTCCTTCAAGAAGGATCTCATATTTGTCATAATACTCTTCTACTAATGTATTTACATCCGCTGCGCTTACAGCATCTACAGACTCTGCGATTTCATTTACCGGATAAGCATCTACTTCCCATCCGAATTTAATCTGTGCCTCTACTTTGTCACCTTCAGTAACAGCAACATTTCTCATGTTGTCTGCAACTCTCATGACACGTACATGGCTGCTTTCGATCACACCAACTGCTGTACGCATCCAGGAAGCGATCTTCTCCTGGACCTTCTCGTCTGACCAGTGTCCAACGACAACTTTTCTCTCGATTCCAAGTCTTGTGAAAATGTGTCCGAACTCACGTCCACCATGTGCTGACTGGTTCTCATTCATGAAATCCATATCGATCGTGTCATATGGGATCTCCATATTGAACTGTGTATGAAGGTGAAGCAGTGGTTTTCTGAACTCCTGAAGTCCAAGAATCCATGATTTTGCAGGTGAGAATGTATGCATCCATGTAATGACACCGGCACATTCATCATCAATATTAGCTTCATTAAAAGTCTTACGGATCAGTTCGTTTGTGATCAATGTTGGTTTCCATACAACTTCATATGGAAGAACTCCAGACTCATTGAGCTTCTCTACGATAATCTTGGCATGCTCTGCTACATGCGCCAGACATTCATCTCCGTAAAGATCCTGTGAACCTGTGCAAAACCAGAATTTGTACTCTTTCTTCTTTAACATTCTTGTGTCCTCCTTGTAATAAAATGTTCATAGTTATTTTTTATTTATCACTTAATTTGTTACTGTGTTATACTTGACGGTTATTATTTTGCTGTATTCTGTCCGTAATAGGCATTCGCACCATGTTTTCTATAGTAATGCTTATCCTGAAGTTCCTGCGGAGCCGGTTTCACCTGCGGATTGATCATCTCACATCTTGCTGCCATCTTTGCAACTTCTTCTGCAACAACTGCATTGTGAACTGCTTCGTGTGCATCTTTACCCCATGTAAATACACCATGATTCTTACAAAGAACTGCCGGAACTGCAATATAATCTTTCTTCTTAGCTTCAAACTCATCTGCAATCAGAACTCCTGTGTTCTTCTCATATGCTTCCTCGATCTCTTCTTTCGTCAGATTACGTACACATGGGATTTCTCCATAAATGTAATCTGCATGTGTTGTTCCATAACATGGGATATCTCTTCCTGCCTGTGCCCAGCTTGTTGCCCATGCAGAATGTGTATGTACAACACCACCGATTTTTGGAAAACGATTATAAAAAACAACATGTGTCGGTGTATCGGAAGATGGATTATAACGTCCCTCTACTTTATTTCCATTCAGATCAACAACTACCATATCTTCCGGAGTCAGCTTATCATATTCAACTCCACTTGGTTTAATAACAAAAAGTCCGCTTTCTCGATCGATTCCACTTACATTTCCCCATGTAAATGTAACCAAATCATATTTTGGAAGCAGCATATTTGCCTCATACACTTCTTTTTTTAACTGTTCTAACATTGTTCTTCTCCTCGTCTGCTGTCTACATGACTTCATTATATAATTTCACAGAATTTCGCATCACAAGTTCCGGTGCAAATTCTGCTGAGTACATTTCCATATTTTTATCAATCTTATCCAATATAATCTGTGCTGCACACTTTCCAATCTCATTCGCCGGATTATTCACCGATGTGATCGGTACTTCACAAAATCTTGCAAGACTGGAATTGTCAATTCCAATCACTGAAATCTGATCTGGCACCTGCAAATCTGCACTTTGCAAGATTTGAATCAACTTACTTGCAATCTCATCATTGTAGCAGACACAGGCTGTACATCCGTTTAACCGCTTTAAAATCCTTTCACTTACCAGCTCCATCTCACGGATATCTTCTGAATCGATCCATAAATCTGCCGATTCTTGATTTTATGTGAATGTTCCATGAGTGCTTTTGTGTATCCTGCATATCGCATTCTTCCCTGCCATCATCCGCCTTGAAGATTCCTGCTATTCTTGTATGTCCACATTCCAAAAGGTGTTTCGTCGCAATGTAGCCTGCTTTCTCATCATCCAGACTGACATGCGGAATTGTAAGATTCTCATAGAAACTATTCACAAACAAAACCGGTATTCCTGATTTCTGTAATTTCTGATATAAATCTAAATTCGGATTCGGAAGCCCACTTTTTACAGGCTCTGCGATCAAACCATCAATTCTTCTTGTTCTCAAAAATTCTTCCAGATGCATCCGCTCCTTTGCTACAGAATTGTCTGTCATTGCAATTTGAAGTATTCCGCCTGCCTGAGTAACTTTTTTTCTCAATTTCTCGAACAATAATTGGGAAAATATATGTATCAATGTATGTCAGCATCACTGTGATTCGCTTTTCTTCGTGATCTGATCTTTTTCTTTCTATATTTCCCAAAATCGAGCACGCTTCTTCACATATATAGGATCCACTGCCACGTCTGCTTTCTACAATATTCTCTTTTACTAATTCTTCCAATGCCCGTCGTACCGTCTGACGACTGACCTGGAATTGTTCAGATAGTTCCTGTTCTGAAGGAAGCTTCTCTCCGGAAACCATTCTTCCCGACCTGACTTCCTCCTGAATCCAGGTTACGATTTTTTCAAATTTTTTCATTCGCCCGTGACCTCTCCATACAATTAACCATAATTACCGTTATCACTTACAGTGTCTGATTATCATTGCTCTGATCAGTACTTTTTCTTCATGTACTTAATATACAACAATACATGTTACAATACAATTCGCAATATACCCAATTTTTTTCTTCTGTTTTTTATGTAATAATATATAAAAATAAGAAGTTGTATTGTTTTTCCATTTATTTTTCAATACAGCTTCTTATAATTTTAAACCTGCTTTAAATTTTTTCTCTTTTTGCTTCAAATTTTCCTCTTGCATTTTTCACTTTTTCGGTTCATAATAGCATCAGACAAAGAACTAAATATTGTCAAAGGGGAGCTGGTCAGAACCGGCTGAGAGGAGACGTATTACCGTTTCGACCCGTTTTTAAACCTGATTTGGATAATGCCAACGGAGGGAATTGATACCATGTAATGATTGAGATGCCCTTGCATCTCTTTTTACTTCGGACAGCTGGTAGGATCTTCACTCAGGTGAGGATCCTTTTTTTCATTTGAAAGGAGACTCAAGTTATGAAACAGACAACAAACACAAAAAAACTGGCACTTGCAGGTGTTCTCACCGCTCTTGCCATCGTTGGAAGCTTTTTAAGCTTTCCTGTAGCCGGAAGTAAATGTGCACCGGTTCAACATATGGTAAATATCTTTGCAGCCGTACTTCTTGGTCCCGGCTGGGGCGTTGGAATTGCATTCTGTGCAAGCCTTCTACGCAACATACTTGGAATCGGAAGTCTGATGGCTTTCCCGGGTAGTATGATCGGAGCTCTCTGCTGTGGACTTGTTTACAAGAAATGTAAGAATTTAAGCCTTACTTGTCTTGCAGAAGCACTTGGAACAGGTATTCTCGGAGGAATTGCTGCTTATCCGGTTGCTTTATTCCTTATGGGAGCAGCACCGGCAGGATTATTTATCTATGTGATCCCATTCCTAATCTCAACAGTAGCCGGAAGTATCCTGGCATTCCTGCTGATTTCAGTATTCCAGAAAAGTGGAGTAATGGCACAGCTTTTTCCGACTTCTTAATCCGTAACTGCAAAATTTCCGAACAGTTACATGCGATACATTGGGGACACCACCTTGTACCGCACAAGAAAATGCAGAATCAATCTGTAATCACCGGAGTATTCCATTAATGACTTTCTTATCTTACAGTCATTAATACATCTCCGTTGAAGGCGTCAGCATAATCTTATATTCATTCGCTGGTAGTGTAGCTAAACAGTTACGTTCCTTTCCGCATCTATTCATATGCATGGAACCGTAGCTTTTCTCCTGTACGCTGTCCGTGTTTTGCTGACGTCAAAAATATATAATTCACGTATACGAATGGAGGCAAAACAACATGAGAAACTACACAACCCAGATGGATGCAGCTCGTAAGGGGATTCTCACCCCGGAAATCAAAACAGTAGCTGAAAAAGAACATATGGAAACTAACAAACTGATGAGCTTGTCGCTGAAGGAAAGGTTGCAATCTGTGCTAACAAGAATCATAAAGCACTGAACCCGGAAGGTGTCGGAAGCATGCTCCGCACAAAGATCAATGTCAATCTCGGAGTTTCCCGTGACTGCAAAGATTATAATATTGAGATGCAGAAAGTAATGAGCGCAGTAGAACTCGGTGCGGAAGCGATCATGGATCTTTCCAGCCATGGAGATACACAGCCATTCCGTCGTAAACTAACTTCTGAATGTCCTGCTATGATCGGTACAGTTCCTGTATACGACAGTGTCATTCATTATCAGAGAGATCTTGCAACTCTGACTGCTCAGGATTTCCTCGATGTCATCCGTATGCATGCAGAAGACGGTGTTGATTTCGTTACACTTCACTGCGGAATCACAAGAAAAACAATCGAACAGATCAAAAAGCATAAACGTAAAATGAACATCGTAAGCCGTGGAGGAAGCCTTGTATTTGCATGGATGAGTATGACAGGAGAAGAAAATCCATTCTATGAATACTATGATGAAATCCTTGATATCTGCGAAGAATATGACGTGACAATCTCCCTCGGTGATGCATGCCGTCCTGGATGTCTGGCTGACGCTACAGATGTATGCCAGATTGAAGAGCTTGTACGCCTCGGTGAACTGACAAAACGTGCCTGGGATCATAATGTTCAGGTTATGGTAGAAGGACCTGGACATGTACCGCTTGATCAGGTTGCAGCTAACATGAAAGTGCAGCAGACCATCTGTATGGGAGCTCCTTTCTATGTACTTGGACCTATCGTTACAGATATCGCGCCTGGATATGACCATATCACTTCCGCGATTGGTGGAGCTGTTGCGGCAATGAACGGTGCTTCCTTCCTCTGCTATGTAACACCGGCTGAGCACCTTGCTCTTCCAAATGTTGAAGATACAAAACAGGGAATCATTGCTTCTAAGATTGCAGCTCATGCTGCTGATATTGCCAAAGGAATTCCTGGAGCAAGAGATATCGATGATAAGATGGCAGATGCCGCCGTGTTCTTGACTGGGATGCACAGTTTGAATGCGCTCTGGATCCAGAAACTGCAAAAGCAATCCGCGACAGCAGAAAACCGGAGGATGACCACAGCGATACTTGCAGTATGTGTGGAAAGTTCTGTGCAGTAAGAAGTATGAATAAAGCACTGGCCGGGGAGTATATTGATATTCTGTAAGTATCCAGAATACGCATCGCATTTTGGAAGATTAATTCCAAACAGTTATAAATTAAGGGAAAGCGGTTGAAGTCGCTTTCCCTTTTGTATTTACGCGAGCAACGAGCCAAAGTCCGTGCTACCACTATGCTGATTACACCTATGATCGACTCTCTCTGAAAACCTGTTATATATCCCAAGTCAACTTGTCTTTAAGAGGATAATAAGCTTCTACTATGGCTTTTTGAACAGTTACAACAAATCTTTTATTTTTTTATCCTGTTGTCCTTTAATAGAATACTTTTAGACCTTAAATAGCACTTAATGTCAGAAAAGCTATCAGTTACAACACATTTCATCTTAATTGTTGTAATCGATAGCTTTTTATATTTCCTTCTTATTCCGGATTCACAATCTTCCCGGCAACTGCACATGCCGCTGCAGTTCTCGGACTTGCAAGATAAATCTCTACCTTAGATGTTCCCATACGTCCAAGGAAATTTCTGTTATTCGTTGCTACAACACGTTCTCCGTCAGAAAGGATTCCCCCTGTTCTTCCGCAGCACAGTCCGCAGCCCGGATGCGTAATGATCGCACCTGCTTCTGCCAGAATATCCAGGGTTCCATCTGCCAGTGCCTGTCTGTAGATCTTGCGGCTTGCCGGTGTAACGATCAGCTTCACAAAGTCTGCAACTTCTTCCCTTTGAGTACTTCTGCTGCAGCTCTGAGTCTTCCAGGCGACCGTTTGTACAGGATCCGATAAATACCTGGTCAATCTCTGTTCCTTCCAGTTCACTGACGTCTCTGATCTTATCAACTGGGACGGACATGCCATAACCGGAACGAAATCCTCTGCCTTATATGTCATTGTCTTCATATAAACAGCATCTTCATCTCCAACAAGGCTCTTCTGGTAGTCATTGAGTTCAATCTCACAATATTCTGCCGTCTTCTCATCCGGTGTGAAAAGTGCACATTTTGCTCCTGCCTCGATTGCCATGTTTGCCATTGTCATACGGCTTGCAACTGACATATTCTCAATCGTGCTTCCCGAGAATTCCAGTGCTCTGTAAGTTGCTCCGTCCGCACGGAGATCTCCAATCAGTCGGAGAATGATATCCTTGGACATTACATTTTCCGGAAGTTCTCCATCAATCACAACTTTGATTGTCTCCGGAACTTTGATCCACATTGTACCGGTTCCAAGAATACTTGCCATCTCTGTATAACCGATTCCGGATGAAAATGCGCCGACACAACCATAAGTTGTCGTATGGCTGTCTGTTCCGAATGCGATATCTCCAGGTTTCACATATCCGGCTTCTGTCATCAACTGGTGACAGATTCCGTCGCTTCTATGTACGTGAGTCAGCCCATATTTTTCTACAAATTCATCTCCTTTGTGGAAATGTCTTGTGTCATCCTGCTGGCTTGCCGGAACCAGGTGGTCATAAATCAAAACCACTTTATCCGGATCATGAAGTTTTGTAAATCCCATCTCTTCAAATTTATCTGCTACAAAAGGAATGAAAATATCATGGATCATGCATCTGTCAACATTAACTGTCACGATATCTCCCGGCTTTACTGCCTTTCCTGTATTATGTCTGATAATCTTTTCAATAATCGTCTCGCCCATCATGCTCTCCTTTCTGCTCAATCCTCAAGTCCATTCAGCTTGCGCATAGCTTTTACAAGTCCGCCTGCCTGAATGATGCTCATCAGATTCTCCGGCAGAGAAGCGATCGGATATTCTTTGCCATTATAGTCTACATGCTGATTCATCACGACGTCAATTGTGTCGCCTTCTTTCATATCATCATACAGATCCGGCTGCTCGATCAAAAGCAGACCATTGTTGATTGAATTGCGGAAAAAGATTCTTGCAAATGATTTTGCGATCACACACTGGATTCCAAGTGCTTTGATGATCTCCGGTGCCTGCTCTCTGGAAGATCCACATCCAAAGTTCTTTCCTGCAACGATGATATCACCTTTCTGGATCTGTCCTGCCAGCTCCGGACGAAGCGGGCTGAATCCATACTGTTTCATATCGTCAATTGTTTTCAGTGCAAGATACTCTGTCGGGATGATGATATCAGTATCGATATCATCTCCGAGTACCCACACCTTTCCTGTAAATTTATCCATAGTTCACCTCAAAATATATAAGTTCTTCTCTGTGTAAATTATCTCTTGTTCCCATCACCTTACAGATCAGATGCAAGTGCGATCTCACCCTTAATTGCTGATGCTGTAACTGTTGCTGCGGATCCAAGATATACTTTTGAACTTGGGTGCCCTGCACGACCCTTGAAATTACGTGTTCCTGTACTGATCAGAACTTCATTTTCACCGATAACTCCCTGACAGCTTCCCCAACAGACACTGCAGTTCGGATTCATTACAATTGCGCCTGCCTCCATGAAAATGTCAAGAAGTCCTTCCTTAAGAGCCTGACGGTAAATTGTCTGGCTTGCCGGAACAACAAGGAAACGGACCTTATCTGCAACTTTCTTTCCTTTGATGACTTCTGCTCCGACACGAAGATCTTCAATACGTCCATTATTACAGGAACCTAAAAATGCTTCATCAATCTTAATTCCACGCACTTCCTTTGCCGGACTTAAATTATCTACAAAATCAGGTTTTGCCACGACCGGTTCCACCTTAGATAAATCGATTGTATACTCTCTGATATAATGCGCATCCGGATCACTGTGAAATACAGCTTTCGGCTCACGGCCATGCTCTTTCAGGTATTCCATTGCTTTTTCATCTGCCTCAAAGATACCTGTCTTGGCTCCGGCTTCTACTGCCATGTTGCAAAGTGCGATACGATCACTGATGCTCAGTGTCTTTGCTCCTTCTCCTGTGAACTCCATTACCTGATAGTTACATCCGTTCGCACCAACTGACCGATAATTGTCAGGATCAGGTCTCTTGCATAAACACCTTCCGGAAGTTCTCCGATCAGATTGAATTTCACGGATTCCGGAACAAGTACCCAGGACTGTCCTGTCACCATTCCATAAAGGAAGTCTGTACATCCGACACCTGTACCGAACGCTCCGAGTGCTCCGTAAGAACAAGTATGGCTGTCAGCTCCGAAGATCAGTTCTCCCGGACGGACATAGTTCTCCATCATAACCTGATGGCAGACACCCTTTCCTTCCCAGAAGTCAATTCCGTTCTCTTTTGCAAATCTCTCATCTTCTTCTGAGATGCCGCTGTCTTCGGACTGTCTGACGGCACATTATGATCCACAATGAATACCAGTTTCTTCGGATCTGCAATACGAGGATTCTTTAATTTGTTATTATACATATCCACAGTAAGATGTGTCGTTCCATCATTACTCATCATTCTGTCCAATGTTACTGTATGGATATCTCCCGGTTTTACGCTGTCCACACCGGCTGCAGCAGCGATGATCTTCTCTGCGATTGTCATTCCCATAGTTCTAGTCCTCCTTATTCAGTGAAGCGATCAGTCCACCCTGATTCAGAATATTCTGCATATACTCCGGCAGCTTTGTACAGGAATAAGTCTTTCCATTCGCCTCAGCTGTTCCGTCAGACATGCGAAGTTCCATTGTATCACCTGTCTTCACCTCATCCGGAAGCTCCTTACAGACAATGACCGGAAGTCCGATATTGATTGCATTTCTATAGAAGATTCTTGCAAATGATTTCGCAATGACAGCCTGTACTCCAAGTGCTTTGAGCACACCCGGTGCCTGCTCTCTTGAGGATCCACAACCAAAATTCTCTCCTCCGACTACGAAATCTCCCGGTTTTACTTTTTTCGCAAAATCCGGATCCAATGATTCAAATGTATGGCTCTTCATCTCATCTAAGTTCGGCAGAAGCAGATACTGGGATGCGATGATCTGATCTGTATCAAGATCATTATGAAATTTTAAAAATTGTACCTTTTTCCATAATAATTAATGTCCTTTCTGTTGTCCTGTGGATAAATTGTATCA
>ENA-OQLB01000165-OQLB01000165.1-human-gut-metagenome-genome-assembly--contig:-NODE-165-length-39642-cov-3.751310_pt1 | contig 39642 bp, 43 predicted proteins | sample MGYA00242656_ERZ504813 | MGnify/ENA primary metagenome ERZ504813 (study PRJEB26092, sample SAMD00036388) | human gut metagenome | host: Homo sapiens | study: EMG produced TPA metagenomics assembly of... | reverse complement strand
GAACGATGACACAGTATCTGGCATGCGCTGCGGGAAAGGTAGCGGCAGTAGAGATCGATAAGGCATTGATTCCGATTCTGGAGGATACTCTGGATGGCTATGACAATGTGCAGGTCATCAATGAGGATGTGTTAAAAGTGGATATTGCTGAGCTTGCAAAACAGGAGAATGAAGGAAAGCCGATCAAAGTTGTGGCAAATCTTCCATATTATATTACGACTCCGATCATCATGGGATTGTTTGAAAATCATGTTCCAATGAAGAGTATTACAGTCATGGTTCAGAAAGAAGTAGCAGATCGGATGCAGGTAGGACCGGGAACGAAGGATTACGGAGCGCTGTCACTTGCGGTCCAGTATTACGCAAAACCATATATTGTAGCCAATGTACCGCCGAACTGTTTTATGCCGCGCCCGAAGGTCGGTTCTGCAGTCATCCGTCTTGACAGATATGAAGAACCACCGGTGCAGGTAAAAGATGAAAAACTGATGTTTCGGATCATCCGGGCTTCGTTCAATCAGAGAAGAAAAAACGCTTGCGAATGGCCTGAAGAATTCACCGGAGCTGGATTTTACGAAGGAGCAGATCGAAGCGGCGATCGGACATCTCGGCAGAGGCGCGAGTATCCGTGGAGAAGCCTGACTCTGGAAGAATTTGCAGAGCTTGCGAACTATTTAAGTGATCAAATCGCATAATGATTTCTGTGCAGGTCCAAACAGAATAAACAGCAATAGTTCATAAATATTTAATACACAGTTAATTGTATAGGAGCAAAATCTTTAGTATAATAAAGAAATATAAAACAAATGACGGAAGGAGAGGCTATATGCAGAGAGACATTGAGAACATCATTTTTGAAAATACACCCAAGATTCAGGAGCTGGCACATATTTGTGAGACGAATACAGCGATTGACAAAGAACTGTATACCAAGTATGAGGTGAAGAGAGGTCTTCGTGATTTAAATGGAAAAGGTGTACTTGCAGGTCTGACCAACATTTCAGATATTGTAAATACCAAAGTCGTAGACGGCAAAGAAGTTCCGTGTGAAGGAAGCCTCTACTACCGTGGATATAATATCAAAGAGCTGATCGGCGGATTTTTAAAAGCAGAGCACCCGGGATTTGAAGAGACAACATATCTCCTTTTGTTTGGAGAACTTCCGACAAAGGTGCAGCTGGATGAATTTCGTGCCATGATCGCAGAGCGCCGGACACTTCCGCCGAACTTTGTACGGGATGTAATCATGAAAGCGCCGAGCAGTGATATGATGAACAACATTTCCCGCTATATCCTGAGTATGTATACATACGATGACAAAGCGGATGATATTTCGATTCCGAACGTACTTCGTCAGTGTCTGAATCTGATCAGTCAGTTCCCAATGTTTATGGTATATGCCTACCATGCATATAATTACAGAAGAGGTGAGGATCTTTATATTTATGCACCTCATCCGGAGCTTTCCGCAGCGGAGAATATCCTGATGATGCTTCGTGAAGACAGAAAGTATACAGCGCTTGAGGCAGAGATCCTGGATATGGCACTTGTGCTTCATATGGATCATGGCGGTGGTAATAACTCCACCTTTACGACTCATGTAGTTACTTCTTCCGGTACCGATACGTATTCTACGATTACAGCAGCGATGGCTTCCCTGAAAGGACCGAAGCATGGCGGTGCGAATGTAAAAGTGACACAGATGTTTGAGGATATGAAGGCAACACTGACAGACTGGACTGATGAAGAGCAGATCCGTCAGTATCTGGAAGCACTGTTGGATAAGAAAGCCTTTGATAAAAAAGGTCTGATCTACGGAATGGGACATGCGGTTTATTCCATTTCTGATCCTCGTGCAGATGTATTTCGTGCGTTTGTAAAGCAGCTTGCACAGGAGAAAGGCTGCGAGGCAGAGTATGCGCTTTATGAGAAGGTAGAGCATATGGCTCCGGAAGTAATCGCCGAGAAGCGCAAGATTTACAAAGGTGTCAGTGCGAATGTGGACTTTTACAGTGGTCTGGTGTACAGTATGCTGGATCTTCCTCCGTCACTGTATACACCGATCTTTGCGGCTGCACGTATTGTAGGATGGAGTGCACACCGTCTGGAAGAGCTTAAGAATGTGGATAAGATCATCCGTCCGGCATATAGCCGCTGGCTCCTCATCGGGAATATATAAAATTAGATGACAGGTAGAGAGAAAGATGAAAGATGAATTTTACTTTCCATCCAAAGATGGAAATACAGAGATTCATACAATTGAATGGAAACCGGAAGGACAGGTAAAGGCAGTCTTGCAGTTGAGTCACGGGATGGTTGAGTATGTTGACAGATATTCGGAGTTTGCAGAATATCTCTGCGAAAAAGGATTTTATGTAGTCGGCAACGATCATCTGGGGCATGGAAAGTCAGTACAGAGCAAATCAGAGTATGGATTTTTTAATGAAAAATATGGAAATGCATGTGTCCTTGGGGATTTACATACATTGAGACAGCGAACGATGAAAAAATATCCGGATGTGCCTTATTTTATGCTTGGGCACAGCATGGGATCGTCTCTGCTGAGACAATATATTCAGATGTATGGCAATGGACTCAGTGGGGCAATCATCATGGGGACCATGTCAGAGCAGAATAAGACGGAACTCAAGATTGGAAAAGATCTGTGCAGGATACTGGCAGTTTTAAAAGGATGGCATTATCGAAGCAAGCTGGTAGACAAGATGGTGAATGGACCTTTCTGTAAAAAATTCAAGCCGGCAAGGACGAGGGCAGACTGGGTGACCAGTGATACGGAAAAGCTGGATCAGTATGTTTCCGATCCGCTGTGTTCGTTTGTATTTACAGTAAATGCCTACTATCAGATGTTCTGCGGAATTCAGCAGACGCAGAAGCGGGAAAGCATCTACATGATACCGAAGACGCTGCCGATTTTTATGGTGTCTGGTTCGGACGATCCGGTCGGAGGATTCGGCAAAGGTGTCAGAAAGATCTATGAGAAGTATCGGGCGGCCGGAATACAGGATGTGACTTTGCGGCTGTATGCCGGAGACCGACATGAGATTTTGAATGAAACAGATCGGGAGCAGGTATATCAGGATTTATACGAATGGATGCAGAGTAAGATGGAAGTATAATCAGAATCCGCTGAAAGTGTTTCAACGTTGCACTTTCAGCAGATTTTTATTTACCGGCATCCATATAGTTATATAATGTGAATTTTGAGATGCCGAGTATAGAAGCTACCTTATCTCCGGACTTCGTGATCAGAAAAGCGCCGGCATCATTTAAATACTGAACACTTTGATTTTTTCGTCTTTTGTCATCAGTGCTGCCGGTTTCCCGATATTGGAGATAGCCTGTTCGATCAGGGTATCCAGAAGCTCGGTGACATTGTGCGTAATCTGAGGGGTTGCACTGCGGGAAGCGGATGGCTCGGCGGGATTCTGTGTCTGGATAAAGGACTGCAGAAACTGATCCGCTGCAGCCAGTGCGGTAATATCATAATTGATAAAGAAAAATATGAGGCAAGCGTTCCGGAATTTCGTCCTTTAATGTAAAAGGTCGAAGACTTCAGCAGACGTCCGTCATTTGTTTTTGTCAGATAAGCGTACTGATCCTGCAGTGTGGACGGATCGGCTTTGATCGCTTCCAGTACGACATTGGATGCACTGTCACCGGATTTTCGGTCAGTGACATGTCCGTTTTCAATATATAAGATTGTGTTTTCGATTCCATGGCGTACATCGTGGATCACGATTTCGCAGGAATCACTGAACTGCTGTGCAAGTCCGTGCGCAATTTGTTTTAATAGATCTAAAGAGTATCCCATTGTTTACATCCTCTCCTGATAAATGTGTAATCGTCTTCTATGATATCATGATTCGTTAACGCTCATTATATCATAAAAAGAAAACAGAAGCTAAAAGAAATTTAGACATCTGAAAATATTTCAGAAATCAGGTTGAATTCATGTGCTGATAAGAGTATTCTATAAATATCAAATGAACAGATAGAAATGCCGGAAAAAGGAGGAGTCCTATGAAATTATTAGTAAAAAATGGTATGATCGCAACAGAGTCGCAGGTATTTCAGGGGGATATTCTGATCGAAGATGAAAAAATAAAGTCCATAGGAACAGTTTTGGAAGAGGAGGATGCCGAGGTGATCGATGCCACAGGCAGATATGTGATCCCGGGGGGTGTGGACGTACATACGCATATGGATCTGCAGTCAGGAAAGTATCGTGCAGTGGATGATTTTTATGATGGAACGGTGGCAGCAGCCTGTGGAGGAACAACGACGATCGTGGATCACATGGCGTTCGGCCCGAAGGGATGCAGCCTGTGGCATCAGGTGGAAGAATATCATCGTCTGGCAGATGGGAAATCAGTCATTGATTATGGATTTCATGGGGTGATCCAGCATGTCAATGCATCCATACTGGGGAGATGAAAGAGATTGCCGAAAATGATGGAATTACAAGTTTTAAGGTATATACGACATATGATGACATGTTGACTGATGACGAGATTTTTCAGGTACTCAAAGAAGCAAAAAAGGACGGGATAGTGATCGCAGTGCACTGCGAGAATGATGGTGTGATCAATTATCTTAGGAAGACATACCGCGAGTCGGGATGTACAGAGCCAAAGTATCATCCGCTCAGCAGACCGGCGCGTTGTGAGGCGGAGGCAGTGGACCGTCTGCTGCATCTGGCAGCCATGGCAGGTGATGCACCGCTGTATATTGTACATTTGTCCAGCAAAGAAGGGCTGATGGAGGTTATGAAAGCGCGGGCATCCCACCAGAAGAATTTTGCAGTGGAGACCTGTACGCAATATCTGACTCTCACGGATGAGATGTATGAAGATCCCAAGGAAGGGCTGAAAGCGATCATGTCTCCGCCGCTTCGCAAAAAAGAGGATCAGGATGCATTATGGCAGGCATTAAAGGATGGTGTGATCGATGTTGTGGCAACAGATCACTGCCCGTTTCACTTTGGGAAAGAAAAGCAGGCAGGAGCGCAGGATTTTACAGCTTGTCCAAACGGTGCACCGGGAGTTGAAGAGCGGATGCGCATTCTGTTCTCTGAGGGTGTGATGAAAGGCAGAATTACACTGCCGCAGATGGTGCATTATCTGTGTACGAATCCTAGCCGGATGTATGGATTATATCCGCAGAAGGGAACTCTGCTGCCGGGTTCAGATGCGGATCTGATTCTCTTAAATCCGGAGAAAGAGCGCATACTGACACATGCGGATATGCACAGTGCAGTAGATTATACCTGTTATGAGGGGATGGCAGTGAAAGGTGAGATTGAACTGGTCATGCAGAGAGGGCATGTGATCGTGAAAGAGAAATCATTACTTAGGTAAAAAAGGAGACGGAAAATATCTGAAACGGCATAAGAGCGTATTGGCAGAATAAAGAAAAGGATGGACAGTGATGGAATTTACAATTAGAAATATGATGGAACAGGATAAACAGGAAGTATTGGATATGATGCGGGTATTTTACGCATCTCCCGCAGTGCAGAGTAATGGATCGGATGAGATTTTTGAGAATGATATCAGAACATGCATAGAAGGGAGTCCATATCTGGAAGGATATGTGTTTGAAAATGAAGGGCAGCTTTTGGGGTATGCCATGGCAGCCAAAAGCTTTTCCACAGAGTTTGGAAAGCAGTGTGTCTGGATCGAAGATCTGTATATGAAGCCAGAAAGCAGAGGACTTGGTATCGGAAGTAAGTTTTTTGAATATATAGAAGAAAAATACGCAGACGTGGTAGTTCGCCTGGAAGTGGAAGAAGAAAATGAAAGAGCAGTTCATGTCTATAAAAAAGCAGGATATGAAGTACTGCCATATATGGAGATGATCCGTAAATAAATAATAGAGAAGACCTGAAAGTGGAAGTGATATACTCCTTTCGGGTCTTTTTTTTGAGTTGTTTGTTTTTGCACTGAAATGATATAATTGAAATATGATTTTAGTGCAAAATGCTCAAAATTAGTTTGGGTAAAAGATGTCGTAAAACAGGAGGTGCAAAAACATTGAAATGCGATGAAAAGTTAGTCAGACTGGAAGAAACCTATGGGGATTGGGTGAAACAGGAAAAAGAAAACTGCAGGATGAGCTCCGGGGAGATGACGAAGGAATTGTATCCGTATCAGGCCCTGTTTTCTCCGATTCAGGTGAATAAGACTATGATCAAAACCGCGTGGTAATGGGACCGATGGGGAATCTGAATATGTGTGAAGAGTCAGGACGTCCCAATGACAAGATGCTTCAGTACTTTTTCGCTCGTGCAAAAGGGGGGACAGGGCTTTTGACAACAGGCGTGATTCCGGTCAGTCACGGAATCGATCCGACGGTGACAGAGGTGATGATCTGTCACTGTTTCCGAGAATCGATCATGCCAGAACAGTGTTTGCAGGTTGGAGAGATCTTGCACAGGGAGTACATGCGTATGGAAGTAAAATCTTTATTCAGATTACACCGGGACTTGGAAGAGTAGGACCACCGACTTGTGTGATGACAAAACATAAGATTCCGGTTTCTGCGTCCGTGAATCCGAGCTTTTATATTCCGCAGCTTCCATGTATTCCGCTGACAGATGCCAATTTGAAAAAAATTGTAAAAAACTGCGGGCAGGCGGCAGCAGATGCAAAAGAGATGGGATTAGACGGTATCTACCTGCATGGGCATGAAGGATATCTGCTGGAACAGATGACGAATCCGGCATTTAACAGAAGACAGATGGGACGCTATAAAGATTATGAAATGTTTGGGCTTGATATCATCCGTGAGATTCGAAAGAGGGCGGGAGATTCCTTCCCGATCATGTATCGGATTGACCTCTCACTGGCACTGAACGAAACATATCAGGAACGGATGAATGAAGTCAGCAGTCTGAAGCGGTTTAAAAATGGAAGAACGATTAAGGATACCCTGCATTATATGGCGAAACTGGTCCGTGCCGGAGTGGATCTGTTTGATGTGGATCTGGGCTGCTATGACAACTGGTGGCTGCCGCATCCACCGGAGGGAATGCCGGCGGGATGTTTCCTTGATATGTCCAAGATCGCAAAAGAATCTTCCGCAGAAATCGTATCAAATCGAATACCGGAGTGGACGTTCCGGTTGTTGCAGTTCGGAAAACTGGGGTATCCGGAGTATCGCAGAAAAAGCGATCCGGGATGGTGACTGCGACATGGTGATGCTTGCCAGACCACTGCTTGCAGATCCGGACTGGTGCAACAAGGCGTTGCCGGCAATGTGGAGGAGATCCGGCCGTGTATCGGCTGTCAGGAAGGCTGCGTTAATGAGTTTATTCTGGGAGGGCATCCTCAGTGTGCAGTCAATCCGCGAACCGGATTCGAGGAACGTTTCCGGAACCTTTACACCGGCTGAGAAAAAGAAAAACATTGCTGTTGTGGGAGGCGGGCCGGCAGGAATTACATTTGCATTGATCGCGGCAAACGCGGACACAACGTAACCTTGTATGAAAAATCAGAGAAGCTGGGCGGCAAGATTGCTGTAGGAAGTATTCCGAAGATCAAATTTGACCTGCGCAACTATCTGGCATACCTTGAGAAACAGGTGGAGCTTTGTCAGGAGCAGTATCAGCTTCAGGTACATAAAAATACAACGGTGACTGCAGAACTTCTAAAAGAAAAAGCATATGATTCAGTTATTTTTGCGTATGGAACAAAGGAAATCTTTCCGCCGTTTGAAGGCAGAGAGGAGGCAAATCTAATCCTTGGAACAGACCTTCTGGAACATCCGGAAAAAGCGGAAGGTGCAAATAATATCGTGATCGTAGGCGGTGGAGTGGTAGGCTGTGAGACTGCACACTGGCTGGCAAATGAATATGGAAAGAACGTTACGGTTCTGGAAATGCTGCCTCATTTTATGATGGGGGTCTGTACAGCAAACCGAGGACATTTGCTTCATTATCTGGAAAAATCAGGGGTGCGGCTGTATAACTGTACAAAGGTAAAAGCGCTTGCAAAAGACGGCGTTTATGTGGAACAGAATCAGTCCCAAACTGTGCCGGATCCGTATAATACCTGGCAGCCGCTGCTTCCTCCGAATATTCCGAACCCGATGGAGAAAGCAATCAAAGAAGAAATCGTGGAGAAGAAGATTCCGGCAGATCTGATCGTGTTGGCAATGGGGGGAAAAGCGGATGAGACATTTTTCTTTGAAGCGGGAGAAGAACATCTGGCAAAAGAGATTTATAACATTGGAGACAGCAGCCGGGCAGGAAGAGTTCTGGAGGCAGTACGCGGTGCATATCATCTTGCAGTGCGGATTTAGTGGAAAGGAAGAAAAGGTATGAGCAGAGAGACAAAAATTATCGCATTGACCGGAAAAGGGGGCGTGGGAAAGACTTCTATTTCCGCAGCTCTTGTAAAGCTTCTGGTTGAGGAATTTCCGGAGGAAAAGATCCTTGCCATTGATGCAGATCCGGCGATTGGTCTGGCTACAGCACTGGGAATTGATCCCAAACTGACGCTGGATGACATTCGAAACGAAATTGTTGCGAATGTGGAGGATGGAAATACAAAGGAAGCAATGGAATTGTTGTCTGAGTCCAGGTATAAGATCGCAGAGGCAATCGTCGAAAAAGAAGGTTTTGCGTTTCTTGCAATCGGACGTCCGGAGTCAGCCGGATGTTATTGCCGCATCAATCATATTTAAAAGAAGTGATCACGATGATCTCAGAGCAGTTTGATTATGTGGTCATTGACGGAGAGGCAGGCATTGAGCAGATCAACCGCCGTGTAATGGAGAAAGTGACCCATCTGCTTTTGATCTCGGATACCAGCAAAAAGGGATTGGAAGTCATCAAGACAATTGAAAATGTTGCAATGGAGCTGGTGAAATATGACCGCATCGGTCTGATCGTGAACCGGGTGGAGGACCCGGCGATGATCGAAAGACTGGATACCAGAGGTCTGGAGCTTTTGGCAGCGATCCCGTCAGACAAAAAACTGGCATTGTATGATTTTGAAGGACGCAGCATTATGGAGCTTCCAGAAGAATCACCTGTGGTAGTCAATGTGCGGGATGCAATGCAGAAGTTCGGCATTCTGCTGTAAGTGTCAGGAGGGCTGTTATGAAAGATCTAAAACATATGATCTATTTTGAAAAGTTACTGGACAGTGCCTGTAACGATCTGGTCCGGGAAGCGCAGAAGGAGAACCGGGTCGCTGTTGGGTTCACCTGTTTTCATATCCCGGAAGTGCTGCTGAATCTGGACACTGTTTTTCTGTCAGACTGCGGGCTCCGTATATGGGTTCTACAGAGATTGCAACGTATTATCTGGCAAGCAGTGCCTGCGAATTTTCCAGAGCATTGCTGGAACGGGGCAATCGAGGGCGGATTTCAGTTTCTGGATGCGATTGCCGGGGTTGATATCTGTGAATGCATGAACCGGTGTTACGAAAATATGGAACTGCTGGAGATCCAGGGGAAAGAGAAAAAGAATTTCTTTATCAGCTATGTGGATGTGCCGGGAAAAGATGAAGAAATCACGGTGGAGCATGTGGTAGAGCAGCTGCGAAGAAAGGTGCTGGAACCGCTGCATGAACGGTATGGAACGGATATATCCGATGCGGCGATGAGAAAAGCTGTGGAGAAGCACAATGAGATCTGCAGGATCATTTCTGAGATGGGAGAAATGCGAAAAGCAGAAAATCCGGTGATCACAGGCGCAGAATTTCACAAGATTGTTCTTGCAACCTATGTCTGTCCAAAAGATCTGATCCTGGATAAATTGTATGAAACACTGGAGGAACTCAAACACAGGGAACCGGATAAAAAATCAAAATTCCGTGCAAGAGTTGTGATCGTGGGCGGAGAGATCGATGATCCGGATATGATCGAACTGGTGGAAGACAGCGGTGCTTATGTTGCCGCAGACCGGTTCTGTTATGGATCGATCCCGGGACGTCAGGAAATTGTATTAAATGATACAGAGGATGTGCTCACTCAGATTGTGCGGATCAATATTGATCAGACCTCCTGTCCGAGGTATGTCACGCCAAATAAGATCAAGTACAGACAGGATCAGGCGGCGAAACTGGTGGAGGAATATCATGCAGACGGTATTATTTATGAGCAGATGAAATTCTGTTCCTACTGGTCTTTTGAGAGAACACTGCAGAGTCATGTTCTTGCCGAAGAATATAAGATACCGACCTTATCAATTGACCGGCCGTATCAGGCAAAATCAAGCGGACAGCTTCGAACCCGGGTACAGGCATTTGTGGAGAGTCTGGAAATCAAGAAGATCAAAGCGCGCAGAGAGGAGGCCGGAAAATGAGACGAGGAACAAAAATCCAGAAGTTGAAACAAGCACTTCCGGGGATTGTAAAGGATGTCAGGCATTATGCAAAACCAAGGGTAAAGCTGCATAATGAAGGGCTTGGAGATTACTATACGGAAGGGTACCGTTCTCTGAACCAGAGGGAGTGGAAAGGGGTAAGAGATACAGCGTATGATTTTGCCTCCTGGCTGAAGGTATATGGATATATGGCAGTGACACTCGGAAAGCATCCGGTGGCGCTGACGAAATCCTTTGTGCGTTACCCGTGGATGGCTTCTTATCTGACGGTGGCGAATATGCTGGACCGCCATAAGCTGGGACTGCGCGGAAAACAGCTCCGTTATACGCAGGAACAGTTTTACGGAGTGGTACATAACTCGGTAGATGTGATCGCCAAGATCATTGAACGAGATGAGAATCTCAATTCACCAAATAATAAACGGGCTGCAAAATTACGTGCAAAGACGGTGATGTTTGACGAGATGACCCCATCGATCATTATGGCAGGTTTTCCGATGCTGGACTGGATCGATATTGCCATGTCACCGGTCTGCTTCCGGGAGAGGTTGATCAGAACGCAAATATTATGTATGTAGATGCGGCAGAGGCGTATGGGACTGGCGGCAGATGTGTGTCCGCTTCCATCCGCAGAGGTTGGATGTGCGATTGTGGATGACTATCCGCAGGTGGGGAGTTCTTTTATCACAAGTTCTATGCCGTGTGACGGATCTCTCGGCGCGGCTCTGTTTATGGACCGTTATATGAAAAAATTGCCAAGCTTTACGCTGACCCCGCCGCAGCGGTTTAATGAACCGGAGACGAATGCGTATGCAGTCAAGGATCTGAAGAACTGTATCCGGTTTATCGAAGAGACTTACGACGTGAAGTGGGACTGGGATGCATTCTGGAAAAAGGCAGAAGAATATAATAAGACAACACAGTGCATGCTGGACAAATGGGATGTCAACTGTACGCCTTATCCGCAGGTCATAGGAAGTGCGCTGTCCCTTCAGAGAGAGTATGAATTCCAGACAGCGGCATGTCTGGATTCGTTTATGACAAAGCAGGATGAAAAAGTGACGAAGATGATGCTTAAAGGGTATGAGGAAGACCGGGAAGCAGACAGAAGAGATTATAAATACCGCGCCATTGTATGGTGCTGTCCGGCACATTACTACACCCATTTTACAACCTGGGCGGAACATACGTGGGGAATTCGCACTCTGGTCGATATGGAAAGTATGCTGAGTTATCATTTTTATCATATCGGGGACAAAGAACAGGCGCTGACGGATATGGCAATGGCATATGAGCGGATGATGATGCGTTCCCACAGCAACGGCGGATATGTTAATGCGCTGGATGAGTGCTGGAAGATGTGCGAGAAATTTAATGCGAATATTGTGATCATGTACGATCATGTTTCCTGCAAAAACTTGGCGGTCTTCATGGATTGTTTGAAGATCAGGCAAGAGAGCGGGGCATTCATCTGATCTGGGTACAGCATGATCTGATGGATCCGAGAACCGTGTCCAGAAAAGCAATGCGCGATGCAGTCAACAAATATATGTCAACGGTGTTCAGGGAAGAACCACTGGATCCGACCTATCTGGATTATAGTGATGAACTGACCTGGTAAGGAGGGAAAAAGATGAAATATTTCGGGGGATGTGATGTAGGTTCGACCTATACGAAAACGGTGATCCTGGATGAAAACGGGGCGATCGTTGCAGCAAATACGATCAAGAGTAAGATCAACAGTGCGCAGAGCGCCAAGGCAGGGCTGGATCAGGCGATCGCGGATGCGGTCTGAAGGAGATTTCCGATCTGACGTATCTGATCGGAACCGGATACGGGCGAAACAAAGTACCGCAGGCAGATGAAAATATTTCCGAGATCAGCTGTCATGCAATGGGTGTGCATGTGACAGATCCGTCGGTGCGGGCGATCATTGATATCGGCGGACAGGATGTAAAAGGAATTGCGGTTGATACGGACGGAACGGTGAAAACATTTGCGATGAATGACAAATGTGCGGCCGGTACAGGGCGTTTCTTTGAATCCATGGCGAATGCGTTCGAGATGTCTCTGGAAGAATTTTCGAAGCTGAGTCTTACAGCGGAAAATGTGATCCCGATCACGGCACAGTGTACGGTATTTGCAGAGTCTGAGGTTATCACACTGGTCGGAGAAGGAAAACCGCAGAATGAAATTGCGGCAGGAATTCAGCAGGCGGTTGCAAAACGCTGTTTTGTAATGGCGAAAAAAGCCGGAGCGAAAGATGCGATCACACTGACGGCGGATGTGCGAAAAATCAAGGATTAAAAGCAGCGATTGAGAAGGTGCTCCGTATGAAGGTCATAGAACTTAAGATCGATCCGCAGCTGATGGGTGCGCTCGGAGCGGCAGAATATGCGCGACAAAAGGGATTAGACTTATAAGGAAGGGGCGATCCGGATGAAAAAAACAGTCAGATTTTTTGCAAAAGTGTTTCTTGCCGTGAGTGCAGTGACAGCGGTTTTGTTTACCATCTATATGACCAATGCAGATTCCAAGCTGATCGAATTTATTTATGACAAGCTGCTTCATTATCATGAGACGAAAAAAGTAGAGGATCACATTTAGTTATGCAAGTATATGATAAAGTTATCGAGACAACAAGAGAATTACTGAAGCCTTTCCCGGTAAAAGAGCTGAACAGGAATCATGCAAAACCATGGAATCTGCTCAAAGAAAATGAATTCCTGCTTCAAAAAGAAGTGGCGTTTGAGCTGGGAATCCGTTCGCAGCCGTCCACGTGTTATCAGGCGGTGACCTCTTCGAAAGAGTTACTTCCCGAAGACAAGATTCTTTTATATGGACCGGATCTTCCGGAGATCAAAAAGAATGTTCCGTTTACCAGGATCACGTGGATCCAGATTGATCCGATCGAAGATCAGGATAAAGCGTACCAGCGGATCAAAAAACTGGAATTCGCAAAATTTAAGATCATTCCGGAAGGGTACATGATGCTGTCGTCCAGCATGGATCAAAAAGAACAGGTGCGGGTGAGCAAAAAAGCAATGAAAAAAGCACTGGACTTTGCGACCGTGGGAAATCTGATGATCCAGAAATATAAAGAAGAATTTCAGGCAAAGCATGTCCAGATTCTGTTTATCACACGGGAGCTTCCGGTGATGGACCAGCTCATCGCACAGGGGAAAAAGGTGGATGAGATCACAAATGCATTTGACCATATTTGAAAATATTATTCTGGATTGCGATCTGTGTCCGTTGCATCCGATCTGCGATGATGTAGAGGAACTGCGGCAGATACATTTTGCCAGAAAGTAAGAGAATGTCCCGTAGAAATCAAGTAACTTCTGCGGGACATAATAAAGCGTGTAGTATAGAGGAAATACATCAAACTCTCAGACATTGTCTGTGTGACAATTCATGTGTCTGGAACATGGTTTCTAAACCCCATTTGGCACCGGGAGACGGAATTGCAGCTGATGGATTTGCAGACGGGCGCCATCGACTCCCTGCCAATGGTCAACTCCAGCCGTTCGGACACTTATCACAGTTGGTCGTCAGGCAGCCGTTGGTTTGCCTTTGCCAGCAAGCGGGGTGACGGGCAGTACGGGCGGGTTTATTTTGCCTATCTGGATGCTGAAGGGAAGGCGCATAAGCCTTTTGTGCTACCCCAGTCGGACCCTGAAAAAGACGATTTGACATTGAAATCCTACAATATTCCCGATTTGTCGGCTACTCCCGTTCCTTTTGATGCTTCTTCCATCAAGCGGATAAACCGGCAACTGAAGGCTGAGGAATTCAAATGACAAGACATACAGAGAGTACCAAATTGTAAATAATAAATTGTAAATAGTAAATGTTCTTATTTCTGAAAAAGACTTGGAAGATAGGGTTGTCGATACTTTTTGGCGTAGCGGTGCTTCTCTTTTGGGGAAGCGTATATCCGGCCCATATTTCCTATCAGGAGCAGTTCCAGCTTTTCTTGTTCGATGCCGACTACTGGTGGGAACGGATAGTGGTTCCCGGTGGGTTGGCCGATTATATCGCAGAGTATCTGACGCAGTTCTATTATCACGTGTGGGCGGGAGCTTGTATTCTGGCTTTTTTGTACGTGTTGTTGCAACGGTTGGTTTGGAAACTGGCGAAGGAGCAGGGTGCGGCTGATGTGTATTATCCGCTGAGTTTTCTGCCCATCATTGTCTTGTGGCATTTCATGGGTGATGAAAATGCGATGCTGTCATTGGCGGTGGCTCTGCTGTTAGCATTGTCTGCATCCTGCTGGTATGCAGATTTGAAAGGGAAGTGGCAGCGTGTGGCATACATTCTGATAGCCTTCCGCTGCTTTACTGGACAGCGGGTGCGGCACACTTCATCTTTATGGGCTGGGTGATTGTACGCGAGTTCCGGTTGAATCTTAAAGGTAAGAATTTCTGGGGTGGTGTCGGAGTGTTCTGGGGTGTAGGATTGTGGGGTATCGGTTGTCCGCTATTGGCAAGCATGTGGGTACAATTCCCCATTTACCGTCTGATGGGTGGTATAGGATATTACCGTTTCCCGGCAGTGATTCCCTGGATAGAGATAGGCTTGCCGTATTACTGGTTGTTCTCCCCTTCCTGCTGTCCGCTTTGCCCGCTTTGAAGAAGAAGCCGGTATTTTATGGAGTTCTGCAAGTGGTGGCGGTAACATTGTTCGGCTATTACTACGTGGCGGCCGGTTGCGATATGGATAAAGAGGAAGCGATGGAGTATGACCAGCTGGTACGTAATAAACAATGGCAGGAGATTATAGAAAAGGCAGAAGAGAAGTCACCGGTTTCACCTTTCGGCGTGACCTGCCTGAATCTTGCTTTGGGAAAGACGGGACAGATGGGCGACCGTATGTTCGAGTTTTACCAGAACGGGACGGAAGGGCTGCTGCCGGAGTTTCAGCGTGATTTTACTTCTCCGTTGCCCACCAGTGAGGCATACTATCATTTGGGTATGGTCAATACGGCACAGCGTTTCACTTTTGAGGCGATGGAGGCCATACCTAACTTCAACAAGAGTGGCCGTTGCTTCAAGCGTCTGGCGGAGACGAACCTGATAAACGGGCAATACGAAGTGGCAGCCAAGTACCTGCGTTTGTTGAGGAAGACAATCTTCTACAAGGATTGGGCGGAGGATGCCATGACCTATCTGTATAATGAGGAAAAAATCAATGCCCACAAGGAGTGGGGTTGGTTGAGGCAGATACGCTATACGGAAGACTTCTTGTTCAGCAGCCAGGAAACGGACATCATGCTGGGGCTGCTTTACCAGCACAACCACCGGAACCGGATGGCATTTGAGTATATGCTGGCCTATGTCCTGCAGCAACGTGATTTGGAACGTTTCATGAAGTACTATCCGCTGGGCAAGCATGCCGGCTACGACCATATTCCCCGCAGCTATCAAGAGGCGTTGATATATGTATGGACACAGACGCACAAGAACTTCCAGGGTATGCCGTGGAGTATTTCGCCCCAAGTGGTGCGGGATGTAACGGAATTTGCGCGGATATATACCTCGCAGCAGAATGCCCGGCAGATGTTGGAGGCGCGTTTCGGCAGTACATACTGGAATTATTTGCTACTAAGAAAGTAAAATGAAAAAGATGAAGAATATAGCTGTTTGCATAATGGCTGCATGGTGGTTTGCCGCTTGCGGCAATCCGGTGACTTCCCCGGAAAGGGTGGATGAATGGCCGGATATCTATCCCGACTATATCGGTGTGACTATTCCTGCAACCATTGCTCCTATGAATTTCAATTGTATTGGTGGAGCGTACGAACGTGTGGATGTGACCGTGACCGGAGGAAAGTCCGGAGAGATGCACGTAAATGATAAAATAGTATCATTTCCGCAAGATGCATGGCAAGAGCTTTTGGAGGAGAACAAGGGTGATAGCCTTCTGTTTACGGTATGTATCCGGAAAGACGGCGAGTGGAAACAGTACCGCTCTTTTCCCATGTATGTCAGTCCGTATCCTATAGATTATGGGGTGGTATACCGCAAGCTGGCTCCCGGATATGAAGTTTATAGCAAGATGGGCATTTATGAGCGTGACCTTGCTTCGTTCGAGGAGCGTCCCTTGCTGGAGAATACCATGGTGCCGGCATGTGCCTGAATTGTCATGCTTTCAACAAAACAAATCCGGACCATCTGAGCCTGCATATCCGTGGAAAGAACGGAGGGACCTTGATGCAGATAGACGGGAAGCGCGAAATGCTGGATACGAAAACGGATTCCACTCTCTCTGCGGGGGTGTACCCTTATTGGCATCCAAACGGCAAATATATTGCTATTCTGTCAACAATACGCGCCAGTCTTTCCATGCGGTGAAGGATGAGCGTGTGGAAGTGCTCGACTTGGAATCGGATGTACTGGTCTATCATCCCGAGACACATGAATTACTGCTCTCTCCCTTGCTTCAGAAGAAGGAAGTCTTCGAAACCTTTCCAGTATTTTCACCGGACGGACGCAAACTGTATTTCTGTACTGCGGAGGCCAAGCCGATACCGGCGGAATATAAGGAAATACGTTATAGCTTGTGTAGTATAGATTTCAATCCGGAAGACGGGACATTTGGCGAAAAGATAGATACGCTGGTCAATGCGGCAGCTATGAAGAAAAGCATCTCCTTCCCGAGGCCTCGTACGATGGCGAGTATATCATGTTTACTTTGTCGGATTACGGGAATTTCTCAATTTGGCATAAAGAAGCCGATTTATGGCTGTTGGATTTGAAGGATGGCGGTATGCGTCCCATAAAGGAGGTGAACAGCGATGATACGGAAAGTTTCCATAACTGGAGCAGTAACTCCCGATGGTTTGTGTTCAGTAGCCGCAGGGGAGATGGGCTTTATACCGTCTGTATCTGGCAAGTATGGATGAGAATGGGGTGGTGGGCAAGCCTTTCCTGCTTCCTCAGGAAAATCCTTGGGAGTATTACGACCGTCTGGTCTACTCGTACAATGTTCCCGATTTTACAAGCGAACCGGTGAAGCTGGAACGCCGGAAAGTGGAACGGGGAATTGTCTCGCGGAAGCGCGTTCCGGTGAAAGTTAGATGATACGTTTTTTATATTCTGCTTTTTAATACAGTAAAGGGATAAAATTGTATCATTTTCTCTTGGTGCAATCCGCTATCTTTGTGCCAGGAATTAGTGTTACCAATAACAATACCAGATTGAAAAACATGGATATGAGAAAAGTAAAATTTGCTATGATGATTCTGGCGGCAAGTCTGTTGACCGCCTGCGGTTCTTCCAAGAAAGAACAGAGTGTGAATGAAGAGACGGCTGCTGCGCGTACGCAGGAAACGGAGAACTTACTGGCTAACTTGAAAAAAATCCCTTCCAAAGGTATCATGCTCGGCCATCATGACGATACGGTATATGGTATCGGCTGGGAAGGTGAGGAAGGCCGTTCGGATGTGAAAAGCGTGTGTGGCGACTATCCGGCTGTCATCAGCTTTGATTTGGGAGAGCTGGAACTAGGGAATGCCGCCAATCTGGATAAGGTGCCCTTCGATAAAATCAGGAAAGAGATAATCAATCAGTATCAGCGGGGCGGCATGGTTTCGCTCAGTTGGCATGCGCGCAATCCCAAGACGGGCGGTGATGCCTGGGATGTATCGGATACGACGGTGGTGAAGTCCATCCTGCCCGGTGGCGAGAATCATCAGAAGTTAGCCGGCTGGTTGGGAGGAGTGGCCGATTTCCTTCATTCGCTGAAGACGGCAGACGGCGTGAAGATACCCGTACTTTTCCGTCCCTGGCACGAACACAGCGGCAGCTGGTTCTGGTGGGGCGAAAAACTGTGTACCCCTGAAGAGTATAAGACATTGTGGCACATGACAGTGGACACTCTGCAGGCCAGGGGAGTGGATAATGCACTCTATGCTTACTCTCCGGGCACGGAACCCAAGGACACGACGGAATACTTGAAGAAGTATCCGGGCGACGAGTTGATAGACGTTATCGGCTTCGATACTTATCAGTTCGACCGGGATACCTATCTTGCCGGGATGGATAGGGCACTTTCCATTATCGACAGTATAGGGAAAGCACATAATAAGGTGATTGCTGTGACCGAAACCGGTTACGAAGGAATTCCCGATGCCAAATGGTGGACTGGTACTCTGCTGCCTGCGTTGGAGAAATATCCGCTTGCCTATGTGCTGGTGTGGCGCAATGCCCGTGAAAAGGTGACCCATTACTATGCCCCCTATCCGGGACAGACATCTGCGGAGGATTTTGTGGAGTTCTATAACAATCCCAAGACGCTGTTTGCAGCTGATGTAAATCTGTATCAATAAACAAACAATCAATATAACAGACATGGAAGCTTTTAAAGAAAAGGTAGAGAGGCTCTTTCAGAGACACGAAGAGTTGATTACGAGAAAGAATGTGGCCGTGGAAGACGGCAATGGCATATTCACCCGCTATAAATATCCGGTAGTGACGGCTGCTCATACACCTGTATTCTGGCGGTATGATTTGGATGAGAAGTCCAACCCGTACCTGATGGAACGTATCGGTATGAATGCGACCATGAATTCGGGGGCCATTAAGTGGAATGGCAAGTATCTGATGGTGGTACGTGTAGAGGGCGCTGACCGCAAGTCGTTCTTTGCCGTAGCCGAGAGTCCCAACGGCATTGATAATTTCCGGTTTTGGGATTACCCCATCACCATGCCCGAAGACGCGATTCCGGCAACGAATGTATACGACATGCGCCTCACGGCTCATGAGGACGGCTGGATTTACGGTATCTTCTGCGCCGAACGCCACGACGACAATGCGCCCGCCGGTGACTTGTCCTCGGCTACGGCTACAGCTGCCATTGCTCGCACCAAGGATTTGAAGAATTGGGAACGCCTGCCCGACCTGAAGACCAAGAGTCAGCAGCGCAACGTGGTGCTGCACCCGGAGTTTGTAGATGGCAAATATGCCCTCTATACCCGTCCGCAGGATGGCTTTATTGATGCCGGTAGCGGTGGTGGTATCGGCTGGGCGCTGGTGGACGACATAACCCATGCCGAGGTGAAGGAAGAGAAGATTATCGACCAGCGCTACTATCACACCATCAAGGAGGTGAAGAATGGTGAAGGTCCGCATCCCATCAAGACTCCGAAAGGCTGGTTGCATCTGGCTCATGGTGTCCGCGGTTGTGCCGCCGGATTGCGTTATGTGCTTTATATGTACATGACTTCTTTGGAAGATCCGACGAAACTGATTGCCACTCCCGGTGGGGCCTTTATGGTACCCGAGGGTGAGGAGCGTATAGGTGACGTAAGCAATGTGCTTTTCACCAACGGCTGGATTGCCGATGAAGACGGAGCTGTATTTATTTACTACGCTTCTTCCGACACGCGGATGCATGTAGCCACTTCTACCATTGACAAGCTGGTGGACTATTGCATGAATACGCCTGCTGACGGCTTGTCTTCATCAGCTTCGGTAGAGACGCTGAAGAAACTGATAGACAAGAATCTGCAGATAATGAAATAATAAAAATACAACATACTATGGCAACACTAAAAGAGAAAATCGGTTATGGTTTCGGGGATATGTCTTCCTCTATGTTCTGGAAAATATTCTCCTATTACTTACCGTTCTTCTATTCGAATATTTTTGGCTTGAGCTTGGCTGATGCAGGATTGCTGATGCTGGTGACACGTATTTGGGATGCAGTGTCCGATCCGATGATGGGAGTCATTGCAGACCGTACTCATACGCGTTGGGGTAAATACCGTCCTTATTTGTTGTGGATTGCAGCTCCTTTTGCCATTGCCGGGATTTTACTTTTTACAACGCCCGACATGGGGACAACGGGTAAGCTGGTATGGGCTTATGTCACTTACATCTTGATGATGACGGTATATACGGCAATCAATGTACCATACGGGGCTATGTTGGGAGTAATGACTGATGATTCGAACACAAAAACGGTTTTCTCTTCTTACCGTATGTTTTTTGCATACGGAGGTAGTTTTATCGCTTTGGGAGCATGGGAGCCATTGTGCAATTGGTTTAAATCAATGGACTATAGCAATGCTTCCAGTTGCAATATGCCATGGTATGTATTGCCACGCTCTGCTTTTTGGGCTTTCTGTTTTGCTTTAGCATGACGCGCGAGCATGTCAAGAGTGTGGCGTCCGAATCCATCGGCAAGGATGTGAAGTCGCTGGTGCGCAATTCGCCTTGGTGGATATTGAATGGTGCGGCGTTGCTGTCGAATTTCTTCAATACGGTGCGTGGAGCTACTGCCGCCTACTTCTTCAAGGACTATATCAGCGCCAATGCATTCCTCGATTTCGGGGTATTCAATCTGGTGTTGTATGCCGGTCTGTTCCTGATGGTGGGTGAAGTGTGTAATATGATTGGTGTGGCGCTGGCTGTGCCTCTGTCCATGAAGTTTGGAAAGAAGTCCACTTATATCATTTCGCTCGTGTGCCTGGTAGTGTTCAGTGTGCTCTTCTTCTTTGTGCCGAATGACGGGCTGGATGGTGCTGATGATGATTTTCCAGGTGCTTATCTCCATCTGCACCGGTATCGTATCTCCGTTGATTTGGAGCATGTATGCGGATGTGGCGGACTATGCCGAGCAAAAGGATGGCACATCCTCTACAGGCTGATATTCTCTTCCGGTTCTATGGCGCAGAAGTTTGGCGGTGCATTTGCAGGCTGGGCAGTAATGGCACTGTTGGCATTCTTCGGTTACAATACCGCAGAGAATGCCGTGCAGACTCCCGAGGCGCTGGATGGCTTGAAGTATCTGATGAGCTTTATTCCTGCTGCGATAGCCGCACTTTCCATCGTTGTCGTATTCATCTATCCATTGAATAAGACGCGTATGGCAGCCATCAATGCAGACCTGAAAGAGCGCCGTGAGAACCTTCAGCAGAATAACTCATAACTTATAACTCATAACTCAAAAACTTGTGGATATCAAGAAGATGAAACAGGAGATGGAGGAGGAGCTGGTTTCCAATATCCTCCCCTTCTGGATAAATAGAATGACGGATGAAGTGAACGGCGGTTTCTACGGCCGTATCACGGGCCGGGAGGAGGTGAAGCCCGAAGCAGAAAAGGGGGCAATCCTGAACGCCCGCATCTTGTGGACCTTCTCGGCTGCATACCGCTTGCTGAAGAGGCCGGAGTATCTGGAAACGGCTACGCGTGCCAAACGTACTCTTATCGACCGTTTCTATGACAATGAATTTGGTGGAGTTTACTGGTCTCTCGACTATAAAGGCAATCCGCTCGATACCAAGAAGCAGATTTATGCTTTGGGGTTCGCCATCTACGGGCTGAGTGAATATGCCGTGCCACGGGCGATGATGAAGCGCTGGCATATGCCATCCGTTTGTTCGAGACCATTGAAGAGCATAGCTTCGACCCCGTGAAAAACGGTTATTGCGAAGCCTTGACCGCGAATGGGGAGAAATAGCCGACATGCGCCTCAGCGCCAAGGATGAGAACGAGCGCAAGACGATGAATACCCATCTGCATATTCTGGAACCTTATACCAATCTTTTCCGCGTGTGGAAGGATACCCGTCTGGAGAGGCAACTGCGCAATTTGATAGGCCTTTTCACGGAACGGATTCTGAATATCAAGACCGGTCATCTGGAATTGTTCTTCAATGATGATTGGGTTAGTAAATACCGCATTGTCTCCTATGGCACGACATCGAAGCTTCCTGGTTGATACACGAGGCTGCCCTTGTTCTGGGCGATAAGGACCTCCTGGAGAAAGTGGAACCACTTGTAGAATACATCGCTGCCGCTGCCGATGAAGGATTGACGCCTGACGGCAGCATGATATACGAGACTTTTCTGGATAAAGGAAAGACCGATACCGACCGCCACTGGTGGGTGCAGGCCGAGAACGTAGTGGGACATGCCAACCTCTACCAGCACTTTGATGACGAAGTGGCCATGCAGAAGGCTCTCCGATGTTGGGACTTCATCAAGCAGCATCTGGTAGACTACAAGTACGGAGAATGGCATTGGGGCGTGCGTGCTGACGGCACGGTGAACACCGATGATGACAAGGCGGGATTCTGGAAATGTCCGTATCACAACGGACGTATGTGCATGGAAATTATTGAACGTTTTTCATAGGTTTTCTATCATAAGAAGATGAATAGATTGATGGTTTTGGGGATTCTTGTCTGGATGGGGATTGCGCTGCACGCGCAATCTCTTTATCCGGACTTCAGCAAGCTGAACTTCGGGTGCGACGGAAACAGCATTACCGCAGGCGAACAATGGTCTAAGACTGTAGTGGATAAACTCGGATTCGCTACACATCACAACGTGGCGGTCGGTTCTGCCACATGGGCATGCCATCCCGATACTCAGGATTATGGCAGCGAAGCTTTTGCCGGCATCTCCGGCGGTTGGCAGGTTACGGAGGATAAGCATGAGTTACAGATGCGGCACAACAACGTGTCAAAGGTGCATATCCAGAAGTTCATAGCCGAAGTGGAAAGTGGCGCTTACCCTGCGCCCGATGTCTTTGTGTTCTCTATGGGAACGAATGACCGTAACTTGGGTAGTGCCGAAGAGGCCCTTAAAGGGAAGACGCTCGATGAAGTAGATGTCAACACCATGGCGGGCGGTGCCCGTTGGTCCATTCAGACCATTCTGGAGCATTATCCCCAATGCCGCGTATTCGTGTGCACGCCGATTCAGACCGGCAACCCCGAACACAATGCACTGAATCTGCAGAAGATTGCCATCTTGCGTGAGTTGTGCCGGGCGCTTTCCGTGCAGCTGATAGACTGTTACTCCAACTGTGGTATCACCGAAAAGTTTGAGCAGCCTTCCGGTAGCGGGCGCTATCTGCGCGACGGGTTGCATCCCGACAAACCGGGGCAGGAGCTGATGGGCCGTTACATCGCGAAGGAGATACGGAACCATTTCTTTTAGTTCCGTTCTGCATATTCCGGTTGGAATAACTTATCATTTAGGGCTTGTAAAGCCCTTTTTTTGTCTGTATTCTTAATGACGAATGCCACGTCATTATTGCTGCTGCCATATGAAATCATCCGTAGGGGGATGTCCTTTAGCGCCTCCATAATCTTTACCTCAAACCCGGCATATTCCCATTGCATGTTGCCCACCACGGAGACGATGGTCATGCGGTCTTCTACCAATACATGGGCATATTGGCGTAGTTCGGAGATGATATTCGATAAACGAGTGCAGTCGTCTATAGCCACAGATACGTCCAGATTGGAGGATACCAGCAGGCAGAGGGGGGTACGGTACTTGGCAAAAATGTCGAAAATCTTGCTGATGAACAGATAGGGACACAGATTATGGTTCGATTCGAACTTTATGTATATGATGTGGTCCTTGGCGGCTATGGCCTTGATGATATTGTCGTCCTGCAGGTTGGAAATCAACGTGCCTTCTGCCGACGGTTCCATAGAGTTAAGCAGCCGGACGGGAATATTCCTTAGGCGTGCCGGGGCGATACAGAAGGGATGCAGTATCTTGGCACCATAGAAGGCCAGTTGTTCGGCTTCGTTGAAGCTGAGGCGTTTCACGGGGCGGGTACCTGACACCTCGCGCGGATCATTGTTGTGCATGCCATCTATGTCCGTCCATATTTGTATCTCGTCTGCTTGGAGGGTGGTGCCAATGAGGGAAGCGGTGTAATCACTGCCGCCGCGTTTCAGGTTGTCTGTTTCGTTATAGGCATTCTTGCAGATGAAACCCTGAGTGATGAAGAGATTGATGCCGGGATGGCAGGCAAGCTGTTCTCGGAGTTTTTGTTCTATATATTCCAAGTCGGGTTCGTTGTCGGGGCCGGTACGCATGAAGTCGAATGCACAAAGCAGTGCATTGGGAATTTTCAGCTCGCGCAGGTAGAAATGCATCAGAGCGGTACTGATAAGTTCGCCTTGTGCCAGCACCTCCTTCTCTTCGACGGAGGTGAAAGAGTTCTTGGTAAATTTCCATAGTTGCTGGAAGCGGTCGAGGATATAATCTATTGCTTCCCGTTTCAGTTTCTCGTCGGTCAGCAACCCATTGGCAAATTCGATGAACTGGAATTCCAGCCGGGTGATGCGGTCGTGGGCTTGTTCTATTTCACGGTTGAACAAGTTGGCGGCAATCTCCTCCAGATGGTTGGTGGTGCCTGCGGTGGCAGACAGTACCACAATCTTGGGTGTTGCATCTTTAATGAGTGTTGCTACATGTTTCATTCTCTCTACGGTGCCGACGGAAGTTCCGCCGAATTTACAAACTTTCATTTCTTGTTTCTTTTTTAACAGTTTCATAATTGCATTCATCCAGATGTTCTTCCTTCCGGCTTTTCATTTCAGGTGGCCTCTTTCCAAAATGGAAGGGGGAGGCATGAGGGGCTGTCACTGGGACTAGGCCTGCATAATGCCGCTGTGGCATTGTTGTGGTGGGATATTCATATCCCGGTTGGTGGCAGGCTCTTGCCCCTTCACCTATAAAAGTTCAAAAGATATGCCGTTGGTATTTGGGAAAAGCTTATATTTGCACACCCTGTTTTTTACCGTTATCAGTTTAAAAACTTATCGAATAGATATGAGTAAGATTCTAATCATTGATGATGAGGTACAAATCCGTACCCTTCTGACACGGATGATGGAGTTGGAGGGATATGACGTCTGTCAGGCTGGTGATTGCAGGGCTGCCCTGAAGCAACTGGAACTCCAAAATCCCGATGTAGTTTTGTGTGATGTGTTTCTGCCCGATGGAAATGGGGTAGACCTGGTGTTGGCTATCAAGAAGGCGGCACCCAATGTGGAAGTTATTCTGCTGACAGCGCACGGCAATATTCCCGATGGGGTGCAGGCCATCAAGAACGGTGCTTTCGACTATATCACCAAGGGAGACGATAATAACAAGATTATTCCTCTGATAAGCCGTGCTGTAGAGAAAGCGCGTATGAATGTGCGGTTGGAAAAACTGGAGAAGAAGGTGGGACAGACGTACTCTTTTGATTCTATCCTGGGAGAATCAAAAGTCCTGAAGGATGCTGTTTCATTAGCTCAGAAGGTGTCAGGGACTGATGTTCCTGTACTGTTGACTGGAGAAACGGGCACGGGTAAGGAGGTATTTGCCCAGGCCATCCATTACAGTAGTAAGCGTGCACGGCAGAATTTTGTAGCGGTTAACTGTTCTTCGTTCAGCAAGGAGTTGCTGGAAAGTGAAATGTTCGGTCATAAAGCCGGTTCGTTTACCGGCGCATTGAAGGATAAGAAGGGACTGTTCGAGGAAGCGAATAATGGGACTATTTTTTTGGATGAAATCGGTGAGATGGCGTTTGAACTGCAAGCCAAGTTGCTGCGTATTCTTGAAACCGGTGAGTATATTAAGATAGGTGATACGAAACTACCCGTGTCAATGTCCGCATCATTGCCGCTACGAACCGCAACTTGTCTCAGGAGATTGTTGCCGGACGTTTCCGCGAGGATTTGTTTTATAGATTAAGCGTATTTCAGATACATCTGCCGCCATTGCGTGAACGTGCAGGTGATATCCGGCTGTTGGCGAAGGCTTTTATAAAGAGTTTTGCGGAACAGCTGGCGCGTCCGGTGGTTGAAATAGCTCCCGCATTTCTTGAAGCATTGGACTCCCAACCGTGGAAGGGAAATATTCGTGAATTACGTAACGTGATAGAACGCAGTATGATTGTTTGCGAGAGCGGATATCTGGACATTGCTGATTTGCCGTTTGATATTCAGAATGCCCATTATGAACACTCCAATGATTCAAGTCCCGGCAGTTTTGAACTTTCAGCTATGGAACGCCGGCACATTGCCCGTGTACTGGAGTATACAAAGGGGAATAAGACAGAAGCAGCCCGGTTATTGAAAATAGGTTTGACGACGTTGTATCGGAAGATTGAGGAATACAAGATCTCAGATCTATAATAGGGGGCTCAGTATACGACTGAGGTACCTTCGATATAGGACCGTGGCAAGATTATTCTTGAAACAGGCTTAGAAGCAGAAAGTGCCTATGGGCTAAAACATATCAAAACAGGTTGCACCTTTTCATTTTGAAAGGGTGCAACCTGTTTCTTTTTATACTTGTTTAGTATGTATTCTGTTGATAATTAATGGTGTATGGTATATGCGCTCTTTTTGGCACATATTTGGCACATTCCTGGCAGACAAAAATATGTAGTAACATTTTAAAAGGTAAAAACATGGGAATAACAGTATCATTTATTTTTTGCCTATTGAGCGGTTTGTTCGCCTTTTGGCTTTTCTGGAAATGCGTAGATTGGTTTGAGAAGATTTAAAAGAGAGAATTATGTACACAGCTTTATTTGTATTAGGTATTGTAATGTTCGGGTATCTGACTTATGTGCTGATAAGACCCGAAAAGTTTTAATGAATGGAGAGTGGAGAAATGAACACTGAAATTTTAGGTGTAGCCTTGCAGATTGTTCTGCTGATTGTGATATCCTATCCTCTGGGAAAGTATATTGCCAAGGTTTACAAAGGCGAAAAGACATGGTCGGATTTCATGAAGCCGGTCGAGAGATTGATTTATAAAGTGGCCGGAGTCAATCCGGAGGAAGAGATGAACTGGAAACAGTTCTTGAAAGCCCTGCTGATTCTGAATGCCTTTTGGTTTGTATGGGGCATGGTGCTACTCTGTACACAGCAGTGGTTGCCGTTAAATCCGGATGGAAACGCTAACCAGACACCAGACCTGGCATTCAATACATGTATCAGTTTTATGGTGAACTGTAATTTGCAGCATTATTCCGGTGAAAGCGGACTGACATATTTTACACAGTTGTTCGTCATTATGTTGTTCCAATTCATTACCGCCGCTACCGGTATGGCAGCTATGGCAGGTATCATGAAGGGTATGGCTGCTAAATCGACGAAGACTATCGGTAACTTCTGGAAGTTCTTGGTTTTGAGCTGTACACGTGTATTATTACCGCTTTCGTTGATTGTGGGCTTCATCCTCATTCTACAAGGTACTCCGATGGGATTTGATGGTAAGCTGGAAGTTCAGACGATGGAAGGACAAACCCAGTTGGTTTCACAAGGTCCTACGGCAGCGATTGTTCCTATCAAGCAATTGGGTACGAACGGTGGCGGTTACTTTGGATGTAACTCTTCACATCCGTTGGAAAATCCTACTTACTTGACAGATATTGCAGAATGTTGGTCTATCCTAATTATACCAATGTCTATGGTGATTGCACTCGGCTTTTACATCAAACGTAAGAAGATGGCTTACTCTATCTATAGCGTAATGCTTTTTGCTTTTCTTGTCGGTGTTTGCATCAATGTTTCGCAGGAGATGGGAGGTAATCCGCGCATTGATGAGATGGGAATTGCTCAAGACAATGGAGCAATGGAAGGTAAAGAAGTCCGTTTAGGGTCTGCTGCTACTGCTCTTTGGAGTATTGTGACTACAGTTACTTCCAATGGCTCTGTGAATGGTATGCATGATTCAACGATGCCTCTTTCCGGTATGATGGAAATGCTGAACATGCAGATTAATACGTGGTTTGGAGGTGTGGGTGTAGGTTTCATGAACTATTATACATTCATCATTATCGCCGTATTCATCAGTGGACTGATGGTGGGACGTACTCCGGAATTTCTCGGTAAGAAGGTAGAGGCGCGTGAAATGAAGATTGCTACCATTGTGGCACTGCTTCATCCGCTTATCATCTTGGGCGGTGTGGCACTTTCTTGCTTTTTGTTCGCTCATTATCCTGAATTTGTGGCAGGTGAAGGCGGCTGGTTGAATAATCCCAGTTTCCACGGACTGAGTGAGCAGCTTTATGAATATACTTCGGCTGCGGCCAATAATGGTTCTGGCTTCGAAGGATTGGGCGACAATACTTACTTCTGGAACTATACTACCGGCTGGACGCTGATTTTAGGACGTTTCCTGCCTATCGTAGGTCAGGTAGCCATTGCTGGTCTGTTGGCCGGAAAGAAATATGTTCCGGAGAGTGCCGGTACGCTGAAGACAGATACAGTAACTTTCGGTGTGATGACTTTTGCCGTTATCTTTATTGTGGCTGCTTGTCATTCTTCCCGGCACATGCATTGAGTACGATTGCTGAACATTTCAGTTTGTAATAGTAGTTTGTAAAAAGTAATTTCATAGGTATGAAAGATAATAAATCAGCTTCTCTGTTTCAGAAGGAGCAAGTAATGGAAAGTTTGAAGCAATCATTCGTGAAGCTAAATCCACGGGTGATGATAAAGAATCCAATTATGTTTACGGTGGAAGTCGTAACGGTTGTCATGCTGATTGTCTGTTTCCTTTCATTGGGTACTTCGGAATATGGAGCATTCGGATATAATTTATTGGTATTCATCATCTTGTTTGTGACGTTACTGTTTGCTAATTTTGCTGAAGCCATCGCTGAAGCTCGTGGTAAGGCCCAAGCTGACAGTTTGCGTAAAACCCGTGAAGAGACTCCTGCTAAAGTGTTGGTTGACGGTAAAATCCATACCGTTAGCAGTTCACGTTTGAAGAAAGGTGACTATTTTATTTGTGAAGCAGGAGATACGATTCCTGCCGACGGTGAGATTGTGGAAGGTTTGGCCTCCATTGACGAAAGTGCCATTACCGGTGAATCTGCTCCGGTTATCCGTGAGGCCGGTGGTGACAAGAGTTCCGTAACTGGTGTACAAAAGTTCTTTCTGATAAAATCAAGGTATTGGTGACGCAGCAACCGGGTGAGAGCTTTCTTGACAAGATGATTGCTTTGGTAGAAGGCGCTACTCGCCAGAAGACTCCGAACGAAATAGCATTGACTATTCTTCTGGCTGGTTTCACTTTGGTATTCGTTATTGTATGTGTAACGTTGATTCCTATGGCTGATTATACGAATATTGACCATCCGGGAACTTATATCTCCATTGCAGCCATCATATCTTTGTTTGTCTGCTTGATACCGACTACTATCGGCGGACTGCTTTCTGCCATCGGCATTGCTGGGATGGACCGTGCTTTGCGCGCTAATGTAATTACAAAATCCGGTAAGGCGGTAGAAACAGCCGGTGACATTGATACCTTGTTGCTAGACAAGACTGGCACCATTACAATCGGTAACCGTAAAGCTACTAAGTTTCATTCGGCTTCGGGTGTTGACGAGAATTTGTTCGTAGAGGCTTGCTTGTTGTCCTCACTTTCTGACGAGACTCCGGAGGGTAAGTCTATCATTGAACTGGGACGTGAAAACGGTCATCGTATGCGTGATTTGAATACTACCGGTGCTCATATGATTAAGTTTACAGCCGAAACAAAATGTTCGGGTGTGGATTTGCAGGATGGTACTCAGATACGTAAAGGCGCATTCGACGCTATTCGCAAGATTGTGGAAAATGCCGGAAACAAGTTCCCGAAAGAGATTGAAGAGGTGATTGCTGTAATTACCAGCAACGGTGGAACTCCGCTGGTGGTATGTGTCAATCAGAAAGTTACTGGGGTAATTGAGTTGCAGGATATTATCAAACCGGGCATTCAGGAACGTTTTGAGCGTCTTCGCAGGATGGGTGTGAAAACTGTGATGGTGACCGGTGACAACCCTTTGACAGCCAAATATATTGCAGAGAAAGCTGGAGTAGATGATTTCATTGCTGAAGCCAAGCCGGAAGACAAGATGGAATATATCAAAAAAGAACAGCAGGCCGGTAAGCTGGTGGCTATGATGGGTGACGGTACAAACGACGCTCCCGCCCTTGCACAAGCTAATGTGGGTATGGCAATGAACAGCGGTACGCAGGCAGCCAAAGAAGCTGGTAACATGGTGGACCTTGACAACGATCCGACGAAGCTGATTGAAATTGTGGAGATTGGCAAACAGTTGTTAATGACGCGCGGTACGTTGACTACCTTCTCCATTGCGAACGACGTTGCCAAGTACTTTGCTATTATCCCTGCTTTGTTTATGGTAGCCATCCCTCAGTTGGCTCCTCTGAACATTATGGGACTGCATAGCCCTGAAACGGCCATTCTCTCGGCTGTCATATTCAACGCTATCATTATTCCTATCTTGATTCCGTTGGCTTTGAAAGGTGTTCAGTATAAGCCGATCGGTGCCAGTGCGCTACTTCGTCGCAATCTGTTGATTTATGGTGTGGGTGGCGTCATTGCTCCGTTTGTCGGCATCAAACTGATAGATATGATAGTTAGTCTGTTTTTTTAAAACTTGGATAAAATGAAAACTCTTTGGAAATCATTTAAAATAACAATTGCATTTTGCATATTTTTCTCTCTGTTCTATATCCTTGTCTTGTGGATATTTGCACAGTTCGCCGGTCCCAACAAGGGAAATGCAGAGGTGGCAACACTCAATGGTAAAGTGGTAGGTGCAGCCAATGTAGGCCAGATGTTTACGCAAGATATTTATTTCTGGGGACGCCCATCTGCGGGTAATTATACAGCCGATGCTTCGGGTGGTAGTAACAAGGGACCTACGAACGATGAATACCTGGCAGAAGTGGAAGCCCGTATCGATACTTTTCTGGTACATCATCCTTATCTGAGCCGCAAGGATGTGCCTGCTGAAATGGTAACCGCCAGTGGTTCCGGTCTAGACCCACATATCACACCTGCTTGTGCTTATGTACAAGTGAAGCGTGTGGCTCAGCACGTGGCATGAACGAGGCTGAAGTGAAAGCCATTGTAGACAAGAACATCAGCAAACCCTTTTTGGGGGTGTTTGGTACGGAAACTGTCAATGTGCTGGAACTGAACATTGCATTAGAAGAAGCCGATCAGAATAAATAATTTTTTAGTTGTGTTTGTCATGTGTTATGGGCAGGAGCGGAAGTATTTCTGTTCAGGCAGCGAAAGACTGTCATTTTACAGGGGGAGCCGAAACTTCCTTCCTGCCTTTCAACGATTGATTAGTAATGGTAAATAAATAGTTGGATATGAAAAGTTTAAAAATATCAATTCTAGTTTTTGCGAGTATGGTAGCTGCTTGTTTTATGGGAACCGGCAAAGTGCAAGCTCAGGAATTTACAATACAAGGTGATTTAGTCAGTTCTTATGTTTGGCGCGGCTTTTACCAGACGGGAGTCAGTTTTCAGCCACTTTGGGTTTTGGGGTCGGTGATTTTTCTTTGACGGCATGGGGCTCTACCGATTTTGACGGAGTTTCTTCAGGAGAAGGGGCTGCGGCTAAGGAGATTGATTTGACGGCTGCCTATGCTTTGGGAGAATCAGGTCTAACTTTTTCTGTTGCCAGCTTGTGGTGGGGCGGACAAGGAGCAAGAAAGTATTTTAATTTTAAGAGTCACGAAACAGCTCATCACTTTGAAGCGGGATTAGCCTATACATTGCCGGTTGAAAAGTTCCCTTTGTCAATCGCTTGGTACACAATGTTTGCCGGAGCTGACAAAGATGACAAAGGCAGGCAGAATTATTCTTCGTATGTTGAATTCAACTATCCGTTCAGTGTTAAGTCTGTAGATTTGAACCTGACTTGCGGATTTCTGCCTTATGAAGCTGGGGTAGGAGTATATGGTGTTCCTAACAGTGGATTTGCCGTAACCAATGTGGCACTGAAAGGTATTACGGAAATCAAGATTACTGACAGTTTCTCAATACCTGTATTTGCACAAGCCATTTGGAACCCTCGTATGGAAGATGCACATCTGGTATTCGGCTTTACTTTAAGGCATGATTTATTTAGATATAACTTTAGAACTCATGAATTAGTGTTGGATGCCCGTGGCGGTCGTGATGATCGTTACGGGTTATATGGCATATATAAGACAAGTAAAAAAACAGAAGAAATGAGTAGGGAAGAAAGCGTACAGCATTTTCTTGATTTGATTAAAAAGTCGCGGCGTGGCAAGTTCAAAGTCTACATCGGCATGATTGCTGGTGTAGGTAAATCTTATCGTATGCTTCAGGAAGCACACGAGTTACTTGACAACGGAGTAGATGTGAAGATAGGCTATATAGAGACACACGGGCGTGCCGGTACGGATGCTATGTTGGAAGGATTGCCCGTTGTTCCTCGTCGTAAGATATTCTATAAAGGAAAAGAGCTGGAAGAAATGGATTTGGATGCCATTATCCAGATACACCCTGAGATAGTAGTGGTGGATGAACTGGCACATACCAATGTGGAAGGTAGCCGGAATGAGAAACGCTGGCAGGATGTGATGGATTTGCTTGATGAGGGTATCAATGTGATTTCTGCCGTTAACATCCAGCACATTGAGAGTGTCAATGAAGAAGTACAAGGCATCTCGGGTATTGAGGTGAAGGAACGTATTCCCGATAGCGTTTTGCAAGAGGCAGATGAGGTGGTGAATATTGACTTGACTGCGGAAGAATTGATAGCCCGTCTGAAAGCTGGAAAAATTTACAAGCCGGAAAAGGTCTCTACTGCCTTGAACAATTTCTTTAAAACGGAAAATATTCTCCAATTACGTGAACTGGCTTTAAAAGAGGTGGCTTTACGGGTGGAAAAGAAAGTGGAGAATGAAGTGGTTACCAGTGTGGGAGTCCGTCATGAGAGATTTCTGGCATGTATCAGCAGCAACGAGAAAACACCACGACGCATCATTCGTAAAGCTGCACGTCTGGCAACCCGCTACAATACTTCGTTTGTTGCCCTTTATGTGCAGACTCCCAGAGAAAGTACTGACCGCATCGGTCTGGCAAATCAAAGGTATTTATTGAACCACTTCAAATTGGTGACCGAACTGGGAGGGGAGGTCGTTCAGGTGCAATCGCCGGATGTGCTGGGAAGCATTGTTGATACTTGTAGGGAGAAACAGATAACAACTGTCTGCATGGGAAGTCCGTCACTTTCTTTTCCGAAATCATTGTTCATGATATTGAAATACCGAAAATTTGTGCGTGATTTGGCACAAGTAAACATAGATTTGATTATACTTGCATAATATTAATTCTTAGGAACATTATGAATATTCGTACAAAATTGATACTCAGCGTAGGGGTATTGGCTGGAATGATTATTTTGTTGGTTGCTCTTTCTGTGGTGAATCTACAGATACTGACGGCTACAGAGCCGGATAGTCCTGCTGCTGTACCGGGATTGCAACGTGCATTGCTCTGGATTTCTGTGATAGGTGGGGTATGTATTTTTGCCAGTATCATATTGTTGGTATGGCTTCCCCGTTCCATCAGCAAACCTATTCAAGAACTGACGCGTGGGATTCTTGAAATAGCGAACCATAATTATGAGAAACGTCTGGATATGAGTGGACACGAGGAATTTCGTGAAGTGGCTGATAGTTTTAATCGGATGGCAGAACGACTGACGGAGTATCGCGCCAGTACGCTGAACGACATTACTTTCTGCTAAGAATTTCTTGAGGCTATGTGAATAGTATTGATGAACCTATTATTGGTTTGAACCGTAATAGGGAAATTCTCTTTATCAATAATGAGGCTTTAACTGTGCTGAATTTAAAACGGGAAGAGGTAATTCGCCGTTCGGCTGAGGAGCTTTCTTTGAAGAATGATTTGCTCCGCCGTTTAGTTCGTGAATTGGTAAATCCGGGTGAAAAGAAAGAACCGTTGAAGATTTATGCAGACAATAAGGAGAGTTACTTTAAAGCTTCTTACATTACCATTATAAATGCAGAGGCTGATGATGACGAACCTCATAATCTTGGCGATGTGATTTTACTGAAAAATATTACAGAATTCAAAGAATTGGATAGTGCCAAGACTACTTTTATCTCGACTATTTCTCATGAACTGAAAACGCCTATATCCGCTATTCTGATGAGTCTGCAGTTGTTGGAGGACAAACGGTAGGGGTGTTGAACGACGAGCAGGAGCAATTATCGAACAGCATTAAGGAAAATGCTGATCGCCTTCTTGGGATTACCGGAGAACTACTGAACATGACGCAGGTAGAAGCCGGTAAACTGCAGATGATGCCTAAAATAACAAAGCCCATTGAACTGATAGAGTATGCCATCAAGGCTAATCAGGTACAGGCTGATAAATTCGGCATTCAGATAGAAGTGGAGTATCCGGAAGAAAAAATGCCTAAATTGTTTGTCGATAGCGAAAAGATTGCTTGGGTACTCACCAATTTGTTGAGTAATGCTATCCGCTATTCCAAAGAGAACGGGAGGGTGGTTATCGGCGCCAAGCATGACGAGGATTTTGTGGAAATGTATGTGCAGGATTTTGGAAAAGGTATCGACCGCGTTATCACCAGAGCATTTTTGACCGTTATTTCCGAGTGCCGGGCACTAAAGTGCAAGGTAGTGGCTTAGGACTTTCCATTTCGAAAGACTTTGTGGAAGCGCATGGCGGTACACTGACTGTTCAGAGTGAGCTGGGTAAGGGGAGCCGCTTCGTTATCCGGTTGAAAGCGTAACGTTTTCTATTTTTTGCGGTACTGTTGCGGAGACATGCCTGTTTGTTTCTTGAAAAATGTACCAAAATAAGAAGCATTGGGAAAATTGAAGAAATCGGCGATTTCCTGGATATTTTTCTGGGTGTTCTTGAGTAGTGAGATGCTTTTGCGGATGATGGATTTGAATATCAGTTCCTGCACGGTGAATCCGCAGACGGACTTGGATAGTGCAGAGAGGTATTTGGGTGATAAGCAGAGTTTGTCTGCATAAAACTCTACACCGCGTTCTTCCGTGTAGTGCGCATCTATCAACTGAATCAGCCGGATAAAAATTTCATGTTTGTGGCCAACCGTTGTTTTAAGGTTCATCAGTTTACGGTTGTAAATGGAACAGATGCGGTATGTGAGTCCCAGCAGAAGCAGCCTTTGTTCGTTGTCGTTGAAGGTGTTGTTGTCTAAGTGCAGGGTATTGTCCAGTAAGGACATGTATTTCAGGACTTCTTCTTCGTCTCCGGTGTTCCATACGTAGCATGGTTCGGTCCGGAGCTGCATGTATAGGTACATGGTTGCCACTGAATTGCCTATGATGTCCCTTATCGGTTCTATCTGGTAAATGAATATGAATAGTTGCAGGTCTTCCGATTCGCTCAGCACTTGGAAGAGGGAATCTTCCGGAATGAAAACTGTTTCGCCAGCCTGGGCCGAGAATACTTTCATATTGAGCGAAAAGGTGAAGTTACCCTGGCGGCAAACTATCAGTCCTGCTCCATTAATCATAAAAGGTTTCTTCAGGGAGGTGGGAAAGGAGCAGAGCATACCTTCTGAACTACAAATGTTTTCTCCGTTTGACAATGCGTGGTCCAAGTGGGATAAACGTTCTTGTTGGGTATCCATAACAGACAAAATTACAGGTTGTACTGAAAATTGTCCGCTAAGTTAGTAATTTTCGTTTAGGATACCGCACGACAAGCACAAATATCATGCAAATCAGGCAGGCATAGAGTGTCCATCCTGCCATTTCCTTTATAGCAGAGAGAGTGGCTTGTACTTGGATGCGTCCTTTGGTGGATATGGCAGCCATGTTGATTGCTTCTTGTTTGCTCTTTCCCTGATATTGCATACCTTGTACAGTTTGGGTAAACGAGGCGGACGCTTCGGGGTGTAGCATGTCTACATTCTGTGCATAGCGGGTGACGTAGTGCTGCTGGCGTTCTTGCAGTACATTCGTATAGAGTGCGGCTCCGATGCTGGGAGCCAATACCATGCGTACGGTAAGCATGGTGCATATCCAGGAAGAAAGATATTTGTAAGGCATGCGTTGGGTGGCGTAGGTTGGAATCAGCGAATAGAGGAACATCATACCGGTAGAACGGATGATGACCGGATACTTCATCCGTTCGTACAGTCCTGCACCTTGTACCTCGAAATACATGAACATGGTGGAAAGCCCCAATAGAAGGAAACCGGCGGCAAAGAGATATTTGAAGTGTACGCCTTTCACACTGAGCCAGATGGTGCTATACCGCCGATGAGGTAGCCCAGCATGGACCAGTTGCCTAGGGTGGCGTTCTGAAAGTTGTCCAGTTTCATGCCTATGCCTGTGAATACGTTGACAAACATGGCGCTGGAATTCAGTACCATTAACAGAAAATAGAATAGGAAACCCATACGGATGGTGCGCAGTTTGAATACATCGAGTTGATAGTAAGGATTGCGTTGGGTAGACTCGATGTAGAGGAATATACCACCAGCAATGATGGCGCAGACTGTGGCCCATCGTATGGTTGGGTCGTCGTACCAGTCGAGCACTTTGCCATAAGTAAGCACGTAGGTAATGCAAGCCAGTGTGATGCAGAAGATGGAGGCATTGCCAAACTGCTTGAGGTTGATGGGGAAGCGGCGGGTGGTATATTTATGATAAGGCATAGTGATGAATGTGATGAGGATGCAAAGTAATAGTAGCCCCATCATAAAGTAGTGTATGTACTGCCATTCGTACTCAAAGGCGAGCCAGGCGGTGAGCGAGGTTCCCAATTGTCCCAGTACCATGAAGATAGGTAGATGGCAGGTTGTGCCGCACTCCGTTCGATGTCCAGCTTGTCCCAGCCTTCGCCGGTTACAGGCTCGTTGCCGGGTGTAATCTTATCGTACGCTTCGATATGCCCTGCATACTTTATGAGGGTGAAGAGGTTGACCATCATCAGTACCATTCGTAGGAATCCCATAAAGATGCTGCATAGTGCCAGCAGGAAAACACTGTCTGTCTTGGCACAGATATAACTGAAGATGTACATCAGGGAGAATCCTGCCAGACACATCATTTTCTGCCGGCGTATGACTACCAGCTATATAGAAAGGGGCAGAATGCCGCCATACCGATGGAAGTGGCGAAGTTGGCAAACTGGATATGCTCGGAAATGATGCCGAGCCCGCTCATCATTTCGGTGCTTGCCACCGAGTAGGTACCGCCTACAGTCAGTATCGGCAAAAAGAATACGAATAGGATGATGATACCTACCGGCTTAGGTACAGTTGTAGAAGGGATAGTTCTTGGGGGATGAGGGCATGGATAATTAAAAATTAATCATTAAACACTAATCATTATTCCATCTTCGCTTTGACTATTACCATCATACCGGCGGCAAGGCTACTGTTGTCTTCTTTAGACAAATCGGTAAAGTCGATGCGGACTGGGATGCGTTGCTGTATCTTCACGAAGTTGCCGGCAGAATTATCCGTGGGCACTAGGGAATATTTGGAGCCGGTGGCTCCGGAGATGGCAGTGATTTTTCCTTTGAATTCTTTGTCGCTGATGGCATCGACGGTAATGACTACTTCTTGTCCCAAGTGCAGATTCTCAATCTGGGTTTCCTTGTAGTTGGCTATAATCCACTTTTGTGTGTCAGGCAGAATGTAGGTGATGGTTTGTCCGGCAGTGATGAATTGTCCTTCTTCAAGGGTACGCCGCCCCAATTTCCCATCACAAGGAGCTACTACTACGGTGTAGGAGAGATTCAGTCGTGCCATTTCGAGTGCGGCTGTTGCCCGTTGTATGGCAGCTTCGGTATTTTCACGGCGATGTGACACTTCGTTCACACCCGACAAGGCAGCTTTCTGTTGTCGTTTCACGGCTTCCAACTTCTTGTGGGTAGCTGCATATTCGGTTTCTATCTGTTCCAATTGAATGGGGGTGGCAGCGTTTCTCTTCACCAGATTCTGGTATCGTTGGCGGTCTTTCTCCAGCTTGGTAAGGCGGATTTCTATCTCTGCTATGGAGGCGTCGTAGACAGAGGCTGTAGTTTGCGTGGTTTGTAGTGTGGCACCAATGACTGTGGCACCGGCTTGTGCATCCTTGAGTGCAGCTTCAGCTTCCATGACTCTGATTTTATATTCCCGGTCGTCCAATATAAGTAAGGTATCTCCTTTGTGTACTTCTTGGTGTTCTGTGAAACAAATTTTCTTGATATATCCTGATGCGCGCAGATTGACGGGAGATATGTATTGTTCAATCTGTGCATCATTACTGGTTTCCGTCCGTTTGTAGTTCAAAAAGAGGCAGACCACTTGAATAATTCCCCAGATAAGGATAGCTATTCCTAATAGGCTGACAACGATTTGCCAACGGCGAAGCTTCTTCAATTTCCGTGCTTTTTCTTGGTGGGTACTTGCGGTGTTATTGTTCTCTTTTGTTTCCATATTTTCTATATTATATTGTTTACTTATTATATATACATCCGTCCTTGAATACGGGCTCTATTCATCTTCCTCTTTAATGAATTGAGGGGCTCAACGTCTCCAGCTGTCCCGTCAGCTTCAGCAAAGTCAGATTGGTTATCCGGTAATTGTAGTGGGCACTGATATAGTTGTTTTGGGCTTCGCTCATCCGCATTTCGTCCTGCAATACTTCGGTCATTGAGGCGATTCCTTCCCGATAACGGTCCATGGTGACGGTATATACATCTTCGGCAAGCAGATAATTGTCCTTCTGCTTCTTAAAGTTACGTTGGCTGTTCATCAGGTCATTGGTGGCATTCAGATATTGTGTCTGAAGATTCTTTCGGGTATTCTCTTGGGCGAGCTTGATGTTCTCTATGTCAATGGTTGCCTTGCGCATCTTGTAGCGTTTGTCCAGTCCGTCGAAAATGGGAATACGCAAGGAGAGTCCCACTCCATAGGAGCGATACCAATGGTTGGAAGGGCCGGAATGGAACCAATGGTAAGCTTTGTCCGTATAGGCGGAGAACATCCAGCTTCCCGTCAAGCTCAAGGAGGGGATGTAACCGTTGCTGACTATTGTTTTTTGTTGCTCTGCGAGTTGTTTCTGTGATTGCAGCAGCTGTAGTTCATATAGTGTTTCAGATAGCCCGGTGAGTGCTGCGGGCGTAATCATTTCTGTATTCACCGGTACCAGTGCTATATTTTCTTCTGCCGGATAGTCGATGATGTATTTCAGTAGGTTCAGTTGCTGTTCCATCATGGCTTGTGCGTTGTCGTGTTGCACCTTGAGGTTCTCCAGGTTGATGTTGACGCGTTTCACATCTACTTCCATAGCCATACCGTTGTCATAGAAGGCTGAGTGATATCTCTCAACTCTTCTAGGCGAGTGATGTTGGCTTTTATCAAAATAATCTGTTCAGCTGTAACCTGTCCTAGGTAGTACATTTGACTAATTTGAAGGATGTCTTATCCTGATATAGGTAGACACATTTACAAACTAATAAATGTGTTACTATTATGACTTCAAAACGAAAGCTTTATCGTGAAGATGAAAAACTGTTTTTTCTTCACTCTTACTATCAATCAGGTATGAGTAAGCATGCCTTTTGCCGGGCACATGGCATTTGTTGCCCTGCCTTGCTAAATAGTTGGATTAAAAAGTATTCAAATTTAGCAGAAGAGCTATCTTTGCCTTCTGAACAAGAAT
>ENA-OQLB01000164-OQLB01000164.1-human-gut-metagenome-genome-assembly--contig:-NODE-164-length-39691-cov-4.564781_pt1 | contig 39691 bp, 41 predicted proteins | sample MGYA00242656_ERZ504813 | MGnify/ENA primary metagenome ERZ504813 (study PRJEB26092, sample SAMD00036388) | human gut metagenome | host: Homo sapiens | study: EMG produced TPA metagenomics assembly of... | reverse complement strand
CAAAAACACTATGAAAAGCAAGGTGAAGTTATTAGGAGCTTTGGCAATTAGTGCCATTTCGGTTTTAAGCTATGTTCAAATTAGTCATTCGGAAAAGCTGGATGATTTGCTATTGGAAAATATAGAGGCATTGGCTGCTGGTGAGAGTGGGGATGATAGCAAATGTTTTGGGAGTGGTTCAATAGTTTGTCCTTTAACAAATCAAGGAGTAGCTCATGTGCAAATTTATTATAGCCTGCCTCATTAGCCTATCCGCACTGTCCTTTTCCTCTTGTACGCAGAAAAAAGTAGCAACTTCTGTTGCCTACATGGATTTTCCGCAAACAATCGAGCTGAAAGCGAGGGTGCAGCCATTGGACACCGCTTTGTTCCGTTATCCGTTCCGCGTTCGGGTGCAGGGTGATAAGGCTGTGGTAATGGATTTGCATGGCACGGACTACTTTTGCCATGTTTTCCACTATCCGGGTTTCCGCTATTTTGCTTCGTTCGGCAAGCGGGGCGAGGCTCCCGAAGAGATGCTTTCTGCTGAAAATATCCGATGGCATGGTCAATCTCTGTGGGGACTTGATGCTGGTAAGTCCGTATTAACCAAGTATGATTTTACTTCGTCGGGTTGCTCAATCGTTCCTCAGAAAGTGATAAATATGGATGCTGACATGCTTCGCGTTTTAGACTTTGTGATGGTTGACGACTTTACCTTCATTGTTCCGGACGGATCTGGCAGTAGCCGCTTTTGCTGGGTAAACTATCAAGGGAAATTATTGCGCAGAACCGGTCAAATACCGTCAGCCAATGCGGAGGCTTTACAGAATGCCCGTCCTGCATTGGCTCAGGCATGGCGTAGCTTCATCGACTATAATCCCCGAAATGGAGTGCTGGCAGCAGTTACCCAGTTGGGCGAAGTACTTGAAGTCTTTAATTTGAAAGATAGTACGCATGTGGTACGCATTGGTCCGCACGGTGAACCGGAGTTTAAGATTTCTCAGGGTTATGGTATTCCTACGGGTATCATGGGATTTAGCGATGTCCAAGTGGCAGACAGTGCTATCTATGCGGTTTTCATGGGCGCTCTTTTAAGGAAATTGCGCAAAATGTACAGCAAGGTGTCTATTTGCCGGATGGAGGACGGTATATCTATGTTTTTAGTCTGACCGGCGAACCTCTCTGCAGGTATGTGTTAGATCATTATGTTTATGGCATATCGGTAGATGAACAAAAAGGAATAATCTTGGCAACGGATGTGAATAAAGATGATCCGATAATAGAGTATAGTATGAAATAAAGTAAACTATAATATGGATGGAGAGGAACGGACGGTTCACGTTTGGTTGGTGCATCTCGTACCGTCCGTTCCATAACCCACCAAGAAAGGAGGTCGAGGCAAAGATAGTAATTTGAATTGAAAACAGAGTGTGTTTTCTGCCATTTCGATAGGTATGGCAAGAAAAGAGTTCTCCAAGATTTTTATATCTTGATTCTGGTACGCAAGCATTATGCTTGTGGTAAATGATAAAAAAGAATAATCTTATACTAATAAAATTGAAGAATAGTATGAAGAAAATGATTAAGATAGCTTTTGTTGCAGCATTTGTAGCGATTGCAGGATATGGTGTTTATACAAATCAGAAATCGGAGACATTGTCTGATTTAACATTGGCTAATGTGGAAGCATTGGCTGGTGGTGAAAGTGGAGGGTATTATTGCTGCAGTCCATATAGTTACGAGTGTTATCGCATTGTAGGTGGTGGTATTGTGCATGGACTGAGACTTCCTTTACCTTGTTAATAGAATAAAAACAAGTTCGATTAGAGAAATATATTTTCCTATAATTTCTCTTCTAAATCTACTAGTTAGATACTGATTTTATAGTATATATTCTTTTGAAATTAGAACTATAGTAGAGGATTTGTCTGGAATCTAATCCCATGTCATTCATGATGCTACAATACAATAAGTGTGCTTTGAGCCTTTTTGGGGGTCTCTAACTTAGTTGGGGATATATACAAAATCTTGAAGAATAATTATACTTTAGTTAAATGATGGCATGGGGTTGAAAATTCAGACACTAATATATTAAAAATAAACTATATGAATAAAATGAATAGATTCTTTTGGGGAGTATTGTACATCGTGTTTTTAAGTGCTTGCAATAATAAACCACCTCAAACAATTGGGGAATTATTTCCTGAAACGTTTTCCTTGAATCAAAGAAAAGAATGCCTAATCAGTGAAGATTCCTTAGGTCGTGTAGAAGGTATTGCATGTGACGAGGAAAATCTGGTTGTTTTTGATACACGTTCCAATCAATGTTTTACATTGTTCGATCAACAGTCGGGTAGACAGATTGGTCGTTTTGGAAATATAGGGCAGGGTCCTTTGGAAATAATGTTTGGTAGTAGTGGCTATTTAGAAAAAAAGTGTCTAGTGACATATAATGACCAAAGTAGAATAGTGATGAAATATAGCTTGATTCTTTGCGGAGTGGTGTGGTTGATGGTGCTCCTACACGTCTGACGAAGCATAAAATATCGAATGCTCTAATATCGAGGCTTATTACTATTAATGATTCTATTTTTGTAGTAGGAGGAATGTATGAAGCGCGTTATCAGCATTTAATATTTGATGCAAACAATCGTGTGTTAGATTATGGTATAGATGTTTATAATGCTGCTGATAGTAGTTTCAATGCTATAACTAGATATCTTTCCAATCAAGGATGTATGGCAAAGCATCCGTATAAAAATGAGTTTGCCTATTCTGTTAATTTTTCGTCTAACTTGGATTTCTTTGAAATAGTTGATAATAAAATTAAACTTAAAAAAACGATGCGTTTAGGGAATCCTATATGTGAATCTGTAGTAGAGGATGGTGGGCAATTGTTTAGTACACGTCTAACCAAAGAAAGTATTCATGGTTTTATTGAAGTGTGCCCAACACCTAAGTATCTGTATGCTTTATATTCGGCTGGGAAAATATATGAAGTTCAAAGAAAATCGAAAACTGTATTTGTCTTTGATTGGGATGGTAATCCCATAAAAGAACTTCTACTTGATATGGATGTGTTTCATATTGCAGTTAATGAAAAAGATAAAAAGATGTTTGCTGTTGTAAAAAATGAAGAGGGTGGGTTTAATATTATATGTTATGTATTATAAATCTTTCAATGGTGTATGAACTGAAAAAATAAATTTCCATAGAGATGAAAAAAGGGTTTGTATTTACAATGTATATTATGGTATTACTGATTCTGTTCTCCTCTTGTCAGAACAAAACAAAGAATCATGTTATACAATTAGTGAGAGAGTGGGAAGGAAAAGAAATACAATTCCCTCCTAATTCTGTGTTTACTATTCAAGGGAAAGACACTATAAAGCATTCAGGAGATAACTGTGATTACAAAATAGTAACTTATATTGATTCTATAGGTTGCACGAGCTGTAAATTGCAGTTGCAAAATTGGAAAGATTTTATACTTAAGATGGATTCTCTAAACCATGATAAAGTATCATTCCTTTTTTACTTTTATCCTAAAGATAAGTCTGAACTACGTTTTATATTTCAACGTGACAGTTTTGAGTATCCGATTTGTTTGGATGAGAATGATAGTTTTAATAAGCTAAATCATTTTCCTTCAGATATGACTTTTCAAACTTTTCTATTGAATCGGAATAATAAAGTACTTGCTATCGGTAATCCTATTCATAATCCTAAAATAAGAGAGTTGTATGTTAAGATAATTCGAGGTGAGAGTATAGCAATAGAGAATGAAAGTAAGGATATTAAAACAGAAGTTGCCACGGACAAAGTTTCCATCTTGTTAGGTGTTTTTGATTGGCAGAAAGAACAAAAGGCAATTTTTACTTTGAAGAATATCGGAGATAACCCATTGGTTATACAAGATGTTGCTACTTCTTGTGGTTGTACTACCGTAGCTTATTCAAAGGAACCGGCATTACCGGGTAAGGAAATAGATTTGGAAGTGGTTTATAAAGCTGAACATCCGGAGCACTTTGACAAGACGATAACGGTATATTGCAATGCAGAAACTTCTCCGTTGGTATTGAAGATTAGCGGGGATGCAAAATAACTGATTGATGGGATGAAGGAGCGGCTGCAATTGAAAAAATGGTTGAATGGAATAACAAACGTATTATTCTGTCTGTGCCTGCTTGTTGTGATACTGATAGTATTGCAGGTGTTTGTGGTGACCTCCTTCAAGATACCGTCGGACTCGATGGAACCGTCGTTGCTGGCGGGTGATTGTATTCTGGTGGATAAATGTTCGGGTGGAGCACGCCTATTCAATGTGCTTGATGCCGTGGAGAAAAAGGAGGTGAGGATGCACCGTATGTCCGGATGGAGAAATTTTCAGCGGAATGATGTACTAGTGTTCAATTTTCCTTATCCGGGCAGGTGGGACAACATTGCGCTGGACGTGATGTTGTATTACGTGAAGCGCTGTATCGCCGTGCCGGGTGATACGTTGGAGATAAGGAATACACATTATCGTGTGTCCGGATTTGATGGTATCGCAGGAAATGTGCAGGCGCAGGAGGAATTAGGTAAATTGATATCTTCGGGCATGACGGAGGAACGGGGCCTTGTTCTTAAGAGCTTTCCCGATGGTGGCTGTAATGGGTGGACTATCAGCGAGTTTGGGCCTCTTTATATACCGGCCAAAGGCAGCGTGGTAGGAATGAATCCGGAAACACGGTTGCTGTATCGGAACGTGATAGAGTGGGAACAGAAAAAGAAACTGACATTGCATGGAGATTCGGTTCTGCTGGGGGACAGTGTGATACACAATTACCGCTTCTGTGAGAACTATTATTTTGTTTCGGGTGACAAGATGGTGAATTCAAAAGATTCCCGCTACTGGGGATTACTGCCGGAACCATTTATAGTGGGAAGGGCATGGCTGGTATGGAAGTCCGTCAGCCCGAATACTGGAAAAATGAGATGGAAACGTATCTTTAAAAGAATAGACTAAGATGAAAGTTCTGTTTAAATTGCTCTGGATATTATTGATTGCCGGGATATTGGAGGCTTGCAATGCTTCCGGCAGATTGGAGTACGCACTGGAGTGTGCTGCAACCAACAAAGGCGAACTGGAAAAGGTACTGGAACATTATAAAGATGAGCCTGAAAAATATAAAGCCGCTTGTTTCTTGATAGAAAATATGCCTTATCACTATGCCCTTGAAGGTGAAGAACTGGATTCTTTGAAAACAGTGCTGGCTTCGGCAGATGCTTATGGGGTGATGCTGAAGGATACTGCCGTACCGGATTGGGATTATTATACCCCTTCCGGATTGCAGAGAAAACCGGATGTACTGAATATAAGGGCTGAATTCTTGATAAATAACATTGATTTGGCTTTTGATGGTTGGAAAAAGCGTCCGTGGAATGCTTCCCTTTCTTTTGCAGATTTCTGTGAATGGCTGCTTCCCTATCGTATCGGAAATGAGACTCCGGACAACTGGCGGCAGATATACCATGACCGTTATTCCTTTTTGCTGGACGAGGTTTATACGGGTATCGATGTAGTGGAGGCGATTAGCGTAGTTTGGGAGTATTTGCAGAAGGAAGACCCTTACCGGTTTACATGGGTCTTTAACTATCCGCATTTGGGAGGAGAGTACCTGCTGCATAATCGTATCGGCAAGTGTCAGGATGCTTGTGATTTTATGATTTATGTGATGCGGGCCATCGGCGTCCCGGTAGCCTATGATTTCTATACTTTCAATGCGGAAACACGGAAAGGGCATGTGTGGAATGTGGTGAGGGATGTAACGGGTGTCTGCCTTCCTTTTACTTTCCCTTCCCGGAAGCCGAAACGGGGAAGTTTCTATATTGACAGTCGGCGCCCGAGCGTGGTTTACCGCCGGTGTTTTGGCAGACAATGGGACATGGATGGCGATTTTATGCGGAACGGTCCGTACCGGCTGCTTTTAAGGATGTGTTTGCAAGAAAAGTGTCGGATAATTATTTTGATTCGAATCTGGAACTGCCGGTAGAAGGGATGGACGGGAATTATGTTTATGTGGGGTTGTTCAGTGCTTATGGGTGGCGGGGAATAGATTTTACTAAGGTAGAAAGTGGAAAAGCGCTTTTCAGGAATTTGGCTTCGAGGCAGGTTTATATATTGTTGGCATTCGCAAACGGGCAGTATCGCCCTATTGGAAATCCTTTTTATTTTGATGGCAAGGATATACATCCTTATGTTGCAGATACCTCCAAGTGCTATTCTGCTGAATTGTATCGGAAATACCCTCTTTCGGAACGTATCAGGAACTATATGGGAGGGATAAAAGACGGGCATTTTGAGGCGGCTTGTGATAAGGATTTTAAAAATGCGGAGTTGTTGTGTACTGTGAAAGATACGCCCGGTATCAATTATAATCACGTTATTCTTGAGAAACCGGTAAGGGGTCGCTATGCCCGTTTTTGTTCTTCGGCAGAGGGATATGCGGAAGTTGCCGAAATGCATTTTTATAAAGGAGAGGAAGAGATTGTCCCTATAGACAGTTGGGGAGATGCTCCAGCCACAGCAAATACTTTTGCCTATCAGGTCTATGATAATGAACCGTTGTCGTATTTCATTTCATCAAAACCCGGTGCAAGTGTAACGGTGGATTTTGGAAAGGTTGTTACTATAGACAATTTTATGTATATGCCCCGTAACGATGATAACTTTGTCAGGATAGGGATTATTATGAACTCTTCTATTGGGGAGAGGGCTGTTGGAACTCATTGGGGAAGAAAATGGCAGAAAAACCTTTTCTACCATATGACGGGATACCATCGGGAGCTTTGCTCTATTTGCATGACAGTACCCGTGGAGAAGAAGAACTGATATTTCATATGGAAGATGGTAAGCAGGTATTTGTATCGGATTGTAAGGATTGATTGGATTGTCTTTCAGATTGGAATAGAAAAAAATGGAATAGTGATATGAAACATTGGTGTGTATGGGTATGGTTTACAGCAGGTCTGTTTATGGCTTGTTCTTCGGAAAATCAGTGGTTGGACACAGCTTTGAATCTTGCCGGTGATAACCGTGCGGAGTTGCAAAAGGTACTGGACCGTTACAAGGAAGAGGACGGTGACAAATATCGTGCTGCTTGTTTTCTGATAGAGAATATGCCTTTTCATGGTGCTTACGAGGGAAAGGCCTTGGAGAATTACAGGAAGTATTTCAGTGAATACGTTTCATTTCCTTATTCCAGGCATGTGCAAGAGTTGATTGATTCCTTGAAAAGAGCAGATGGAGAATTTTCTATAAATCAATTGACTTATAAGAGGGACATTATGACGGTGGATTCCGCTTTTTTGGTCAATCATATAGAATGGGCATTCAAAGTCTGGCGGGAGCAACCTTGGGGAAAGCATGTTGATTTTGATACTTTCTGCGAATATATATTGCCTTATAGAATAGGGGATGAGCCGCTTTCTCTCTGGCGCAAAGAAATTTATGAGTGCTATAGCCCGATTTTGGATGAATTCAGGAAGACAGATGAGCTGATAATCCTAAGGTTGCCGCCCAGTTGTTGATGGATACGTTGCGGAAAGCGAACTACCGGAATACGGCTCTTTTTCCGGTGGGGCCTCATTTGGGACCGGATGTACTGAAATGGCATACGGGCAGTTGCCGAGAGTTTACGGATGCCATGATATATGTGTTGCGGGCATTGGGCATTCCGTGCGGAGTAGATAGGGTGATGGTATTAGGAGACAACAATGCCTCTCATTTCTGGAATTTTGTTTTGGATAAGGAAGGAAAGACATACATTGCAAATCTTCCTTATGAAGAAGTATGGAGCAAAGCGGAAGAATATAGCATTTCGAGGGGAAAAATGTACCGGGCAACCTATAGTATTGATAAGGAGGCGGTACGGAAACTGGGGAAATATTCCGATGTTTACCCGGCATTCCGACGTCCGTTCTTCCGCGATGTCACTGCACTTTATACCGGTAGCAGGAATTGGACTGTAGCTCTTCCGGATTCTTTGCTTTCCGGACAGTTTCGTGAGGGGGATATGTGTATTTGTGCCTTGCCAACAGACTACAATGGCAACCTATAGGATATACTTTCTTTAAGAAGCGGGAGGCTCGTTTTGAGGATGTGGGAGGCGGGGCGGTCTTTACGCTGGCTGCCTGGAACGGAAAGGAATACGCTGCAGTATCTTCTCCTTTTCTTCTGGAGCGTGAAACCGGAAAGATACGGTTCATTGTTCCGGAAGCTGAAAAGCAGGAATTGGTCTTGTATAGGAAGTGCCATCTTACTTTGAGTGTTCTTTTCAATGACCGGATGATTGGGGGAGTAGTGGAAGGAAGCGACCGGGCAGACTTTGGGTGGAAGGATACTCTACTTTTGATAAAGGAGGCTCCGTATCGGCTATATACTGTGGCCCGGTTGAAGTCTGATAAACCGTATCGGTATATGCGCTATAAGGGTGCTGACGGATGTTTCTGTAATATCTCGGAACTGGCTTTTTATGAGAATACGGAAGATACCATACCTCTATATGGGGAAATCATAGGTACTCCGGGAAGTTTTGAAGACAATACACATGAATATTTGAACGCATTTGACGGTAATCCGGATACTTCATTTGATTATATACATCCGGATGGAGGATGGACCGGGATGGACTTTGGAAGTCCCCATCGTGTGGAGAAGGTGGTGTATACTCCTCGTAATGAGGTGAATTTTATTTATAAAGGTAATTTGTATGAATTGTTTTATTGGGGTGGAGGAAAATGGAATTCTGTCGGGCGGCAAATGGCTGTGTCAGATTCTATTGTCTATTCAGGGTTTCAAGGTGCTTTATTTTATCTGAAGAATCACACAGCCGGTAAAGATGAACGGATTTTTGAATATAAAGACGGGAAACAAATCTTTTGGTGAATTATAGAATACTATTGAATATTTGATAGATAGAATGAATAATGTACGTAATCTATTGACTGGAAGTTTGGTCTACATTGCTTGTATAGTTTTATTGTCTTTGGCATGTAACGTTTCTTCCGGACTTCCTGTAGCTGATGTTATAGGGCAATGGCTCTATTTCGATAAAAGTGCATTGGTAGTTGCAGGATGTCTGTTGATGGCTGGATTGATGATGGAAAAAAGGTATTTTCTTTTTATACCGGTTTCGTGGGTATTGGTAATGCTGGGGGGCATTGAGGCTGTTTGGGGATTGAGGCAGCTTTATGGTTATGCTGTGTCCAACCATTCCTTGTATGTATTGACAGGTTCTTTCTTCAATCCGGGGCTTATTCCGGCTATTTGGCATGATACTTCCGGTCTGTCTGCATCAATGGCTGACCAAGAGGGGGGAGATTCTCTGCTCTGACCGGAATGACGGGAAAGGATGGAAAAAGGTGATGGATAAAGTTGGAGCTATGGTCGCTGGTGGTGTGATGCTGCTTATCCTTTGTGTGCTTCCGGCAGGAATGAGCCGTTCGGCATGGTTGGCGGCAGGAGTTTCCTGTCTGTGTGTATATGCTTGGCATATGGATTGGACGGATAAGTTCAGATTATTATGGCAGCAGCAAAGGCAGCGTGTGGTGATGGTAGTGGTCGGTGGATTCTGTGTCTTGCTATTGGCGGGCTATTTACTGTTTGTCTTGAAACCCGATTCTGCACGTGGCCGTCTTTTCATGTGGAAGATAACTTGTCGTGCCATTGCAGAAAAGCCGTTGACCGGATATGGGATTCATAATTTCGCAGCAGCCTACGGAAATGCGCAGGAAACTTATTTTGCAGCAGGTGATTATGAACCGTGGGAGGAACGTGTGGCGGGAAGTCCGGAATATGCATTCAATGAATATCTGCAGGTTGCGGTCGAACTGGGTATTCCTTTGGCTGTATGTCTATTGGTTGTGGTCGTGCTGTGTTTGTATAGGGGAGTCCGTAAAGGACGTTATGGTATCTGTGGGGCCATTCTTTCCTTGATGATATTTTCTTTTTCCTCCTATCCGCTACAACTTCCGGTATTTATCGTTACATTTGGAGGATTGCTTGTGGCGTGCTTGTCCGGTGCCGACCGTTGGCAATGGTTGGGGCTGGCTGTATCAGTAGGCATCATTGGCGGTTTTCGCCTGAAGAATGACTTGCAAGTGGAGCAGGCCTGTCGGGAGTGGATGAATGCGCGGGTGCTGTATAATGCAGGTGCGTATCAATCGGCAGAGAAAGAGTACGGGCGCCTTTATCCTCTGTTGAGGGACCGGGCATCTTTCTTGTTCGAATATGGGCATGGATTGCACAAGCAGCAGCAGTTCAGTAAATCCAACCGTATTTTGAAAGAAGCTTTACAGCGTAGTTGTGACCCCATGATACTGAATGTGATAGGCAAAAACTATCAGCAGATGGGTGATTGCTTGTCAGCGGAAGACTGGTTTATCCGTTCCACCCATCGTTTGCCGGGACGTATTTATCCCTATTATCTGCTTGCGAAGCTTTATGCGGAACCAAGCTTCAGGCAACCGGACAAGTTTGAAAAAATGAAGTGGATGGTATTGACGAAAGAGCCGAAAGTGCATTCTACGGCAATACGACAGATGAGGGAGGAAATAAAAAAGATTCAGCTTATTTTTGTCCATATTAAAAAAGATGAATAAAAACGTAAAGCGTTAATAATGAGCGAACTAATTACTAAAGTGCTATGAAAAAAAGTGTCCACATGCAAATATCGGTTCGTTTTTTTGAAACGATTAATTTTATCAATTTATAATTGAGTATGAATATGAAGACACAGAACTATCGATACCTGCTATGCATGGCCGTTGCCCTGCTTGCCGCCTGCTCCGATGCCGGAAAGGGAAAAGAGTCCGAGGAAGGGGTGGCAACCGTCCTGCCAAGTGAAAGCAATGAAGTGACCGTGAAAGTCCTGAAGCGGGCGACCTTTGAGCATGAACTGGTGAGCAACGGAAAAGTAACCGCCGGTGCCATGGCGGATTTGCGTTTTGAGACTACCGGTGTAGTGGCACACATCTACGTGAAGAACGGTGACCCGGTGCGCAAAGGCAGAAACTTGCCGAACTGGATAAGTTCCGCCTGAAGAACAAGACCGCGCAGGCCAAGGATGCCTTGGAAAAGCGGAACTTGAGTTGCAGGATGTATTGATAGGGCAAGGCTATCCGGTGGGGGATGCCTCCAAAGTACCTGCTGACATCATGAAGCTGGCCCGCGTGAGGAGCGGTTACGACCAGAGCCTCGCCCAGTATGAGCTTGCCGCGTATGAAGAGGAACACGCCACGCTGGTTGCGCCTTTTGACGGGGTAGTGGCGAACCTGTTCTCCAAACCGTTCAACGAGGCAAGTACCTCGGAAGCCTTCTGCTCCATTATCGGCACTCAAGGTATGGAGGTGGACTTCACGGTGCTGGAAAGCGAACTGCCGTTGATAAAGAGTGGCGACAAGGTGATTGTTACCCCTTATTCGGATGCCGGCTTTAGGCAGGAGGGGCGCATCACCCAAATCAATCCTCTGGTGGATGACAAGGGGATGGTTAAGGTGAAGGCTGCCGTCAATGGCAAGGGACGGCTGTTCAGTGGGATGAACGTGAGGGTGAACGTGCACCGCTCTCTGGGCGGACAGCTTGTAATCCGAAGAGTGCCGTGGTGTTGCGTTCGGGCAAGCAGGTGGTGTTTACCCTGAAAGACGGAAAGGCGCAGTGGAACTATGTGCAGACCGGTCTGGAGAATGCGGAAAGCTATAGTATGGCCGACGATGCCCTGAAAGAAGGCGATACGGTCATTGTGACGGGAAATGTGAATCTGGCACATGAAGCATCGGTGAAGGTGGTTGATAGATAATGAGTGATAAGTGGTAATTCAAAATTCATAGTTCAATTGATAAAGTTTTTGATACAGCGGCCTATTGCCGTACTGATGGCATTTACAGCATGCTTCATTGTCGGGCTGGTGACTTACTTCACCCTGCCGGTATCCCTGCTGCCCGATATAGCCATTCCGGAAATTACCGTGCAGGTGTCGGCGCAGAATACCTCGGCGCGTGAATTGGAGAATACGGTGGTGAAACCGCTTCGCCAGCAGCTTATCCAGGTGGCGAAACTGAAGGACATGGACAGCGAGACGCGCGATGGTGCAGGCATCATCCGCCTGGCTTCGACTTCGGTACGAATACCGACCTTGCCTTCATAGAAGTGAACGAGAAGATTGACGCCGCCATGAACTATCTGCCCAAGGATGCCGAACGCCCGAAGGTGATAAAGGCAAGTGCGACGGACATTCCTGTCTTCTACCTCAATCTGACCCTAAAAAGCGACAGTGCATACGGCAAGGTGGACGAACGCGCGTTTCTTGATTTGTGCGAGTTTGCCGAAAATGTCATAAAGCGTCGCATCGAGCAGTTGGCGGAAGTGGCAATGGTGGATGTCACGGGTTTGGTCGAACGCCAGTTACAGATTGTGCCCGACCCGGATAAGCTTGCTGTGTTGGGGCTCTCCATTGAAGACATAGAAAACGTGCTGGCGCAAAACAACGTGGAGCCGGGCAGCATGACTGTGCGCGACGGCTACTACGAATACAACATTAAGTCTCCACCCTGCTGCGGACAGAGGAGGACGTGAAGGGCATCCTGCTGCGAAAGGAAGGACGTATCATCCGCTTGGGAGACTTCTGCCGGGTAGAGATTGTTCCTGCCAAGGAGAAAGGTGTCTCCATGAGCAATGGCAAGCGTGCCGTTACCCTTGCCGTCATCAAGCAGGCGGACGAGAATATGGAAGACATGAAGCTTGCCATCAACAGCACGATGGACTACTTCAAGAAAGTATATCCCGACATTGATTTTAGCATCAGCGTAACCAGACGGAGTTGCTGGACTATACCATCTCCAATCTTCAGCAAAATTTGTCGTTGGGTTTCCTGTTCATCTGCATTGTGGCGGTACTCTTCTTGGGGGATGTCAAGTCGCCGTTCATCATCGGCCTGAGCATGGTGGTGTCCATTGTAATCTGTTTCTTGTTCTTCTATCTGTTCAGGATGTCGCTCAATATAATTTCTCTGTCCGGATTGATTCTGGCGTTGGGTATGATGATTGACAGCAGCATCATTGTCACGGAAAATATTTCGCAGTACCGCGAACGGGGTTATTCGTTGAGGCGGGCTTGCGTGGCGGGTACGGGTGAGGTGGTGACGCCGATGCTGAGCTCATCCCTGACCACGGTTGCCGTGTTTGTGCCGCTGATATTTATGAGCGGCATTGCGGGAGCGCTTTTCTATGACCAGGCATTCTCTGTTACGGTGGGGCTGCTGGTTTCCTACTTCACGGGTATCATGCTGCTGCCGGTCCTCTATATGCTGGTCTACCGGACGGGGTTGCGCGGCAGGTCGTGGTTCTCCCGCATCCGCATCAACAATCCGTTGAAGGAACATACGCTGGACCGTTTTTATGATGTGGGCATCGACTGGGTATTTTCCCATAAGACGGTAAGTATCATATTCTGTGTGGTTTCTATTCCTCTTTGTGTCTTTCTGTTTTATTCCATAGCCAAGGAGCGTATGCCGCAGATAGACCAGAATGAACTGATAGTCCACGTGGAATGGAACGAAAATATACATGTGGACGAGAACCGGCATCGTGTGAATGTGCTGTTCGGACAGTTGTTGGACAAGACTGTGGAACAGACGGCTGCCATAGGCCAGCAGGACTATCTGCTGAACCGTGAGCAGGCTCTTTCTTCTTCGGAGGCGGAATTGTATTTCAAGACTTCCTCGCCTGACGGGATTGCTCCCTTGCAGAAACAGGCGGGTGAGTGGCTGACACGGGAATATCCGTTGGCGACAGTCTCCTTTTCTCCACCCGAAACCGTGTTCGAGAAGCTTTTCGTGACCGGGGAGCCGATGTGGTGGCGGAACTTTATGCCCGCAATAAGGAGAAGGCGCCGGCGGCGGAAGAATTGCGCGGACTGGAACAACAGTTTGCGGAGCTTACGGGGACAGCGCCCGTAGGTATCGCTTTCGAGAACCAGCTCGACATAAGCATCCTGCAGGAAAGGCTGTTGCTCTATGACGTTTCGTATGACGAGCTTTACCGTACGCTGCGGACGGCATTCAAGGAGAACAGCGTAGCTATGCTCCATTCCTACCAGCAATACCTGCCTATCAGCATTGTGGGCGAGGAGCGGACAGTGAATGAGGTGCTGCAGCAGACATTGATACAGACCCGTCCGGACAGTAAGGGCGAAGTGGAGCATATTCCGCTTCGGGAGCTGGTAAAGGTGCGTCCGGCCGAGGATTTGAAAACGATTACGGCAGGACGCAACGGTGAATATATACCGTTCCGTTTCTATGAAGTGGACGATGCTCCGGAGTTGATGGAAAAGGTGAAGCGGGAGGCGGATGCCACGGGTGACTGGATACGGCCTTTTCCGGCAGTTTCTTCTCCAACCGCCAGATGCTGGACGAGTTGGTGGTGATTCTTTTCATCTCTATCATGCTGATGTATTTCATTCTTGCCGCCCAGTTCGAAAGCTTCGTGCAGCCGCTCATCGTGCTGCTGGAAATCCCGATAGATGTGGCGTTTGCCCTGCTTCTGTTGTGGATATGCGGACATACCTTGAACCTGATGTCTGCCATCGGACTGATAGTGACGTGCGGTATCATCATCAACGACTCCATCCTGAAGCTGGATGCCATTAATGAATTACGGAGCTGGTATGCCGTTGCTCGAGGCCATCCACGAGGCGGGGCGCAGAAGGCTCCGGCCCATCATCATGACATCGCTCACCACCATTTTCGCTATGGTTCCGCTGCTGTTCTCGTTCGACATGGGCTCGGAGCTGCAGAAGCCGCTTTCCATAGCGATGATTGGGGCTATGTCTGTAGGAACACTGGTCAGTCTGTTCATCATCCCGTTGATATATTGGTTTATTTATAGAAAGAAAGAGCATGAAGAAATTAAGTCTTATACTTTTGTTCAGTCTGGGAGCCTTTCCGCTTTTGCCCAACAGCGGATAACGCTCGATTTGCAGCAGACCATTGCCCTGGCGAATGACAGTTCGCTGGAAGCCTTCCGCACCAAGAACATGTATCTGGCCGGTTATTGGGAATACCGCACCTATAAGGCAAACCGCCTTCCCAGCCTGACGCTGAACATGACTCCGGCACAGTACAACCGCGATATCACCAAGCGTTACGACTCCGAACAGGACCTTGACATCTATCGCAGCCAGCAATCCTTCTATGCATACGGCAATCTTGCCGTCAGACAGAATTTCGACTTGACGGGCGGTACGTTCTATCTGGATACGGAGCTGGGCTATATGCGGAGCTTCGGTGGAAACAAGTATACCCAGTTCACCAGTGTTCCGGTTCGTCTGGGCTACTCGCAGAGTCTGGTCGGTTACAATCCTTTCCGTTGGGAACGCAGGATTGAGCCGCTGAAGTACGAGAAGGTGAAGAAGGAGTATATCTACAATGCAGAGCGGGTGTCCGAGCAGGCCACTACCTATTTCTTTGCGCTTGCCATGGCACAGGCGGAATATGACTTGGCCAAGGACAATGCCGTCTCCACCGATACCCTCTACCGCATCGGCATGCAGCGCTTGAAAATAGCCGCCATCAGCCGTGCCGACCTGCTGACGCTGAAACTCGACGTGGTGAACGCCCGCAATACTTTGCAGAATGCCGCCAGTGCCTTGAAGCGCGCCATGTTTTCGTTGGCATCTTTCCTGAATATGGAGAAGAACACGGATATCAGGGTGTCGCTTCCGGGACGTCCGAGGGCGCTGACCATACCGGTTGATGAGGCTTTGCTGGCCGCTCAAACCAACAATCCGGAATTTCTGGGGCTTCGTCAGGAAGTGCTGGAAGCCGAGCAGACAGTAGACAAGACGAAGAAGGAATCGCGCTTCAACGCCAGCATCAACGCCAGCGTCGGCTTCAACCAGGTGCAGAGAAATTCGGTGAAGCATACAGGCATCCCATGCAGCAGGAGATGGTGTCGGTCAGTGTCTCCATTCCACTGGTGGACTGGGGCGTGAGGAAAGGCAAATACAACATGGCGAGGAACAATCTGAACGTGGTGAAGACTTCTGCCAGGCAAAGTGAAATCAGCATTGAGGAGGAGGTTATCATGACCGTCAGCGACTTCAACGTCCAGCAAGCCCTCGTCGCCAGTGCCGAAGAGGCCCTCGACCTTGCCATCCTGGCGTATAACGAAACCCGCCAGCGCTTCATTATCGGCAAGGCAGACATCAACAGCCTGACCCTCTCGCTGAACCGCCAGCAGGAAGCGCAACGCAATTACATCTCCGCCTTGCAGGACTACTGGCTGAATTATTACAAGATACGGAACTGACGTTGCACGACTTTGCCAGCGGATTTTCGCTGTCGGAAAAATTTGATTATAATAACTGATGAAACGAGTTTCTTCCTTCACCGTCATAGTGGCGTTTGTCTGCCTTGCTTTGGTAGGAGTGGCGTTGATACCGCTGCTCCCCGTCAAGCTGAATCCGTCACGCAGCCTGCCCGGCTTCACGGTGGGTTTCAGCATGCCTGGCACTTCGTCGCGGGTGGTGGAGATGGAAGTGACCAGCAAGCTGGAATCCATGCTGGCGCGTATCCGCGGAGTGAAGCGGCTGAACTCCACCTCGGGCAACGGCTACGGCAACATTACTGTGGAGCTGGACAAGCATGCCGATGTCGAGGCAGTCCGCTTCGAAGCTTCCACCATCATCCGGCAGACGTGGCCCCAATTGCCCGAAGGTGTCAGCTATCCCACCATTCACATGAAAGTGCCCGACGAGAACGCCTCACGCCCTTTCATGTCCTTCACACTGAATGCCCCTTCCACTCCGATATTGATTCAGCAGTATGCCGAGGAGCATATCAAGCCGCGGCTGGCAAATATTCCGGGTATCTATAAGGTGGAACTCAGCGGTGCCACGCCCATGGAGTGGAGACTGGAATATGACAGTGAACAGTTGCGCTTGCTGGGTGTGACCCTATCGGACATCAGCGAGGCAGTACAGCGGCATTACCGGAAGGAATTTCTGGGTACGCACAATGTGGATACAGGTAACGGTAGCCGGGAATGGATACGCCTGGCACTGGTGCCGGAGAGCAACTCCCTTGGTTTTAATCCTGCTGCCATCACCGTGACGGCTACCGACGGGAAACTGCTCCGCTTGGACGAACTGGTGTCGGCTGTCCGTATGGAGGAGGAGCCGCAAAGCTATTACCGCATCAATGGGCTGAATTCCGTCTATCTATCCATTACTGCGGAAGAAACTGCCAACCAGTTGCAACTGAACCGTGCCGTGATGGACGAGATGGAAGCTGTTCGGCAGGTACTTCCTGTCGGATATGAAGTGCATACCAGCTATGATGCGACCGAGTACATACGGGAAGAACTGGACAAGATTTACTTCCGTACCGGTTTGACGGTACTCATCCTGCTTGTATTCGTATGGCTCATTACTCGTAAGTTGAAATATCTTTTTCTGATAGTTACCAGCCTGGCTGTAAATATAGCGGTGGCACTTATCTTCTACTACCTCTTCGGACTTGAGATGCAGCTTTATTCGCTGGCGGGTATCACTGTCTCGCTGAATCTGGTGATAGACAGCACCATTGTCATGACCGACCACATTCTGCATCGGCGTAATCTCAAGGCCTTCCTGTCGGTGTTGGCGGCAACCCTCACTACGATGGGTGCGCTTGTTATCATTTTCTTCCTTGACGAGAAGATACGGCTCAACCTGCAGGACTTTGCAGCGGTAGTGATCATCAATCTGGCTGTTTCCTTGATGGTGGCATTGTTCTTTGTTCCGTCGATGATTGAGAAGATAGGACTGGTGAGGCGGATTACGGGGAAGAAGAGGCGTCTTGTCTTGCCGGGGCTGACGCAAACATTCAAAACAAGGTTGGGACGGATTTTCAGACGTTTCCCCGTTTATTTCTCCTGCTGTTACTCTGCTCTCATCCGTTTTCTGTGCCGTTGGCGCTGGGCTGTATGCCTGCTGTTACTGTTGGGTTTCGGTCTGCCCGTTTTTCTGTTGCCCGACAAACTGGAAGGAGGGGGAAAATGGGAAGCTGCTTACAATAAGGTATTCGGTTCGGATACCTATAAGGAGTCGGTGAAACCCGTTGTGGACAAGGCGCTGGGCGGCAGCTTGCGGCTTTTCATACAGAAGGTGTACGAAGGCAGTTACTTCACCCGTAATGAGGAGGTGGTGCTCTATGCCAACGCCAACCTTCCCAATGGCAGCACCCTCGAGCAGATGAACACTTTGATGAAACGTATGGAGACCTACCTCAGCCGGTTCAAGGAAATCAGGCAGTTTCATACTTCCATCTACAGCCCCCGGCGTGCCAGTATGCAGATTTATTTCAAGAAGGAAGCCCGGAACAGCGGTTTCCCCTATACACTGAAAGCCAATATGATAAGCAAGGCGCTGGAACTGGGAGGCGGCAGCTGGGGCATCTACGGATTGCAGGACCAGGGGTTCAGTAATGACGTCCGCGAGAGTGCCGGCTCCTACCGCATCAGGATGTACGGCTACAACTACGACGAACTCTATGAGTGGGCGGAGAAGCTGAAGCCAAGCTGCTGACGCACCGGCGTATCAAGGAAGTGCTCATCAATTCGGAGTTCTCCTGGTGGAAGGATGACTATCAGGAATTCTACTTCAACCTGAACAAGGAGCGCATGGCGCAAGAGGGCATCGACGCGCAAGTGCTTTTCTCTGCGGTGCGCCCCATCTTTGGCAAGAATCTGGAGATTGGTTCGGTAGCGGCCGAGCAGGGGATGGAGAAAATCAAGCTCTCTTCCCGCCAGTCTGCCGAATATGACATCTGGGCAATGCAGTTCTTTCCCTATGGAGTAGGAAACGGCAAGCATTACAAACTTTCCGAACTGGCTACTGTGGAAAAGGGACAGATGCCGCAGGAGATTGCCAAAGAAAACCAGCAGTACCGCCTCTGCCTGCAATACGAATATATCGGCTCCAATGAGATGGGCAACAAGATACAGAAACGTGACCTGGAGGAGTTCAACAAACTGTTGCCGATGGGTTATACAGCCGAGTCGGACAGCAACAGTTGGTCATGGGGCGAGAAGGACAACCGCCAATACCTGCTTCTGCTGGTGGTGATAGCCATCATCTTCTTTACGACCAGCGTTCTGTTCAACTCCCTGAAGCAGCCGCTTGCCATCATCTTTGTGATTCCGGTTTCTTATATCGGGGTATTTCTTACTTTCTATTGGTTCCGGCTGAACTTCGACCAGGGCGGTTTTGCCTCGTTCGTCCTGCTGTGCGGCATCACGGTGAATGCCAGCATCTATATCCTGAACGAGTACAACAGCATCCGACGTCGTTTCCCCCGTCTTTCCGCTCTTCGTGCCTACGTCAAGGCGTGGAATGCGAAGGTCGTTCCTATTTTCCTCACGGTAGTTTCTACCATTCTGGGATTTATCCCTTTCATGATAGGTGAGGACAAGGAAGCTTTCTGGTTTCCATTGGCGGCGGGTACCATTGGCGGACTGGTGATGTCCGTCATCGGTATCTTCTTTTTCCTGCCGGTTTTTGTGCTGAAACAGCGTGATTTTCTTAGGAAATGATTACTTTTGCTCGATTTTGTTACCTGAATGGATACTTGAATTTTAAATATGGAAAGTGCGGAGTACTCTTTGGATGAGTTATTATGTCAGTCTCTTCTGTTGTTTCGTCAGTATCGGTTTTATGATGCTCCGGAATGTGGAGAAAAGGCATTCCGGATATTGGAGGAAGCCCATGTATGGATGGGGCGTACGCAAGAGTGTGTGGATATGGCGAAATGGGGGTGCGTGATAGAGTGTCTTGCGCAGAAATACTACATAGAAGATGATACGGATGCGATTCTGGAAGAAATTGATGCTGCCTTGGTTGCGCATTGGAAGAGGATAGAGAAAATCCATGCAGAAGTCACCACCGTTTATTTATGGCTGGGGTACTATTTCCTGCTACGTTTCAGAAACCGGGAATCCCGTTCCCATTCCCGTTGTAAACAGATAATGTCCAGCTTGTTGTGTGCTTTGGTCGAAATCTTCCGTAAGGTGGAGAAGGGGGGAGCCCCGACAGAAGTCTTGTCACATCTTTCGGTAGATGTTTGGGGAGAGACCGTCTGCTGGATGGAGCAGGTACATGATTCCCGTCTTTGCGAGAAGCAGTCGTCAGCTTTGCTGGCACAACTCTATAACCTGAAAAGTGTGGAGTTGGAAAAAGGTCCGGGAAAGCAGGATGCTTTGCTCCAGCAGATTCTGGAGTTTTATTGCTTTTAAGGGAAAATTATCTCTGCTTAGTTTTATCATTTCTGCTTCCACACTTCCACCTACTTCCTGCATCCCTTTATTCATCGGCATTACAAGTGCTGTGGAAGCAACTCAAAAAGGTGGAAGCAACTTTTGCTTCCACAGCGGAAATACGCCGGAAGGTAAGTTAATATCTTGTTTGTTAGTGTATTAATAGAATGTGCAGCATTTTGCAAATATCTTGTTTACACGATAAGCGTTTCGTGTAAACACGGTATTAACTTCGTAAAAGACCGTTTACCGATAGACTGCAGCTGGGCTCATAATAGGAATAAGATAGGTGCACAGTATGGGGAAACTATGAGTATAATAGGTGTTCAACGGTTATGAAGCACCTTGTTGACGGTCGTTAGTCGAGTGGTTGACGGCCGTTGGCAGAGCGCATCACGGCCGATAGGCGCTGATAACTCCGTACAGAAAATGGAAAGGAAGCCTATGTAAGGGGAAACAAGCTCTGAGCTATTTGTTTTGTTTGCCACATTTATCTTGTTTTTGTACATTGTTGAAGCGGTTTTTTGTATCTTTGAAGGGAGAGGCCGTAAAAAAGCTTATTCTCATCCAAAGTTTAATTATATATACATGGATTATGAAGCGATGTATAGTACTGTTCATAACATTCTGCTGTGCAGTTGTTTCTAATGCGTAGACAAATGGCATTGTGACTGATGGGGAAAAAGGATTGCCGTTGGCTGGTGTGAATATTTATCTCCAAAAGGATTCTGTGGGCATAGGAGTTATACGTAATGATAATCTGGTAAAGAACATGTTCATATGAAAAAACTGCTATATCTTGGACTTTTGTCCGTTTGCGTACTGTTAGGTTCTTGCGTAGAGAAGAACGTATTCAATGCTTTTGATAAGGTAGAGAGGTATATGGATGTATATTCTGACAGTGCATTGCTGCTGTTGGAGCAAATTCCTCATCCGGAGAAGCTTCGTGGAAAGCAGCGGGCAGACTATGTGCTGCTGTTGACACAAGCCCGTGATAAGAACTATCTGGATAGCATGCAGTCGGATTCGTTGATAAAGTTGGCGGTAGATTATTATAAGAATGGGGGTGATAACGTGAAAGCGGGGAAGGCATTGTTTTATTATGGCAAAGTGATGGATTTGCAGGGGAATGATACGCTGGCTATGCAAGCCTATTTGAATGCTTTGGCTAAATTGGAGAAAACGGAAGAGTATAAGCTACAAGGCTTGGCATATGAGTATATCGGTATTTTGAATGCAGATAGAAAGCTACACAAAGATGCTCTTGATAATTATCAAAGTTCGGTATATTGTTTTCAAAAGGCAGCCGATACTTTAGGGGTTATATATGCTTATCGGGATATTGCTCGTATTTATTATGTAGAACAACAATATGACAGTGTTTATAACTACATCAATAGGGCTTTGTCCTTGTGTGAAGAAAAGAAAGGATGTATCGATTTTGAACGAGTAACTCCTTCTTTGTTACAAGTAAAAGGAATTGCAAAAAGAAATGAGGGAGATTTGGAAAATGCAATAATCTTGTTGAAAACTGCGGTAGAGACTGAACAAGATAGGCATTCTATGCATCACTGTTCAATGTCATTGGGGAACATTTATTTAAATCAAAATAAGTTGGATGAGGCAAAAAGATATTTTACTTTAGCTTTGAAATCAGAAAGGCCTCGTACTCTGGCAGGGGCATACCACTATTTGTATCTGTTGGAAAAGAGGCAGAAAAAGTATGCAATGGCTCTCTATTTCAAAGAGAAGTCTGATTCGTTGTTGTCCGTTGACCTGGATGCTAAACAAGCATCTCAAATTTTGACTTTGCAACGTAAATATGAAAAAGGAAAGCTTCTTTTAGAAAAGCAACAAGTTGAACACGAAAAGAAAATACAGTTTTATTTTGGGATGGTAATCGTTTTATTTATTATCCTATTATGTCTTGTTTTGTATTTTCTTTTAAGAAAAAGATACAAAGAGATGTTCCGGAAAAATATGCAAGTAATAAAGGAGAATGAGTGCATGATTAAACGATATGTTTATGAACTTGATGTGTTGAAACAAAAAGCAGGTGAAACAGCGGAAACAAATAGAGAGAAGGTTGGTAAATTGAATCAAAAGATTTTGCTGTTGGAGAGTGAGAATAAAAAAATACGTGAAAATGTATGTGTAAATGGTGTTTATCTCTTGGATCAATTGAAGAAGGAAAAGCTGATTGTGAAGAATATGACCAAACAAGAGAAAGAACAGCTCCTTGAATACATGGATTTGATATATGGTAATTTGATTTCTCGGTTAAAGAAAGATTTTAAATTAACGAGTGGTAACCTGATATTGATAGCTTTGCTTAAAGTTGGTTTCACTACCACTGAGTTGATGTTTACTTTTGACTGCGAGATGAATTCTATTTTTACGAAAAAACGGAGATTGAGGGAGAGCTTAAATTTGGATACTACTGATAAATTGGAAGAATTTATAACTCTTTATTAGAAGAACTTCTTGCTTTTCGTCCATTAACTTAGTAGCTTTTTTTTTAGTATTTTCTTGATATATAGTTTGTTATTCTCTTTTGTGTTGTCCACTTGTACTTTCCCTAAGAAGTGATTAAATGGCTATCTTTGTTACATTCAAAACTAAAGATACTATGAAATCATTTTTTATTTTGTTAAGTTTATACTGCTTCTTTGTGGTAAATGTAGTGAATGGAAAGTCAGTAACTTTTCCTTCAAGAGTAGAAATCATCATGGATGAGGATTTTGATTTACCGGATGGTCCGGGGAATGGTCACCGTTCTATTCCTCCAGTGACTCCTTTTTTAGCATTTTTGAATGATGACCACTCCATTGACTTGGAGTTCTATCAATCTATAGGTGAGATTGAAATTGTAATTTCTCAGAATGGGGATGTTGTTTACTCTTCTACTGAGAATATTGACTCTCCAATATTGAGAAAAGTACAATTACAGAAAGGCTTAGTTGGTGATTTTTTACTTGAGATAAAAGGTTTGGATGGAGCTTATGCATTCGGTAGATTTACTATTCATTAATAATGGCTATATAGCACTATGAAACAAATCTCATTTTGCATCACTTGTATGAATCGGCTTAAACATTTACAAGAAACTTTGGAGAAGAATATTCTTGATAATTTCTTAGTAGATGAGGTCGAGTTTGTTGTGCTGGATTATAATTCGCAAGATGGATTAGAAGAATGGATTGCTCAATCTATGATGAAATATATTGAGATGGGTATTCTTGTCTATTATAGGACTACTGAACCAGCTTATTATCGACGCAGCATAGCAGGAATATGGTTTTCAGATTGGCAGAAGGAGAAGTAGTATGCAATTTGGATGCAGATAATTACTTAGGTAGAGGGTTTGCAGAGTTTATGTTAAAAGAATTTAACAATAAAGAGCGTCTATTTTATACGAGTAATCTTTGTTATCGTGATGTTTTCGGAAGGGTCTGCTTGGAAAGAAAGGAGTTCGTTGAGGCGAGAGGATACAATGAAGTGTTTGTAGGATATGGTTTGGAAGATGTTGAATTTTTCAATCGTTTGTTGTGTAGAGGGCTTGTGCAGGAAATTTTTAATCAGAAGGAATTTTATAATGTTTTGATGCATGCAGATGAAGAGCGGATAGCACAAGAGTTTTTGTTGAAGAAGTTGCAGAGTGTCTATCTGGATTATATAAATCCCTACTCTACGAGAGTATTGATGTTGTATAAAGGACAACGTTTTGGCATAGGAGTGATACAGAACAATATTGCAATGAATTATAATCATCCGGATGAATCAGACATGCTAAAACAATGTATAGGGGATAAATATCGACTTGTGATAAAAGGAGAATGGAAAGAAGGAATATGGGATGAGATGGAGAACGGAATTCGACTGAATTTTAAAGATGAGGAAATGATACTTAGAAACAAATCTAATTGTTTGTATGATTTTAATCATCAATATTATAAAGTTAAAGATGCGAATCTGATAGTGGTAATTGTCATGGGTGTAACAGAGGCTATAAACTATCTGAAGATGAAAAAATGGATAATGATTGTAAAACGGTAAATCCGAATGGGTTCGGACAAGGGATTGTATATCGGAATTTTGATTATACTAATAAAATACTCTTGGCATAATATGAAACAGAATTATACGTTGATGGGAGGAAAAGCGTGGTGTTGTTTTTCTGTTTTTTATTCTCGAAAAGCGTGGGGAAGCCTCTTGACTGAGGTTGTCTCATTCTATCGTGAGTTCCAAAGTTTGTTTCATTATTTTGTGGCTTATTTCTCTGAACAACAAGGAGAACATATCAAAGTCACTTTTTCGTTTGATATTGAGAATATGGTTGAAATACAGGAAAGGGTCGATACTCATTTTTTACTTTTCTTGAATCAAAATCCGTCAGTCCATCCTAAACAGTTCCCTTTCGGAGAAGATTTGTGGTGCTTTTATCCTAACAATTCTTTGGTCTGGAATCAGTATAAGATACAATATCCGGATTTAGATTTATTGCTGGATAAACAATTTACACTTTGCCTTTCCGGATTTTTGAGTGATACTTATGTGGGAGGCAAAAAGCAAATGGAGGGAGAGAACTTTAATTTGCTGGAGCAAATACAACAAAAAAAGTGTTTACAGAACAAAATGGGATTAGGCTTGCCAAATGGGGATGTTTGATAGAATGTTTAGCTCAAAAGTCTTTGATAGAGATGGATGTGGATGAACAACTTACAGATGTGGATGAATTCTTGATAGCTTTGTGGCAAGAGATGAAAGTGCCTTATATGGGTACATTTCAGTTCTTATTGTGGGTAGGAGATTATTTTCTATTTCGTTTCTATGACGAGAATTCTTTGTTTCGCTCTCGGACTTCTTGGATGTTGGAGCAAATAGTATTAGGTGTTGAACGGTTTTTCTGTCAGTTTGAGTATAGAGTGAGGTATGTTGAACCATTGTTTTTATTTCCAGTTGATGTTTGGCGAGATTTAGGTGAATGGTTACTGTGTGTGGAGAAAGTTTGTATATGTGAGTCGGTAAAAAATGTATTAGCTAAGTTATATGCTTTACCTGAAATGGAGTTTTTGTTACATTGTAATTTCCCAAAGAATACTTTGCGTTGGAAATATCGTGAAATAATATTTGTGGATAAATAATAGAGATAGTTTTATGCTATACATAAATTGAATGTTTAATTAAAATTTTGATGACAATGAAAAAGTTAGGTAAGATTAAATTGGATCAGCTTAATAAAGCTGAACTCAGTGAAAAGGAGTTGAATCGCCTTTTGGGAGGAGAAAACTGTTGTTTGTGTGCTTGCGCTGGACCGTCTGGACCGGTTGACAACTTTAATGCAAATGTTGCAGGTAGTCTGTACTCTCCATCGTGGACTGGCGGTACTCATGGATCACATAGCATGTAGGAATAGTAGTAAATAATACAAGTTTGATGTTTTTTATTCTTGCCTTGTTTATAGGAGAATAATTGTATTTTGCAACTGTTTGAATTGTGAAGTAAGTAATTTGTACCGTTATTTTGGAAGTAGTGGAAGTGCATGATATGTGTGTTTTCTACTACTTTCAGAATGAGTATATTGATGATTGTATTTATGAAAAATTGTTTTTTACTGATAGCTATTGCTTCATTCTTATTAGGATGTAGTGGCAATAAAAAGGAGAATACTTTGCAAGATGAAGAGGGTACTCCAGTTATTAATCTATCATCAGACAATGTGTCTAAGGTTGCTTTACTACCATTGAGCGAAGCTGCTGCGAAAGTGGAGATTGTTTCGTTGGAGGTGACGGACGAATCTCTAATAGGAGAAATTACTAAAATGAAGGTGACTGATTCTGACATCTGGGTGAAACATTATAAAGACAATCATGTCCTCCGATTTTCACGTTCCGGAAAGTTCTTGAATAAGGTAGGCAAAGTTGGACAAGGACCGGAAGAATATATCAGAATGGCTGATTTCTTCGTGGACGAGAACACCAAAGAAGTATATATCCAGACGACAATAGTTGGAGTTAAAGTCTATGATTATGAAGGCAATTATAAGCGGACAGCTGCAAAAACATCTCCGGATGATGTATTTATGACAATGTATTTCCAATTTGCATTGTATGATAACAAGTTCTTTATAGCTCAAAATCTGGCATTTATCAATAAACCGACACCAAAAGATTCGGTATGGTCTTTTGCATGGGTTGATAGTACTTACCAGAAAAAAAAGATATTCAAAAATCCGGCACATATCGGGCGTGAAGAGGAAATTATGAAGAACGGAATTAATTTCCAGCAGTTTGTTAACTATTGGTTAGAACCTTTTACCAGTATAGATACCTATGGCAATCAGTTGACCTTGAAATATCCGGATACCGATACGATTTATCGTTATGACAGCCCTGCGAATGAGTTGGTACCTCAATATATCATTTCAACCCATGAAGAAAAAGGTGATTATGGGGCGACTCATGTTTGGTTTAGGGAAAGAAGCGCTTTCGATTATTTTTCCATATATTCTTATTATCCGAGTAAGGATAATATCTATCTGTTGTGCAGTAAGGGGGAAACCATTTATACTTATTGTTATGGCAAACAGACTGGAAAAGTGAAAGTAAAAGAGCGAAAATCCGAGATTACGGAACGAATGCTGGGTAATCACACCCTTCGTAGGCTGGAAGGTGCTAAGTACTTTATCTTGGATAATGATTTGTGTGGAGGGTCGTTCCATGTAGATTATCGTTCACAAGGAAAGTATTGGATAGATGTACTTATTCCGAACAGTGAAGACAACTGGATAGATATAGACGAGATGAGAACTTCTGACGTAAAGGATGAATCTCTAAAAGCAAAATTCATCCATACTTTGGAGAATGTAGAGGAAGAGAGTAATCCGATATTGGTAATTGCTACATTAAAATAGTAAATGATGGATAAGTCTTTTTTGATAACTACTGGGAATCAGCATCAATATGTATATTCGGATGCTTTGTGCTATTTTCTTTATGTGCCGGAAGAAATGGCAACTGTAATGGAACATATGGATGCATCACTTGTTGATAGAACAAATTATTACGAACGTAAACTGAAATTTCTGAAAGAACATTGTTTTTTTGAAAAGAGAGGGGTAACATTTCAAACAGATTATAGTGAAGATTGGTAAAACGAAACCTTGCAGGGTTGCGGCAATTATTGATTGAAGTAACTGATAGGTGTAATTTGGAATGTAAGTATTGTGGTTATGGTGAATTTTATTCTAATTATGACCGGCGAGAAACAGGTGACCAGGCTTTTGAAAACGTAAAACTATTGGTAGATTATTTGACTAAACTATGGTGTTCTGATTATAATGTTTCTCATAAAAATGAGATTACAATTGGATTTTATGGCGGAGAACCTCTGCTGAATATGAAACTGGTGAAGGAAACAATTGCCTATATTGAGAGTTTGAATTTGCCTTCTTTGATTTTTAATTACAATACAACCACGAATGCTATGCTACTGGACCGGTATATGGACTATTTGGTGGAAAAGAATTTTAGTATTCTGATTAGTTTGGACGGGAATGAGGTGCAATCTGCTTATCGGTAGATAAGCATGGAAATTCGTCTTTCTCACGTGTAGTCAGAAACGTAAAGAAACTGCAAGAAACCTATCCGGATTATTTTGAAAAGAAAGTAAATTTCAACTCTGTATTGCATAACTTGAATTCTGTTGCAGAATGTTATTATTCCATCAAAGAACTGTTTGGGAAGAATCCTCGTATGGCGCAGCTAAATACTACTGGGCTTATTCCGGAACGTGTTGAAGAGTTTTCTAAAATGTTTAATGATAGAGTGAGGAGCTTTGATGAAGCAGTGCAACACGAGGATTTGAAGTATACTTTCATTAAGGATGGCAGCCGTTCCGTGAGCTATCATTCGATGTTGATGCGATATGGTGGTAATCGTTATGCTACTTATTTGGATTTGTTTGATACGGGGTGGGAAGACCGATACATTCCCACAGGCACTTGTCGCCCTTTTGAACGCAAATTATTTTTGACAGTTCGTGGAAAAATTCTTCCATGCGAAAAGATTGGACAAGAACATGCTATTGGATATCTGAAGGATGGAAAACTGAATTTGGACTGTGCAGCTGTAGCTAAATATTATAGTTCGATGTACGAAAAGGTAGTAAAAAGCTGTCGACACTGTTATTTAAAAAGGAGCTGCGGTCAGTGCTTGTTTTTGTTGAAGGAAAAGAATGGGCAATTGATATGTCCCGGCATACAAACGGATGCTAAGTTGAAAGAGGAGTTTGGGATTTTTTTAACGTATGCTGAGAATTATCCGAATCATTATGAGGAGTTGTTATCTTCTATTGTAGTCGATTAATTGAAAAAGGAGTAAATGCAATGAATTATTTATTTTATTTGGAGCCTTATGCGTTTTTGTTGCGTAGTAATGACAAAACAGTAGTTTATAATACTCTGAATGCAACTTATTTGATTTGTCCTGATTATCCGATTGTACAGTTGATTATTGAACAGTGGCAAAATCCGACGAATGGGTATAGTGTTTTGTTGGATAAGGAAATGATGGAAAACGAAGTTGTAAGACATTTTGTTGAGGCTGTAAGAGAATTGTTTTCGGGTGATTGTATAGAATATGACGGGAAATTTCCTAAGCCTTATATCTTTCAGCCAACTTTGTTCTTGAATTCAGATATACGTGTCAAAGATGAGGAAAAAAAAGCCTCTTTGGGAAATCGTGTTATGGAAAACCTTAATGAAGTAAATCTGTATTTACCGGCAACGTGTGAGTTGGAGTGTCCGGCTTGTACTTCTTACTTCCATCAAATAAATCACTGTACTGTTCACTCCGGTGATGGACTGAAAACAGACGATTATCGTCGATTAATACGCCAATTCTTGATGAATGGCATTAAACGGATTAATATATTTGCAGGAGGAAATCCGAATAAAAATAGCTATGTTAGGCAATTGCTTCCTGACATGGAAAAATCAAAGGTAGATGTGCATTTGTATTTGGATAATACATTCTTGTGTAGTGAATATGAAGAATTGGTGCAACAGACCAAATGTGTTTTAGAAGTTTTAGTCCATGCTGAAGGTTTTGGTAATCAGCTGACTGAAGATATGCAGAAGTTCCCGTACGATAGAGTGAAGTGAATTTGATAGTATCCAATGAATCTGATATGGAACGTATAGAAAAAATGGAGATACCTGCAGAAACGGTAGTTCAAATAAAACCTTTTTATACAGCGGAAAATAAAGATTTCTTTAGAGAGTATGTCTACTTGGATATGCAAGATATATTGGCTGCCCCTATTGATAGAAAAACGATATTTAGGCATCGGACTTTGAATGATAATTTTTTCGGTAAGTTAACAATTTATCCTTCGGGAGAAGTCTATGCCAATGTGAATTGCAGTGTATTAGGAAATATACAAGATTCATCTTTAAAGGAACTTCTCTATAAAGAAATAACAGAAGGAAATGCTTGGCTTAGAATTAGAGGCAATGAAAAACCTTGTAACCAATGTGTTAATAGGGATTTATGTCCCTCTATCTCTAATTATGAGCTGGTGATAGGAAAAAACAATTTATGTAATATACCAATTGAATAAGTGGACGTATTCCCATATTATCGTCAGCTTGATGCCATGGATTGTGGTCCTACTTGCCTACGTATGATAGCTAAGTTTTATGGTAAGAGCTATTCTTTGCAGACTTTGCGTGCCCGTTCTTTTATTTCTCGCAATGGTGTTTCCATGTTAGGCATCAGCGATGCCGCTGAGTCTATTGGTTTCAGAACGTCCGGAGTTCGTGTCTCTTTTGAACAATTGGCGGAAGATGTTCCTCTGCCTTGCATTTTGCATTGGAATCAGAGTCATTTTGTGGTTTGCTATGATGTTAAGAAAAAGAAAGGGCAATACTCGTTTAGAATAGCAGACCCTGCAACTCAGTTGGTTACGTATAATGAACTGGAATTGAAGCGATGCTGGTTAGCTACCAAATCGGACGGAGAAGAGAAGGGGACTGCACTTGCACTGGAACCCACTCCTGACTTTTATAATGGTGAGGGAGAACCGGAACTGAAAGAAAGAGGGTTGCGTTTTTTCTTCCGTTATCTGACTCCCTATAGGAAAGAGTTGTTTCAGCTGATATTGGGCATGTTGGTGGTGAGCTTACTTCAGCTTATCCTACCTTTTCTTACGCAAGCCTTGGTGGATGTGGGTATCAGTGACGGAAATTTGAGCTTTATTACCTTAGTGCTGGTTGCGCAGATTATAATCTCGGTATCACAACTATCGGTAGAGTTTATCCGTAGCTGGATATTGTTGCATGTGAATACGCGTATATCCATCTCCCTTATTTCGGACTTTTTGGCAAAGTTGATGAAGTTGCCGCTTCATTTTTTTGATACGAAGATGGTGGGAGACATTATACAGCGCATTGGTGACCATGACCGTATAAAGAATTTTCTGACAGGTTCTTCTATTAGTACGCTCTTTTCCTTTGTCAGTTTTTTCATCTTTGCTATTGTACTTGCTTACTACAATTTGGTGGTATTGGGAATCTTTCTTTTAGGTAACAGCTTGTATATTGCCTGGATACTTGCTTTTATGAAATATCGCCGTGAATTGGATATCCGTCGGTTTGCACAAGCAGCCGGAGAGCAGAGTAACCTTGTGCAGATGGTGACCGCTATGCAGGAAATAAAGTTGAATAACTGCGAGACACAGAAGCGCTGGCAGTGGGAGCGTATTCAGGTGAAACTGTTTAAAATCAGCGTAAAAGGGTTGGCTTTGGGGCAAGTACAACAAGTAGGTTCTGTATTTTTCAATCAGACCACGAATATTATAATCTCGTTTATTGCGGCAAAGGCGGTGGTGGAAGGGGAGATGACACTGGGTATGATGATGTCTCTGACTTATATCATCGGTCAGCTCAGTGCGCCGGTCTCTTCTTTTATAGGATTTGCGCAGCAGTTTCAGGACGCCAAGATAAGTCTGGAACGGCTGAATGAGGTACATGGGAAACCGGATGAGGAGCAGGATATTGCTTCCAAATTGTCCGTTTTGCCTGAGAGACGGGATATAAAGATGGAAAATGTGTGCTTCAGTTACGATGGAGCGGATAGAGACTATGTGCTGGATAATGTCTCTTTAGTGATTCCCGAACATAAAGTGACAGCTATTGTAGGTGCGAGCGGGAGTGGAAAGACTACTCTGGTGAAACTGATGCTTGGTTTCTATTCGCCAATAAGGGGGCTGTGAAGGTGGGTGATGCTTCGTTAGAGAACATAAATCCCCACTTGTGGCGTGCCAAGACGGGAGCCGTGATGCAGGACGGCTTTATCTTTTCGGAAACCATTGCGCAGAATATTGCTGTGGGAGAGGAGCAGATTGATGTGGAGCGGCTGCGCCATGCCGTGGCGGTAGCAATATCCGTGATTTCATAGACTCGCTTCCATTGGGGTATAACACCAAAATCGGTATGGAGGGAAACGGTATCAGTCAGGGGCAGAAACAACGTTTGCTGATAGCGCGTGCCGTGTATAAAAATCCGGAATTTCTTTTCTTCGACGAAGCCACCAATGCCTTGGATGCGAATAATGAAAAGGAGATTATGGAACATCTGCATGAATTCTATAAAGGGAAAACCGTAGTGGTAGTGGCGCATAGGCTCAGTACGGTGAAGGATGCCGACAAGATTGTGGTGCTGGATAGGGGATGCATTGCGGAAGAAGGTACCATCGGGAACTGACGGAGCGGAAAGGAATGTATTATCGGCTGGTTAAGAATCAGCTGGAATTGGGTAGCTAATGAATGGAGGAAGAGAAGATATATAAGGATATAGAACTTCGCAGTGAAGAAGTGCAGGAGGTGATGAACCACATTTCTCCTTGGGTGGTGAGGTGTGGGATTACTGTCTTGGCAGTGATTCTGTTGATGGTACTGGTTGGTTGTTGGATATTCAGGTATCCGGACACCTTGGCGGCAGAGGTGACTCTGGCCACGGAGGAACCTCCCGCCTTTGTGCTGTCACATGCTACTGGGAAACTCGATACGCTTTATGTGAAGAACGGGAGTTCGGTGGAGGCAGATACGGATTTGGGTGTGATTGGTAATGCGGCATGTTCTGAAGATGTACGTCTCCTTAAGAAATGGATGAAGGCATGGGAAACGCAGGATTATGATTGGCAGAAAGGAGTGGAGCTTTTTATCGGCAGGCGCTGGCAGTTGGGGGAACTGCAATCGGCTTTTGCAGCTTTCATTACTTCACTTACAGAATATGCACGTTTTATGGAGTTGGACTATTACGCTCGGAAACTTCGTTTTCAGGAAAAACAACTGGGTGGACAACGCTCCTATCTTCGGTTGGCAGAGCGGGAATATGAGTTGATTGATAAGGATATAAAGCTTGCCGAGAGTATGTATATCCGTGATTCTATTTTATATGTGCGCAAGGCGATGATTGCTGCGGAATTTGAGGAGTCTGGAAGCAGATATTTGCAAAGTTTGCGTTCTAAAGAAGAGGTACGTATGAGTTTGCTTCAGGCAGAAATGCAGTTGGTGCAACATGAGGAGAATATGTTGGATATACGTAAGCAAGCATACGATGAGGAACAGAGTCGTCGGACTGATTTAAAGAATGCCATAGGGCAGTTAGCCGCGCAATTGAGTGCATGGGAGCACTCTTATTTATTGAAAAGTCCGGTCAGGGGGAAGGTTACTTTTATGACGGTTTGGAGTCGTAACCAGAATGTGAAAGCCGGTGAGACGGTTTTCACGATTCAGCCATCCGACAGTTCAAGGGTGTTAGGTAAGGCTCTACTTCCTTTGCAGGGTTCGGGTAAGGTACATGTGGACAGCGGGTGCATATACGTCTGAATAATTATCCCGACCAGGAGTTTGGCTATGTAAAAGGGCAGGTTGCAAGTATCTCTCCTGCTCCAACGGAAGAGGGAATGTATATAGTAGAAATAACTTTGCCTGACGGCATGCAGACCAACTACGGCAAACAGCTACCTGTTTCGCGTGAGTTGAAAGGTACGGCAGACATTATCCTTGCTGACAAGAATGTACTGGAAAGGTTGTTGGCTCCGTTGAGGAAAGTGGTGGAATATGAAAAATGAAAAATAGTTCTATGTAAATTTCGTAATTCATTTGTTTTTAGTATGTTTGTGCTATTCGTATATATAGTATGAAATACTAAGGAAGAGAATGTTCTTAATGAAAGTATGAAAAGAAGAGTTAAAGCATTGACTGTTGTTTTGGCAATATGTCTTATAACTGTTTTTATTCGATGTCAGTCGGATGAAACTCCTATTCAGCAACTTATAGTTGTTGTGAATGGGGATTCTATTGAGATGGTTTTTGTGAAAGGAGGTACATTTATGATGGGATGTACAGATGAGCAGGGATGTGACTGTGAGGATAACGAGAAACCAGCACGTAAGGAGTCGGTATCTGATTTTACATAGGAAAATATGAAGTTACTCAAAGGCTGTGGAGGGCGGTTATGGATACTGATTCCATTTTGCCGTTTAATGGGGGATGCGAAGATTGCCCGATGGAAAATGTAAGCTGGAAAAATGCGCAGGAGTTTATCGGTAGATTAAATGCTATGACCGGTAAAACATTTCGTCTTCCGACTGAGGCCGAATGGGAATACGCAGCGCGTGGTGGACACAAAAGTAAGCACTATAAATACAGTGGCAGCAATCAGGTAAGTGAGGTGGCTTGGCATGTTGGGAATTCCTCTGGCGGACAATATGGAGAAGCTGGAACTACCCGTCCGGTAGGTCTGAAAAAAAGCAATGAATTGGGATTGTATGATATGAGTGGCAATGTTTGGGAGTGGTGTGGTGATTTGTACACTAAAGAATACAAGCAAGGTGGTAAGTCTATCCATCCGGGATGGCCTTTTGAGGGTACTTATCTTTTTTTCCGCCGAATATTGCGAGGTGGAAGTTGGGGAGGAACAGCAAAGGGGTGTCGGGTGTCGTACATTGATTACGACATTGAGAATTATAGTGACGAGTATGGAGGTTTTCGCCTTGTGATGGAGCCGGAATCGATTAAATAATGTAATTAATGATGATAAGTGATATTTTACTACTTTCAGAGTAATGAATAGAAATGGTATGAGATATATGTGGAAATTCTTTTTATTATTGATGTTGGTTGTAACTTCGTGTTCCGAAAAGCAGATTGATGGCAATGTAATTAATGTTGCGGAAGCAATGAGTAGATTGTCAGAAGGACAATCTGTACAAAATTTGTTTTCCAGCATAAGTTATATTCCTTTGGAGACTAATGAGCAGGCTATTATAGGAAAATATCCGGAGTGCATAATTATGGATAGTGCGATATTGGTATCTTCTGTCCATCAGAATCTGAAGCTTTTTGACCGTACTAACGGGAAGTATATTCGGGATATTGGACACGTAGGTACTGATCCGGAAGGATATGCAAAGGATTCATGGGGGAAAGTGAGCTTTTGGGCTGATACGGTTCGGAGAACCGTTTATCTATTGGGATGGAATAATGATTTCCTACTATATGGATTTGATGGGAAATATAAGGATAGAATTCGATTGCAAGATACAGTCAATTGTATTCTGTCCCAAAATTACTATTTGATGGATGCGGACAGAATTTGGGGACATAATAAAATGAAACTCTCTCCGGAGACGCCATCAGTCTTTTATATGGATAGAAATACGATGTCATTGACCGGTATTGCTACATGGAATTCAGCCCTGCTTCCCATGGATGAGGTTTTGTCGGTTTCAAATTTGTTGGGGGGCAATGTTGCTTATGGAGGTGACTTGGCAATGGCAGAATTTGTTGGTGACCGGAAATATTATACGGCAATCAATAGCCCTTCGTTATGGAAATCTAAGGATGCCATCCGAGTGAAACAAGCTTTTAATGATACTATCTATACTATTTCAGAGCAGGGACTTACTCCATATCTGGTTTTTGAACTGGGTGAGTGGCACTGGAATGAGCAGCAGCAATTGGATGTAGAAGGATGTGATAAAAAAATAGCCATAGACTATATTCTGGAGAATGCAGAGTACATCTATTTCCATTTTCATACAAGCTTATATTTAGAAGAAAGTCAGTCATATTGTGGATTTTACCATAAGGAAAAGAAAACTGTTGTTTGCCAAAAGGGTGATAGCTTATTTGATAAAATGAATAATCAGCATATCCAAATCAGGGGAGTCACTTCGGATGGACATTTTTTTGCTTTGTTACAACCGGATGAATCAGTGATGATAATCAACGGAGAATGGGAGTAGAAGAGGAAGGTAACCCTATTATGGTCATGCTTTATTAAGTACTTATTCCGTCGTCTTCCCCCTTGCATCCAAATACCCTCTTTTAAACATATCCACGAACAGAAAGAATAGTGACAAGAGCAGTGGCCCGAAGATGACACCCATGAATCCGAAAAGGGACAAGCCGATTACAACTCCGAAGACAGTGATAAGCGGATGAATGTCTGCCATTTTCTTCTGGATGATGAAGCGTATCAGGTTGTCGAGCTGTGAAATGACTGCACCGCCATAGATGGCCAGGCCGATAGCTTGAACCCAGTTGCCTATCAATGCCATGTAGACAGCTATCGGAAACCATACCAGCGCTGTTCCTACCATTGGGATGATGCTGGCGAAGCAGGTCAGGAAACCGGCGAACAAGATGTTGGGAGCACCGAAAATCCAGTAGCCTATCATGGCTACTCCTCCTTGTATGACGGCGAGTAAGGGGATGCCGATGGCATTGGAGCGGACAATCATGTTGATTTCGTGGATGACGTTTTGTGTATTGTCATCGTTGAACGGCAGTAGGTCGTTGACGTACTGTTCCATCTTTTTGCCCCCTATCAGCATGAAGTAGAGTACAAAGACCAGTACGAAGATGTTGACGGCAAAACTGCTGATACCTCCCATGATGGCTTGCCCGATGCGGGGAAGAATTGAAATGACGTATGCCACCGTGTCTTTCCCCAAGATATAGTAGCCGGTTTTGGCTTTAATGATGTTGGCCGCTTCTTCGAAAGGAGCTATAATGGCTTGCGGGTCCAGATTGATGTTTTGAAGATTGACCACAGCCAGCCATACCACCAGCCCAAGTGGAACCAGAAAGCAGAGAATTGCCTCTGCCGTAATGAGGGTGGCAGCTATGCTGCGCTTCATTTTCCGCTTGTCGGAAAGGTACATCATCTGCTTTCTCACCAGGATATAGATAGTCAAGGCTCCCAGCAGACCGCCCATGAATGGGGCTATTTGTCTGAAAAGAATGATTCCCAGCCCGATAATGATGGCTATCAATGAATATTTCCAGTATTGTTCTTTTGTGCTCATAAAGTTCCTGTATTTCTTAGTAAAGAAACATAAAAGAAGTTGAAAAGGTTTGGAAATTGTGGCCGGAATTCAATATTTATCCTTCGTCCAGCCAGCCTAACCCCTGGCGTATGATTTCCGGCTCCCCATTGGTGCAATCCACTACGGTAGAGCCTTCCGTACCGCCGATACCGCCGTCTATTACCAAATCGACAATATCACCGAATTTCTCGTCAATCAGTTCCGGGTCTGTGCAGTATTCAATGTCCTCATTGTCATCATGCGGCAATGTAGTTGTCATGATGGGAGCATCCAGCAGGCGGGCTATTTCCTGAATGATGGAATTGTCCGGCATACGGATGCCGACCTCCTTACGGTTACGGAATATCTTGGGCAGGCGGGTGGTGCCGTTCAGAATGAAGGTGAAAGCTCCGGGCAGATTACGCTTCATCAACTTGAAGGTGCTGTTGTCCACTTTGGCGTATTCGCTGACCTTGCTCAAGTCGTAGCAGATGATGGAAAGATTGTTCTTCTTGGGGTCGATATTTTTAAGACGGCAGATACGTTCGATGGCTCGTTCCTTCAGTCCGTGGCAGCCGATGGCATACATGGTGTCGGTAGGGTAGATAAGGATACCTCCGTCATTCAGTAGGTCGACCACCTGCTGCAGGTCGGCGGGATTGTTATTTTTTTCATAAAGTTTCAGAAGCATGGCAGAAATGGATTTGAGTTTTATATTACATGCAAAAATAGATAATAATCGGCTTATAAACAAGCAATTCACCTTTTTAGCATCTCTTTCTCCAGTTTCTTTATCTTCTTCCAGGCCTCTTTGAATTTGGGACAGAGGGTGACGGCTTTCTCATAGTTTTTCATGGCCGCCTCCTTCATGTCATGCTTCAGGCATTCGTCACCCATAAGGATGTATTCGCGGGCATACTTCACGAGGCTTTCTCTTTCTCCAATGCTGCTTGCTTCAGTGCACGGTTTTCCTCTTTCAGACGGTTGATGATGTTCAGCTTCCGGCGGATGAGGCGCTGCACGTTGGGCTTCTCGATGTCGTAGCGGGAATGGATGGCTTTGAAAAACTCATCCAGGAAAGTGCCGAAGTCCCCTTTGTCGAAGGCTTTGGCGGCGGCAACGTATTGAACGTCTGCCTGTGCTTGCTTCAAGGCACGGTCGATGGCGGTGCGGTTGTTGAAGCGTTCGGAGAAGCTGACAATCTCCGGACGCACGAATACATCGGCACGGCTGATGGGCTTTTTCAGCTGGATGCTTCCAGCGAGGTGCAGCGGCTGAGGGCTACGTATGCCTGCCCACCGGCAAACACGCCGCCGGTAAAGTCGATGACTACCCGGCTGAAGGTCAGCCCTTGGCTCTTGTGGACGGTGATGGCCCATGCCAGGCGCACGGGATATTGTGTAAAGGTTCCCAGTTCTTCCTCTTCAATCTGTTTCTTTTCTTCGTTGTATTTGTAGCGGATGTTTCGCCACGACTCTCGTTTGACGTCACATTCCTTGCCGTCGTCGGTGATGACGTAGAGGGTCTCTTCAATAGGGTCGAAGCCGCTGATGACGCCGATGGTGCCGTTCACCCAGCGGCGGTCGAAGTCATTCTTGATGAAGATGATTTGTGCGCCCGGTTTCAGTACCAGTTCCTGCGAGGTGGGGAGCTGCTTTCGGGAAAGTCTCCCATGATTTCGCCGTAGAAGGTGACCGGGTCACCGGGAAGTTCCGCCAGTTTTTTGTCGTTGATGTAGTCCACATTGTCACGGCGGGTGGCGAGGGTGATGTACATGTCGGCTTCCGATTGCTCTATTTGGGTGCCATAGCGGGTGTTGAGCAGCTGAAGTTCGGCAGAGCCGACGGTATTGTTGCGGATGTGGTCCAGCACATGGATGAACTTGCTGTCTGTTTGCCGGTATACTTTCTGCAGTTCGATGGAGACAAGGTCTATCTGGCCGAATACCCTGGCAGAGAAGAAATAAGGGGTAGGGTAGAATCGGTTCAGTATCTCCCGTTCATCTCCTTTGACGACGGGTTCCAACTGGAACACATCGCCCACCAATAATATCTGTTTGCCGCCGAAGGGTTCGCGCAGGTTGCGGGAATAGACGCGCAGGATGCGGTCTACGGCGTCGATGATGTCGGCGCGTACCATGGAAATCTCGTCGATGATGACCAGTTCCAGTTCTTCCAGTAGTTTGCGGTGGGGTTTGGTGTATTTGAAAAATTCGTGGATGCGTCCCCGTTGCAGACTGAAGTTCGGGTCATCGGGCAGCAGGGGGTAGAAGGGCAGTTTGAAGAAGCTGTGCAGGGTACTGCCTCCGGCATTGATGGCGGCTATTCCGGTAGGGGCAAGCACTACATGCTTTTTCTTCGTATTCGCGCAGATATATTTCAGGAAGGTCGATTTGCCCGTACCTGCTTTGCCCGTCAGGAATACGGACTGACGGGTATACTGAATGAGGTTCAAGGCATCTTGAAACTCTTTGTTTTGTGTATCGGGAACGAAGCTCAAAAGATTTCAGATTTATGATGGATTCCCGACTATGCCGAAATATTTCAGGGCGTTGGCGATGCCGTCTTCATCAACAGAAGTGGTTGTGTAGTTACTGGCAGCTTTTACGTCGTTATTGGCATTGCCCATGGCTACACCGATACCGGCATGGCGCAACATGCTGATGTCATTTCCTCCGTCGCCGAAGGCCATGGTCTCTTCCAGCTTGATGCCGAAGTGGCGGATAATCTGGTCGATACCGTTTTGCTTGGTGTTTCCTTTGGCTGTCACGTCTACGAAGCAGGATGCCAGCGGCCATCTCGCAGTGGGGGACGGAGGGCAGGATGATTGCTTCTTCCTCGGCGTTGATAAAGGGAGTCAGCTGGAAGAAGGCTTTGTCGGCATGCTGTCGGTATAGGCTTTGCTTCGATGGGGTCCACTTCAATTGGTGATGGAAGATTTCCTCACTACTTCGCCGGGCTGGTTCACGCAGATGTCGTGCTCTCGACCAGGATGCATGG
>ENA-OQLB01000163-OQLB01000163.1-human-gut-metagenome-genome-assembly--contig:-NODE-163-length-39747-cov-5.375568_pt1 | contig 39747 bp, 36 predicted proteins | sample MGYA00242656_ERZ504813 | MGnify/ENA primary metagenome ERZ504813 (study PRJEB26092, sample SAMD00036388) | human gut metagenome | host: Homo sapiens | study: EMG produced TPA metagenomics assembly of... | reverse complement strand
GTGACGAATCTGTTCAGGATTCAGAGGCGAATACTTTGTGCTCTTTTGCATCTGTTCCGATTCTGGTATGACCGGAACAGATATAAGAGTTGGAAGTTACAGATAGCTGCTTAATCAGCAGACACTAAATACATTGCTTTTCTATCTATGCTTATCGATCACACAAACAAAGCGTTAATCTATCCGAATTTGGATGGAGGAGCATTGAATCGGTTGAGTGACTTTTTTGATATTTTAGGAAGAATCGCATTTCCAATATTCATCTTCCTTCTCGTGGAAGGCTATTTCCACACAAAAAATAAATGGAAGTATTTAATTACACTTCTTGTATTTGGAGTAATATCAGAAATTCCTTTTGATATGTGTACAACAGCTACATTTTTTGAAGCCAACTGGAACAATATTATGTTTACGTTAGCCTTAGTGCTTGCCATGATCTGGCTGATTGATGTACTCAAGGAAAAGATGGCAGCATTGCCGAAAGCTTTATGGTATTTCGTATCATTTCTCATTGTGGCAGTATTGTGCTTTGCTGCAATGAATCTGGGATTAGATTATGAACACCATGCGGTGCTGATTGGATATTTCTATTATATTTTTCATGACCGACAGGCACTTGCGATTCCATTTTCCTATCTTTCCATGTTCAAAGAACCATGGGCTTTGCTTGGATTTGGCCTGACACTTACTTATAATGGAGAACGTGGAAAACAGAATAAGTGGTTTAATTATCTTTTTTATCCAGTACATTTGCTGATTTTAGGAATTATAAGAATGTGTCTTAAGATTTGAATATGAAATTTTAAAAAGGACTTTTTCTTTTAAAATGAACGAAAAGTCCTCTTTTTGCGTAGATGACTGTTATTTCACAGCCCCTTTCTTTGTGTCTAAAGAAAAATAGAACAAATCAGTCTGAGAACGCATGAAAATTTATGCGTAGCTTACAGATAGCTTACACGTAGCTTACATTTTTGGGGAATTTATGAAATATTTCTTGGAGAAATTCATAAAATAAATCAAAGCGGCAGGGGAGATACGGAGAATATTCATGGAAGCGCTTGTGGATTATATTAAACCGGAATTGCTGATCACAGCTATCGCTTTGTATTTTATGGGGATCGCACTGAAGGAGGCTCAGGCTGTGAAGGACAAATATATTCCGCTGATACTGGGTTGTGCAGGGATCCTTATATGCGGAATTTATATTTTTGCTACCTGTTCCTGTAAAAATGCACAGGATATTGCAATGGCAGTATTTACATCCATGACACAGGGAGTCCTGGTGGCGGGGCTTTCAACCTATGTGAACCAGCTGATCAAACAGCTGGAAAAAGATGAATAATGGATTTAAAGGAAGGACACATCATGCATGAGCAGATGTATCCTTCCTTTTTGAACGCAGATTGCGAATGTCCGCTTTACTTGGTTATTTATGCATTTTTCAGTGCCTGTTCCAGATCTTTGATAATATCATCCACATTTTCGATACCGATGGAAAGACGGATCATTCCAGGAGAAACTCCTGCTTCAACCAACTGCTCGTCGTTCATCTGGCGATGTGTATGGCTGGCTGGGTGAAGGACCATAGTGATGGAGGCGGCAACGTGAGTTGCGATGGTGGCAAGCTTCAGACTGTCCATAAAACGGACTGCTGCATCACGGCCACCGGTCAGTTCAAAGGAGATAACGCCGCAGGTATGACCATCCTTCATATATTTCTGAGCCAGTGCGTGATATTTATCCTCCGGAAGTCCTGCGTAATTTACATGAGAAACCTTTTCGTGTGCGTTTAGGTATTCTGCAATCTTCTGGCGTTGGAGCAATGGCGTTCAACACGCAGTGGAAGCGTTTCCAGGCCGAGGTTCAGAAGGAAGCAGTTCATCGGAGACGGAATAGAGCCAGATCACGCATCAGCTGGGAAGTAGCCTTAGTGATGTAAGCTTTTTTTCCAAACTGCTTTGTATAGACAACACCGTGATAGGATTCATCCGGCTCTGTCAGACCGTGATATTTATGGCCATAGGCATCCCAGTCGAAGTTACCGCTGTCGACAATGGCGCCGCCTACCTGAACGGCATGTCCGTCCATATATTTGGTGGTGGAGTGGGTAACGATATCTGCACCCCACTCGAAGGGACGGCAGTTTACCGGTGTGGCAAAGGTGTTATCCACAATAAGAGGCACGCCGTTTTGGTGTGCAACGTGTGCAAATTTCTCGATATCAAGAACTACCAGAGCCGGATTGGCGATAGTTTCTGCAAAGAGAACCTTTGTGTTCGGTTTGAATGCGGCAGCGATCTCTTCTTCTGTTGCATCGGTATCAACAAAGGTGCAGTCAATGCCAAGTTTCTTGAAGGTGACGGCAAGAAGGTTGAAGGTTCCTCCGTAAATGGTAGAAGCGGCAACAACGTGATCGCCTGCCTCACAGATATTAAATACTGCGTAGAAGTTGGCTGCCTGTCCGGAAGAAGTCAGGATTGCAGCAACACCGCCTTCCAGATCTGCGATCTTTGCGGCTACGGCATCGTTAGTCGGGTTCTGGAGACGGGTGTAAAAATATCCGTCTGCCTTCAGATCAAATAACTGGCCCATTTCGTCGGTGGTGTCATATTTGTAAGTGGTGCTCTGATAGACAGGAAGTGCACAGGGCTCGCCTTTGGATGGGGTATAGCCGGAGTGGATACATTTAGTCTCTAAATTATAGTCGCTCATAGGGATAAGTCCTTTCTGCTGTGTTTTTCGTATGAATTAACCGAATCAGGGAAGTTTGCCTGCGTTTCAGGGATTTCTGAGAGAAGCTTTTATCCTTAAAGTTCGGTTAAATAAAGTATGAAAAATGCATTTGTGTATTTTGAATAAAACTACATATAAGTATAACTCTTTATGTGTTGAAATACAATAATATTCTACATAAACTCTACTAGGGTATAAGGGAAATGAAATATTGCGTTCTGGTGCACATAATAAAACGCTATATGAACAACGTTTGTAATAAGCATAGTAAGTCATTTTATAGATGCAAAAATGTGAGTGAATGCCGAAAAAATACTGTAAAACAAACAAAATATGTGAATGAAGTAACAAATAGTGAAAATCGCATAAAAACAAAATGGAATTTTTGTACAAAAAGACATTGCGTTCACGTGCACAAAATGATAATATAACATCATCAAAAAGAACACAAAAACAGAAAACAATAAAAAATGAACGGAGGAATTTAAAATGTTAAGAGTAGGAGTTATCGGATGCGGCGGAATGGGAAGAGATCATATCAGAAGACTGACAGAGAAGATCCAGGGAGCAGAAGTAGTAGCTGTTTCCGATGTATTTGAGGAAAGTGCCAGGAAAGCAGCCGAGATCTGCGGAGCAAAAGTCTATGCAGACAGTAAGGAGCTCATCAATGCAGAGAACGTAGATGCAGTATTTATCGTATCTCCGGGCTTCGCACATGTAGATTCTCTTCTTCAGGCGATCGAGGCCGGTAAGAGGATTTTCTGTGAGAAACCATTATGTACAACTGCTGAGGACTGCCTGAAAGTAGTAAAGGCAGAGGAGGCAGCCGGCAAACATCTCATCCAGCTTGGATTTATGAGACGCTATGACAAGGGATATCAGCAGATCAAGGAAGCACTTGCAACCGGAGAATACGGCGAGCCGCTGATCCTTCACTGTACACACAGAAATCCGGAGGTAGGTACCAATTACAATACACCAATGGCTGTGCACGATACCGCAATCCATGAGATCGATGTCCTTCACTGGCTTGTAGATGATGAGTATGAATCAGCACAGGTAGTAATGCCAAAAGTGACGAAATATTCCCACTCTGAGCTGAAGGATCCGCAGATCATGATGCTCCGTACTAAAAAAGGTGTATGCATTGATGTAGAAGTATTTGTAAACTGCAAGTTTGGATATGACATCAACTGTGAAGTTGTATGTGAGGACGGTGCACTGAAAATGGCACAGCCGGCTTATCCGTCTATCCGCAAGAATGCGGCAGTGTCCACTGCTATTGACACAGACTGCTTCGTAAGATTTAAAGACGCTTATGATAAAGAGGTTCAGGACTGGGTTGATAACGCAGAGGCAGGAGTGATCACAGGACCGAATGCATGGGATGGATACCTGGCAGCGATCACAGCAGATGCTCTTGTAAAAGCGCAGGAAACCGGACAGATCGAGAAAATCGTTTCAGCAGTTGAGAAGCCGGAATTTTATAAATAAATATATTTTACGAGCTCCACCTCATCAAGTGTGAGTTATCATACCAACTTATTGCTACAGACTTCCCCAATGAGTCTGCGGCGGCAGTTACCGGCAGGATCCGATTCCGCTTCGGCTTTGTTGAAACTGCAGTGGAAAACCTGCCGGTGAGATTAACCGGAAAAATTGGCTGAAAAGTAAAAACATATGGAGGGTATTGAAGATGAAATTAGGATTTAATGAAGCAACTGCACTGGAATGTAAAGGACAGTCTCTTATGGCAGACCTGGAGATGTGCGAGAAATATGGTTTTGATTATATTGAGATCCGCTTTGACTGCGTAAAGGACTATCTCAAAGAGCATACACTGGAAGAACTTGCAGACTGGTTTAAGAATCATCATCTGAAACCATGGGCATACAACACTCTGATCTTCTTTAACCAGAGAGATGAGGCAGGGGAAAAAGAGATTGACGAAGAAGTTGATTTTATCCTGAAGGTTTCCAAAGCGATCGGAATGAAAATGCTGATCACCGTTCCAAGCTTTGATGTAAAAGACAAATCTGTCAGTGAGATCAAAGAAGAAGCAGTTGCACGTCTTCGTTATCTTTCCGATAAGGTTGGCGCGGATATGAAGATCTCCTTGGAGTTCTGTGGTGCACCGAACTGCTCCATCAACCAGTTTGGAACAGCCTATGATGTGGTAAAAGCAGTAGACAGAGATAATGTAGGCGTTACCGTGGATACCTTCCATTTCCATGAGATGTGCTCCCGCCTTGAGGACCTGAGAGCTGCTGATGGCAAGAAGATTTTTGCATACCATTTAAATGACTGTGAGGATCTTCCGCTTGGCTCCTGCGGAGACGACAAGAGACTGTGGCCGGGTGAGGGTGTTGTAGATCATGCAGGAATCGCAGCTGCACTGAAGGAGATTGGTTTTGATGGCGTTTGCACCATCGAAGAGTTCCGTCCGGAGTACTATGCAATGAGCCATGAGGACAACGTGAAAAAGGCTGCGGAAGTTACCAGAGACTTTGTGCAGAAATATTTCGGATAATTCATTCAGAAAGGTCCGACCTTAAACCGATAGGAGGTAGATACTATGGCTGGTAAGGGAATCCCTGAATTGTTGAATTACAAGCAGAAGGGGAAAGACTTGAATGAATTCATCAAGGTTCCGTTGTCGGAAAAGCTGGCATACTGTTTTGGTGATCCGGCACTGACCTTGATGTATACCATGACTACAACTCTGCTGATCTATTTTTATACCAACGTTGTTGGAATATCAGCAGGTGCGGTAGGAATGATCATGCTTTTGTCCCGTGTTTTTGATGGATTTTCCGATGTGCTGATGGGAACTATTATCGACCGGACTCATTCCAAGTATGGAAAAGCCAGAATCTGGATCTTAAGACTTGCGGTTCCTTATGCGCTGGCAGCGGTGCTTTTGTTCACCATGCCGCCAATGGGAAATATGGGAAAGATCATCTATGCTTTTGTTACCTATAATATCATGAATACGGTTGTATACACTGCTATCAGCCAGCCATTCCATGCACTGGGATCTCTGATGAGCCGTGACCGTCGTGAACGTGATGTGATCTGTAACATCCGCATGGTATTGTCGATCACAGCAAGTATGATCATTACTGCGTTCACACTGCCGCTGATCAATATCGTAGCGAATATTACCGGCAATCAGCAGATGGCCTGGATCCTGGTAACTGCCGGCTATGCGATCATTTCTGTCGGTGTACTTGTGAATACTTATATGGTCTGTACAGAGCGTGTTTCTGCAGCAAAACAGGAAAAGGAAGATATTCCTTTTGTGGAAGCATTTAAAGCAACCGTTACCAACCGGTATTTCCTTATCGCTCTGGGGCTGATGATCTTTTATACCGCATATCAGATCATTATCGGAACGGACCTTACCTATTACTGCCAGTATGTACTCGGAAATGTAGACCTCGTCATGCCTCTTTCCGCAGCTGAGAAACTGGCAACTGTGGCAGGAATTGCCCTTTTGCCGAAGGTGCTTCCCCGCTATGGAAAAAGAAATCTCATCTGTGTCGGCTGCATCCTGGGCGTTGCAGGACAGCTTCTGTTCCTGATGAATATTACCAGTGTTTCGCTTGGTGTTGTAACCTGTATCATGAGAGGTATCGGAATCGCCCCATTCTATGGTGTGCAGTATTCTCTTCCAAGCGATGCTATTGAGTATGGCCAGTGGAAAACAGGCAAGCGTGTGGAGGGTCTGATGTTCTCATCTATGAGCATGGGTCAGAAAGCCGGTTCCGGACTGACTTCTGCTATTATGGGAGGAATTCTTTCGGCGGCATACTTTGACGGAACAAAGGCGACAGCGGCAGAGCAGTCTGCAGAGGCAATCCGCGTGATCAAGGGATTTTATCTGTATGTTCCGATAGCGATCTGGGTAGTGATGTTTGTGATCGCAGCATGCTACCAGCTGGACAAAGTTTATGACAAAATGATGCGTGAACTGATCCAGAGAGAATCGGGAGAGGAAAGCGTCTCTGTGCCGGGCGAGATCCAGTCCATGCCGTTACCGGAAGCTTCCGGAAACCGGATCAACGTGGCAATTGGAAGACTGTATGGCAGCAGTGAAGAAAGATTGCCGAGGGTGTTGCAAAAGCACTGGACTGCAAGGTTTATGATCGCCAGATCATCTGTCTTATGGCAGAAAAGTTCGGTATGGAAAAAGCAGATCTGGAAAGTGTAAGGCAGTATCTGGATTCCTACAATTATGAGGATTCTGAGCTTACATTTTCCCCGTATGGACATTCATCGGCAGGTGCGGCAGCAGATTATACAGGTGTTCAGATGTTTGAGGTGCAGAGCCGGATCATCCGTGAGCTTTCTGAGAGAAGACCAGGTGTATTCCTGGGAAGATGTGCCAACTATGTGCTTCGTGGAGAGCCGCATACATACAGCTTTTTCGTTTATGCAGATGATGCTTACCGGGAAAAAGAGGGCCAGGAATATTATAAAGGCCAGTCTCTTGGAGAACTGAAGAAACGTGATCAGATCCGAAATGAATACTATGAGAAGTTTACCGGAATCCGCAGAGACGATCCCCATTATTACGATATGGTGATCAATGTATCCAAAACAGGTGTAGCCGGAGCGGCCAGCCTGATTCTGGATTATATCCGGAATAAAGAAGAGGAAAAAGGAGGGAATGCATCATGAAGATCGCATTTGACGTAGATGTTCTTGCGAAACAGATGGATATCAACCGTATGGTCCATCAGGTGGCGGACTGGGGATATAAATATATTGAACAGTCTCCGCATCCGAGAATCAATCCGTTCTATAAGCATCCGTTGTTTTCAAAAGAATGTGAACAGGAATACAGACAGGCTCTTAAAGAGACTGGCGTTGAGATTTCGTCCTTTATCGTGGTGTATCGCTGGTCTGGTCCGACGGAGGAACAGAGACAGTTTGCAGTTGCAAACTGGAAACGGATGATCCAGATCGCCGGAGATATGGGAGTGAAGGTTATCAATACAGAGCTTTCGGGTGATCCGAACCAGCAGGAGATCTGCAATGGAATGTGGTTTAGATCCATGGAGGAATTGCTTCCGCTGATCGAGCGTGAGGGTATCCGTGTGGAGATCCAGTCTCATCCTCATGATTTCTGTGAGCTGAATAATGAGACCTGTGATATGGTGAAATCCTTCCGTTCTCCAAATCTTGGTTATGTGTATTCTTCTCCTCACGGCTTCTTCTACGATGAGGGCAAAGGAGATGTGCGGTCCATGCTGAAATATGCGGGAGATGAACTGACCCATGTACTTTTTGCGGATACCTTTAACCAGACCATGGACTGCAGATACATTTTAAATCCGCCGTGGCTGAATGGCCGTGGAAAAGCGGATGTGACGGTGCATCAGCATCTTGCAATGGGTGAGGGTGATGTGGATTTTGATGGTATTTTTGAAACATTGAGAGAAATGGATTTTGCCAGCAAGCAGCTGAAACCGGATGCACCGAAAGCCGGCGGCGATAACATTGCCTGCGTTTCCATGTTTGGTTTTCCGGAAAAGATGGATAAGCAGGCCCCGGAAGCAAGAGAGCGGATTGAGAGAGAACTGCTGGGGAAATGATCGGGTGATTGCGGCAGATCAGAAAGAAAACTGTAATAAATGAGCAGCTGACAGTACGCAGAACGGTGAATAAGACTGATAAAATAATGAATGTGTGCAGAAACACGGTTTCCAGGATGAAAGTTTCATTGTGGAAACCGTGTTTTTTGATGTCTTTCTTTACAAAAAAACTTTACATATATCAAACAACTGTCTTGTCACATGTAAAGGACTGTGGTATTATGTGTAAGATGTTTTGAAAAAAGTTACATGATAATAAAAAGCAGATCAGAAGCATCTGCATAATGAAGACTAGTACAGCGAAAATTAAGTTTCTGCTATATTGATGCAGCAGATGAAAAATCAGACAAGTCAATATGGCGGTTACTTAATATTCGCTGTACTAGAAAGCAAAAGCAGGAATTCAAAAAAGAAATCCTGCAGGAAAGGTGAAAGATAATGACAGTTGCAGAAGAAATCCAGAAATTAAAAAAAGAAAAAGATGCCATCATCCTTGCACACTACTACGTGCGTCCCGAAGTGCAGGATGTTGCTGACTATATAGGAGATTCCTTTTATCTCAGCAAGATCGCAGCCAGCGCGAAAGAGAAGACGATCGTGTTCTGTGGAGTAGGATTTATGGGAGAGAGCGCCAAGATCTTAAGTCCGGATAAAATTGTTCTGATGCCTGCCATGGATGCAGACTGTCCGATGGCTCATATGGCAACAGAAGAAGGCATCCGCAAGGTGCGAGAGGAATATGACGATGTGGCAGTTGTCTGTTACATTAATTCCACAGCAACATTGAAGGAGCTTTCTGATGTATGTGTTACTTCCGCAAATGCAGTAAAGATCGTAAAAGCGCTTCCGAACAAAAACATCTTTTTTATCCCGGACAGAAATCTTGCACATTTTATTGCAGAACAGGTTCCTGAGAAGAACTTTATTTATAACGAAGGTTTCTGTATTGTCCATGAATTTATGGATCCGGAAGAAGTAAAAGCAGCAAAAGAAGCGCACCCGGATGCACTGGTTCTGGCACATCCGGAATGTCCTCAGACAGTTCTGAAACAGGCTGATTACATCGGAAGCACATCCGGAATCATTAAATATGCACAGGAAAGTGACAATAAAGAGTTTATCATCTGCACAGAATGTGGCGTTCAGTACAAGCTGGAAACTACCTGCCCGGATAAAAAATTCTACTTCACAGAAACCGTACCGGTTTGCAAAAACATGAAAAAAGTATTTCTGGAAAAAGTTCTCCACGTTTTGAAAACCGGGGAGAATGAGGTTAATGTAACAGACGAGACACGTGAAAACGCGAAGAGACCGCTGGAGCGGATGCTGGAACTGGCAAAATAAATAAAACACATTTGTATAAAAGATTTGTCTGAGTTGGCTGAAAAGAGAAATCAAGACAGAGAGGCGAAAAGCAATGAGAATTAAAACAGACGTAGTGATCGTGGGAACAGGTGTTGCAGGTATGTTCAGTGCCTTGAAGCTTCCGCGGGACAAAAAAATCGTGATCATCACAAAAGAGGATATGAGGAGCAGTGATTCTTTCCTGGCCCAGGGCGGGATCTGTGTGCTTCGTGATGAAAACGATTACGACAGCTATTTTGAAGACACCATGAAGGCAGGACATTACGAAAACAGAAAAGAGTCGGTAGACATTATGATCCGAGGCTCCAGAGACATCATTAATGACCTTGTCGGATATGGCGTGGATTTCAAGATGGATGGAGATGATTTTGCCTATACAAGAGAAGGTGCACATTCCAGACCGAGGATCCTTTATCATGAGGATATCACAGGAAAAGAAATTTCCGAAAAACTGCTCCAGCAGGTCCTGAAGCTTGAAAATGTAACAATTCTGGAATATACTACCATGCAGGATATTCTTGTGGAGAATGGCAAATGTACAGGCCTGAAGGCAGTTTCCGCAGAAGCGAACAGGGCATGTCTTGAAGCTATGGAAGCCGAAGAAGCGGTGAAAACCCAGGAAGAGATCCAGCCGGGCGGAGAAATCCCAGTAGAGATTTATGCACAGGATACGATCCTGGCCAGCGGCGGGATCGGAGGAAGATATGCGCATTCCACCAACTATCCGCATCTTACAGGGGATGCTCTTGATATTGCAAAAAAACACAATGTGCGTCTGGAACATCTGGATTATGTGCAGATCCATCCGACAACGCTGTATTCCAAGAGACCGGGCCGCAGATTCCTGATCTCAGAATCGGTTCGAGGAGAAGGTGCAGTACTTTATAACAGCAAAAAAGAGCGTTTTGTCAATGAACTTCTTCCAAGAGATGTAGTAACAAATGCGATCCGGGAAGAAATGAAAAAAGAAGGAACAGACCATGTATGGCTTTCCATGGAAAATATTGATAAAGATACGATTCTGAATCATTTTCCGAATATTTATCAGAGGTGTCTGGAAGAAGGCTATGATGTGACAAAAGAATGCATCCCTGTTGTTCCTGCTCAGCATTATTTCATGGGCGGTATCTGGTGGATTCTGACAGCAAGACCAGCATGGACCAGCTTTATGCAGTGGGAGAAACCAGCTGCAACGGTGTACATGGCGCGAACAGACTGGCAAGTAATTCCCTGCTGGAGAGCCTTGTATTTGCAAAACGTGCAGCCAAAGCAATCTCAGCAGAAAAGAAAAGTGCTGCAGGTGCGGCATAAATGCAGCCGGAATATAAATATCCGTATTATGAAAGACAGGAGCAGCCTTGCTTTGGAGAACAGAGCTGCTGTGATAATTAAGAAAGAGCAGGTATTGTAAAATGAATAAGATCACAATGACACTTCAGGTAGATCACCTGATCCTGGAGGCTTTAAAGGAAGATATTTCAAGCGAAGACGTTACCACAAACTCTGTTATGAAAGAAGCAGTTCCGGGAGAGGTAGATCTGATCTGTAAAGAGGATGGAATCATTGCGGGACTGGAAATCTTCAGCCGTGTATTTACGCTTCTGGATGCTGACACAAAAGTGGAGCTGTTCTGCAAGGACGGCGATGAAGTAAAAAAAGGTCAGAAAATGGGAAAAGTTACAGGAGATATCCGGGTGCTTCTTTCCGGCGAGCGTGTGGCACTGAATTATCTTCAGAGAATGAGCGGGATCGCAACCTATACACATTCGGTTGCGTCACTTCTTGAAGGAACAGGGATCACATTGCTGGATACCAGAAAAAACGACGCCGAATATGCGTATTTTTGAGAAATATGCTGTTCGCGTAGGCGGCGGACAGAACCACAGATATAATCTTTCAGATGGAGTTCTTTTGAAAGACAATCACATCGGAGCAGCAGGAAGCGTTGCGAATGCTGTAAAAATGGCGCAGGAGTACGCTCCTTTTGTCCGCAAGATCGAAGTTGAGGTAGAAACTCTTGATCAGGTAAAAGAAGCTGTTGAGGCCGGCGCAGATATCATCATGCTTGATAATATGACTCCGGAGATGATGAAAGAAGCGGTGCAGCTGATCGGCGGAAGAGCCAAAACTGAATGTTCTGGAAATGTTACAAAAGAAAACATTGCAAAGATCAGGGATGTTGGTGTAGACTATGTATCAAGTGGTGCATTAACGCATTCTGCACCGATCCTTGATATTTCGCTTAAGAATCTTCATCCGCTTTCCTGAAAAATGCAGGATTTTACAGAATACCGAGTGCTGTGACAGGAAATACCCCGAATATCAGAAAAGAAGCGTGAATTGCCGGAAGCAGAGGCATAGCAGGTGATGTCGGGCCGGGGTGGAGATATCGCGAGAATGAAGGAGAGAGGTATCGGAACAAAAAGTACAGGCACAGCCAGGAAAGGGGAACTTAAATGACTGGTTCAGAACGCAGGACAGCGATCATGGATCAAATTAAAAACAGTGAACGGCCGGTCTCAGGAAGTGCTCTGGCCAGAACATTTCAGGTCAGCAGACAGGTGATCGTGCAGGATATTGCGCTGATACGCGCGGAGGGGAATGACGTGATCTCCACCAACAGAGGATATATTTTTACTGCTCCCCATACTGTGAGCCGGATATTCAAGGTGCATCATACAGATGCAGATCTGGAAAACGAGCTCTGCGGGATTGTGGATCTTGGCGGAAAAGTGATCAACGTAATGGTGAATCACAGAGTTTACGGGCATATCGAGCAGAACTGAATATCAGCTCCAGGCGCCAGGTTGAGAATTTTATGGAGGATATCCGAAGCGGCAAGTCCAGTCCTCTGAAGAATATCACATCGGATTATCATTATCATAAAGTAGAAGCAGAATCCGAGGAAATCCTGGATATGATCCAGGATATGCTGAAACGACGAGGATTTCTGATCGAAGCAGAATAGCAGAAGTCAGATACAAAAAGAAAAGATATACAGAATGAGAAAATTCTGTTAATATGAAAATATAGTGATCACGAAAATAGGAGAAGGAATCCTGCATGGCAGGGTTCCTTCTTACACCCTGCGGAAATGTGCACCTTGTGGAAATGTGCAGACAGGGAAAACAGAATGCAGATATGAGGGTGAGAAAAAATACGGCTTGATATGCATGGAGGGGGAAATGGATTATCAGAGTATGTTTACATTTATGCTGGAGATGGCAGGAACTATTGCGTTTGCTGCTTCCGGAGCTATGGTGGGGGCGCAGAGAGGAATGGATATTTTCGGGGTCTGCGTTCTTGGAGTGGTGACTGCAGTGGGCGGAGGAGCTACCAGGGATATTATCCTGGGAATCGTGCCGCCGGGAATGTTTCAGGATCCGCTGTATACCATTGTGGCAACCGTGACGTCCTGTATTGTTTTTGCAGTGATGTACTGGAAGCAGGAGCTGCTGGAAGGCGGGAACCGGCTGGTCTATGATAAGGTGATGCTGGTGATGGATACGGTTGGCTTGGTGTGTTTACTGTCATGGGGTTGATAAGGGGATTTCCCAGGGGTATATGGAAAGAACATTTTTTCTTGTATTTCTTGGAACTGTCACAGGAGTTGGAGGCGGCCTTATCCGTGATATGATGGCAGGAGTACCGCCATATATTTTTGTGCGCCATATTTATGCCTGTGCGTCTATTGTAGGGGCCATTGCCTGTGTTTGGATATACAGGCTGTGGGGCGGAGTGCCGGCCATGGTGATCGGAACGGTAGTAGTGATCCTGATCCGGTACCTGGCGGCACATTACCGGTGGAATCTGCCGAGACTGAGAAGAGAATAAAAAAGCTATGAAAAGCTCCGGAACATTTAAGGAATAATGTTCCGGAGCTTTTTGGCTTTTATTTGGTTTATATTGCGTAGAAGATTTTATCTGTTCCTCTCATAAGAGAATCATGCGTCTGTATCCTGCAGAGCCAGGAAGCCTTCCTCGCCGGTACGGATCTTGACAACGTTTTCGATATCGTAAACGAAGACCTTACCATCACCGATCTGACCGGTATGAAGAACTTCTTTTGCAGTATCAATAACCTTCTGAACCGGTACAAGACTTACAACGATCTCGATCTTAACCTTCGGACGGAGGTTCATGTCGACTTCAACACCACGATAGTAGGTTGGAGCACCCTTCTGAACACCACAGCCCATAACGTTTGTGATAGTGATGCCGGTTACGCCGATCTCGTTCATAGCCTGCATAAACTCATCCAGCTTGTTCTGACGTGTGATGATAACAACCTTTGTCAGTTTATGTACGCCGTCTGCAGGAATTTCAGGAACAGATTCAGCAGGAGCAGAAGGAGCATGCTTTACAACAGGGGCTTTTACGGAAGTTCCCATTGGAGTCGGAGCCTTTGTCATGGTATCCTGTACAAAGAATCCATCGTATGCACTTGCGAGGCCATGCTCTTTCATATCCAGACCTGCGATCTCTTCCTCAGCGGAAACACGAAGTCCGATCGTGTGTTTGATCACCTGGAAGATAATTGTCATAGTAACAGCAACCCATGCGATGGTGATAACCATACCAATAAACTGAACACCGAAGCCATGGAAACCACCGCCTGTGAGAAGACCTTTCCACTCGGTACCTGCACCGTCGGAGAAAAGACCGACAGCAAGAGTTCCGAAAGCACCGTTAAGACCGTGAACGCCAACAGCACCAACCGGGTCATCAATTTTGAGAACTTTATCAACAAATTCAATACCAAATACTACAATGAATCCGGAGAGGATTCCGATGATAGCTGCAGATGTAGGAGATACGGTATCACAGCCTGCTGTGATGGCTACCAGTCCTGCAAGAGAACCGTTCAGGGACATGGAAACATCCGGTTTTTTATAGCGGATCCATGTGATCAGCATAACTGTTACAGTAGCAACAGCAGCTGCAAGGTTTGTTGTTACGAAGATCTTTCCGGCGCTTACAATGGCATCGCTTCCATGCTGACAGTAGATGCACCGTTGAAACCGAACCAGCAGAACCAGAGAATGAATACACCAAGTGCACCAACTGTAAGGTTATGTCCCGGGATCGCTCTGGATTTACCGGATTTGGAATATTTTCCGATACGAGGTCCGAGGATGATGGCACCGATCAGTGCAGCAACACCACCAACCATGTGAACGGCACAGAACCTGCGAAATCATGAAATCCCATCTGGCTGATAAAGCCGCCGCCCCAGATCCAGTGACCGGATACAGGATATACAACGAGACTGATCAGTAAACTGTAGATACAGTAGGAGATGAATTTAGTACGCTCTGCCATGGCACCGGATACGATGGTAGCAGAAGTAGCACAGAATACAGTCTGGAAGATGAGAAATGCCCAGAAAGGAACTCCATCCGGAAGCATTGCGTTTCCGTAGTTTGCCTCTGAGGCGATTCCGCCAATCTTGCCGAAGAAACCGTTTCCTGCACCGAACATGATGCCAAATCCAACCAGCCAGAAGACCGGTGTACCGATACAGAAGTCCATCAGGTTTTTCATGATGATATTTCCTGCGTTTTTTGCTCTTGTGAATCCTGTTTCGACCATTGCAAATCCAGCCTGCATGAAGAAGACCAGTGCTGCACCGACGAGACCCAAGTTGTGTTTACTGAAGAATACATAGTAACACTCCCTTTCCCAATTTTTTTCTTTCTTATTATGTATAGAAAGAATTTTTGTAATACCGGACAGAAAAAACAGATAGAATTTATCCAGTATCAGTATAACGAAAAAGCGCAGGAGAGAGGAAATTCTCTTCCGCGCCTTTACGAAATCAAAATTAGTATATGTAAAACAGGGGATATCTGTATCGTGTGATTAATGGATGAGGAAATCGATAATGAATTATGAAGTAGAGTTCATAAGGGATATCCCCTGTATTTACCGTATGAAATTGTTATCTGATATCCGTGATCAGATGGAGAATAACAGCTCGTCGTAGGTCGGATAAGGAAGTAACTCATCCGGGATCAGAGCCTCTGCCTCATCTGCAGATTTTCTTAAAGTTTCCATGTCTTCCAGAACAGTTTCCTGATAAGCCTTGGAGCATGCAAGTACATCGTCAGAAGAAGCAAGAGCTTTTGCTGTATCTGCTTTCAGAGTTTCCAGATCTTTTGCCATGGTATCTGCAAGTGTACTCAGTTTGGAGATCAGAGCAGCTTCACTTGCTACAGAAATACCAGCTACTACGGATTTCTTTGCAGCTGCAGTATCTGCAAGCTTTTCAACATATGTATATACAGAAGGAATTACCTGCTTCTGGATCATCTCAGCCAGAGTGTTGGACTCGATGTTGATGGTCTTGTAATAGTTCTCAAGCCAGATCTCGTAACGGGAGAAAAGCTCTTCCCTTGTAAAAATGCCATGCTTTGTAAACAGCGCAATGTTCTTCTCAGCAATGAAATGCGGAAGTGCATCCGGAGTTGTTTTCAGATTGTAGAGACCACGTTTCTCAGCTTCTTCAACCCATTCGTCTGTATATCCGTTTCCGTTAAAGATGATGCGTTTATGCTCTTCAATGGTCTTCTTAAGAAGTGCATGTACTGCGCTTTCCATTTCTTCTTCCGGAACATCCTTAAGAGCTGCGCTGAATTCTGCAAGAACCTCTGCAACAGCGGTATTCAGTACGATGTTCGGGTTTGCGACAGATGCTGCAGAACCAAGCATACGGAACTCAAATTTGTTTCCGGTAAATGCAAATGGTGAAGTACGGTTTCTGTCTGTGGTATCCTTTATGAAGTGCGGAAGTACCTTTGCTCCGATATCCATCTGTACCGCATGCTTATTGCTGAAGAAGGTATCGTTTTCAATAGATTTCAGTACGTCTGTCAGCTCATCTCCAAGGAAGATGGATACGATCGCAGGAGGTGCCTCGTTTGCTCCAAGACGATGATCGTTTCCGGCGCTTGCAACGGATACGCGGAGAAGATCAGCATAATCGTCAACGGCTTTGATGACAGCTACCAGGAATACCAGGAACTGTGTATTTTCTGCCGGTGTTTTTCCTGGATCAAGAAGGTTTACACCTGTGTCTGTGCTCATAGACCAGTTGTTGTGTTTACCGCTTCCGTTGATTCCCTCAAATGGTTTCTCGTGAAGGAGGCAGACCATGTTGTGCTTGTCGGCAACCTTCTTCATGATCTCCATGGTCAGCTGGTTGTGGTCAACAGCAACATTTGTGGTATCAAATACAGGAGCCAGTTCGTGCTGTGCAGGAGCAACCTCGTTATGTTTTGTTTTTGCTGGAATGCCAAGCTTCCAAAGTTCTTCGTCAAGATCATGCATGTAAGCAGCAACGCGAGGCTTCAGGGCTCCGAAGTAATGATCTTCCATTTCCTGTCCTTTTGGTGCAGAAGCGCCCAGAAGAGTACGGCCGCAGAAGATCAGGTCTTTTCTCTTTTTGTAAAGATCCTTGTCAACCAGGAAATATTCCTGCTCAGGTCCTACGGTTGTGTCGATGTGACGGACCTCTTTGTTTCCAAGGATGTGAAGAATACGAACCGCTTCTTTGTTCAGAACATCCATGGAACGAAGAAGAGGAGTTTTCTTATCCAGTGCCTCTCCGCTGTAGGAACAGAATGCAGTAGGAATGTAAAGAGTTTTATCTTTAATGAATGCAGGTGAAGTAGGATCCCATGCTGTATATCCTCTTGCTTCAAAAGTAGCACGAAGTCCGCCTGACGGGAAGCTGGATGCATCCGGCTCACCTTTTACCAGCTCTTTACCGGAGAAATCCATGATCACCTGTCCGTCACCTGTAGGGGAGATGAAGCTGTCATGCTTCTCAGCAGTTACGTTTGTCATCGGCTGGAACCAGTGTGTGTAATGTGTCGCACCGTTTTCAGTAGCCCATTCTTTCATTGCAACTGCTACGGAATTTGCAACGTCCAGTTCCAGATGAGTTCCGTTTTCAATTGTTTTCTTTAATGCTTTGTACATGTCCTTTGGCAGTTTGCTTCGCATCACTTTGTCATTGAATACAAGGCTGCCATACATTTCAGGGATACTCTGTGCCATATAGGTACACTCCTTTCGATTTCACTCATTCATTATAATTTTTAATTATTTTATAAGGACCGCTGCCGGAAGAACCGGGTATAAACGGACCGGAAAACAAAAAAAAGCGCTTCAGATACTTGCCGTATCCAAAGCGCCTTTGCTTTATGTGTTGCAGTATACACCAAAATAAAATATTGTCAAGAGCTTTTTTGAAAAAATCTAAAAAATTGACCAGGGCGATCGGACTGTCGGAAAATAGGCAGGGTTGACAAATCTTGTCCTTTTATTATAATCTGATATCGTAGTTATACAGTCGAAAAGTCAGCAATCGCTATAAGTGATTGAGGCAAAAGAAGCTTTTTGACCAGTGACAAAGATGTACAATACGGAAAGAACAGATGGAGGGAAATATGTCAGGAGTAAAGGAAGAATGTGGCGTATTCGGGATTTATGATCTGGATGGAGGGAATATTGCACCATCTATTTATTATGGTCTTACCTCGCTGCAGCACAGGGGACAGGAGTCCTGCGGAATGGCCGTTTCAAGGACGGACGGAGAAAGAGGAAACGTACAGTTCCATAAAGATCTCGGACTGGTAAGCGAAGTTTTGCGAAAAGATGTTGTACATAATATGAATGGTGATATTGGAATCGGACATGTTCGTTATTCCACCACCGGAGAATCTGTCGCAGAGAATGCACAGCCGCTGGTACTTTCTTATATCAAGGGAAGTCTGGCACTTGCGCACAACGGAAATCTGGTTAATACAGAAGCTCTGAAATGGGAGTTGATTCAGACAGGCGCAATTTTCCATACAACTACCGACTCAGAGGTTATCGCGTTCCATATCGCAAGAGAACGTGTGCATTCTGCCACTGTAGAGGAAGCAGTACATAAAACCGTAGAGAAGATCCGCGGAGGATATGCTCTTGTGATCATGAGCCCCCGGAAGCTGATCGGTGCCCGTGATCCTTACGGACTGAAACCCCTCTGTCTTGGAAAAAGAGATAATGCCTATGTCCTTGCATCTGAAAGCTGCGCGCTGACATCTGTAGGAGCGGAATTTATCCGTGATATTGAACCGGGTGAGATCGTCACGATCACCAAGAACGGACTGAAATCCAGTAAACTGACTGAGAAGAAAAAGCATGCTCATTGTGTTTTTGAATATATTTATTTTGCAAGACTGGATAGCACCATGGATGGCGTGAAAATCTATGATGCAAGGATCCGTGGAGGAAAATCTCTTGCAAAATCCTATCCGGTAGAAGCGGACCTGGTGACCGGTGTACCGGAATCCGGACTTCCGGCAGCAAAAGGCTATTCTGAGGAATCCGGAATCCCGTTTGGCTTTGCGTTCTATAAAAACAGTTACATTGGAAGAACTTTTATCAAGCCTACACAGCAGGAGAGAGAGTCCAGTGTCCATCTGAAGCTGAGCGTTCTGGAATCCGTGGTGAAGGGGAAGAGAATCGTTCTGGTGGATGATTCCATTGTCCGCGGAACTACCATTGCCAATCTGATCCACATGCTGAAAGAAGCAGGAGCAAAAGAAGTCCATGTACGTATCAGCTCCCCGCCATTTTTACATCCCTGTTATTTTGGTACCGATGTGCCGTCCAATGACCAGCTCATCGCAGCACAGCACAGCACGGAAGAAATCCGTAAGATGATCGGTGCAGACTCCCTGGGTTATATGCAGATCGATTATCTGGAAGGCATGGCAGGTGGACTTCCGCTGTGTAAAGCATGTTTTGATGGCAATTATCCGATGGAAATACCGGCAGAAATCAAACAGGATTAATGAACTATGTGGAATTAATCTCACAGTAAAAAATAATGGATTGAAAAACGAAAATGTAAAAACTGCACAATAAATATATAAAAAACCCGGATTTGTCATATAAAATCCGGGTTTTTATAGAAAGACTCTTAAAAACGATAAAAAACATCAACTTGACAAATCTGACAACATGAGACATAATGTGGAACAGCCAGATGAAAAAGGCCGCTGGTCTGGAATATACAGGAAAACAGCAAGGCCGAAAAAAGGCCGGTTTTTTGCCGAGATAAAAGAGAGGATGATATTTATGTCTAAAAAAATTAGATTGAATGCGACAGAGGATGTTAAAGAATTTGTTAAGGCTGCAAGTAAATGTGATTTTGATGTAGATATTTCATATAACAGAATTTTAATTGATGCAAAATCTATTCTTGGAATCCTCAGCATGGATCTGACCAGAGTTCTTACAGTAACCTGTCATGGCGAGGATCATGAGTTTGATCGTTTCCTTCAGAAATATGCAGTTGCCTGACAGACAGTGCAGAGACAGACAAGATATGAAAGACATAAAAAGAAAAGGCAGACGTGACTGCAGAGACAGGAGATCAGTTTGAAATCCTCAGCAGGCGTCTGTTTTTTCTTTGCATCCATTTCATAGGAAGAAATTCCGCAGACTATATGAAAAATCAGTTATTGACAAATAAAAAAAAATAGTTTATAGTAAACCATATTTTATATGAAAGATAACTGACAAAGGCGTCAGGAACGGATACCACAGGGGAATTCTCACCCCTTGGAATCTGTTCCGGACGCCTTTTTGTTGTGGGACACAAAATGGAGGAGGAAATCGAAGATGGCAGTAAAGTATGTTTTTGTAACAGGTGGAGTTGTTTCCGGTCTGGGAAAAGGAATTACCGCAGCGTCTCTTGGGCGCCTTCTGAAAGCCAGAGGGTATCAGGTGACCATGCAGAAATTTGATCCCTACATTAATATTGACCCGGGAACTATGAATCCCATTCAGCATGGAGAGGTTTTTGTAACGGATGACGGTACAGAGACTGACCTTGACCTTGGACATTATGAGCGTTTCATTGATGAAAGCCTTGACAAAAATTCCAATGTGACAACCGGTAAGATTTACTGGTCTGTTCTTCAGAAAGAGCGTCATGGTGATTTCGGCGGAGGTACCGTTCAGGTGATCCCGCATATTACCAATGAGATCAAGAGCCGTTTTTACAGAGCAAAATCCGCAGACGAAGACAGAATTGCCATCATCGAGGTTGGTGGTACAGTCGGTGATATTGAGAGCCAGCCGTTCCTGGAATCCATCCGTCAGTTCCAGCATGATGTGGGACATGACAATGCGATCCTTATCCATGTAACTCTGATCCCGTATCTCCGTGCTTCCGGAGAGATGAAGACCAAACCCACCCAGGCCAGTGTAAAAGAACTTCAGGGAATGGGAATCCAGCCGGATGTCCTGGTATGCAGAAGTGAATATCCTCTTACCGAGGATATCCGTGGAAAGATCGCCCTGTTCTGTAATGTGCCTGTAAGCAATGTGCTTCAGAATCTGGATGTGGAATATTTATATGAAGCTCCTCTTGCAATGGAGAGAGAAAAGCTTGCAGACGTAGTACTGCAGAGCTTAAGACTGGAGAATCGCAAACCAGATCTTACAGACTGGGAAAATATGGTAGAAAATCTCCGCCACCCGGATAAAACAGTAAAGATCGCCATGGTTGGTAAATATACACAGCTTCATGATGCATATTTGAGTGTTGTGGAAGCACTGAAGCATGGCGGGATCTCTTGCCGTGCAAAGGTTGATATCACCTGGGTGGACTCCGAAGAACTCAATGAAAAAAATCTGGATCAGACTCTCCATTCTGTAGATGGAATCCTGGTTCCGGGAGGATTCGGAAACCGTGGTACAGAAGGAATGATCCTTGCGGCACAGTATGCAAGAGTTCATAAGATCCATACCTTGGGATCTGCCTGGGAATGCAGATGGCTATTGTGGAATTTGCCCGCCATGTGCTTGGATATGAAGATGCCAACAGTATTGAGCTGGCACCGGAAACAACACATCCGGTCATTGCCCTGATGCCGGATCAGGAGGATGTGGAAGATCTTGGAGGAACTCTTCGTCTTGGAAGCTATCCGTGTGTGCTTGCAGAAGGCTCCAGATCCTATGAGCTTTTTGGAAAGAAAGAGATCCAGGAACGTCACAGACATCGTTATGAGGTAAACAACGCATTCCGTAAGGAACTGGACGAAAAGGGAATGTCCATTGTAGGAACATCCCCGGATGCTCACATTGTTGAGATGATCGAAATTGCCGGACATCCGTTCTTTGTGGGAACACAGGGACATCCGGAATTTAAATCCAGGCCAAACCATGCACATCCACTGTTCCGTGGATTTGTGCAGGCGGCAGTTGATAAAAAGACGGCAGAAGAAGCTGCAATGAAAGGATGAGAAAAATGAGAGAAGTAGCAAATCAGCAGCAGGGCTCTACCGCCCTGAATTTGAACATGATACTGCGGTATCGGAGCCGTTGTTAATATAAAAGGAAAGAAAACACATGATACAGTTGCCAATGCTCTTAAGATCGTAGAGAATCTTGAGCATCGTGCTGGTAAGGATGCAGAAGGAAAAACCGGTGATGGTGTCGGTATCCTTCTTCAGATCTCCCACAAATTTTAAGAAGGTCTGTAAAAAAGAAGGCTTTGATATCGGCGGAGAGAGAGAATACGGTGTAGCCCAGCTCTTTTTCCCACAGCAGGAGATCAAACGTGCCCAGGCAAAGAAGATGTTCGAGATCATCGTGGAAAAAGAGGGCCTGGAACTTCTTGGATGGCGTACAGTACCGGTCTTCCCGGAGGTTCTTGGTCATAAAGCGAAAGAGTGCATGCCGTGCATTATGCAGGCATTTGTTAAAAAACCGGAGGATGTGGAAAAAGGTCTTGCCTTTGACCGTATGCTTTACATCGCACGTCGTGAATTTGAACAGAGTAATGATAATACTTACGTAGTTTCCATGAACAGCCGTACCATCGTATACAAAGGTATGTTCCTGGTAGGACAGCTCCGTACCTTCTTTGGCGATCTTCAGAGCCAGGATTACGAGTCTGCCATTGCAGTGGTACATTCCCGTTTCAGTACCAACACGAATCCAAGCTGGGAGAGAGCACATCCGAACCGTTTCATCGTACATAACGGTGAGATCAACACAATCCGCGGAAACGCCGATAAGATGCTTGCACGTGAGGAAAACATGGAGTCTCCGTATCTGAAGGATGAGCTTCACAAGGTCCTTCCTGTAGTTAACCGCAATGGTTCTGACTCTGCAATGCTTGACAATACCCTGGAATTCCTGGTTATGAGTGGAATGGATCTTCCACTTGCAGTGATGATCACGATTCCGGAGCCATGGGCAAACAACGATACGATTTCTCAGGAGAAGAGAGATTTTTATCAGTACTATGCGACTATGATGGAACCATGGGACGGTCCTGCGTCCATTCTGTTCTCAGATGGTGATGTGATGGGAGCAGTTCTTGACAGAAACGGTCTTCGTCCATCCAGATACTATATCACATCGGATGGCTATATGATCCTTTCCTCCGAGGTTGGTGTTCTTCCTGTGGATGAGGAGAAGATCGTATTAAAAGAACGTCTTCATCCGGGAAAAATGCTTCTGGTTGATACCGTTCAGGGTCGTGTCATTGATGACAATGAGCTCAAAGAAAAATATGCGAAAAAACAGCCTTATGGTGAGTGGCTGGACAGCAATCTGGTACAGCTTCGTGATATCAAGATCCCGAATCAGAGAGTTGTCGAATACACTCCGGAGGAGAGAGCACGCCTTCAGAAAGCCTTTGGATATACTTATGAGCAGTACCGTACTTCGATCCGAAACATGGCATTAAACGGCGCAGAAAGCATCGGAGCCATGGGACATGATACTCCCCTTGCGGTATTTTCCAAGGAACATTATCCGTTGTTCGATTATTTCAAGCAGCTTTTTGCACAGGTAACAAACCCGCCGATCGATGCGATCCGTGAGGAGATCGTTACTTCTACAAGTGTATATGTAGGAAAAGACGGAAATCTTCTGATCCAGAAGCCGGAGAACTGTCAGGTGCTGAAGATCAACAATCCGATTCTGACCAACACCGATATGCTGAAGATCAAGAATATGAAAAAGGACGGCTTCAAGGTTGTAACACTTTCTACATTATATTATAAGAGCACAAAGCTTGAACGTGCCATTGACCGTCTGTTCGTAGAGGTAGACAAAGCCTTCCGTGAGGGAGCAAACATCCTGGTCCTTTCTGACCGCGGTGTGGATGAGAACCATATGCCGATCCCGTCCCTGCTGGCGGTTTCCGCAGTACATCAGCATCTTGTAAAAACAAAGAAGAGCACTTCCCTTGCCCTGATCCTGGAGTCAGGTGAGCCGAGAGAGGTACATCATTTCGCAACACTCCTCGGATATGGTGCAAGTGCAGTCAATCCGTATCTGGCACTGGATACGATCCATGAGCTGATCGATACACATATGCTGGATAAGGACTATTACGCAGCCGTTGATGATTACAATCATGCAGTGATCAGCGGTATCGTAAAGATCGCTTCCAAGATGGGTATTTCCACTATCCAGTCCTATCAGGGATCTCAGATCTTTGAGGCAATCGGAATTTCCCAGGATGTGATCGATCGTTACTTTACAGGAACCGTAAGTCGTGTAGGCGGAATCACACTGGAAGATATCGAGGATAATGTAGAAAAACTTCATTCTGAGGCATTTGATCCCCTTGGACTTGCCACAGATCTTACTCTGGACAGCGTAGGTGCCATAAGATGAGAAGCCAGGGTGAGGAGCACAAATATAACCCGCGTACCATTCATCTTCTCCAGCAGTCCACAAAACAGGGCAGCTATGAGATGTTCAAGGAATATACAAAGCTGGTGGATGACGAGGGTCATGGAAACTTAAGAGGTCTTCTGGACTTTAAGTTTGCCAAGGAGCCTATTCCGATCGACCAGGTTGAGAGTGTTGAGGATATTGTAAAACGATTTAAGACAGGTGCCATGTCCTATGGTTCTATTTCCCAGGAAGCACATGAGACACTGGCTATTGCCATGAACCATCTCCATGGAAAATCCAATACCGGTGAGGGTGGTGAAAGTGATGAGCGTCTGGATTCAGCAGGAACAGACAATGACCGCTGCTCTGCAATCAAACAGGTAGCCAGCGGACGTTTCGGCGTTACCAGCCGTTACCTGGTTTCCGCAAGAGAGATCCAGATCAAGATGGCACAGGGTGCAAAGCCGGGTGAGGGTGGACATCTTCCTGCAAAGAAGGTATATCCGTGGATCGCAAAAACCCGTCATTCCACACCGGGAGTCAGCCTGATCTCTCCGCCGCCACATCATGATATCTATTCTATCGAGGATCTGGCAGAATTGATCTATGACCTGAAAAACGCCAATAAATATGCGGATATTTCCGTAAAGCTGGTTTCTGAGGCGGGTGTTGGTACGGTTGCAGCCGGTGTTGCAAAGGCCGGTGCACAGACTGTTCTGATCTCCGGATATGACGGAGGTACAGGAGCAGCGCCAAGAAGCTCTATCCATAATGCAGGACTTCCATGGGAGCTTGGACTTGCAGAAACACACCAGACGCTGATCATGAACGGACTTCGTAACCGTGTACGTATCGAGACAGACGGTAAGCTGATGAGCGGCCGTGACGTTGCCATTGCAGCACTTCTCGGTGCAGAGGAATTCGGTTTTGCAACAGCGCCGCTTGTAACGATGGGCTGCGTGATGATGAGAGTCTGCAATCTGGATACCTGCCCGGTAGGTGTGGCTACACAGAACCCGGAGCTGCGTAAGAGATTCCGCGGAAAACCGGAGTATGTGGAGAACTTCATGCGCTTTATTGCACAGGAGCTGAGAGAGTACATGGCACGCCTTGGTGTTGCCACCATCGATGAGATGGTAGGTCGTACAGACCTTCTTACAGTTTCTGACAGTGTGCAGGAGCCGCATAAGGGTAAGGTTGACTTAAGTGCCATCTTGAATAACCCATATGCAGGAAAGGGCAAAGTAACCTTTGATCCGAAGGCTGTATACAATTTCAATCTTGAGAAAACTCTGGATGAAAAAGTTCTGGTCAAGAAATGTGCACCGGCGATCCAGAAGGGTGAGAAAGTTTCTGTTGATGTAAATGTTACCAATACAGACCGTGCATTTGGTACCATCCTCGGATCTGAGATCACAAGAAATCATAAGGATGGACTTCCGGAGGATACGGTAACTGTGAACTGTACAGGTGCAGGCGGACAGAGCTTCGGTGCCTTTATTCCGAAAGGACTGACATTGAAACTGACCGGTGACAGCAACGACTACTTCGGAAAAGGCCTTTCCGGTGGAAAGCTGATCGTTAAGGTTCCGGAGAAGGCCGGATACAAGGCTGAAGAGAACATCATCGTCGGAAACGTGGCACTCTATGGTGCGACCAGCGGAACTGCATTTATCAACGGTGTTGCCGGTGAGCGTTTTGCAGTACGTAACTCCGGTGCGGTTGCAGTTGTTGAGGGTGTTGGCGAGCATGGCTGCGAGTACATGACAGGCGGCCGTGTGGTAGTTCTTGGAAAAACAGGAAAGAACTTTGCAGCAGGTATGAGCGGCGGTATCGCTTATGTCCTTGATGTGGATAACGTTCTTTACAAGAACCTCAATAAAGCAATGATCTCCATTGAAAAAGTGGATAATAAATATGATAAAAAAGAGCTTCGTGATCTTATCGAGGCTCATGTGGAAGCAACAGGCTCCGAGATCGGTAAGAAGGTGCTGGCTGATTTTGATTCCTATCTGCCTCACTTCAAAAACTCATTCCGGATGAGTACAAGAGAATGATCACATTAAGTGCAAAGCTGGAAGAAAAAGGTCTGACCAGCCAGCAGGCACAGATGGAAGCGTTCTATGAGAGCATCGGCGTGAAACATTAAGGAGGATGAGGAAATGGGAAAGCCAACTGGATTTTTAGATTATGAAAGAGAAACGGCAAAGGTTCTGCCGCCAAAGGAACGTATTCAGAATTTCAACGAATTTCGTATTCCATTAAATAAAGAAAAACAGAAACTTCAGGGAGCACGCTGCATGGCCTGCGGCGTCCCCTTCTGCCAGTCAGGTATGATGATTGGCGGAATGGCTTCCGGCTGCCCGCTGCACAACCTGGTTCCTGAGACAAATGACCTTGTGTACACAGGAAACTGGAAGCAGGCATTCCTTCGTTTAAACAAGACACACAGCTTTCCGGAGTTTACATCCAGAGTGTGTCCAGCACTTTGCGAAGCTGCATGTACCTGTAACCTGAACGGAGATCCGGTCAGCACAAAGGAGAATGAGAAAGCAATCATTGAGACAGCCTATGCAGAAGGATGGGTAAAACCGCAGATCCCGCCTGTCCGCACAGGAAAGACGATCGCAGTCATCGGAAGTGGCCCTTCCGGACTGGCAGCAGCACAGCAGCTGAACCGCCGTGGCCACAGCGTAACCGTATTTGAGAGAAACGACCGTATCGGAGGACTTCTCCGCTACGGCATTCCGAACATGAAGCTGGAGAAAAAGGTCATTGACCGCAGACTGAAGCTGATGGAAGAGGAAGGCGTGAAATTTGTTACCAATATCAATGTTGGTGTTGACATCACTGCAGAACAGCTTCTGAAGGATTATGACCGTGTCATTCTCTGCTGTGGAGCTTCTCATCCGAGAGATATCAAGGTTCCGGGAAGAGATGCCAAGGGAATTTACTTTGCAGTGGATTTCCTGAAGCAGGTAACAAAAAGTCTTCTGGATACAGATTTTGCAAAATTCCCATATGAGCTTGCAAAGGGCAAAAATGTTCTGGTCATCGGCGGTGGTGATACCGGTAATGACTGTGTGGGAACATCCATCCGTCTGGGGGCGAAATCTGTAACACAGCTTGAGATGATGCCGCAGCCTCCTGCAGCAAGAACTCCTTCCAATCCATGGCCGGAGTGGCCGAAGGTCCTGAAAACCGATTACGGCCAGGAAGAGGCTATTGCAGTATTCGGCCATGATCCTCGGATCTATCAGACAACCGTTACCGAGTTTATCAAGGACAAAAAAGGAAATGTCTGCAAGGCCAAGATCGTAAAACTGAAAGGCGTAAAGGATGAAAAGACCGGAAGATTCAATATGGTACCGGTTGAGGGCAGTGAGGAAGTGATCCCTGCAGATGTGGTCCTTATTGCGGCCGGCTTCCTTGGCAGCGAGAAATATGTGACAGATGCTTTCCGTGTAGCGCTTACACCAAGAACCAATGTGGAAACAAAACCGGAGCAGTATGCAACAAGCGTAGATCGTGTGTTCACAGCAGGTGATATGCATCGTGGACAGTCCCTTGTCGTATGGGCGATCCATGAGGGACGTGAGGCTGCGAAAGCAGTGGATGAATCACTGATGAGCTATTCATATTTACAGTAAAATAACAGATACCAGGGGCAAAAGGTCAAAAAAACTGTTCGTGTTTCCGCGATAAAGCTTTTGAACTTTTGCCCCTTTTAAAAAATGGTTGACAAAGAATTGACCGATTGCTATAATTACGTCCATGAACAAGGGTGTTCTTCAGGAGCGGAAGCTCTCTGAAGTGCACCCTTTTTCTGATTTTGAGGGTAATTATTTTGTGTGATGAGGAAATAAAGGAGAGAATACTATGGGGAATTATACCAGAGAAGAGATTCTTGCAATGGCAGAGGAGGAAGACGTAGAGTTCATCCGCCTCCAGTTTACAGATATGTTTGGAACTCTGAAAAATATTGCGATCACAGCAAGAGAGCTTCCAAGAGCCCTGGATAACCAGTGCGTTGTATATGGCTCTCATATTGCGGGCATTGTGGGAGAAAAGGAGCCGGATCTGATCCTGTATCCGGATTATAATACTTTTTCAATTCTTCCATGGCGTCCTCAGCAGGGAAAGGTTGCAAGACTGATCTGTGATATGCGCCGTGCAGATGGGTCTGAGCATGAGATGAGCTCCAGATATATTCTGAAAAAAACAGCGCAGGCAGCAGAGGAGGCAGGGTATACCTGTTATGTTGACCCGGAATGCGAGTTTTTCCTGTTTCATATTGATGATAACGGAATGCCTACAACGGTTTCTCACGAAAAGGCCGGATATCTGGATGTAAGTCCGGTGGACTTAGGCGAAAATGCAAGACGTGACATGGTACTGACTCTTGAGGATATGGGATTTGAGGTGGAATCCTCTCATCATGAGACAGCACCTGCACAGCATGAGATCGCCCTTCATTACGGGGAAGCACGTGAGATGGCAGACGAAGTTATAACCTTTAAGATGGCAGTAAGAACTGTAGCCAAACGTCATGGACTTCATGCGACATTTATGCCGAAGCCAAGACGGGAAGTAAACGGTTCAGCCATGCATATCCATTTTTCACTGTTTAAAAATGGAAAAAATATTTTCGTGGATCCGGAGGATCCGACCAGATTAAGTGAAGAGGCATACTATTTTATCGGAGGTCTTCTGGCTCACAGCCGTGAGATGACTCTGATCACCAATCCGCTTGTAAATTCTTATAAGCGTCTTGTACCTGGATTTGATGCGCCTACAGAGCTGACCTGGACGAGAAATAACCAGAATTCACTGGTAAGGATCCCGAGAGTCAATGGTGCTGATACCAGGATCGAGCTTCGAAGCCCGGATGCTGCATCCAACCCATACCTTGTTTTTGCGGTATGCCTGGCAGCGGGCCTGGATGGAATCCAGAAGAAGATCTATCCTACAAAAGCTTCTAACCGTTCTCTTTCCGAGTCGGATCAGAAGGAACAGGGTATCGAGAATTTACCGGAGAACCTGCGGGAAGCGATCACACTGTTTGAGGACAGCAGCTGGATGAAGGAAATCCTTGGAGAAGCTTTCTGCAAACAGTATGCGCAGGCCAAGAGAAAAGAGTGGCTGCGTTATTCCCAGGAGATTTCCGACTGGGAGATCGAGGAGTATCTGTATCGGATCTGATGAACGAGGCATAATGGGACGAAAGAGAGTGGCGGCTTATGAACACGAGTATCGTGATTGCATTACCGAAAATAGAAGATGCAAAAAAGATCCGCACAGTCCTTAACCGATATGGATTCACGGTGGCGGCAGTATGCAATTCAGGTGCCAATGCCCTTGCCAGTATCTCGGAGCTTGATGGCGGCGTTCTGCTTTGCGGTTATCATCTTCAGGATATGTACTACCGTGATCTTCTGACTATATGCCGGATTATTTTGAAATGCTGCTTATGGCCTCCAGGGGAGTGATCAGTGAGGCGCCAACATCCATTTTATGCGTGGGAATGCCTCTGAAAGTCGGAGATCTGGTAAATACGGTAAGCATGATGCTTTCCCAGATCGAAAGGCGTTGGAAAAAAGATAAGAAAAAGCCGAAACAGCGTTCATGGAAAGAACAGAATTATATTTCAAATGCAAAGATGCTTCTAATGGAAAGAAATCACCTGAGCGAGGATGACGCATACCGCTATATCCAGAAATGCAGTATGGATTCCGGGACCAATATGGTGGAGACAGCCCAGATGGTTCTGATGCTTTATATGATTCTGTGTAAAAAAAACAACAGAGCGGACAGAAATGATCTGCGCTGAATGCCTGATATCACACCGGATCGGGAAAAATTCCGCAGGGGATTTCCTGATTCGGTGAAACTACTTTGAATTGGAGGATGAGGGAATGGAATTTATGGATGGAATCTGTAAGACTAGAGAATGTGCCTGGGATGTGCTTCTTTCCGAGAGCATGAAAGACCAGGAAGCAACAGTGGAAGGTGCAATACACAGCATCCGTAATATGGGTGACGTGGCATTTGTGATACTTCGAAAAAAAGAGGGACTTTTTCAGACCGTATATGAGAACGATAAGACAAATGTTTCCATTCATGATCTGAAAGAGGCAATGTGTGTCCGCCTCACAGGAACTCTTCATGAGGAAGAAAGAGCTCCTCACGGAAGAGAGCTTCGCATCAGCCATGTGGAGATCCTTTCCTCACCGGCAGAACCCCTTCCTCTGGCAATAGACAAATGGAAACTGAACACTTCCCTGGAGGCAAAGCTGAATTATCGTCCTATCGCCCTGCGTAACGTGCAGGAGCGTGCAAAATTCAAGATCCAGGAAGCTCTGGTGCGTGCATTCCGTGATTATCTCTACGAAAAAGGATTTACCGAGATCCACACACCGAAGATCGGAGCCAGAGGCGCAGAGGGTGGTGCAAACCTGTTCAAGCTGAGCTACTTCCACAAACCGGCCGTCCTGGCACAGAGCCCGCAGTTTTACAAACAGATGATGGTAGGTGTTTTTGACCGCGTATTTGAGACCGGCCCTGTATTCCGTGCAGAGAAACACAACACCAAACGTCATCTGAACGAATATACAAGCCTTGATTTTGAGATGGGCTATATCAACGGATTTGAGGATATCATGGAGATGGAAACCGGATTTCTCCAGTATGCGGTAGAACTTCTTAAGAAAGACTACGCTCATGAGCTTTCCATTCTGAAGGTGGAGCTTCCGAAGGTGGACAAGATCCCGGCAGTACGTTTTGACAAGGCCAAAGAGCTGGTAGCTGAAAAATATAAACGTAAGATCCGCAACCCATATGATCTGGAGCCGGAGGAAGAAGCGCTGATCGGAAGATATTTCAAAGAAGAATATGATGCTGATTTTGTTTTTGTCACACATTATCCGTCTAAGAAGCGTCCGTTCTACGCAATGGATGATCCGTCAGATGAGAAATTTACATTAAGCTTTGACCTTCTGTTCAAGGGACTTGAGGTAACTACAGGCGGACAGCGTATCCATGATTATCAGATGCTGAAGGATAAGATCGCAGCCCGTGGTATGGATGAAGAGGGTATGGAGCAGTACCTGGATACCTTCAAGCATGGAATGCCGCCTCACGGAGGACTTGGAATCGGACTGGAACGTCTTACCATGCAGATCCTCGGAGAAGAAAACGTTCGTGAGACCTGTCTGTTCCCACGTGATATGAACAGACTTGAGCCGTAATAAGGAGAAAAAAGATGGCAAAGATAATCGATGATGAAACAATGGAAAATGTCTGCATCCTTGCAAAGCTTTCTCTGACAGAGGATGAGAAGGAAAAAGCAAAAGAGGATATGCAGAAGATGCTGGACTATGTAGACAAGCTGGATGAGCTTGACACCTCTTCCGTAGAGCCTATGTCCCATATTTTTGAGGACGAAAACGTATTCCGTGAAGATGTTGTGACAAACGGAGACAACCATGAGGCGATGCTTGCCAATGCACCGAAGCAGAAAGAAAACCAGTATCAGGTTCCGAAAACAATTGGATAAGACAGGAGACAGGACATGGATTTGGGAAAATTAACCGCATTACAGCTTGCGGAAAAGATCAAGCAGCATCAGATAAGCGTCCTGGACGGTGTGAAATACGTATTTGATCAGATCGAAGCAAAAGAGGACAAGGTCCACGCTTATCTTGATACTTACAAAAAAGAAGCCTATGCAAGAGCAAAAGAGGTACAGAAGGGCATTGAGGATGGAACCTATACAGGACCTCTTGCCGGTGTACCTATTGCAATTAAGGATAATATCTGCATTAAGGGAAAAACAACTACCTGTGCATCAAAGATCCTTGAGAATTTTGTGCCGCAGTACAATGCCGAGGTTATTGACCGTCTGGAACAGGCGGGTCTTGTGATCATCGGAAAGACAAACATGGATGAGTTCGCCATGGGAAGTACCACAGAGACATCCGCTTACGGCGTCACCAGAAACCCGTGGGATCTGGAGCATGTTCCGGGCGGTTCCTCCGGCGGCTCCTGTGCGGCAGTGGCAGCAGGGGAAACTTACCTGGCACTGGGTTCTGATACCGGCGGTTCCATCCGTCAGCCAAGCTCCTACTGCGGTGTTACCGGAATCAAACCGACCTACGGAACAGTATCCCGTTACGGACTGGTTGCCTATGCATCCTCTCTGGATCAGATCGGACCGGTAGGAAAGGATGTTGCAGACTGTGCGGCACTTCTTGAGATCATTGCCGGACACGATGCCAAGGACAGCACCTCCATGAAGAGAGAGAATCTTGATTTCTCCGCTTCTATGACGGATAAGATCGTGGGAATGAAATTCGGCGTGCCGAAGGAATATCTCTCAGAGGGACTGAACCCGGAGGTAAAAGAGGCTTTTATGAATACGCTGAAGAGCCTTACTGAGATGGGCGCAGTGGTAGAATTTTTCTCCATGAAGACAACAGAATATATGATCCCTGCCTACTACATCATTGCCAGCGCAGAGGCCAGCTCCAATCTGGAGCGCTTTGACGGTGTGAAGTACGGCTTCCGTGCAAAAGAGTACGAGAGACTTCATGATATGTACAAGAAGACAAGGACTGAAGGTTTCGGCGAGGAAGTAAAACGCCGTATCATGCTTGGCTCCTTTGTGTTAAGCTCCGGTTACTACGATGCTTACTATCTGAAAGCACTTCGCACAAAAGCCTTATCAAAAAGGAATTTGATCAGGCCTTTTCTAAATATGACGTTCTTCTTGCCCCGGCATCACCCTTTACGGCGCCGAAGCTGGGAGAGAGTCTGAAAGATCCTCTTGCCATGTATCTTGGCGATATTTATACGGTAGCAGTAAACCTGTGCGGACTTCCCGGAATCACAGTTCCATGCGGAAAAGACGCAGCAGGACTTCCGATCGGGATCCAGATGATCGGTGACTGCTTCAAAGAAAACAACCTGTTCCGCGCAGCACACGCCTATGAGAAAAAACGCGGTGATTTCGGAACAGCAATGGAAGGGGGAGAAAAGGCATGAAACAGTATGAGACAGTCATAGGACTTGAGGTGCATGTGGAGCTTGCCACAAAAACAAAGATCTTCTGCGGATGCTCCACAGAATTCGGAGGCGCACCAAATACACATACCTGCCCGGTCTGCACCGGTATGCCGGGCTCTCTTCCGGTCCTCAACAAAAAAGTGGTAGAGTTTGCCATCAAGGCAGGTCTTGCGGCAAACTGTCATATCCATCAGTATTGTAAGTTTGACCGTAAGAACTATTTTTACCCGGATAACCCCCAGAACTATCAGATCTCTCAGCTGTATCTGCCAATCTGCTATGACGGAGCTGTTGAGATCGAGACTTCCGCAGGCAAAAAGACCGTACGTATCCATGAGATGCATATGGAGGAGGATGCCGGTAAGCTGATCCATGATGAGTGGGAGGACTGCTCCCTGGTTGACTACAACCGAAGCGGCGTACCGCTGATCGAGATCGTATCCGAGCCAGATATGAGAAGCTCCGAGGAGGTTATCGCATATCTGGAAAAGCTCCGCTGCACCATGCAGTATCTTGGAGTTTCTGACTGTAAGCTCCAGGAGGGCTCCATGCGTGCCGATGTCAACCTTTCCGTCCGTGAGGTGGGAAGTGAGACCTTCGGAACAAGAACAGAGATGAAGAACCTGAACTCCTTCAAGGCCATTGCGAGAGCGATCGAAGGAGAGAGAGAACGTCAGATCGAACTTCTGGAAGAAGGAAGAGCCGTTGTACAGGAGACAAGAAGATGGACGATAACAAAGAGTCTTCCCATGCTATGCGTTCCAAGGAGGATGCAAAGGATTACCGTTACTTCCCGGACCCGGATCTTCCGCCAATCCACATTTCCGATGCATGGATCGAAGAGCTGCGTACTTCCATTCCGGAGCTTCGTGAAGCCAAGATGGATCGTTATCAGAAGGAGTATGAGCTTCCGGCTTATGATGCAGGGATCCTGACTGAATCCAGACATCTGGCAGGACTTTTTTGAGGAGACAGCAGTTCTTCTCGGAAACCCGAAAAAGGTGGCAAACTGGTTTATGGTGGAGGTTCTCCGCCTGACAAAGGACAAGGGCCTTGATCCGGAAAAGGTAAGCTTTACCCCGAAGCATCTGGCAGACCTTCTTTCCATGGTGGAGAAAAAAGAGGTCAGCGCACAGAATGCCAAGAAAGTATTTGAAAAAGTGTTTGACGAGGATATTGATCCGGTTGTATATATAGAAGAGAATGGTCTTAAGATCGTAGAAGATACAGGACTTCTCACCGAAACTGTGAAAAAGATCGTAGATGCAAACCCTGGACCGCTGGCAGAGCTTCTGGGCGGCAAGGATAAGGTTATGGGATTTTTTGTAGGACAGCTGATGAGAGAACTGAAAGGCAAGGCAAATCCTGACAGCGTCAGAAAAGCACTGGCAGAGGAAATTGAGAGAAGGAGATAAAATACTATGGTTACAGTAAATCAGAATTATTTAAAACTTCCGGGAAGCTATCTGTTTTCCAATATCGCAAAGAAGGTAAGCGCATATAAGGAGGCCAATCCGGAATTTAAGGATTCTGTGATCAGTCTTGGAATCGGTGATGTGACACAGCCCCTTGCACCGGCGATCATCGATGCCTTCATAAATCCGTAGACGAAATGGCACACGCAGAAACCTTCCACGGATATGCTCCGGATCTCGGATATGAGTTCTTAAGAAGTGCCATTGCAAAAAATGATTATCAGTCCAGAGGCTGCGACATCAGCGCAGACGAGATCTTTGTTTCCGATGGAGCAAAAAGTGATTCCGGAAACATCCAGGAGATCTTCGGACTGGATAACAAGGTTGCAGTCTGCGACCCGGTTTATCCTGTATATGTAGATACCAACGTTATGGCCGGACGTACTGGTCTTTATAACAAAGAGCGTGAGAACTTTGACGGTGTGATCTACATGCCCTGCAAAGAGGAGAATGGTTTCCTTCCGGAGATACCGGCAGGTGAAGTACCGGATCTGATTTATCTTTGCTTCCCGAACAATCCTACCGGCGGTGCGATCACAAAGGCAGCTCTTCAGGAGTGGGTCGACTACGCCAACAAAAACGGCTGCGTGATCATCTATGATGCAGCATATGAGGCATATATTTCTGAGGAGGATGTCCCGCACAGCATTTATGAGTGCGAGGGTGCGAGAACCTGTGCCATCGAGCTTCGAAGTTTTTCCAAAAATGCAGGCTTTACAGGCGTTCGTCTTGGCTTTACCGTTGTTCCGAAGGAACTGGTGCGTGATGGTGTAGAGCTTCACAGTCTCTGGGCAAGACGTCACGGAACCAAGTTTAACGGTGCTCCGTACATTGTACAGAGAGCAGGCGAGGCTGTTTACTCTCCGGAGGGAAAAGCACAGCTGAAGGAGCAGATCGCTTATTACATGCGTAATGCAAAGACGATCCTGGAGGGACTTTCCGCAGCAGGATTTTCCGTGTCCGGTGGAAAAAATGCTCCATACATCTGGCTGAAAACACCGGATCAGATGACCTCCTGGGAGTTCTTTGATTATCTCCTTGAGAAAGCACACATCGTAGGAACACCAGGTTCAGGCTTTGGTGCACACGGCGAGGGATATTTCCGTCTGACTGCATTCGGAAGTTATGAGAATACACTGGAAGCAATTGAGAGAATTAAAAATCTGTAATATGAGTATAAATTGCGGAGCAGGTCTTTGGAAAAGAGCTGCTTCGTTTTTTTACCGAATCAAAGAAATATTCTGCTTCATTGCGAATATCCACTTGATCTGGATCAAAGAAGCTCCCGGCAGTTGCGAAAAGCAATAAGCAGTGGAAAAAAATATGTCTGTAAGTTAATTTGCGAAAATAACAATAAGGATTGCGAAAATTTATCATATCATTTATAATTGTACAGGAAGTAAGGCACAGGCCGCAGAAAGCCTGTGTTCATAAAATTTCACAAATTTACGCAATCACGAAAGGGGATTTTATCATGGGTATCAGAAGAGTAGAAAATATGTGCGGCGGTAAAGGCCATGTGATCATCAAAGACATTCTTGAGGGAGACGAGCTGAAGGGAAAATGCGGACTTTACGCACAGGTTACCATCGAAAAAGGATGTTCTCTGGGATACCATGAGCATCATGGCGAGACAGAAACCTACTATATCTTAAGCGGTGAAGGCGAGTACGACGATAACGGCGTGAAACGTCCGGTAAAGGCCGGCGACATCACCATCACACCAGATGGAAAAGGACACGGTCTTACCAATACAGGCGACACAGATCTTGTGTTTATGGCACTGATCATTTTTGACTGATCCATATAGAAGAAAACAGAAGTGAGACAGAAGGGCGGCCTTTTTGAAGAGGCTGCTCTTTTTACGACTGAGGCGTAACCTGTGTCGGAGTATAAATTCTGGGATGAAAGATTCTCTGTCTCAGATTGTTATTAAACGAAATGTATTAATTGTATAAACAAAAAATATTTTTGGATTTTTTAGAAAAAAACTGTTGACATACAAAAAGCACTTTGCTATACTATCACTTGTCGCGAGGGAGAAGATAAAGAATCCCGAAGAAATGCGATATGCGGAAGTGTCGGAACTGGCAGACGAGCAAGACTAAGGATCTTGTGAGCATTGCGCTCGTGTGGGTTCAAGTCCCATCTTCCGCATTTTTTTATTTAGGAAACCTGCATCTGGAAACGGATGCAGGTTTTTTTTGCTACCTAAAAATATCTGTAAAAAAGGAATCCGGATAGAATATATCGTGTTTATATGTTATGATAGAAGAAAATGGAAGGAGCATAGTCATATGAGAAGAAAAAGTGCAGGAAAAAAGCTCATGGCCGTACTTATAGCGGCAAGCCTGGCGCTGACTCCGGCAGAGCTGACAGTGGCGGCAGAAATGGAACCAGAGGGTGAGAAAGCAGCATTTGGCAGAAGAAAGTGGAGATACTGCATCCTCAGATCCGGAAGATATTGCAGAGGCGGAAGCAGATATCACAGATGGATCGGCTGCTATAGAGGAACAGGAAACCACAGATACAGATACCGGGAACAACGTACAGGAGAATGCGGAAACAGGCGTAATGGAGTCTGGTGAAGAAGCGCCAGAGGGTACTGCGGAAGAGGAAGAACTGGAGGCTCCGGAAGCGGCAATGGATGAAGAGGAAGCGTTGGAGGAATGCGAACAGGCAGAAGAAAACGCAGCTTTTGATGATGGAACGAAGGATGCAGTGCAGGCATCCGCAGAATACTCTGATGGAAAATTTACGTGGGTACTGGACGGGAATGGAACACTGACCATTACGGGAAATAACATGGAGTTGACAAAAAATGAGATATCTGAAAGTGCTTTGGAGAAGGCAGGCATCGATTTTTCTAGAGTAAATAAGCTTGTAATCGGGAATGGGATCACAGGCTTTGATAGATGGGGCATGTGGAATCTGAAAAAATATATTAAGGAACTGGAAATCCATGGAAATGCAGGCATGAATATGCCGGAGCAATGCTTTTACGATGTGCCAAATATAGAGAGTGTGGTGATATCCGGTGCAGTGGATGTGCCGAGAGATATGTTTGGAAAATGTACCGGGCTGAAAAAGGTTACATTAAAAAATGGAGTGAGGTCTATTGGAGAGGATGCCTTTCGAGATTGCAGCAGTCTGGAGGGTGTGATATTTGAGAATACAGTATTGGAAAAAATCAGTGACGGAGCATTTTGGGGCTGCAGTGCGCTGAGTTCTATTGCGTTACCGGATTCCGTAACAGAAATAGAAAGGAATGCATTTTTCGAGACCGGACTCAGAAATATCCAGCTTCCGGAAAAACTGACGCTGATAGGAGGAGGGGCATTTTGTAACTGCAAAAATCTGAAGCAGGTACAGCTTCCGCCTCAATTAAAAGAGCTGGGTGAGGGTGCATTTTTTAACTGCGAAAATCTGGCACAGATCCAGCTTCCGTCTCAGTTAAATAAATTAGGGACAGATGCATTCAGAGATTGTACATCCTTGGATAAGATTGACATACCTGCCGGTCTGAAGCAGATCGAGTCTGCCACATTTTGCAATACCGGGCTGACCAGTGTGACCTTACATGAGGGACTGACTAAGATCGAAGATTGGGCGTTTCATGATTGCCTTAAGCTGAAAAAGATCCGTATTCCGAAATCAGTTACAGATATTGGCGAACTGGCATTAGGAATACGTTATAACATGGGAAATGGTGCAGAGGAAGTTATTCCCGGTGGTTTTACAGTAGAAGGTTATACAGGCTCGGCAGCGGAACGATATGTAAAGAGAATGCATCAAAGTGAAAATTTATATCATGTATTTTTTAAAGATGTGAAATTTGTTTCCATTGGTGGACAGACTGCAGCGGTTACCAATATCAGCAAAACAAAGATATCCGCACTTAAGACCAGGGCCTTTACCGGAAAGCCACTGACCCAGGCACTCACCATAACCTATGGCGGTAAGAAGCTTGTAAACGGAAGGGATTACACCCTTACCTGGAAGAATAATAAAAATATCGGAACTGCATCCGTTACTATCAAAGGAAAAGGAAAATATAACGGTTCTGTTACAAAAAAATTCCGGATCACGGTTCAGAAAAACGCGGTCTATACAGTCAGCAGGCTGAAATATAAGATATCCAGTGCAGACACATCCGGCAAGGGAACCGTAGTCTTTACCGGAGCTACGGACAAGGCAGCAAGAAAGGCCCTTACGATCCCGACGACAGTAAAGATTGGTGGAAAGAGCTTTCGTGTAACAGCCATTGGCACCTCTGCAATGTCCGGAGCGAAGAAGCTGACAACAGTGAAAATCGGAGCGAATATAATGACAGTAGGTGCGAAAGCCTTCTACGGCTGCAGTAAACTCTCCAATGTAACGATCTTCGGCACAAAGCTTACGACAGCGAAGACCGGAGCCAATGCATTTAAAGGAATTCGCTCCAATTGCAGATTTAAAGTACCGGCTTCCAGGGTAAGTGCATACAAAAAACTCCTCCGTGCAAAGGGTGCCGGACCAAAGATAATCGTGACAAAATAACAGAAAAACCGAAAAAATAGAAAACTTTTGAAAAAAAGGTGTTGACATACAAGATCCACTTTGCTATACTATCACTTGTCGCGAGGGAGAAAATAAAAAATCCCAAGGAAATGCGGTCATGCGGAAGTGTCGGAACTGGCAGACGAGCAAGACTAAGGATCTTGTGAGCATTGCGCTCGTGTGGGTTCAAGTCCCATCTTCCGCATTGGAAATTTCCAATGAAATGCGATATGCGGAAGTGTCGGAACTGGCAGACGAGCAAGACTAAG